>OLWR01001423.1_pt1 | contig 11164 bp, 9 predicted proteins | sample 1673531 | NCBI WGS metagenome assembly OLWR01 (sample SAMEA103958114, study PRJEB25191) | human gut metagenome | reverse complement strand
GCCTCCTTTCGAATTCCCAATGCATCCAGTATCCTGTCCGCTCCTTTTAAAAGTTCGCATTCCTCCGGAAGTTCAAACACGCTTTTCCCCTGAATTGTTATCATAATTATAAGTTCTCCTTGAAGAATGCCTCTAATTCTGCTGTTGCTGTCTCTTCGTCCTCTCCGTCTACCTTAATCGTAACTTCTTCGCCTGTCTTAACACCAAGCCCCATAACTCCGAAGATTCTCTTCGCATCAGCACTCTTCTCACCTTTTACGATCGTAACTGCTGACTTATATCCTGCTGCCTGCTTTACAAGGATTCCTGCAGGTCTTGCATGGATTCCTTCCGGGTCTGTTACCACATATTTAAATTCTTTCATAGTTATATCCTCCTTTTATTAAGACGTTGCGTTCATTATATAACACATCCCATCATTTTTCAATCAGCTTTCAGTGGTTTTTTCAACAAAACGATTCCTGCCATTCCCACAACTGCTCCGATCAGGATTGCTAAAAGGAACATCGGACCATGATCGATAATACCGATTACGAAAATTCCTCCGTGAGGTGCTCTTGAACCGCAGCCAAATGCCATGGAAAGGGCTCCTGCAATTGCTGAACCAACCACACATGGTGGGATGATTCTCAGCGGATCCGATGCAGCAAACGGAATCGCTCCTTCTGTGATAAAGGAAAGTCCCATAATGTAATTTGTCACGGTTGTCTGCTGTTCACTCTTTGTAAAACGGTTCTTAAAGAAAGTCGTTGCCAGAGCAATCGCGAGCGGAGGAACCATACCACCTGCCATAACTGCCGCCATCATATCGAACTGTCCGCTGGCAATTGACGCTGTGCCAAATACATAGGCTGCTTTATTGAATGGTCCTCCGAAATCGATTGCCATCATACCGCCAAGAACTGCTCCCAGTGTGATCTTACTGCCCTCTCCCATGTTCGTCAGGACATTATTAAGCCATGTATTGAATGCTCCCATCGGTGGATTTACAATAAAGATCATGATTGCTCCCATTGCTACGATCCCCAAAAACGGATACAGCAGAACCGGTTTTGTCCCCTCAAGTGCATGAGGAAGTTTTTCTAACAGTTTCTTGATCAGGACCATCAGATAACCTGCTACAAAACCCGCGATCAATGCTCCGAAAAATCCTGAAGAAACCCACTGATCTTCCGGCAGGAAAATACTTGTTCCTGCTTTTGCAAGCAGACCGCCTACAATACCGGGCATCAGTGCCGGTCTTTCCCCGATCGCCATTGCAATATATCCTGCAAGGATCGGGAACATCATTCCAAACGCTGTATTTCCGACTGTATTAAAAAACTTTGCAAGTGCAGTTCCATTTCCGAATACATCTGTTCCCGCATTTGCCCCGTCACAGATAAATGAAAGGGCGATCAGGATACCGCCACCGATAACGAACGGAAGCATATGGGATACTCCATTCATCAGTGCTTTATAAAGCTTTCTTCCAAGGCTCTCATCGCCTATGCCGGCGTTCTCTTCTCCTTTGCCATCATTATGATATACCTTTGCCCTGCCATTGATGATGTCTTCGATCAGTTCCTGTGGTTTATGGATTCCGTCTGCTACTTTCGTGACAATGACCGGCTTTCCGTCGAATCGTGCCATTCTGACTTCCTTGTCCGCTGCCACGATGATTCCGTCACAGGCAGCAATTTCTTCCGCTGTCAGGACATTTTTATCGCCACCCGAACCATTTGTCTCAACTTTGATCGTATAACCCAGCTCTTTTGCTGTATTTTCCAGACTCTCTGCCGCCATATATGTGTGGGCGATCCCGGTCGGGCATGCAGTCACTGCCAGAACACGATATCCACTGTCCGGTACATTCACTGCCTTCTCTTCCTCTGCTTCATTTTTCGCATTTTCTGCCCGATCCACAACTGCAAGGAATTCTTCTACTGTCTTTGCTTTCAGAAGATTCTGCTTAAAGGATTCATCCATTAAAAGCATGGAAAGTCTGCTCAGTACTTCAAGATGTACATTGTCTTCTGTATTCGGTGCAGCAATCAGAAATACCAGATCCACCGGCTGTCCGCTGCTGTACAATTCGATCATCGCATCAAAGAGAATTCCATACTGCTTGTGATAAAAATCTTCCTGCAGAAGGATCTCCATGGCTGTGACAATGGCATCCTGATCCATGATCATGGAACCAATGACCGACTGCTCGGCTTCCAGACTGTTCGGCATCACCCGCTTGATCAGCGTTTCTTCCAAGCGAACTTCCTCCTATTCCTCAACAACCTGAACACGCAGTGTTGCGGTTACCTTTGGATGAAGCTTCACCGGAATCTCATAAGTTCCAAGAGCCTTGATGGATTCGCCCAGCTGCATCTTCTTTTTATCCAGATCCAGCCCTGCCTGCTCTTTTGCAGCCTGTGCAATTTCCTTGGTGGAAACAGAACCGAAAATACGTCCGCCCTCACCGGATTTGATCTTTACAACAACTTTCTTTGTTCCGATCTCTTCCGCCAGTTCCTTTGCGTGCTCTAAATTTTCAGCTGCCACTTTGTCTGCATGCTGATTCTGCAATTTGAGGTCATTCAGATTCTTTGTCGTTGCCTCTACTCCAAGTTTCTTCGGCAGAATTGCATTGCGTGCATAACCGTCACTCACATTTACGATTTCGCCCTTTTTCCCAAGAGCTTTCACATCCTGTAATAAAATTACTTTCATTCCTGTATATCTCCTTCTTCAAGCATTTCATCAATGGTCCGCATAATGGCATGTTTTGCCTCGGAAATCGTACATCCCGTCAACTGTGCACCAGCCACATTCAAATGACCGCCGCCACCCATTCGTTCCATGATTAACTGTACATTGATCTCATCTATGGAACGGGAGCTGACGTATATTTTCCCTGCGTATTCTGTCAGCACAAAAGATGCCTTGATTCCTATAATATTGAGCAGCTCATTTGCTGCCTGCGCGCCGACAATCGTCGGACTTTCCACATCCTCACTCGGACAGACAGAAATTGCAAATGCACCGCGGTATACTTCCGCATGACGCACTGCCTCCGCACGGGCTTTATAGCATGCCATATCATTTCGCAGCATTTTACGCACACGGGTCACTTCTGCCCCGGAACGTCTGAGGTATGCTGCCGCCTCAAATGTACGGACACCTGTTTTTGTCATAAAGTTATTGGTATCAATCAAAATACCTGCATAAATACAGTCAGCCTCTGCCGGAGAGAGCTTGAATCCCTCCTGGAAGTACTGTAAAACTTCTGCTACCATCTCACAGGCAGAAGACGCATACGGCTCAATATAGGACAGAAGCGGATTTTCAATCACTTCGCTGCCCTGGCGGTGATGATCAAACACAACGATCGTATCTGTACGCGTGAGCAGTTCCGGGCACTCCGTATAACTTGGCCGGTTGGTGTCTACCACCATAACCAGGGAATTACGGCTCACTTCTTCAATTGCAATCTCACTGTTGATAAACATGTCTTCCGGATAGCCTTTTTCCGGAGCGAAACATTCCATAAGCGGCCGAATCGAAGTTGTTGGCTCATTGATCACGATCTGTGCCTTTTTCCCGAGCACACGGGCTGCGCAGAAAATACCAATTCCCGCACCAAGGGAATCGACATCTGTCAGGCTGTGCCCCATGATAATCACGTTCTCACGGCTCTCAATAATTTCATGCAGCGCATGTGCCTTAACTCTCGCTTTCACGCGGGTGTTGCGCTCCACCTGTTTTGCCTTGCCTCCAAAATATGCAATGTCCTCACCATTTTTGACAACGACCTGATCGCCGCCCCGTCCGAGTGCCAGATCAATCGCTGCACGTGCCTGCTCATAGTTTTCGTTATAAGAAGTCCCCTTGATCCCGACACCGATACTCAGCGTGACCGCCATCTCATTGCCCACTTTGACCGTCTTGACATCTTCAAGTACACTGAACCGGTCATCCATAAGCTTCTGTAAATATTTATACTTAAATACCACAAAATACTTGTCTTTTTCAATTTTGCGGACAAGCGCATCCATCTTTGAAAAATACTGGTTCACTTTTCGATCGACAAGCGCAATCAGAAGCGAACGCTTCACATCCTCGATACTGTCAAGCGCTTCGTCATAGTTATCAATATAAACAAGTGCCGATACCTGCTTCTGATCCAGATTTTCCTGCTTGCAATGCTGCAGTTCGGTCTCATCAAACAGATACAGTGCCGTCAGGAATTCATCGGAATCCTTCACGTCAATTTCCTTGCTCTCCTCCATGATATCATCAAAATAAATACGATTCAGGGAAATCCGGAAAATGCGCTCCTTTTTTTCAATCGTAATATTCTGTGCATCCTCATGTTTCTGAAGAAACTCACGGGTAATATTGGAAAAAAGGGTTGTAATTGATTTATGATAGTTTCTCCCCACTCCCGTCAGCTCGGAAAAGCGTTCATTCACCCAAAGAATTTTTCCTGTATAGTCCAGCAGCGCATATGGAATTTCAAACTCATTCAAAAGTTTTTTCTGTACCGTTGCATACTGTGTGGCAAAATTGATAATCTCATTTGCAAGCCGCGGTCTGGTATTATAATACAGTCCCAGTTCCAGTACAAAATAGACAGCAATAAATACCGTCAGCAAAAAGCCTGCCGTCACATCGTAAAAATAAAGCCCCACATCTGCGATTGTCATCGGGATCGTCAGCCACAATGGCCAGCAGAGATACGATCTCAGCTTTCCCCTAAATCGAACCTTTGATTTCATTTACGCTCCTGTTCTTTCCACATCCATCGCTCATCTGTGGAATATGCTCCCGCATCAATAATCTATAGTATAACATTTTCCCTGTGCAAAATAAAGACCTTACTGAGATAACAAAAACTGCCCCATTTTCATGGAGCAGTTTCGTCCAATGCATCACAGATGTATCTGTGTTATCCGTTTTCTTTTGCAATTTCCACAATGGATTTGCTCAGTCCTGCAATCCCCTGAATATCCGATGGGATAATAATCTTGGTTGCCTGACCGTCTGCTGCCTTGGCAAATGCCTCCAGACTCTTAATCTGAAGTACCGCATTATCCGGAGCAGCTTCTTTGAGCATACGGAGACCATCTGCATTGGCCTGCTGGATCTTTAATGTAGCCTCTGCCTGACCTTCGGCTTCCTTGATGGTTGCTTCCTTCTGTGCCTCGGCACGCAGGATTGCAGCCTGTTTTTCAGCCTCTGCATCGAGAATTGCAGACTCCTTATTTCCTTCTGCAACCAGAATTGTAGATTTTTTCTCACCTTCTGCACGCAGAATGGCTTCACGCCGCTCGCGCTCTGCCTTCATCTGTTTCTCCATGGCATCCTGAATTGCCTTTGGCGGAATAATGTTCTTTAACTCCACACGATTTACTTTGATACCCCACGGATCTGTTGCCACATCCAGCGTTGCACGCATCTTGGTGTTGATGGTCTCACGCGATGTCAGTGTCTCATCCAGTTCCAGATCACCAATGATATTACGAAGCGTCGTAGCAGTCAGATTTTCAATTGCCATGATTGGATTTTCCACACCGTATGCATACAGCTTTGGATCCGTGATCTGAAAATATACAACCGTATCAATCTGCATTGTTACGTTATCTTTTGTGATTACCGGCTGTGGTGGGAAATCAACCACCTGTTCCTTCAACAAAACCCTTTTTGCAATACGGTCAATAAACGGCACCTTAAAATGCAGCCCTACTGACCATGTGGTAAGATACCCTCCAAGTCTCTCCACAACTACCGCATGCGCCTGTGGAACAATTTTCACACAGTTCACAATAATGACCAATGCAATGATCACTACAATGAGAATTACAACAGGCATAACTTTTTCCTCCTTTACCTATACCTTTTCTACTATAAGTTTGACACCACTGATTGCCAGAATTTTTGCTTCTTCTCCCGGTTCAATGATCTCATTATCATTACGGGTACGCACCGTCCACTCCTGTCCATGAACAACTGCCATCCCGGTCTGATCCATATTACTGACGCGCTCGGAAATCCGTATATTTTCCCCAATCAGGCTATCCGCGTTTGTTCTTTGCATTTTAGCATTTACATATTTACGCGCCCACGGTCTTGTCGCAACAAGCAAAAGAATGGATACCACTAAAAATACCAGAAACTGCACCACCGGATTTACCCCTGCCATTGCCATAACCAGTGCCGCAAGTGCACCTGCGGCAAACCATATGCACGTTAGTCCGATTGTTGCAAGTTCTCCCAGAACAAACACAATCAAAAGTACCATCCAAAGCAATTCATACGGATCCATCGCTCTTATAATTATCATAGACTCTCCCTCTTTTCTTCCACTTTTTTATTTTAGCGGATGCACAGAATACATACCGGCATTTTCCATCCGAATCACAAATGCTTTTGCAAATCCGGCTGCTTTTGCATAATGCTGAATCTGTGGCTGTTGCACCAGTTTTAAGTCCCATCCGTGCATCTGCACGATTTTTGACACGATGGAAAGTCCAAGTCCGTTTCTCCCATCGCTTACCCGCGCTTTGTCCCCACGCGTAAAAGGATCAAACAAATGCTGCGCCTGTTCCTCTGGAATTAGAATTCCGCTGTCTGCCACCAATACATAAATCCGCTCCAGCTCCCTATAAGCAAACAGTCCGATTCTTGTTCCCTTTGGATTGTGCTGCATGGCATTTGTCAGAAGGTTTGTCACTACACGGGATAACTGAAGTTCATCCGCCCAGACCGGTATCGTTTCCTCCGGAATATCTGCTGTCAGTGTCATTCCGTTTTCTTCCATCTCTGCATACAGCATTGCCGCATTTTCTCTGAGAAGTTCACACAAATCAAGTGTTTTTCCATTTAATGCAAACCCTTCACTATCCAGTTTTACATATTCAAACAACAAATTGATCAGATTTCCGATCCGAACCGATTTATTCTGGATGGCATTCAGATATTCCTGCTGTTTTTCCGGTTCCTGTACCATATGATCCGCCAATGCTTTTGCGTAACCGGATACGGTCGTGACCGGTGTCCGAAGATCATGTGCGATATCGGAAAGCATCAGATTCCGCTTGCGGTCAAACTCTCTCTGCTGCTGTTCGCGCTCCTCCTGGATCTGATGAAATTCCGCCATCACAATCCGCGCGAACGTTATCGCACCCAAAATATAAGGAAGCAGCATACACACCATTAACAGCAGAAGAACCACAAACAGCAGGATGGCTTTCCATCCTTCCATCTCCTGTACGACGACGGAACTCCTTGTCGCCGGAAGTGCATTGCCCAGCCAGTCCTGTAATCGTTCCCCTGTCCACTGCATCATTCCCTGCAGCGGTGATGGCAAAAGCATCCGGACGGCATTTACTATCAGCAATAACAGAACACATATGATAAAAATAAACAGATCCGTCTTTCCAACGGATGACTGCCTCTGGTAATCCGGGAAAAAAACTTTCATCACCACAGGCATAACCGCCTGGCTGATCAAAAAACTGATCAGCGACTGTGCAACTGTCACCAGTACAAGGATATAAATAAACCGTTTGATCAAAAATGCCTGTAAATCACGCATTGCTATTTCTCCAGCCGATAGCCCAATCCGCGGATGGTTCGAATATAAGCTGCCGGGTCTTCATCAAGTTTTGCCCTCAGCTTGCTGATGCAGACCATAATATTATTGTCTGCAACCACATAAGTGTCACCCCATCCCTGTTCATAGATCTGTTGTTTTGTAAACACTTTTCCCGGATGCTTCATAAATAACTCCATGATCCGGTACTCTACCGAAGTCAGTTCAATCGGTTCTCCATTTTTTTTGAGTACGCAGCCTTCCGGATCCAGTTCCAGATCCCGGACAGTCAGTATATTGGATGACAGTTCCGCTGTCCCCAGCGCATAAAACCGACGGATATTTGAATTGACACGTGCTACTGCCTCCAAAGGATTGAACGGTTTTGCCAGATAATCATCTGCCCCGAGATTTAACCCCAGAATCTTCTCGGAATCCGCATCCTTTGCCGAAAGTATCATAACGGGAATATTGCTTGTTTTACGTAATTCCTGCAACACATGGTATCCGTCCATCTCCGGCATCATAATATCCAGCAGACACAGATCCACATGTTCTTTCTTCAGCAGTTCCAGTGCCTGCTTCCCGTTTTCTGCCTCAATAATCTGATAATTTTCATTTTCCAGATACAGCCGGAGAAGCGTCCGTATCTCCGGCTCATCATCTGCAATTAAAATCGTATAATTCATACATTCTCCTGCCGGAAAGGTGAATTCACCGGATCCTCCTGCTGTGTAAATCCGTTTGAACCAGCCGGGTTTGCATAGCACAGTGCCTCATACAGTGCGGCATGTGTTGCATTCACATATGGTGACACATAAAAGATTGCAAGAATTCCAAGTGTCAGTCCGGATAAAATGTACCATCCGATAAAGGACAGATCCAAAACAAATGCTTTCCATTTCTGTCCCTGCATCATACGCTTGCTTTCCGCAAATGCCTGCTCTTTGGTCATCTGCGGGTTATCTGCCAGAAGGTACGGAATCATCATATATTCATATGCTTTTACAATACCCGGAATGACAAAAAGCAATGACCATAAAACCGTAAACAGATCACGGAAAAACATTGTCTTTGCAACATTCCTGTAATTATTGTCAAATCCATATCCAATGTTCCCAATCTGTGCCGGCTCGTTTAAGTTGCGGATAAAGAATCTCCTGCATCCAACCTCCAACGGATTTATGATAAATACATCAACCAGAAGTATAAGGACAAAAATCACCAGAAAAACAACTATGAGTATGCCGATGGCGATCGCTGCTGCGACCATACCGCCCATCATTCCCCTGTTTCCTGCTTTCAGTCCGTCCTTAAAGCCTTCTTCAAGCCCAGCCTCAAAATCACGCAGTGAACCATCATCACTGTCATAACCGCTGTCATAATCATAGGAACTGCCTGCCTGATTCTCCGATCCATGTAAGGAACCGGTTGCACTGCTGAGGTTGCCCGAAGCAGCTCCGCTTCCCCCTGCAATCAGTGTCAGCAACAGGCTGATCAGAATACATTTCCAATAATTTCGTTTAAATGTTGCTTTCGCCCTTCCCTTTAATTGTGCGCGACTCCACATATCAAATTCCTCCATTTCCTTTTTGATGATATCATCATAACACCAAATCCTTATCTTAAAAATCGCTGCACCTTAACGTTACCTTAACAACGTGTATTTAATTTGCCTGTTTCTTCTTCGGCAAAAGAAGGCTCAACAGAAGGGAAACAACAAACACTCCTGCGTAACCAGTCCGACATTCTGGCTGAACGATGTCAGTGGCAGGCATCCAAAACATCCGGAAATTGCACTGGAAAATCCATCCACGGCAAGTGAGCCCTGAAGTTCCTCCATTTTAAGGTCACGTCCAAGTGCTCCGGTACACACAGCAGTTGTCGCGCCGGTTGTCTCTGCTGCAGAAACCAGAAAAACAATCGCAATGGTTAAAAAGGCTCCAAGATTAAATACCGGCTTGTGACTGGTAAAAAACACAAGTTTTGGAATGCTGAAAAATCCTACCTGGTCAATGGTCTCCTGAATTCCGGAGAAATCCACCATAGGTGCTATCCCTGCAACCGTAAATATAATAGAAAGAATATATCCGAAAATAAGTCCTACCAGAATATTCAGATTCTTATAAACGCCCTTTAACACATATCTTGCCACCAGACACACGATAAGTGTCAGAGCACCTACCAGCAGATGATACCATGCCCCGAACCAGAGCTGCACTGCAGACGATCAGTACGGGTGCCAGATTTGCTACAAACATGGCAAGCACATGTTGAAGGCCAAACGGAATTGCTTTTCTCATGTATAGACAAAGACAGTTTATCATCTTATTGCCCATAGTGTCAAACAGGATTTCCCGGTTGCGGTATAATTATCATCTGTGCTATACTATGAACAATTAGCGTGTGAAAGCGTACAAAAGAGGAGGATTTATTTATGACATCTGCACAAATATGCATCATGATTGCCATTATCGTATACCTTATTGGTATGATCTATATTGGTTTCCGATGTTCCAAGAAAAACAACAGTACTGACGATTTCTATCTGGGTGGCAGAAAACTCGGTCCTTTCGTAACCGCGATGAGTGCCGAAGCTTCCGACATGAGCAGCTGGCTTCTGATGGGACTTCCGGGCGTTGCTTACCTCACCGGAATTTCAGCTGCCGGATGGACCGCAATCGGACTGGCTGTTGGTACATACATTAACTGGCTGATCGTTGCCAAACGTATCCGCCGCTATACGCACACCTGCAACAATTCCATTACCATCCCATCGTTCTTCAGCAACCGCTATCGCGATGAAAAAAAGATGCTGCAGGTCATTGCTGCTATTTTTATTGTTATCTTTTTTATTCCTTATACTGCCTCTGGATTTGCCGCATGCGGAAAACTTTTTTCCAGCTTATTCGGGGTAAATTATCTGACCGCCATGATTATCAGTGCTATCGTAATTGTGGCATACACAACACTTGGCGGATTTCTTGCTGCTTCCACAACGGACTTTATCCAGAGTATCATCATGTCGGTTGCTCTGATTGTAGTTCTGATCTTTGGTGTAGAAACTGCTGGCGGTATCGGTGCCGTTATCCACAACGCCTCCGAGCTTCCGGGATATCTTTCCATGACACTTTCCTATGATGTAAACACCGGAAAGGCCGCTCCTTACAGTGCCCTGACCATTGTTTCCACTGCCGCATGGGGACTTGGATATTTCGGTATGCCGCATATCCTGCTCCGTTTTATGGCAATCGAGGATGAGAAAAAACTGAAACTGTCCCGCCGCGTTGCAACCATCTGGGTCGTAATCTCCCTGTTCGTTGCCGTCTTTATCGGTGTGATCGGTTATACCATGAGCAAAGTCGGCGCACTGGAGATGCTGACCGGATCGAATTCCGAAACCATTATCGTAAAAATTTCCGCCCTGCTCTCCCAGCACGGTGTGATATTTGCCCTGCTTGCGGGTGTGATTCTCGCCGGCATTTTAGCTTCCACCATGTCCACTTCGGACTCGCAGCTGCTAGCTGCATCTTCTGCGGTTTCTTCCGACATTCTCGGTGCTTTCCGCAAAGATTCTTCCAACAAAAACGGAAGCAT
>OLWR01001421.1_pt1 | contig 11170 bp, 6 predicted proteins | sample 1673531 | NCBI WGS metagenome assembly OLWR01 (sample SAMEA103958114, study PRJEB25191) | human gut metagenome | reverse complement strand
CATCATCTTTCTTTGTTAAGTCTCTGATGAATTGTAAAAAGACTCTGGGGAACAATGATTCAACATTGTTCCCCAGAGTCTTTTGTGATGATCAGATGTTAATTTTTCTTTTTGCTATTCGATTTTTTTTGATCCATCATATCTTTATCAATGATCGATTCGATCACGCTTTTCTTTACCCAAATATCAAAAGATAGTGAGCAGATAAAAGCAAAGTTGCTCAGGAGTTTCCTTTCTTCATCATCCTCAATATCCGCAAATGCCTTATTAGAGTCGCGCAGTTTGCGAATCATATCACGTACTTCAAAGTCAATATTTTCGTATTGTCGTTGAAAAATCTCTTCATAAACGGTATTTAAGTTACGACCATTTTCGGAGTGAAAAAAACGTTTTGTGATCGGTGCCAAAATGCTTTGGATATCATTGATCGACAAAAAGTTCTTAAAGTAATAGATAAACAGCAGTAACACCATATGCTCCGGAGAATATTTTTTCTTCTCCGAAGGTGGGAGAAGATTGTTCTTAGAGTAATTATTGATCATTGTCTTGGTAAGAATCTTATCATCTTCGTGGCGTTTACTGGATGCCAGTTCTTTTTCCATAAAGGTAGTAACCTGATCCATGTACAAATCTATATTCGGAATGTCATCCGGCCTCACGTAATCAATTCGTGAGATGCTTGATAAAATGCTGTTCAGCATATCTTTTGTGTCTATTGTCATTCTTATCACCTCAATGTAATTATTATATAGTTTTGAAAACTAGATAGCAAGCATTTTTTTGAATACAGAAAGGGAAAAATGTTGAAAAAATTTTCTGAAATTTGTGGAAAGTGTTGACATTCTTAAGTATGATGATAAAATATGTTTGAAAGCAAACAATTTGATAACGAACAATTCGAAAACAAACATTTTTTGACAAATAGAGAAAGGATGGTAATGTGAAAGAAGAAGACAGAAAGATTGGCCCGGAAATTCATTGTACAGATCTGAAACTGTCAAGAAATCTGTCAGCACATGTCAGAAAATCCGGAGTGGATGAAGTGACGATGATGCATGGCTGGATCATACGGTATCTGTATGAGAACCGGGAGCAGGATATTTTTCAGAAGGATATTGAACAAAGATTTGCAGTAGGTAGATCTACGGTTACGAATCTGATCCAATTAATGGAAAAGAAGGGATTCGTAAAAAGAGAATCGGTAAAACAGGATGCCAGGTTAAAAAAAGTAATCCTGACAGAAAAAGGGATTGCAAGCCAGGAATCTTTTGAAGATATTGTGGAGCATATCGAAGAAGAGCTTTCCGAAGGAATATCAGAAGAAGAACTTCATATTTTTTATAAGGTATTAGACCGGATCAATCAGAATGTGAAGAAATATGAAGTCAGGTAATCCGGAAAATCGGAGTTATAAATGTAACTATAAAACAATAAATGAAACAGAAAGGGCGTAAATGGAATGATTAAGACATTAGCAAAACAGATCAAAGAATTCAAAGCAGCATCCATTGCAACTCCGCTCTTTATGATCCTTGAGGTATTGATGGAGATGATCATCCCGTTTCTGATGGCATCGATCATCGATAAAGGTGTCAATGCCGGGGACATCCAGCATATTTACAAGGTCGGCGGGATCATGGTCGTTGCAGCGGCCATCGGATTATTCGCCGGAATGATGGGCGGAAGATACGGTGCAAAAGCATCGGCAGGATTTGCAAGAAACTTACGAGAGGCGATGTTTAACAATATTCAGACATTTTCATTTGCGAATATTGATAAATTCAGCACGGCGGGACTTGTAACCAGAATGACAACAGATGTAACCAATATACAGAATGCATACCAGATGATTCTGCGTATGTTCACCAGAGCACCGGCAAGTATGATCTGTGCGATGGTCATGGCATTTACGATCAATGCAAGACTTGCATGCATCTATCTTGTAGCGGTTATTATTCTTGGAATATTGTTATTCCTGATCATGAGCCATGCGACAAAATATTTCCAACAGGCATTTCCAAAGTACGATGACCTGAATGAGTCTGTACAGGAAAATGTATCTGCGATCCGTGTCGTAAAGGCATATGTAAGGGAGAAACAGGAGACATCCAAGTTAAGAAGAGCAAGTGAGAATATCTATAACATTTTTGTAAAAGCAGAGACAAACCTGGTATTCAATGCCCCGATGATGCAGACAGCGGTATACACGTGTATTCTGTTAGTGAGCTGGTTCGGAGCAAAGATGATCGCAAGTAATTCCCTGACGACAGGAGAACTGATGAGTCTTCTTACATATTGTATGAATATCCTGATGAGCCTGATGATGCTTTCCATGGTATTCATTATGATCACAATGAGTATGGCAAGTGCGAAACGTATCTCCGAAGTGTTAAATGAGACGAGTGATCTTAAGAATCCGGAACATCCGTTCATGAAAGTGGAAGACGGAAGTATTGAATTCCGTCATGTGGACTTTGCGTATAAAAAGGACAGTGACGAACCGGTACTGGAAGATATTGATCTGAAGATCCGTTCCGGTGAGACGATCGGAATCATCGGAGGAACCGGAAGTGCCAAGACGAGTCTGGTTAACCTGATCAGCCGTCTTTACGATGTGACGAAAGGCGAAGTACTGGTTGGTGGCAAAAATGTCAAAGACTATGATATGGAAGTGCTTCGTAATCAGGTATCAGTAGTCTTACAGAATAATGTGCTGTTCTCTGGAACAATCCTTGATAATCTCCGCTGGGGAGACAAGGAGGCAACTCTGGAAGAATGCAGACATGCGTGTGAACTTGCATGTGCGGATGAGTTCATCGACCGTTTCCCGAAAGGATATGAGACCTATATCGAGCAGGGCGGAAGCAACGTATCCGGAGGTCAGAAACAGAGACTTTGTATCGCAAGAGCATTACTTAAGAAGCCCAAAGTACTGATCCTGGATGACAGTACCAGTGCGGTAGATACCGCAACGGATGCGAAGATCCGGAGAGCATTCCGTGAAGAGATTCCGGATACGACGAAACTGATCATTGCACAGAGAATCTCCAGTGTACAGGATGCGGACCGTATCATCGTTATGGAAGACGGTAAGGTCAATGGATTCGGTACACATGAAGAATTACTGGAACAGAATGATATCTACCGTGAAGTCTATGAATCACAGACCAGTGGTAGCGGCGATTTTGACGAGAAGGAGGGGGAATAAGATGCCGGGACCGGGAAGACAGCCGAGAGGAATGAAATCACAGGTAAAAAATCCGGGTGAATTATTCCTCCGCCTTATGAAATATGTATTGAAAGACTATAAATTCCACTGCATCAGTGTCGTAGTACTGATCGTTGTCAGCGTACTTTGTAATGTGCAGGGAACGATGTTCATGAAGAACCTGATCGACGAATATATTACACCATTTTTATTATCGGATAATCCGAACTTTACACCGCTTGCACATGCGATCGCCAAAGTGGCAGCATTTTATGCGCTGGGTGTACTTGCAACGTTCGGTTATAACCGTCTGATGGTAAATGTGACACAGGGAACACTCCGTAACTTAAGAAATGATCTGTTTTCACATATGGAAAAGCTGCCGATCAAATACTTTGATACCCATGCACATGGTGACATCATGTCGGTATATACGAATGATATCGATACATTGAGACAGATGATCAGCCAGAGTATGCCACAGCTCTTAAACAGTGGGATTACGATCGTCAGTGTATTTATCAGTATGTTGATCTTAAGCATCCCGCTTACTATCGTAACGATGATCATGGTCGGAATCATGGTATTCTGTTCGAAGAAATCTGCAGGACAGAGCGGGGCATATTTTGCAAAACAGCAGAAAGACCTAGGAACTGTGAACGGTTACATCGAAGAGATGATGAACGGGCAGAAGGTCGTAAAGGTGTTCTGTCATGAAGAAGAGAATATGCAGAACTTCAAGAAACTGAATGATGAGTTATATATCAGCGCAGACAGAGCGAATACATTTGCCAACTTCTTAGGACCGATCAATGCACAGATTGGAAATATCAGTTATGTAATCTGTGCGATTGTCGGAGGTGTGCTGGCACTTGGAAAAGTCGGAGGATTTACGCTTGGAGGGCTGGCGAGTTTCCTGACATTTAATAAGAGCTTCAGTATGCCGATCAATCAGATCAGTATGCAGATGAATGCAATCGTTATGGCAATGGCCGGGGCTGATCGTATCTTCCGTCTGATGGATGAAAAAGAAGAGCTGGATGAAGGCTATGTAACACTGGTCAATGCGAAAGAAGAAGACGGAAAACTCACAGAGTGTGAAGAAAGAACCGAGCGCTGGGCATGGAAACATACACATCAGAATGATGGCAGTGTGGATTATGTGGAAGTCAAAGGTGAAGTTGTATTCAATGGCGTGGATTTCGGCTATAATGATGAGAAAATTGTATTGCATGATATCAAATTGTATGCGAAACCGGGACAGAAGATTGCTTTCGTCGGCTCGACTGGTGCAGGTAAGACGACGATTACCAATCTGATCAACCGTTTCTACGATATTCAGGACGGTAAGATCCGCTATGATGGAATTAATATTAATAAGATCAAGAAAGCAGATCTCAGGCGTTCACTTGGAATCGTTCTGCAGGATACACATTTATTCACCGGAACGGTGCGTGACAATATCCGCTTTGGCAAACTGGATGCGACCGATGAAGAGATCGTGGCAGCAGCAAAGCTTGCCAATGCCGACAGCTTTATCCGCCGGCTTCCGGATGGTTATGATACGATGCTGACCGGAGACGGAGCGAACTTAAGCCAGGGACAGCGCCAGCTTCTTGCCATTGCGAGAGCAGCCATCGCCGATCCGCCGGTACTGATCCTCGATGAAGCGACCAGTTCCATCGACACCAGAACAGAACGGATCGTACAGGATGGTATGGATAAGCTGATGCACGGAAGAACAACATTTGTCATTGCCCACCGATTATCAACGGTCCGCAATTCCGACTGCATTATGGTACTGGAGCAGGGAAGAATCATCGAGCGAGGTACACATGATGAGCTGATCGAAGAGAAAGGCAGATATTATCAACTGTATACGGGAAATGCGATCAGCGCATAAGAACATAAAAAATAAAGAAAAATAAAAGAGCTTCCTTTGGGAAAATAAGAAAAATCTTATGATCCGGAAGGAAGCTTTTTATCGCCATGCGTTCATAAAGAGCTGCCAGGGGCAGGTTTTCTGTAGTGTCATGCATTCGTAAGGATTTAAAATGTGCCTTGCAGAACACACCTAAAATCACTATAATGGAAACAGACATTCGAAAAGAGGTAGAATGCATATGAGATCAATCATGTTATGTTATAATCTGAAAGGCACGAAAAAAGGCAGAAAGATCGGGATGTTGGGAAGCTTTCTCGGATTTCGTGTAAAATATGTAGAAAAAGAAGAGTATTCTAAAACAATCGGAGTACTGACCGGACTGAAAGAAGAAGTGGCGGAAGAAGCATCTGTGGAAGAAACTTCCGGGACAGACAATGCAAAAAATGAAGAAATGACAGATTTTGAAGAAGAGATGATTGTCATGCTGCTGGCAGACAATCAGACACTGGATAAGTTATTATTCCAGATGAGAAAGGAAAAAGTACAGATTCCGCTAAAGGCAATCGTTACTGCAAAGAACCAGAACTGGACATCAACGGCTCTTTATAAAGAAGTAAAAAGAGAACATGAATCCATGACGAAAGCAGAACAGGCCGGAAAGAAAAAAGAAGAATAGAAAACCGGAAAGAAAGGAAACTATAAGATTGAGTATATACGATACATTAAATGAACAACAAAGAGAAGCAGTATTCCATACCGAAGGACCACTTCTGATCCTTGCTGGTGCGGGATCCGGGAAGACCAGAGTGCTGACGCACAGGATTGCTTATCTGATCGAAGAGCAGCAGGTGAATCCATGGAATATCCTGGCGATCACATTTACGAATAAGGCAGCAGGAGAGATGAGGGAACGTGTCGATAAATTAGTCGGCTACGGTTCCGAAAGCATCTGGATAAGTACCTTCCATTCCATGTGTGTGCGTATCTTAAGACGCCATATTGATCTGCTTGGATACGATACCAACTTCACGATTTACGACAGTGATGATCAGAAGACACTGATGCGTGAAGTCTGCAAGCTTCTGCAGGTTGATACGAAGATGTTCCGGGAAAGAGCACTGCTGTCAGAGATTTCCAAAGCAAAGGATGAACTGGTGACACCGCAGGAATACAGAATGCGTGCAGAAGGGGATTACAGCCGGAAAAAAATTGCAGAAGTATATGAAGAATATGAAAAACAGCTCCGTTCAAATAATGCGTTAGATTTTGACGATCTGTTGTTTAAGACGGTGCAGCTTTTCCAGACGCAGAAAGATGTACTGGAATATTATCAAGAGCGTTTCCGTTATATCATGGTAGACGAGTATCAGGATACGAATACAGTACAGTTCGAACTGATCCATCTGCTGGCATCCAAGTACCGTAACCTGTGCGTGGTTGGCGACGATGACCAGTCCATTTATAAATTCCGCGGTGCGAACATTAAGAACATCCTGGATTTTGAACATGTATTTGATGATACCAAGGTGATCAAACTGGAACAGAATTACCGTTCTACCGGCAATATCCTGAATGCTGCCAATGCCGTGATCCGGAACAATCATGGAAGAAAAGAAAAAACTCTCTGGACAGAGAACGAAGATGGAAATATGATCCAGTTCCGCCAGTTCGATTCTGCTTATGAAGAAGCAGAATATGTAGTCGGGGACATCAGACGTCATGTCAATAAAGAACTCTGCAGTTACAAAGATAATGCAGTACTTTATCGTACCAATGCACAGTCCCGTATGTTCGAGGAACGTTTCGTCCGTGACAGTATTCCATATAAAGTCATCGGCGGCGTGAACTTCTATGCGAGACGTGAGATCAAAGATCTTCTTGCGTATCTTAAGACGATTGATAACGGAAGAGACGATCTGGCTGTCAGACGAATTGTAAATGTTCCAAAACGCGGTATCGGACTGACCAGTATCAACCGTGTGCAGGAATATGCATCATCCAGAGAATGCAGTTTCTATGACGCACTCCGGGCTGTAGATCTGATCCCGAACATCGGAAGAGGACAGGCAAAACTGGAATCATTTGTTGCGATGATTGAGCATTTCAAAAATGATGTACAGGATATGAGTGTATCCGAACTGATGGAAGAAGTCATCAAAGAAACTGGCTATATCGATGCGCTGATCCATGAATGTGAAAGTGAAGAAGCAACATCAAGAATCGAAAACATAGACGAGCTCCGTAACAAGATTGCAGCTTACGAAGAAAACTGTGAGACACAGAATGAGGCATCGACACTCAGCGGTTTCCTTGAAGATGTAGCGTTGGTGGCAGATATCGACAGTTTGGACGAAAGTACGGATTATGTAGTACTGATGACACTGCACAGTGCGAAAGGTCTGGAATTCCCACATGTATATCTGGCAGGAATGGAAGATGGTCTGTTCCCAAGCTACATGACGATCACAGCCGACGATCCGGCAGAACTGGAAGAAGAAAGACGTCTCTGCTATGTGGGAATCACAAGAGCTGAGAAAGATCTGACTCTGACCTGCGCAAGAAAACGTATGGTGCATGGCGAGACGCAGTATAAGAAAATGTCCCGTTTTTTAAAAGAGATTCCGTTAGAACTTCTGGAAACAGGACCGTCCACAAAGAAAGAGAAGAAAGAAGAAAGCGAACCGGTAAGAGTGAAGACTTCTTTCATGCAGGCAAAAGAAGCTTTCAAGACCAAAGCATTTACCGCACCGAAGCCGGTACAGCAGTTCGGTACACCGAAGGGCGGAAAGCTTCCTTACGGAGTCGGAGACCGTGTGAAACATATCAAATTCGGAGAAGGAACCGTGACTGCGATCACGGAAGGCGGAAGAGATTATGAAGTCACCGTTGATTTTGACGGACCGGGAACGAAAAAGATGTTTGCAGCATTTGCCAGACTTCAGAAAGTGTAGAAATCAGATAAAATATTACATACAATTAGAAAAATGTGTATAGATTTCAGAATAAAAATCTAAAAAAAATAAGTAGTAATACATCATGTAAAGTGATATAATAAACGCAGAATTGATTTGCCAAAAGAGCAGAGGAAAGGACGTGGAAGCATGAGTAAAGTAGAAGATATTATTGCAGCATCCAAGCTTAGCGAACTGATGAATAAAAAAGAAGAGGACAAACACGGCAAGACCGTACTCTGGATCCTGGCATTAGTTGGAGCTGTAGCTGCAGTTGCAGGAATCGCTTATGCAGTATATTGTTTCTTCACCCCGGATTATCTGGAAGATTTCGAAGACGATTTCGATGATGATGATTTCGACGATGACTTTTTCGATGATGACGATCAGGTATAAGAACCGGGCGAATGAATAAGTGAAGAAAGAAGCAGGTTAGAAACCGATCTGATATAAGAAAGGCGACTGGCCTGCTTTTCTCTTGCGGTCTCGAGTGCAATCCAATACAATCCGAAGATATAAATCTATGAACATATAAAATAAAAGGCAAGGTTATATAGATAAGATATATGAATAAGTAACGGGAGGGAAAGAATGGAAGAACAGTGTTATGCACTGCTGATCGATGCGGATAATGTATCAGCAAAATACATCAAACCAATATTGACAGAGTTGTCAAAATACGGGATTATTACATACAAAAGAATATATGGAGACTGGACCAGCACGCAGCATTCGAGCTGGAAGGATGAACTTTTAACGAATTCAATCACGCCGATCCAGCAGTTTAGCTATACACAGGGGAAGAACTCAACTGATTCGGCTATGATCATTGACGCAATGGATATTTTGTATACCAATGATGTCGACGGTTTCTGTATTGTATCCAGTGACAGCGATTTTACAAGGCTGGTAAGCAGATTAAGAGAAAGTGGAAAGATGGTCATCGGTATGGGAGAGAATAAGACGCCGGAGCCATTTCGAAAAGCGTGTGATAAATTTACAATCTTAGAAAATCTGATGAGTGAACAGAATCCTGGAACCACAAAGAATGAGACATCACATGACAAACGTAGCAAGGAGAAGATTGAAGATGCGATCATCAAGATGATCATTGAAAACCAGGATATTAACAAGCCGACTGGACTGGGCGAAGTCGGAAGCCGATTGGTAAGTCTGTATCCGGATTTTGATGTACGTAGTTACGGATATAATATGTTGTCCAAATTCCTGGAAGAATTTACAAGGATACAGATGGTAAAGCATGGCAACATTGTGTCTGTTACTTTAAGAGAAGATCAGGATCTGAAGGAAAATATCGACAGCTATGTTGTGCAGATCGTAAAAAAAGCCGGAAAAGCAGGAGTAGAACTCAGTACACTTGGTAATAAAATGTATGAGAAATACAAAGATTTTAAAATTCGCGATTATGGATATTCCCAGTTTAACCAGTATGTGAAGAGTCTGAAACATGTACGGGTAGAGCAGGAAGGAACGATACTGAAGGCCGTGTATAAAGGATAATATGGAAGCTTTTATAGAATACCGGAACAGTAGATGATTTGAAATAAGAGAATAGAAAAAAGAGTTACAGCAGAAAGGATATATATGAAAAAAGGACAGGTATACGAAGGAATTATAGAATCCGTGGAATTTCCAAATAAAGGGCGCATATACGTGCCGGAAGAAGACAGATGGGTAGTCGTAAAGAACGGCGTGCCGGGACAGAAAGTAAGATTTTCTGTGAATAAGATCCGGAAAGGAAAGGCAGAGGGACGCCTTTTAGAAGTGGTGGAACCGTCAGCAAGCGAGATCCCGTCAGCCTGTCCACATTTCGGTCAGTGCGGAGGGTGTACGTACCAGAATCTTCCATATGAGGAGCAGCTTGCGATGAAAAATGAGCAGGTGAAAAAGATGATGGATGAAGCGGTAAATGGTGAATATATCTGGGAAGGCATCAAACCAAGTCCGGTCAGATCCGAATACCGTAACAAGATGGAATTCTCATTCGGAGATGAATACAAAGACGGACCGCTGGCACTTGGTATGCACAAAAGAGGAAGTTTTCATGATATTGTTAATGTAACGGATTGTCAGATCGTAGATGAAGATTACAGGAAAATTCTTGCATGTACACTGGAATGTGCGGGAGAATCGGGACTTCCATATTATCACCGTATGCGTCATGTTGGATATTTCCGCCACCTGCTGGTAAGAAAAGCAGTAAAGACAGGAGAAATCCTGGTGGATCTGGTCACAGCATCCGATACGGCAGAACTCGGAGTTGACCCGGCAGAGGCAATGAAAAAAATCCAGACATTCAAGGATGCATGGCTGGAAAAGATGACAGCAATGAACTTTGCTGGAACATTGGTCGGAATCCTGCATACAAAGAACGACAGCCTTGCAGATGTCGTAAAAGACGAAGGAACAGAAGTCCTGTTCGGACAGGATTATTTCTACGAGGAATTACTTGGATTAAAATTCAAGATCACACCATTCTCATTCTTCCAGACTAATTCGCTGGGAGCGGAAGTCTTGTATGAGACAGCCAGAGAATACATCGGAGATACGAATGAAAAAGTTGTCTTCGATCTGTACAGTGGAACAGGAACGATCGCACAGATCCTCGCACCGGTTGCGAAGAAAGTGGTTGGTGTGGAGATTGTAGAAGAAGCGGTAGAGGCAGCAAAAGAAAATGCGAAGTTAAATAATCTGGACAATTGTACATTCTGGGCAGGCGATGTATTGAAAGTCATTGATGAACTGGGCGAAGTTCCGGATCTGATCATGCTCGATCCACCGAGAGACGGCGTGAATCCGAAGGCACTTATGAAGATCCTGAATTTCGGCGTGGAACGTCTGGTATATATTGCATGCAAACCGACCAGTCTGGCACGGGATCTGGAGATGATACAGGGACGTGGATATAAAGTGGAGAAGATCAGCGGGGTGGATTTGTTCCCGGGAACTTATCATGTGGAGACGGTTGTTCTTTTGTCCCAACAAAAACCAGATGACACGATAGAGATCGACTTAGACCTGGACGAGCTGGATGCCACCAGTGCCGAGTTGAAAGCAACCTATCAGGAAATCAAAGATTATGTGCTGAAAGAATTTGGCTTGAAG
>OLWR01001416.1_pt1 | contig 11202 bp, 15 predicted proteins | sample 1673531 | NCBI WGS metagenome assembly OLWR01 (sample SAMEA103958114, study PRJEB25191) | human gut metagenome | reverse complement strand
TTGACAGGAATGAAAAGAAAAATGTGAAATTTTGTTCATAAAAACTTCATAAAATTTTGCTAAAATATAACCCGAATTATCAGGTTGGAATTTATAGGAGAATTCTTATGGTAAAACGAAATGACAAAGAGCCATCTTCGGAGAATTACCCTTTCATAAAGGAAACAATAAAAGAGCGTCCAGCGGACAGGAAAATGTTGCTGCATAAGTTCCTGACAGCAGCAGTATGTGGATTGATTTTTGGTGGCTGTGCGGCAGGCACTGCAGCACTGATTTTGCCAGAAGTAGCACCGTCTTTGAGAAAACATTCGGAACAGTATACCGATGTTACATTGGTGCCATCTGTTACAGCTGCTTCACGTGTGGATGAAGCAGAGGATGAAAACACTTCAACAGCACTGGCAAATACTAAACCTTCAACAGAGATAGATGCAGAGGATGAAAAGTCGGGTACATGGGCTGAACAGGTGAGAAAAGTATCTGAGACACCGCGCAGAGCACTTGTGCGAATAGCAGCACTCGGTACAGATTCAGATCTACTGGATGATTCGTTCTTGAAATACGGAGAAGAAGAAGGTTTTGTTTTCCTAAAAAATACGGAAGCTTTTTACATCATGACATATTCCGACAGAATGAATGATGCAGGAAATTTTCAGGTGACATTTTCAAATGGAGATATGGCAGATGCACAGCTGTGTAAGAAAGATGTCCGGACAGGCTTTTATGTATTCCGCGTTCCATTCACAGAGTTAAACGATTCTACAAAAGATGAGATTTCTGAGGCTGTACTTGCCACGGAAGATAACATGGAGCAAATGGATGATGTTATTGCAATCGGTAGTCCAACTGGGGATTATGACTCACTGGTCAGTGGTATGGTTACTTCTGTAACGGGCAGCATGAAAATTGCGGATGAAGAATATGGAATGCTTACAACAAATATGGTAGGAAGTGAGGACGGAGGAGGAATTCTTCTGAATATGTCCGGTGAAGTTGTAGGAATCATCTGCAGTCAGGAAAATGAAAACAGCAGCGTGATTCGAGCTGTTGAAGCAGCACAGCTGCGTCCACTTCTGGAAGGTATGGCAAATGGTGAGGATATCTGCTATATTGGAATTCAGGGTACAACGATTTCAAAATATCAGTCTGAAAATCTGGACATTCCACGAGGCGTATATGTAGATGCGGTGGAAGAGGATTCACCGGCTATGACGGCAGGAGTACAGAATGCAGATATTGTTCATGCATTGAACGGAAAAGAAATCAGTTCCATGAATAGGTATTCGGCGATTCTTCAGAGTCTGGTCAAAGGATCAAGAGTCAAGCTTGAAGTATATCGTAAGAATCCCTATGGTACATATGTAAATGTAGAATTAAATGTATTGATCAAAGAAAAATAGAAAGAAAAGAGAAACAGTATATGCGTTTTATTAACGAATTACATGAGGGAGACCGTCTTAACGGAATCTACCTTTGCAAACAGAAACAGTCGGCAATGACAAAGAACGGAAAGCCATATGAGAATCTGATTTTACAGGACAAAACAGGGGTGTTGGATGGCAAAATCTGGGATCCGAATTCATTGGGAATCGATGATTTTGATGCATTGGATTATATTGATGTAGTCGGAGATGTGACAACTTTTGCAGGAGCTATGCAGTTGAACATTAAGAGAGTTCGAAAAGCACAGGAAGGTGAGTACGATCCGGCAGACTATCTTCCGGTCAGTGAAAACAGTACAGATGATATGTACGGACAGCTGTTGGCTATGATAAAAACAGTGAAGAACAGATACCTGTCAGCACTACTGAATAAACTTTTTGTAGAAGATAAAGAGTTTTTGAAATCTTTCCAAGAACATTCTGCGGCAAAAACTGTCCATCATGGATTTATCGGTGGACTGATGGAGCATACTTTAAGCGTAACAAAACTCTGTGACTATATGGCAAGTGCTTATCCGCTTCTTAAAAGAGATCTGCTGATCACAGCAGCACTTCTTCATGATGTTGGTAAGACGAAGGAGCTTTCCTCTTTTCCGCTGAATGATTATACTGATGAAGGACAGCTTCTTGGTCATATTATTATTGGCGCACAGATGATACATGACCTGGCAAAAGAAATTCCGGATTTTCCGGAAATGCTGGAAAACCAACTGGTGCACTGTATTCTGGCGCATCATGGTGAACTGGAATATGGTTCTCCGAAGAAACCGGCACTGGCAGAAGCGGTGGCATTGAATCTTGCTGACAATACAGATGCCCGTATGGAGACACTGACAGAAATCTTTGCAGCAGATAAAGGTAAGAAAGAGTGGCTTGGATATAACAGACTTTTTGAATCAAATCTGAGAAGGACAGGAGACGTTTGATCCTCATGGAATATCGTAAAAATGACATTGTTACGTTAGAGATTGTGGATTGCGGAACAGATGGTGAAGGCATTGGCAAAGCTGATGGCTTCACTGTTTTTGTAAAAGACGCAGTCATTGGAGATACTATTGTGGCTAAGATCATGAAAGCCAAAAAGAATTACGGTTATGGACGATTGATGGAGATCCTGAAACCATCGCCATACCGCGTAGAACCGGTGTGTCTGTCTGCCCGCCAGTGTGGTGGCTGCCAGCTCCAGGCTGTTTCTTATGAGGAACAGAAAGTGTTCAAAGAAAAGAAACTTCGTGGCCATCTGGAACGGATAGGTGGATTTACAGAGTTTCCAATGGAACCACTGATCGGGATGGACGATCCTTATCATTATCGTAATAAGGCACAATTTCCAGTTGGTAGAAATAAAGAAGGAAGAATCGTTACAGGTTTTTATGCCGGACGTACGCATGCAATTATTGAGAACCGTGATTGTGCACTTGGAATTCCACAGAATAAAGATGTTCTTGACCGTGTGATTGCACATATGGAAAAGTACAACATCGCACCGTATGATGAAGCAACAGGCAAGGGTCTGGTACGCCATATTTTTGTCCGTTATGGATTTTTTACCGGCGAACTGATGGTTTGTCTGATTATCAATGGACAGGATCTTCCACATCAGAGGGAACTGGTTGAGAAACTTTGTGAGATTCCAGGAATGACCAGTATTTCTCTGAATATGAATAAAAAGCGAAGTAATGTGATCCTTGGTGACAAGGTCAAAACTATTTGGGGAGAAGATTATATCACAGATAAGATTGGCGATATCTCATATGAAATATCACCACTTTCTTTCTTCCAGGTAAATCCGAAACAGACATGGAAATTGTATTCCAAAGCATTGGAATATGCAGATCTTCACGGAGAAGAGACTGTCTGGGATCTGTATTGTGGAATTGGGACGATTTCTCTGTTCCTTGCGCAGAAGGCAAAGTTTGTCCGTGGTGTGGAGATTGTTCCGGCAGCAATTGAAGATGCAAAGAGAAACGCACAGATCAATCATATCGAGAATGTGGAATTTTTTGTTGGAAAAGCAGAGGAAGTTCTGCCGAGAGAATATGAGAAAAATGGTGTTTATGCGGATGTGATCGTTGTTGATCCACCACGTAAAGGCTGTGATGAGATGTTGCTTAAAACAATTCTTAAGATGCAGCCCAAACGAGTGGTTTATGTAAGTTGCGACAGTGCGACACTTGCAAGGGATTTGAGATTCTTGTGTGATAATGGATATGAGTTAAAGAAAGTGTGTGGAGTTGACCAATTCCCTCAGACTGTGCATGTGGAGACGGTATGTTTGCTGTCAAGAAAAGATAAATAAAGGCTGAAAAGCGGCGTGTTTCCGGGCTTTTTGCGAGGTCAGTATCATCAGAGAAGCCTTGCAGAAAGCTCGGTTTTCTTGTATGGAAACATATCTACTTTTTAGCCTGATCGGAGAAAAAGTGTATGGCCGGAAAAATGCGGCAGGGTTTAGGCTGTGGATTAGATGTCATAGGTTGTGGCACTGGGATTGTTGTCAGAGCTGACCGCAGTTTAGGCTACTCAATACTAAGAGGCAGAGTTGGCAGTGAAATAGATAGCAGAAAAAAGGAGCGGATGATAGATGGAGTATATATTCTCCTCATATGAGGATTTCCTTAATGAATACCAGAATTATAGATTTGATGAATGCAGTGTTTGTCATTCGATATGTGAACTTGAGGAAACATTAGTTAATTGCTATATAGAAGGAAGACGCCTTATTTTTCCTAAAATGCTTATTCTTAGATGTAAGAGTTGTGGCGCGACATTCTTGCCAGAGCATACTAAGCAAATGATTGACGGGTCGTATAAAATGATGATCGAGCATGAACAGAGCATAGGTGAATTTACACAGAGAGGGTATAAGGAAAAATTTGAGTATTGCAACAAACAAGATTTTGAATACGATCATAGGGATTATTATAATATTCCAGGATTAAGCTATGATGAGGAACACTCTGCAAAAGGCTTTCTTACTCCGGTATATTTCAAAAAAGAAGCGTTGGTTTATTTCCTTGCTGTTCCTAATTTTGAGGTGGAGATCTTTTCGGAGAGCTACGGATACATTGCAAAGAAAGATGTAACCGGAGTATATCAATATGACTGGAACATTCCTTTTGGTTTTAATAGTAACGGAAAGTTAGTAATGTGGCTGGGTGATATTGCTAGTATGGATGATATGACACAAGCAATATTAAAACCATTTAATGTTGCTTCGGACCATCTGTTAATTGATTCAGAGTTCTACCAAGCACAAATGAAATGCATTTTTAGTAAGCCAATAATTGAAAAAAGAATACTACTTAACAAAAATACATTTATATCTAATATACTGAAAAAGTATTCGTTAGATATATCACATCTGACAAACGAATGTAGAGAACATGAGAAAAAGGTGAAAAGACCGGTTGTGTTTACAGAAACAACAGTTGCGGAGGTAATCAATGCTTATGATAAAATCCTTATAGAGGGATTTAACATTAGTCAAATGAGGAAATTGTATGAGGTGTTATATGCTGAAACGGAGAGAGATAAAAAATACCAGAAGTGGCAATCTATCAAGCTTATAGAAGCAATCTTACGCAAATTGAGTGACTCGATTGATAACATCGACGTTGATACTACAATGTCTCCATTATATATTCTTCATGACTATAGAATATTTTTCGATCATTTGCTTTCAGCTGAAAAGAAAACAGACACAAAGCAACACATTATTGACACATTAGGTGTGCGAAGCTTTGGTGAACAGGAAATGATATACAACGAAGAAATTGTCAGACTTGATAAATTGTTTAGCTATTTGGCAGTGCTTTCAAAATAAGGAGTGTGATAAATATGATCTCGAATGAATTGCAACAAATAGTAGATAAATTCAAAGAACAAGGAAAGATGGCTTTTCTTGAAGCGGCAACACAAGAAAAAATTGATATCTTTGAAAAAGAGAATGACATCACTCTTCCAGTGAAGTATAAAGAATGGTTATTGTTCTCTGACGGTGGAGAGTTTTTCCTGCCTGCAGGTATTCAGTTATATGGAGTTGAGCACAAGCCAGTAATTAATGTAAAAAACAATGATAGACCAAGTGATGATTATATAGTAATAGGCACATTGGCATCAGGAGACCCTATTCTCTGTGAAAAAAATGGAGAGAAAATCGCTATTTATAACCAAGAAGGTGGAAGAATTGAGGACGATGAAATCTATGATGATTTCATAGCATTCCTGAATGACCTGCACGATTTACTTGGCATAGGAGATTGATTCTATGTCAAGAAGAACCGCAGAATCTAATAAAGCGATACTCGCTGCATGGAATAAGGAGCAAGAACTTGTTCAGAAAGGAAAAGGGACAAGAGAATGGACTCCAAAACAGCAACAAGATATCCTTGAAAAAGGTAAGGCATATGATGAAGATGGCGTTGCTTTTCAAGGGCAACATATGAAGAGTGCAGAGATGTATCCGGAACATCAAGGAGACCCCGAAAACATTCAATTTTTAACGAGAGTGGAGCACTTGGAAGCTCATAATGGGAACTGGAGAAATCCAACAAATTGGTATTTCAATCCAGTTACAAAAGAGAAGATTGATTTCGGAGATGGGCCGTTCATACCGTGTAAAATAATTTCTTTACCAGAACCTGTGGTAAAACTGAATGTTGAAGCCGTGGAAGATAATGTTACTAAAACATCTCAGTCTGCTTCAATTCAAAGAAAAAAGCCTAAAACAGCTACAGTACCAAAAACGAAGGTTGGAATTAGTGAACATATAAAAAATGCATTTCGTGTTGGAGCAAAGGCTGTTGTAGAATTTCCGGTGAAGCATCCAATGGCAACAAAAGTTCTAAAAGGATTAGGAATCACAGCTACAGCAATAACGGCAAAAGCATTATCTGAGTCATCCAAGAATAATTCATCTCACTCTGAATATAGAAATAGAGATACTGATTCTAAGAGAGAATATGATAGCCCTGAAGAATTAGAGGACTTGGTTGATGACAATTACACGAACGATGATGTGTCTGAGCCCTCAGACAGATTATACACACCAAATGATGTACCTGCAGGAAAGCAAAGATATCATTATAAAGATGGAAGTGTTAGGTGGAAAGACAAGTCATCATATCACCGTGATGGAAAGAAAGATGAATAAAGCAAAGAACCCTCCCGGCCATCATGGTCAGGAGGGTTTCGTGCGTCTATAGAGTTATGCGTCAATATCGATGCTAACGCCGGATTTTAGTTCAACGGTGATGCGGTCATCCTAAATGGTTATCTGCTTGACCCAGCGTCGTACCAGTGACTCGTCAAAGTCGGTGAGGTGGGCGGTCTGCTGTGAGATGTAATCCTGCAGGTCATTGATCCGCTTTATCTGCTCGTCTCTTGCGGCAGTGTCGACGGTGGTTTGCTGGCGGAGCTCTCGGAGTCTGAAAATCTCATCAGCAATCTCGTCATAGGCTTCTTTGCTCTGGGCTTTCTGGATAAGCTCCTGCTGCAAGGCCATCAGCTTCTCATCGATGTTTTCAACGGAAGTTGCCTGCGAAGCTCGAATGACTGAAGCAATGTTTAGCTGTAGCTGTGCCTGATAGCTACTTTTGTCTCCAAGCATTTGGTTGATTGCCTTGACGACAGCATCCTGAAGGACCAGCTCGTTGATGGTTCTGGCGTGGCATTCCAATCCGGTAGATTCTAGCCTGCTGATGCAGCGCCAGACGATAGATTTAACTCCTCGATTGTTCCAGTGGAGCCTTCGGAACATTTCATTGCATTCTCCGCAGATGACGATTTGGGAGAAGCAGTGATTGCAGCTATAGCTACGTTTCTTGCCATTGGCACTGGTTTTAACTACTCGCCTGCGGACCAACTCTTCTTGAACCTGTAAGTAGATTTCCTTCGGAATAATAGCTTCGTGGTTACCTTCTACATAGTACTGAGGGACGAGACCGTTGTTCTTGACTCTGGTTTTGTTCAGAAAGTCAGTTGTGTAGGTTTTCTGGAGCAGGGCATCGCCGATCTACGGATTTGGCTCATCGTGAATTAGTCGATACAGAGGGTGCTTGATCGCTTTTTCTTTGCTGCCGGAGTCTGTATATTTATAGACATGGACCGGAAGCCCAGCGATGGACTCCGAAAGAATCCTGACGCAGGCATAGACTGCAGTCATCTGCATGGCGCTTCTTTCATTGACGGCTTTGCTGGAGCTGTTTCCACCAAAGAGAAAGCGATAGGCATTGCCATTGGTGCTGTTGGTGGGCTTGTCTCTTGAGTGAAACAGTCCTGATAAAAATCCCATAAATATTCCTTTCTGCCGCAAAGGGCGTATAAAATTCAAAGTTTCGTCATAAAATAATCTATGCAAATGCTTGCAATTGCAAGCAAAAGCAAATATAATAAAGAAAAAGGAGGCGATACTATGGCAAATACATCCGCTGTTTATGCAAGAATAGATACTAATCTCAAGGATAATGCTGAGAGTATTCTTTCTCAGCTTGGCATTTCTCCATCCAGTGCAATTCAGATGTTTTATAGCCAGATCGTACTGAAAAAAGGTATGCCGTTTGAATTGAAACTTCCTTCTTCTAAGCCATTAGCTGTTGGTGCAATGACCAGAGAAGAACTTGATGCAGAACTCCAGAAGGGTGTTGATTCCATCAAAGCAGGAAAGGTATATTCTGCAGATGAAGTCGACGCGGTACTTGCAAAGGAGTTTGGCATATGACGGATAGCTACAATGTCGGCTATTCTGTAGATGCACTTGGTGATTTACGTGAAATCTATTTGTATATTGCGAATGAACTTCTTGTTCCGGAGACAGCCGCAGCTCAGCTGGGGCGCATACGAAAGGAAGTTCGTTCATTGGATTTTATGCCAGCTCGTTATACGTTAGTTGAATGGGAGCCTTGGCATTCGATGAAAATGCATCAGCTTCCGGTAGACAACTTTATTGTGTATTATCTTGTCGATGATAAAGAGAGGACAGTTACAGTAGCACGAATATTCTACGGTGGTCGAGATATCGAAGCCCTACGATTGTGGTTATGACAGATCGTATTGATTTGGATGATACCAATTTTGTTGATATTGTTTTTCAGAAACAAAGATTGCGTATCTCGATTAATATGAAGTTTTCAGAGATTAATGACCCTAACGGTATTTGCAAAGATATTACTGGCTTAGGACGTTGGGGAAATGGTGATGTAGAATTGTTTATGGAGCATCAGGATGAATTAGATCAAATCATGGAAATTGTGAAACAATCTTTTGATGCACAGGCAGTGATTTTGGGACGTTAAAGGAGGCCTCTTATTTGAAAAAGAAAAAAGATGAAATATCCATTCGTTCCAGCGCAGCGGAATACCTGACTTATGTTGCATCTATCGGTGATCAGCAAGACAGTATTGAAATGCGCTATGAGGATGAGAATATATGGCTGACACAGAGGATGATGGCCACATTGTATGATGTGGATGTTCGTACAATCAATGAGCATATTAAGAAGATTTATTCCGACTCAGAGCTTGAGGAAGATTCAACTATCCGGAATTTCCGGATAGTTCAAACCGAAGGTTCCCGTCAGGTGACTCGTGATACAAAGCATTATAATCTTCAAATGATTATTGCGGTTGGATTCAAGGTGAATAATGAGCGAGCGGTGCAGTTTCGAAAGTGGGCCAATGGCATCGTGAAGAACTACACCATCAAAGGCTGGGTCACGGACGATGAGCGTCTGAAAAATGGTGGATCTGTGCTTACAGTAGAATACTTCGACCGCTTGCTTGAGCAGATTCGTGAGATTCGTTTGTCTGAGCGTAGATTTTATCAGAAAATAACCGATATCTATGCTACAGCTCTTGATTATGACCGAACAGCAAAAACAACAAAGCAGTTCTTTGCAAAAGTTCAAAATAAGATGCATTATGCAGTTCATGGACATACAGCAGCAGAGCTGATTTATGAGCGAGCAGATGCGGATAAGCCACACATGGGATTAACTACATGGGCGTCAGCACCGGAAGGAAAGATTGTAAAAAGTGATGTGAGCGTTGCGAAGAATTATTTGAGTGAGCAGGAAATGCGTTCACTGGAGCGTATTATATCTGCTTATCTGGATTTGGCAGAGGATCGTGCGGAACGTCATATTCCGATGACAATGGAGGATTGGGCAAAGCGTCTGGATATATTCCTGATGGCTGATGACAGAGAGGTTCTTCAGGATGTAGGAAAGATCACGGCAGAGATTGCCAAGGCAAAAGCTGAAACCGAATTTGAAAAATATCGTGTCATTCAGGACAGATTATTTATGTCTGATTTTGATAAGTACATGCTGGAACTGGAAGAGAATGCGAAGAAGTAGAAGCATCGCCATTAAAATTTTCAGCTTGCCAAGGTCGAGTGCATGGGAGTTGGGTTATCAGTCGGGGCGAAAATAGCTGTTAATCTGTTCTCTGTACGAAGAACGGACGAGGTTGAGACAATGGCGATTCTTCGTCAAATTTGACTTTTCTATTGGAATCACTATAATAGTAGAAACGAATAAAAAAGTTGAATTTTTTCCGCAGACGGGCGAGGTTCAGGCTGTGATATGGATAGCGAATTGTATCAATACTTTTTTTGTTACAGAATATGTTGATATGTTTCCGCAAACAAACGGAGATATTTTGTTACAGTCCATATTAGTTTGGATCGGTTCTCAAAAACTGACATCAATCAGGATGTATCGTGCCATGTCGAGATTGTGTGCCTGCTGTCAAGGAAAGATAAATAAGTGCCAGAAAGCGGCCTATTTCCGGGCTTTTTTCGGAGGTTTGGATTTGATGCCAGACTCCTGAAAAAGCTCGGTTATTTTATGCGGAAACATATCTACTGCAAAATGTGTGTCAGGTTTAGAGTATGGCAACAGCAAGTTGCTTTTCAGAACATGGATTTGGTTATATGATATGGTTGTGGAGGTAACTACTATGAAAACAAAAAATATTATTTTGAAACTTCGTACTGAAAGAGGAATGTCACAAGACGAACTGGCAGATAAAATTATGGTAACAAGGCAGGCGGTATCACGTTGGGAAAATGGTGATACCGTTCCAAATACTGATACATTAAAGCTCTTATCAAAAGAATTTGATGTCTCCATTAATACTCTTTTGGGAGAACCGAGAAAACTGATCTGCCAGTGCTGTGGAATGCCAATTGATGATGATTCTATCTTGGGACGTGACAAAGATGGTACATTGAATGAGGAATATTGTAAATGGTGCTATGCAGATGGAACGTACAAATATAATGATATGGATGAACTGATTGATGTGTGTGTAAAGAATATGGTAAATGAAAACTTTACAGAAGAACAGGCACGTTCTTATTTGAAGGAAATGCTTCCAAAATTGGATTACTGGAAAAGGTATGATGAGCTTAGCGATAATGGGCAGTTTGAAGAGTTTAAAAAGAAATTGATAAACGAAATAAATGATCTGCACATAGACGGACTTCCAAGGGTAGACAAGCTAAATGCACTTGTGGGGAAATATGTGAATCTGGAATATACTCTGCCTAATGGACAAAAAGTGAAATTCCTGGATGATCAGAAAACCTACCTGGGTAATCAACTGGGGTCTGAATTTGGAGGAGACAGGTGTTTCGGTATTTTGGCAAGTATGGATTTTATTCTGGTATGTACATATGAGAAGGATGGTGAAAATCCAGAGCTGCTGATTTATAAAAAGAGATAATATAAGCAAAAAGAAAAGTCTTGACAAATAAACGA
>OLWR01001368.1_pt1 | contig 11543 bp, 2 predicted proteins | sample 1673531 | NCBI WGS metagenome assembly OLWR01 (sample SAMEA103958114, study PRJEB25191) | human gut metagenome | reverse complement strand
CGCTTTATGTGGTGCAGATAATTCCCATGCAGATTATGACGGAAAAGGGTTGAAACTGGAGAGAGGAACCTATGGGAATCCAGATACTTCGGTGTTGCTTCCCTGGGCAAAAGTGGCGAAAAGAGTCGGTTATCTGATTGATAATCAACAGTTTTTACATTCTGCTGATTATTCCCGTATGCCAGATTATGAAAGGGAACGAATTGCAGGGAAAGTGATCAGCTTTTATGCAAGACTGCCAGAAGAAATTGAGCGTCCATTTAAACAGGATTTCTTCAATGAAGAAGCAAAAAAAGAATTACCTGCTATGCTGAATGATTCGGAACAGGCACAGAAACTGTTACAGGCGATGGACGATGCACTGGCAATGCTGCCATTGGATTTTGAATCAGTAAATGAAACTTATGAGAAGAAATTACAGCTTTTAACAGAAGTACATCAGTATGTGGAGGGCAGCTATACGATTTTCCCGGCACAGGAAGTAGCAGAGCAGACGGAAGGCTTGACAGGATACCAGATGTCTTTATTTGACATTATGAGTAATTCTGAACCAGAGGAAATTACGGAAGAACCGGAAGTAGAAGAATCGGTTGCAGAAGTGGAAGAGATACAGAATGAAGAACCAGAGGCAGATTCGCATATATCCTTTGAAGAAGCAAAAGAATTGTGGGAAGATGGCTTTTATGAGGATGATTATGTATTAAAAAGTCGTGTAGGCGAACTGATCTATGACAGTATGGATACAGTTGGAAAATCTGTAGAGGATTTTTCCGAGGAACAGATGGCTGTTATCCGAAAGCTGGCTGAACAGGAGCGTATGTTAGAACCAGTACTGAATCCAGACTTTTCACCGGAACAGATACAGTTGGTTTCTGACATTTCAGAAAAAATCTGGAATGATAATGGCAGATGGCAGGAGGATATGATCGAGCCATATACAGATCATGTCATGAATCCAGAAGAAATTACCAGAGTACGACAGGAACTGGATTTACAAGAATCAGAATCTGAGCCGGAATCTGTAATTGTACAGGAACAGTGGGACGAGAATGTATTTGAATATCAGGGGTATCATTTTGAAGCAGTGGGGATTCTTCCGCAAGGTCTGGAAGGGAAAGAACTGGTAAACCAGACAAGAGGAAATACAGAATTGCACTTGACCACCTACGAGCGAGAAGATGATATTTTATATTCCTATGCAGGATTCTACGAAGCGAGTGGTTCATCAAAAGCTGATATTTTCCGGTGTATGGAAACCGGACGAAATTATATTCCAGGGGAGAACGAACTGTTTGGCTATGAGGGAGAATTTTTACCATATCTGCAGAATGAACAGGTGCAGGAACAGGAACCTCATAATTTCCATATTACAGACGATGACCTTGGTGCTGGCGGTCCGAAAGCAAAGTTTAAAGCAAATATGGAAGCTATCCGGCTGCTGAAAGAACTGGAACAGGAGCAGAGATTAGCAACACCGGAAGAACAGGAAGTGTTGTCAAGATATGTTGGATGGGGCGGTATTCCACAGGCTTTTGAAGAAAGAAACAGTGCCTGGGCAGAGGAATACACGCAGTTAAAAGGAGTCCTCACGCCAGAAGAATACAGTGCAGCAAGGGCATCAACGCTGAATGCTTTTTATACTTCTCCGACAGTTATCAAAGCAATGTATGAAGCACTTGGAAATATGGGACTGAAACAGGGAAATATCCTGGAACCGTCTTGTGGAGTAGGTAACTTTATGGGACTTTTACCGGAAAATATGAGTAATGCAAATATGTATGGTGTAGAGCTTGATCCGATTTCCGGGCAGATTGCAAAGCAGCTTTACCAGAAGAACAGGATTGCAGTACAGGGATTTGAGGAAACCAGTTACCCGGACAGCTTTTTTGACTGTGTAATCGGAAATGTACCGTTTGGGGCATACCAGGTCAGTGACCGCAAGTATGACCGATACCATTTTATGATCCATGATTATTTTATTGCAAAATCTTTAGACCTGGTACGTCCCGGAGGAGTGGTGGCAGTTGTCACATCAAGCGGTACGATGGATAAACAGAATCCGGAAGTCCGACAGTATTTTGCAAATCGGGCAGACCTGCTTGGGGCGATTCGCTTACCGAACAATGCTTTCCAGAGAAATGCCAATACCAGTGTGGTTGCGGATATTCTGTTTTTCCAGAAAAGGGACAGGACTGCGATCACAGAGCCAGACTGGGTACAGTTAAAAACCACACCAGAAGGATATACGGTCAATTCTTATTTTGCTGACCATCCGGAAATGTTGCTTGGGGATTTTACAACAGAAAGTACCCAGTACGGAAAACAGGAAGTAACGGTAAAGGCAAAAGAGGGAGCAGATCTGGCAGAGCAGATAAAAGAAGCGGTAAAGTATATCCAGGGAACTATCACAGAGCAGGAGATTTTGGATACGGAACTGGAAGAACAGGTGGTATCCATACCGGCAGATCCGAACATTAAGAACTTCAGCTTTGCACTTGTCGGAGAGGATATTTATTACAGGGAAAATTCTGTTATGAATAAGATGGAACTTCCCATTGTGACAGGCGAACGTGTCAGAGGTATGGTTGCCATCCGGGATGCAACAAACAGGCTTCTGGAACGGCAGTTGGATGAATGCAGTGATGAAGAGGTTGCCAGCTTACAGGCTGAGTTGAATCAGGTTTATGACAGTTTTACTTCCAAGTATGGACTACTCAGCAGCAATGCAAATAAAAGAGCGTTCAGCATGGACAGCAGCTATTGCCTTTTGACTTCCCTTGAATTTCTGGATGAAAAGGGCGAGTTGAAGCGAAAAGCAGACATATTTACGAAAAGGACGATCCGCAGGGCAGAGCCGGTAACATCGGTAGATACTGCAAGTGAGGCATTGGCGGTATCTATCGGGGAAAAGGCGAAAGTGGATATTCCTTATATGATGGAGCTTACAGGGAAAACAGAGGAAGAGGTCACAGAGGAGCTTACGGGTGTTATTTTCAAGAATCCTCTTACGGATAAATGGGAGCCATCCGACGAGTATCTTTCCGGGAATGTCAGGGAGAAGCTGAACATTGCAAGACAGTTTGCAGAAAACCATTCAGAATATATGGTCAATGTGCAGGCGCTGGAACGGGTACAGCCAAAAGATCTGGATGCTTCTGAAATTGAAGCAAGGCTTGGGGCAACATGGATTTCCCCGGACTATATTACAGAGTTCATGGCAGAAACATTCCATACACCACGACACCATATCAATTATGAGCGTATTAAAGTGCAGTATGCGGAAGTGACTGGACAGTGGAATGTAAAGGGAAAGAATGTGGACAGTAGCAATAACCCGCTTTCCACATCAACTTATGGAACACAGAGGGCAAATGCTTATCGCTTGTTGGAGGATGCGCTGAATCTGCGTGACACAAAAATCTATGACACAATACATGATGCGGATGGGGAACACCGGGTACTGAACCGAAAAGAAACTACTCTGGCGCAGCAGAAGCAGGAACTGATCCGGGAGGAATTTAAAGAGTGGATTTTTAAGGATATGAACCGACGGGAAACGCTCTGCAAAATTTATAATGAACGGTTTAACAGTGTAAGACCAAGGGAATATGATGGCAGTCATATCCAGTTTGTCGGAATGAATCCGGAAATTAAGCTGATGGAGCATCAGAAAAATGCAGTGGCACATATCCTTTATGGAAATAATACACTGCTCGCACACTGCGTAGGTGCAGGTAAGACATTCCAGATGATTGCAGCCGGTATGGAGAGTAAGCGTCTGGGACTGGCACAAAAGAGCCTTTATGTGGTTCCAAACCATTTGCTGGAACAGTGGGGAAGTGATTTTTTACGATTATATCCGGGAGCAAATATTCTGGTGGCAACGAAGAAAGACTTTGAACCGGCAAACAGAAAACGGTTCTGTTCCAGAATCGCAACAGGGGATTATGATGCGGTCATTATTGGACATAGCCAGTTCGAGAAAATCCCGCTTTCCAGGGAAAGGCAGATCGCATTGCTGGAAGATCAGATTGCAGATATTACATTTTCTATTGAATCAGCAAAGACGCAGGTCGGGGAGCAGTATACCGTTAAACAGATGGAAAAGACGAAGAAAACCCTGAAAGCAAAACTGGAAAAATTAAATGACCAGACACGAAAGGATGATGTTGTGACTTTTGAGCAGTTAGGCGTGGACAGGCTGTTTGTGGACGAGTCACATTATTACAAAAATCTTTTTTTATACACCAAAATGCGGAATGTGGCAGGCATTTCACAGACCGATGCACAGAAAAGTTCAGATATGTTTATGAAATGCAGGTACATGGATGAGATTACCGGGGGAAAAGGAATCACGTTTGCAACGGGAACACCCGTATCAAACAGTATGACTGAATTATACACCATTATGAGATACCTCCAGTATGATACTTTAATGAATATGGGAATGGGACATTTTGATTCGTGGGCAGCAACTTTTGGAGAAACAGTTACGGCAATTGAATTGTCACCGGAAGGGACGGGCTATCGTGCAAAAACACGATTTGCCCGTTTCTTTAATCTTCCAGAACTGATTTCCATATTTAAAGAAGCTGCGGATATTCAGACTGCAGATATGCTGAATCTTCCTGTACCGGAAGCAGAATATATCAATGAAGTATTAAAGCCGAGTGAGGAACAGAAAGAAATGGTGGAAGCCTTTTCGGAACGTGCAGAACAGGTTCGTGGCGGTGCGGTAGATCCAAGGGTAGATAACATGCTCAAGATTACCAATGACGGAAGAAAATGTGCATTAGACCAGAGGCTTTTAAATGATATGCTTCCAGATGCAGGGGAAAGCAAGGTAAATGCCTGTGTGGAGAATGCTTTCCAGGTATGGGAGGACGGAAAAGATACACAGGCTACCCAGTTGATCTTCTGTGATCTCAGCACACCGAAAACTGACGGAACATTCAACGTGTATGATGATGTGAGAAACAAGCTGGTGGAACGGGGAATCCCGAAAGACCAGATCGCATTTATCCATGAGTATAATACGGAAGTAAAAAAGGCAGAACTGTTTGCAAAGGTACGGGCAGGGCAGGTAAGAATCCTGATGGGTTCCACTCCGAAACTCGGTGCTGGTACCAACGTTCAGGACAGACTACTTGCATTGCATCATCTGGACTGCCCTTGGAAACCGTCTGACCTGGAACAGCAGGAGGGACGTATTCTCAGACAGGGAAACCAGAATGATAAGGTAAAAATCTTCCGGTATGTAACGGAAAATACATTCGATTCGTACATGTGGCAGATTCTGGAAAACAAGCAGAAGTTTATTTCACAGATCATGACCAGTAAATTCCCAGTGCGTGCCTGTGAAGATGTAGATGATACAGCTCTATCCTATGCAGAGATCAAAGCACTGGCAACAGGAAACGAGTACATCAAGGAAAAAATGGATCTGGATGTGCAGGTAAGTAAACTGAAACTTCTGAAAGCAAACCACACCAGTCAGATCTATCGTCTGGAATCGGATATTGCAAAGCGGTATCCGGTACAGATTACCGCATTAAAAGAGAAGATTGCCGGTATGCGTGTGGATGCAGATGTGGTTAAAGGAATAGATTTACAGGATAATGACCACTTTGCAATGACTGTCGGTGGAAAGCTGTATACCGATAAAAAAGAAGCGGGAGTTGCACTCATTTCAGCAGCATCCGGCTTGAAGTCCGTAAAATCAGCAGGGCAGATCGGAGAATATCATGGTTTTGCACTTTCTTCAGAATACAATTTCCTGTCGAATACTTATACCATGACGATTAAGGGAAAATGTTCTTATAAGATTGAGTTCGGAAAGGATACTCTGGGCAATATCCAGAGGATTCATAATGCACTTTTTGCAATCGAGAAAAAGCTGGCAGATACCGAGCAGAATCTGGAAATGGTACAACAGCAGTTAAAGACCGCACAGGAAGAGGTGCAGAAGCCATTCCCGAAAGAAGCGGAACTGAGTGAAAAAATGGAACGTTTGGCAGAACTAAATGCCATGCTGAACATGGATGAGAAAGGGGGAGAAAATCTTCTGGCAGATGAGGGCATTGGGGAAAATCCGGAAGTAAATGTGACAGAGGAACGACAGGACAGAATTGCTGACAGTGTTCATAAAACATCTATTCTGGAAAGACTGAAAGAACAGAAACAGCAGGAGCAGACAGGCGAAATACAGCAGAAACCAAAAAAGAAACACGAACAGGAGTTATAAAGGGTATCCCGTCAGAGTGACCATAGCTTTGGCGGGATTTTTCTATGGAGGATTTGATTATGGCAAACAGAGAAGAACAGTTAAAGCAGATTACAGAGCAGTTGGAACAGGGTGTTGCAGAAATATTCACATCAGAAAAATATACGGAATATCTGAACACAATGGCAAAGTTCCATAATTACAGTTTTAATAATACATTGTTGATCGCTATGCAGAAACCGGAAGCAACACTGGTAGCGGGGTATCAGGCATGGCAGAAGAAATTCAACCGACAGGTAAAAAGAGGGGAAAAAGGCATCCAGATTATTGCCCCGGCTCCGTTTAAAGAGAAACAGGAGATTGAAAAAACTGATCCGGAAACAGGAGAGATTGTGATCGGGGAAGATGGACAGCCGGAAACAGAAGTAGTAGAGCGTGTCATTACAAGATTCCGGGTTACGACAGTATTTGATGTCAGCCAGACCACAGGAGAACCGATTCCAGAGTTTGAGGTATCAGAACTGGAGGGAGATGTTTTGATCTACCATGATTTTATGGAATCATTAAAAATGGTCGCCCCGGTTCCTATCCGTTTTATTGAGATTGATGGGGAGGCGAAAGGCTTTTATCAGCTTGTCGATAAATATATTGCGATCCAGCCTGGCATGAGTGAGGCACAAATTATGAAAACAGCGGTGCATGAAACCGCACATGCAGTATTGCATGATCGTGATCAGATGGAAGCAGAGGGCATCGTAAAAGATCAGCTTACAAGGGAAGTAGAAGCAGAAAGTGTTGCCTATGTGGTATGTAACCATTTCGGACTGGACACATCGGAGTATTCTTTTTCCTATATTGCAAGCTGGTCTTCCGGTAAAAATATGAAAGAGCTTCGTGCTTCTATGGACACCATCCGTAAGACTTCTGCTGATATGATCGGACAGATTGAGGAAAAACTCAAAGAACTTCAGATAGAAAGAGCAGAGCAGGAAGCAGATGTTGTGGAGCAGACAGAAGAAATGAGTGCCATGCAGTATGCAGAACAGACTATTAATCGTCTGGAGCAGGAACGGACGATTTTCAGCAATGACCAGAGAAATCTTATCGTGAATTTTGCTTATAAACTGGATGACAGGGAAGCAATGGAAAAACTGGCAGAGAATCTTGCAGAATCTATTCTGGATGGAAACAGAGAAGCGGTACTAAAATTGATTGGAGAAGCGGAGGAACAGATTGAAAGTCTGCCGGATTCGATGATCGGTTTATCAGAATTGCATGAAGCCGGATTTTATTCAGAAAGTATGCTTCCGCTTACCAGGGAACGGGCAGTGGAATTGCACCATGAGGGAGTAACGGTTTATGGACTGACCGGAGCAGTTGGTGGTCAGGAACAGTCGCAAAGAATTATGAATCTGGAATTGGATATTTTACAGCATGACGGGTTATTCGGAGTGACGAAATTTGAATGGGAAAATTACCGGAGAAGTCAGGAAACGATTATGACACCGGAAGAAAAAGCAAAGATCAAAGAAACGCTTCTTCTGGAAAGTGATGGAAAACGTTATGGTATTTATCAGATTAACAGTGGACAGGAAGAAAGAGGGTATCAGTTTTTAAGTCTGGAAGCGGCAAAAGAAATGGGATTTACCGTAGATGGCAAAGACTATCAGATGGTTTACAGTGAAAGACTGAGGGATGCTACGACACTGGATAATCTCTTTGAGCGTTTTAATATAGAACGACCAAACGATTTTACCGGGCATTCCATGTCAGTCAGTGACGTGATCATTATGAATCGGGGTGGCAGATTAACCGCATACTATGTGGATTCCTTTGGATTTACAGAACTGCCGGACTTTGTGGCACAGAGAGTTGAAATGTTAAATGCCAATTCTGTAAAAGCGTATCCGGATGTTTATATGGGAACTTTGGAAAATGCTATGCAAGAAAGAAATATAGACGCTTACCTGGATTCCAGAAAATTGAATATTGACTGTAAAAATGCAATCGAACAGGCAATCACTGAAAACTTTGATGGCATGAGCCTGACCCCGGATACTGCGACAGGGGTGATTGAAAAATATGGAGAAGAACGGGTTGCCTTTGTTCTGGCAAATACATTGAAACAGCTCTCCTATGATGGAAGATTTTCTGATGGCAATAAACGGTGGGCAGATGGCATTGATATTCCGGAAAATATCAGCAGAGGAATAAATCTGAACAGGGACTATATTGTGGGCAGCCATCCTGCAGTCCTGAATGGATTTATTGATATGGCAAGAAAAGAAATCCGTACCCGGAAACTGGAAGAGGTGCTTGGTGTGAAAAATCAGCATATCACTGAAAATACAAGAGGGTATGAAGCAGACGGACATACAGGCACCTGGTATGCAGTGGATATGAAAACGTATCATGATGAGCGATTCTTCCAGATGCGAAGTGAGGAATACGGTCAGGAAGTGGCAGATATTATTGTGTCGGAGAATGGAACACTGGTGGCAGAGGACATCTGGCATGGATTTGATGAAGGAGCCAGGGAAGCTATTTCAGAATATCTGGAAGAAAAAGGTGCAACAGTATATGACTTGATGAATATTCCGGACCAGGCAACAGTTATCTTAGCAGACGGGACAGTTATGAAAATAACGGAACAGCAGACGATCAGTAAAGATACATGGGAACCGACACTGACCGGACAGAATCTGCAGGGGGAAGAACAGAAATTTAGTTTCTTCGAGATATATAAAGTCAGAGAAAAAAATGGCATTGACCTGAAAATGCCAGAAAATCATTATATTGACCAATATTATGTGATCGAAGATCTGGCAGTAAAAGGTGGATTGAAGATTGAGCGATATAAGGATTTGGGAGCTGCCCTTGGAGCATATTACTCTCTGCCAAACCATAAAATGAAAGCTCTTGGAATTGAAAATACAGCACCGATGCGAGGCAGTCTTGATTTTATTCAGTGCAAGAATGGAATAGATACATTGATTTATGATTGCCAGGAAGTGGAAGGATGGCTGAATCCGCAGATATACAATACTTTTAAAGAGATAGGAAACAGTCTGGCAGTGCATGATACAGAGATAGCATACCAGATTGGAGATCAGTATTTTACAATTCAGACGGTAGAAGATGGTTATGATTATACATTCTATGATAAAGATTATCTGGAACTGGATGGCGGCGTTTATGATGATCCGACTATTTCTATTACTGAAGCAATGGAGAATATTTTGGAAGATGAAGGACTTTCGATAGAAGATGCAAGCGTGATGGATTATGAAGAAATGTATGCAGAAATTGAATATGCAGAAGAAGAGAGACTGGAGAAGATACAATTTGAACGTACTTGCCCAAAGGCTTTTTTTGATGGTTATGACAGGGAAGCGGCATTAAAAAGTTATGAGGGAATAACCGTACAATTTAAAATGTCTGGTATGTATTTAACAGTGCAACCGACGGAGGATGGCTATAAATACCTGGTTTATGATCAGGAACTTCATGAAATTTCAGGAGATGCCTGTGGGAATCCAGAAGATTCTATTCAGAAAGCAATGTATGCCAGCTTGAAAAATGAAGGATTGGAAGATGTTGAATGTGTAAAAGTTGATGACAGGGAGTTTCGGGATAAGGTAATCAGTCATTCTAAAGAAGTGCTGGCCAGTGGAGATGTTCGATTCACTTCGGAACTTGGCAGATGTGAAACAGCATTGAATGGGATGGACAGGGCAGAAATTGAATATGAAGTTTTATTTCATGCAAGAGCTGTTCTGGAAGAAATGGGACTGGAAAATGAAGTTACATTGATTGGGGCGAGAGTACATGGTTCCAGAAGCAGAGATGACCTGTATCGTGCAGATTCTGATCTTGATGTGGTGCTTTCTTATCGAGGAAATATTCGAGAGGATAGTTTTTTTAATGAATTGAATTCGTATGGTATGGCAATAGCAGGCATTAAAGTAGACATTAACCCAATCTTAGAAGAAAGAATTACTTTGGCAGAGTATATAAAGGAATCGGAAGCCTATCTTGATCAGCAGGAAATCAGGAAACTCGCAGTGGACTTGGATAATTTTAGTTATGAATATGATACTTATGAATATAAAGATACCGTTGAAAATAGGGAAGAACAGGTTGAGAAACTCACAGAGAATATTTTGAACAAGGAGACAGCAGGTTTAAAAGACTGGCTGACTGAGGTGGCAGAAGAATCGGATATAGACAGTGATGTGATAACTGCCCGGTCATTACTTTCCCGTTTGGAAAATGCAGAAACCTTTTCTATCTTTACCAGACAACCAGAACAGGAGCAACCAGAAGCTACGATTACTTTTTATGTGGCAGAGTGCATGGAGTTTCCGGTCATGGGAGAGTACCATAATAATCTTACTCTGGAAGAAGCGATTAAAATTTATGAAAGTATTCCGGCAGATCGCTTGCATGGAGGTAAAGGGATTGGATTTGATCTGCAGGATGGAGATAAGGATTATTCCGGGGAATATGAACTGATGTGTTGGGATAGAGTAGACAGGGAACTGATAGATATGATTCCTCATTATAAGGAAAGCCCATTAGTACAGAAAGCAATTAACGATATGGAAAAGTATCTGAATGAGAAACATGGAAAAGTGCAGGAAGCAGAACAGACTGTGGAAGTGAAACAGGAAGTTTCAGAAGCACCAGTCAAGAAAGAATCCGTATCAGTGGAAGAGAACCAGACACAAAAGAAAGAGCCGGCAAAGGGCGAAAGAGGGGAATTGAAAAATCTGTACTGCAGTCGTTGAAAGAGTTTCAGGCAAGGGCAAAAGCACAGGAGCAGGAAAATAAAGAAGTAGAAAAATCCAAAGCACATAAGAAGGGGGATGTAGAATTATGATGAATCTGGCAATGAACTTTGATACAGACGAATGTTCAGTAACGGCAATGTTTGATAAAGGAAACAGAAATGACACAATGGAAGCAATCGACCATATCATTCCATTTCTAAAAGGGGATGCGGATATGATCGTGCTTGTCTGCAATACCCTAAGAAAGCTGTTCTGCATGAGTGATGAAGGCTATGAGACTTTTCTTATGGACTTGGAAGATTATAAATCGGAACTGGAAGAGAGGGAATGAATTCAAGCCAGAGTGCAGTATAGCAGGTGAAAGATGAGAAGCGAAGGAAAAAGTGTCAGCATTGAGAAGTGTTAACAGGTATATATTGGAAGAATTCAGCCAGGGGAACTCTGGCTGATATAAAAACACATCTGCAGAAATAGTGACTGAAGAAATTTTGAGTAGTGGAATTGGGAAGAAGTATTTAGATACTATA
>OLWR01001365.1_pt1 | contig 11558 bp, 7 predicted proteins | sample 1673531 | NCBI WGS metagenome assembly OLWR01 (sample SAMEA103958114, study PRJEB25191) | human gut metagenome | reverse complement strand
ATCAACACAATATCAGTATCGAACCATCTCAGAGATATACTCTTAGTTGTTTTGTAAAAGGATCCGGTACATTTTATCTTGGTTATAATAACACCGGAGAGGACAGAAAGAATATTTCTTATAACATCACATCTTCTTGGACCAGAGTTTATACTTCTTTCAATCTAACATCACATCTTATTGATGTGGCATTTACAGGAAGTTCTGACTTTACTGTCTGTGGTATGCAGCTTGAAATGGGAGATGCCCCATCTCAATTTGGATACTTTACGCAGTCTGAAACAATCATGAAAGCGTATGAAACAGATTGGAAATTATACGGCATTGCAGAATTAAAAACTAAAATTGCCATATATGATTCATGTATCAAGGAACTAAAAAAGAATGGATATGCAGATGGATATAATCCTCTTTCTGGATACGAAGAGGCATATTTCACTCAAATGCATCAGAAATATCTGGATTATTTGAATTTAAAAGATCAGGCTGAGACTGCATTAAAGGAACGTCAAGCTGAATATGATGCGGCTAAGAAACCTGAAATTCAAGAAAAACGAAACCAGATTGCCAAAGATGTTTTAATGGAAAATTTTGGTAAAGTACAGGAAAAATATCCAGCGTTTACAGATAAGGAAACGTATATTATTAAGAGCCTGTATAATCAAGCAACTTATTCAAATGAAAATATTATTATTACGACTCTTGATAGTACAGTTGATGCAGTCGATAAAGCGATTACATTATATAAAGATGCTGTAGAAGAATTGTATGTAGAATCTCATCCACAATATACTTATACAGATGAAATTGGAAATATTTATGCTCTTCCAGAATTCAGAGAATATCATGATCAGCTTGCAGTAAATGATTTTGTTCGATTAGGACTATCTGATACACGATATGTAAAACTTCGTGTTGTAGAAATCAGATATAATCCTTGTGATATGGATGAAACGATGGAAGTTACTTTTTCCAACATGGTTCAATATAAATCAAAATTAACAAATGATAACGAATTTTTAACAAATGCATTAAATCAGACCTCTGACAGAACCGGTGGTCGTGTTAATTCAATCAACAAATCTTCTACTTCTGATTATGTCATTACATCAGAAGCTATTAAGCAAATCTTTTCAAATCCTCTATTCAATTCAATGCTCGGTGGGACTACTACAGGAGGATCCGGATCTGGCGGAACCGGGTCTGGCGGAACCATTACCGCTGATACAATTATTGCAGAACTCGTGAAAGCAAAAGAAGGTGTATTTGATAAGCTTACTGTTGATACTGCTTTCATGAAATATCTCGATGTAAAACTTATTTCCGCAGATAAAATCACAACTCGTATTCTCGAAGCGGAACAGGCAAATATTGAAAAGCTGTCAGCTAAGATTATAGAATCTAATCAGATTAATGCTGATATGATTAATGTAAAAAATCTTCTTGCAGGTCATGCAGGAGTTGGAGAATTACATACAATTCATCTTACTGTAGAAAATGCAGAAATTGATCAGGCTGTTATTACTAATCTCATCGCAAAGAAAATTGCAGTTGGAGATTTAATGGCTCAAAATGCTCTTGCAAATCAAATTGTACTTATCTCTAAAGACAATAAACCTACTATTGCATTTCAAGAAAGTACCCAACAGTTTTATGATTCCAAAGGAAATGTTCGTGTGCAGATTGGTATGGACGGTAAAGGGGATTTCAACTTTATTGTTAAAAATGGAGACAGAGCCGCTTTATTTGATGAAAATGGTATTACCCAGACAGGTATTCCAGATAATACAATTCTTGGAGACATGATTAATAACGCCACCATTACCAAAGACAAACTTGGATTCCAAATCATAGAACCAAATGAACAAGGTGGTATTGACATCACTAATATTTATGATGGCAAAGGAAATCAATGGTGGGGAATAGAAAAGACGACTATTACAGATGACTACACAAAGCAGATTAAGAATGTTACAGATACTCTGACCGGACAAATCGAAACTAAGGTTAGTAATACTCAATATCTTAAAGATCAAGAATCTATCCGAACAGATTTTTCTGATATCAAACAAAATGTTTCTGGGATTACATCTACTGTAAGCAGTATGCAAACAGATCTTTCTGAAGCTCAAGAAAAAATTAAAGCAAACACCTCTTCTATTACTCAGAATGCAGATAAAATCAGTTTTATGGTAACTGGTGACAAAGAGTCTGAGTTCACAGTTACTGATAAATTTATTCAGATGATTTCTGACCATATTAGCATTGATGCCAGCACCATTGACATTAATGGTATTATCACTGCAATGAATACACACACTGGACCAGGTAAAACTAAAATCGACGGTGGTATTATTGAAACCAATACTATTACTGCTGATTCTATTAAAGTTGATGCAATCAGATCAAAAATATTTGAAGATGATCTGACATCTAATTATTCACTTAAAGGTATCTGGTTTGATTTATCAGAGAACGGTGCTATTAAAGGTAAAAATTTTGCTGTTGATTCTAATGGTAATGCTTATATTCGTGGTGACAGCACTGTTGAGGGAACCATTATAGCTAATAAAGGTTATATTGGTGGTATTGGCGGTTTCCATATTGAAGCGGGAAAACTATATTCTGGTATGGATACCTTTCCTGAACAACCAACATCAATATCAAAAGATAAAAATGTGTATATTGGTACAGACGGAATTGCTCTTGGTGGTGGGAATTTCAGAGTTGATCCAAATGGTAAACTTTATGCTAACTCTGGTACATTTTCAGGAACTATTTACGCTGATGGAGGAACTATTGGCGGTTGGAATATATCTGCAAATTCATTAAGTAACAGAGATGGATCCATAAGTTTGAATCCAGATGGTTTAAAACTTGGCAATCAGTTAAATATAGATAATCAAGGGAATGCAACTTTTGGTGGTAAACTATCAGCTGCTACCGGAAGTTTTTCTGGTGAATTAGTTGCAGCAACAGGTAGCTTTTCTGGAGAATTAAAAGCTGCTACTGGCACATTCTCTGGGGATTTAAAAGCTGCTAGTGGAACATTTAGTGGAACCTTAAACGGTGCTAATGGTACTTTCAGTGGAGTACTATCTGCTGCAACAGGTAGTTTTACAGGTGCGGTTACTGCTACTTCTCTTACTTTGAGTGGCTGTAAAATTGATTATAATACAGATATTGAGAATAAACCTGATATTCCATCTGATATGACATTATATATTAAAACAGACGGTACTGTTGGTACACTCACAGAAGAAGTGCAAAATATTCCAACTGGAGCAAAAGGTTTCAAAGTATCATCAGATGGTCTTCTTCAAGCATCGAATGCTATTATTTACGGAACAATTTTTGCAAATCAAGGGACAATCGGCGGGTTTAATATTACGACACGCCTAGATAATAGTGATCATGCTTATGAAAATACATTATATGTACAAACTACAGATGGAAGTGGTAATACATATCAATCTGGAATCAGAGGAAATACATCTAATAACGATCCGTCCGGTGCTGCATTCTATGTTAGAAAGAAAACAAGCAGTATGACTTCTTGGGCTGATGCAGAATATCCATTGCAACAAGGCGGTCTGTTGTAAAATCTTCTTCGTTTTCGATGACTTCCACAACCGTATTGTTTGCTTTCAGAATTGCCGGATCATATTCTTCTTCGCCCTCTTCACAGAGGATCAGAAGTGTTTTTCCGTCTGTATGAAAATAATCCTGCTGGATCGTGAAGCTTAAGAACGATGTTTTACCGCTCTCCAGAAAACCGGTCATTAAATAAATCGGTACTGTGATTTCATTCATGATCTGTATTATCCTCCATCATTACAGGCCAAAAAGTTCAGCCAGTTTGTCCTCTTTCAGTTTTGATCCGATTACGCAGAGACGGCCTGTGTATTCCGGTGCGCCTTCGCGGATCTCTGTTTCTTCAGGAACCATATCAAAGTAGATCCATGTTCCATCTTCTGCCGGAAGCATACCTTTTGCACGAAGAATGATACCATACTCGTCTGATGCAGAAAGAGCTTCAAGCATTTTCTCAAGATTTTCTCTTGTAAATTTCCTGATTGTCTCACGACCCCAGCTTGTAAATACTTCATCTGCATGATGATGGTGATGGTCATGATGATCATGTCCGCATCCACATTCATGGTCATGGTCGTGATGATGCTCATGTTCTTCGTGATCGTGATCATGTCCGCATCCGCATTCATGGTCATGATGATGCTCATGTTCTTCGTGATCGTGATCATGTCCACATCCGCATTCATGGTCATGATGATGCTCATGTTCTTCATGATCATGATGGTGATGTTCGCCATGTTCATGTACATGTCCGCATTCCGGGCATACTTCCTCTTCTTCCATCAGTTCCTGCGCAAGGGATACCGGATGTTCCATAACATCAAGAAGTTTCTTTCCGTCCAGTTTTTCAATCGGTGTAGTGATGATTGCAGCTTTTGCATTGATCTCACGGAGAAGTTCCAGAGATGCCTGTGCTTTCGCTTCATCTACGATATCTGTACGGCTCATGATGATTGCTCCGGCATATTCTACCTGATTGTTAAAGAACTCACCAAAGTTTCTCATATACATTTTGCATTTCTTTGCATCGACAACAGTTGTGTAGCTGTTCAGTACAAGCCCTGTCTCTTCTTCAACACCCTGTACAGCCTTGATAACATCAGATAATTTGCCGACACCGGATGGCTCGATCAAGATTCGGTCCGGATGATATTTGCTGATTACTTCTTTCAGAGATGCACCAAAATCACCAACCAGTGAGCAGCAGATACATCCTGAATTCATTTCACGGATCTGAATTCCTGCTTCTTTCAGGAAACCACCATCAATACCGATTTCACCGAATTCGTTTTCAATCAGTACAACCTGCTCACCCTGAAATGCGTCTTTCAGAAGCTTTTTGATCAGTGTTGTTTTACCGGCTCCAAGAAATCCGGAAATAATGTCAATTTTAGTTTTTTCCATGGTTGCATTTCCTCTCTTTCTGCCCGAAGACAAAGTAACTCTTGTTTATTTGTTTTATGTCGCTAACTCATAACGTAATTTAACCAGGAGGCATTTATACCCCCTGGTTATAATGTCCACAGAGACTCTTATTATTCATTAAGATCAGCCATTGATCATGAAGCTGAGAAGTTTGTCGATATCTTCTTTCTCATATGCAACGATCTCAAGTTCCGGAATTTCTCCGCCGGAGAAGATGTTTGCAAGAGATACATACTGGGACAGTTTGGATTTGAGGTTCAGTCTGTCACCTTCACCTGTTACCAGTTCTACCTTACCGCTGCAGCTATCTACTACTTCGAAGAATTTTTCAATGTCTTTAATATTGGATACTTTCATTTTTGTTTCTCCTTTCAGAATTTTATTATTTAAATTATATATTTCTTAGCTATCTCATACCTTTCGGTCGCGTTCAGTATAACCTATCTTCACCGAAAAAGCAATGGCTTTTACATACAATTAACCAGTGATTTTACCATCGCTTTTGTACAGGATTAATAAGTAAATACTGCGACTCCATATCCCGGGAGAGAATAATTGAACGAATATTCTCTGTGATCGCATTCCTGTTCTTCTGCTTTAAAAATCTTTGGTTTGTCGAGGAGTCCGTTTTCATCCATGATCAGCTTATACTGTTTTTTCTTCGGAACACCTACACGATAGTCTGGTCTGTCGACCGGTGTGTAGTTTACCACAAACAGAAGATTATTTCGCTTCGTCGGTGATTTTCTTATCAGGCTGAAAATGCTTCTGTATGCATCATCCGCATTGATCCATTCAAAGCCTTCCGGATCATTGTCGGCTGCATACAGTGCCGGGTACTTCGTATATATATGAAGAAGTGTCTTCACAAAGTTCTGAAGATCCTGATGCTTTTCTTCTTTCAGGAGATACCAGTCAAGTTCTCTCTCCTCACTCCATTCACGGAGTTGCCCGAACTCCTGTCCCATAAACAGAAGTTTCTTGCCCGGATGGAACAACATAAATGCATATGCAGCTTTCAGATTACGGAACTTATCATCCGGATATCCAGGCATCTTGTTGAGCATTGAGCATTTCAGATGAACAACCTCATCATGAGAAATAACAAGTACATAATTTTCACTGTATGCATACGTCATGGAGAAGGTCATCTTATTGTGATTATCTTTACGGAAATACGGATCCAGCTTCATGTATTCAAGGAAATCGTTCATCCATCCCATATTCCACTTCAGCGAGAAACCGAGTCCACCGTCCTCTGCCTTACCGGTAACCAGCGGCCATGCCGTTGATTCCTCTGCAATCATGACAGTACCATGATTCCTGCCAAGCACAACTGTATTCAGATGTTTGAAAAATTCGATTGCTTCGAGATTTTTGTTGTCACCATATTTATTGGCAACCCATTCCCCATCTTTCTTGCCGTAATCCAGATACAGCATGGATGCAACCGCATCGACACGCAGACCGTCTACATGGCATTCCTCTATCCAGAAAAGCGCATTGGCGATCAGGAAGTTTTTGACCTCCGGCCGGCCGTAGTTGTAAATCTTCGTTCCCCAATCCGGATGCTCTCCCTGTCTCGGGTCTTCATGTTCATAAACAGCTGTTCCGTCAAAGTTTGCAAGTCCGTGTGCATCCTTCGGGAAATGTGCCGGAACCCAGTCAAGGATCACACCGATCTTATTACGGTGAAGATAATCAATCATATATTTGAAATCTTCTGCTGTTCCGTAGCGGGAAGTCGGTGCATAATAACCGGTTACCTGATAGCCCCAGGAGCCGTCAAACGGATGCTCTGCAATTCCCATCAGTTCGACATGAGTATAGCCCATTTTCTTCACATAAGCAGCCAGCTCATGTGCCAGTTCACGATAATTGTAAAAGCCCGGATCGTCCTCATCCTTTGCTTCATGTTTCTTCCATGAACCGGGATGAACTTCATAAATTGCCATAGGACTCTTTTTCTCATTAAATTCCGGACGGTGTTTCATCCAGGTAGTATCTTTCCATTTATAACCGGAAATATCTGTAATTCTGGATGCTGTTCCCGGACGAAGCTCCGCTTCATTGCCATATGGATCGGCTTTGTAAATTTCCTCACCGTGATAACCGATAATATAAAATTTGTAAAGATCACCAATCTTTGCCTCAGGTATAAAGGTCTCATAGACTCCGATCGGTCCTGTCTTCTGCATTGGGTTCTTCTGAATATCCCATTCATTAAAATCACCCACTACAGAAACAGATCTGGCATTCGGTGCCCACACCGCAAAATAGACACCTTTTTTGCGTCCCCGCATCGTAGGATGCGCTCCGAGCTTTTTATAAATGTCATAATGGGTTCCCTGTCCGAACAGATACTGATCCAGCTCTGTAAACTGCAACTTCTCTCCCATTCAAACGTACCTCCCTTAATTGTTAATTTGTTACTTTCTGATTCTTCATCGGCATTATGCACATGATTAATGCCAATCTTTCGTATTTTTATAGACACATTATACCAATCCATATAGTTCCCGTCAATTAAAACAACAAGAAGTCTGTAAGAAAAAAACTACAGAAAACGTAAAAAAAGAGAACTTGTCCGGCAGGAACGTATCTGTACTTCCCTGCCATTCATGTCCTCTTTTGTAAGTTACTTTATTTCGTATTACTCCTCCGAATAATCGCCTTCATCATAACTTCCGTCATCGTAGGAGCTGTCATCTGAATATCCGTCATCGGAACTTCCGTCATCGTAGGAACCATCATCTGAAGATTCATCATCGGAAGAGCCATCGTCAGAACTTCCATCCGATGTATCTGTACTTCCGTCATTAGAAGTATCCGTACCATCTGTGCTTTCATCACCGGATGTATCTGTGGTATTTCCGCTGTATCCTGCAACGATTCCCTTCTGCAGGGAGCTGTCCCAGAAATCAGAATAATTGGCACCCTGTAAGGTAACTCCCTTCGCTGCTGCCAGCTCGCTGACAGTCATCAGCTTATATCCTTTCTGCACAAGTTCCGGAATCATCTTGATTGCCGCCTGTACAGAAGGTTCATGAATATCATGCATCAGAATGATAGAACCATCTGTAAGGTCACCATTCATAACTGCATCATAGTCCTTGTTTACATCCAGATAACTCCAGTCCATAGAATCCAGTGACCATGTAAAAAACGGTTTACCTACAGTAGAAATGATATCATCACTCCAGTTGCCATAAGGCGCACGTGCCACACTTGCTTTCTGTCCACAGGCTTTTTCAAGTGCTGCATCTGTATCGGAAAACTCTTTTGCCACAGAGTCCATACTCAGATCATAAAGATTCGGGTGATCCCAGGAATGGCTGCCGATCTCACAGCCGATATCTGCCATACGCTGTACTGTGGATTCCCAGCTTCCTACATTCTGTCCAAGCATAAAGAATGTCGCATGTGCATTGTTTTCTTCCAGACAGTCAAGAAGTTCATCAGTGTATTCTCCCGGACCATCATCAAAAGTAAATGCAATTCGTGTCTTATGCTGACTCGGATCATAAGTACCATCATCGTTGAAGTAATAATCATCAAATCCGACTTCCACCCATCCGGTCTTTATGTAACCGTTATCATCAAAGTAATATGTAGAACCATCGATTTCCTGCATACCACCGGCGAAATATGTGCCATCTGCATTCTGATACCATTTGCCGTTTTCATCGTCATGCCATCCGGCTGTAAGCTGTGCCGCTTTCGTCAGATCACTCTGCCCTTTGACCGGCTGGCGTATTGCCGCGTTTGTTTCTGTACTCGTATCTCCTGTATCTGTACTGTCCGAACTGCTGTCAGTAGTTGTGCTGTCTGTCTCTGCCTGTACCTGCTGCGGCTTCTCTGTATTTCCGCCACCGGCTCTGTTAATGACCGGAAGAATGATTCCACGGATTACAAAAATCAGTACCAAAATAACTGCAACGACATATGCACCCTTTTTCATCATCTGCCGCCGTCTTATCTGCTGTTGCTTTTTGCGCATTCGTTCGCGCAATACCCTCTTATCCATTGACTCCACCTGCTGTATTTTCTATATCTTTATCTTTTCTTATTATCATAACGCATTTAATTCTGAAATACAATGACAGGTATTTAAATAACTCTCTTTAATTCAAGATTTTCACTTACAAGCAGTAAGTCCGCCTGCTTTCCGATTCGAATAGAACCAACACGGTCAAATATTCCAATACTTCTGGCAGGATTTGCGGTCGCCGCCATAATCGCCTGTTCCAGTGGAATTCCAAATTCTACGGCTTTGCACATACATCCATAAAGATTCGTCGCAGAACCGGCAAGCGTACCATCTTTCAGAACTGCTTTTCGATCCTTAACAGTTACTTCCTGTCCTCCAAGCTCATATGTACCATTTTCCATCCCTGTCGCACGCATAGAATCACTGATGAGGATCACACGCTCCGGTCCGAACATCCGAAATGCTGCGCGGATTGCAGACGGATGAATGTGATATCCGTCACAGATCAACTCAACCATGCACTCCGGATCATCCATTGCCGCACCGATCAGTCCCGGTGCTCTGTGTCCAAAAGGCTGCATCGCATTGTAAAGATGCGTAACATGATGCGCACCAAGCTTCATTGCTCTTGATGCGCAATCATAATCTGCTGCTGTATGTCCCAGTGAAATGCAGACCTCTTCGTGCATTTCCTTTATAAATTCTTCTGCGCCGTCCATATTCGGAGCAAGTGTAACAAGACGCACCAGACCATCTGCATCCTGATTCAGTTCTCTTACAAATGCCACATCCGGTGCTGCGATCCATTTCTCAACATGTGCACCCTTTTTGGCAGGATCAAGAAACGGACCTTCCATATTGATACCGACAACCGTCGCACCGTCTTCTGTCCGTGCACCTTTGATTGAAGCAAAAATCTGGCGGAGCCGTTCTTTTGGAAATGTCATCGATGTCGGGCAGTAGGAAGTAATTCCACAACGTTTTTCGTACTGCAGGATTTTCTTAAGTCCTTCCGGATTTCCATCGGAAAAATCCTCCCCCGCTGCACCGTGACTGTGAATATCCACAAGCCCCGGCAGTACAAGAAGTCCTTCTGCATCTATGACTTCTCCGTCGTCCTGATATTCTGCTTTGTCTACCAGACGATGGTCATTGATATAAATTGCCTGTTCCAGAAAGCTTCCATCCTCCTGAAACACCTTTCCGCCTTTTATTATCATTCTTCAGCTACCTCGTCTGTAGCGTCCTCTGTGGCTGCATCTTCGATATCCACATTATCTTCTGTATCATCGCCCGTGTCAATGTCCATGGATTCATCATATTCTTCCAGATCATCACCTTCGTCTACCGCATCCTCAGAATCACCTGCTACTTCTGTGACAGTTGCATTTTCAACGATAAATCGCTCTACACGCAGAAGTGCCAGTGATTCATTCACTTCCTGTTCGCCGTATGTCTCAATCATTTCATCAATGCTTGCAAATCCATATTCCTCAATCAGATCATCTTTTAACTTCTGAGTTTCTTCATCATTAATGCTGAGTCCTTCTGCATCCATGATTCCCTGTACGATCAGATTCTGTTCTACTTTGGACTCTGCGTACTGCTGGCATTGTGATTCATAATCTTCCTCTGTCATTCCCTGAGACTCCAGGAAGTCAGACATCTCCATGCCCGCTTCCTTCACATACTCTTCATTGAGTTCCTGATAGGATTTCTTTGCTGCGTCAACATCTTCCTTCGGGTAATCTTTGACTTCGGAAGCTGCCTGTACTTCATTCCATGCGTCGCTGTAGAGCCCATAATCTGCGGTCTGCGCTGCTGTGTCTTCGAGCTGTTTCTTAACTGCCTCGCGATATTCATCTACTGTCTTATAATCGGTATTTGCGGCAACCCATTCATCTGTCAGTTCTACCGGGCGGGTAAATTTTTGAAGTGTAACCTTAAATACAACTGCTTTTCCTGCAACAGACTCTTCATAATAATCGTCCGGGAAAGTCAGATCCAGTTCTTTTGTTTCACCAGATTTCATTCCGACAATGCCATCCTCAAATCCATCGATCATCTCACCGTCACCAACCACAAGCTCATAATCTTCTGCAGAACCACCGTCAAATTCTTTGCCGTCAATAGTTCCTGTAAAATTGATCGTTACTGTATCACCGTTTTCTACGGTGCCGTCTTTGACTTCAGTACCATTGTCTTCCAGATCATAATTGATCTCTGCCTGAACATCGTCATCTGTGACGCTCTGTGAAGTACGGTTGAGCTCCAGACCTTTATACTCGCCTATCGTCACATATTTTGAAACATCTTTGACGGAAACCAGTCTGTTTCCCTCAGAAGAATCAGTCTCTTTTATGTCTGTATCTGTACTGTCTTCCTTCGAATCTTCACTGTCCTTTGTATCGGTTGTTTCTGTGGTCGTTTTTTCTGTATCAGATGATTTGCCGCATGCGGCTGCTGAAACCGCCATACACATAATTAACATTGCAACTACTGCTTTTTTCTTCATAATAAAACTCCCTTCATTTTAACATCTTTACAT
>OLWR01001363.1_pt1 | contig 11564 bp, 11 predicted proteins | sample 1673531 | NCBI WGS metagenome assembly OLWR01 (sample SAMEA103958114, study PRJEB25191) | human gut metagenome | reverse complement strand
AGAAATCAAAAAAGCACAGAATTATTTCTGCACTTTTCTAATTTCTAAAATACTCCTATATATAATTCTCCACAAACTCTTCATATGTCATAATGCGTTTACCGCAATCAATGCACTCCACGTATTTAGTGTGTTCGTAAGGACCTGTTATTTCTTTTCCATCAATCGACCCATCGAATTTATAGTAATCTATTCCAGATACTTTAAATTCATTGCATACTCCACCAGCACTTCCACAATATGGACATTTAATCAATTTTTTCTTCATAATTTCTTACCTCCAGTACCCAGCAATACTATTTACTTGATGCCAAACAGCTTTTCTATTATTCTTTTGTGCTGTTCCCCGTTTTCGTTGTCGTTTTTCATTTTCCAATTCTTCCATTGCTTCGTAATAATATCTATCTTCCCAGTATCCGATAGCTGTTTCTGTTACTTTTGCCTTCTTAGCTGCTTCTTTTGTTGTTAATTTGCACCGGATCATGTTCTTTATCGTCTTCTTTTTAAATTCTTATGTAAACTGTCTTTTCGGCATGTTGCTCCTTTCTGCCCGACCGAAGCCGGGCATTCCTTGCATTAGTTTTCATACATTTCTTATGAGCTATATTGTAACTGGATCTTTATTTAATTGTTTCGTGTGGTATATAAATATCCAGTGCCAAGCCTAACGGCTTGGATCTCTGCCTGTGACACAAGATGTAAATGGATTGGTAGAACAATGTATCCTTTATTTCTTCAGTTTTCTTCTTTTTAGATAAATCACAACTCCTGCAACAGCCCCAAGTGCAATACCTGCAACATAAGGAATTGCATTAAAGTCATCTCCTGTTTTTACAGTTGTCGTCTGACTACCACTTCCATTAGTACTTGTTGGTGTTTTTTCTGTCTTTGGTACTTTTACAGATACTTCTGCCTGTCCTGGATGAATTCCTGAACCATTAACAGTCGCTTTGTTCACCAATGTTTTGCCTAATGCACTCTTTAATACTTTTGCCTGATAATTCACCTCAACTTTCTCACCATATTTTAATTCTGGAATTTTAACTTCTAACTTGTTTCCATCTGTATTGATCGTGTAATCAGTTATCCCATTCACTTTTACACTTTCACTTTGAAGGGCAAGACCTTCCGGAATCGTATCATTAATTACGACATCCTTTGATACAGAATTTTCTTTCTTTAAAGATACAGACACGTTATATTTTACCATGTCCCCTACTTTATATTCTTTCTTATCTGCATCTTTCGTCATCGTAACATCTTGATCTACCACTGTAACAGAATTATTATCATCTTTTGGATCTGCGTTATCTGCCTGTGTAGTTGCTGTATTTGTATATTCTCCAGTTTTACTGAATGAAACTTTATAGCTTACTTCCAGTTTGTCTTCATCGGATATATTTTTTCCAGTCTCAATTTTGAAGTTATTCCCTTCAACTGTAATCTTACAATCTTTTGTGATGTCTGTACCATTTAAAGATACTTTCATACTTTCTGCATCGATCGTAATTCCATCTTCTTGTACAAATTGATCCTTTACTGTTACGTTTTTGGCTGTTGCATCTGCTTTTATCTGTTTCACAGTCAATGTGTAAATTCCTGTATTTCCAACGGCATATTCTGTCTTATCTGATGTCTTATTGATTGACAATTCTGGAGTTACATTTGTTACTTCAATGACGTTTGTTGCCTGATCTTCATTTGTATTATCACTTGTGGAAACGGCTGTATTTGTATATTCTCCAGTTTTACTGAATGAAACTTTATAGCTTACTTCCAGTTTGTCTTCATCGGATATATTTTTTCCAGTCTCAATTTTGAAGTTATTCCCTTCAACTGTAATCTTACAATCTTTCGTGATATCTTCTTTATTCAGCTTAACTTCTATACTGTCTGCATCATAAGTCATACCATCTTCCTGTGCAAATTTGTCAGTGATCACAACATTATTTGCTGTCAGATTTTCTTTTGTCTGTTTAACTGTTAATGTATATGTTGCTACTTCTCCGATCGCATATTGGGATTTATTTGACTTCTTTGTAATCTCCAAAGCTGGAGCTTTCATCTTAATATCTTCTGTATCCTCACCGCCACCAGATGGGATTGTATCATCGTCTTTAATCGTATCCCCATTTGTATTTGGTGTTGCTGGAGCAGTAAATACATTTTCCAGATCCGTTGCTAATGCAGCTTTATCCGTGATCGTTGCATCATAGGTAACGACAATCTTATCTGTCCAGTGATCCATGTCTTTATAAGGTGTAATACCGATACATGGAATGTCACTGTTCTTTAAGTTATATGGTGTTTTGATTGTAAATCCTGTTCCATCATTTTCATAACTAATATCTAAATTTGATGTTACATTTTTTCCACCAACTAATACTGCTACGGAACCTTCTTTAATTTCCAACCCTTCCGTTTTCACCAGATCTTTTAATACAATATCTCTCATAAATGTTCCTGGATTTATATTTGTAATCGTAACATTATATCCTACGGTATCACCAACTTTGTATTTTGTACCTGGTGCTTTTTTGATAACCTGTAATTTCGGACTATTAATATATACCTGCTGCTGATCTTTCATCTCTGGAATACCAGCTGCAGTTGTAATTGCTGTATTATCAACGACGGTTCCATTTGATGCAACCAATGCTTTTGCATCATATTCAACTGTGATTGTCTTTCCATATGGAAGTGCATAATCACCTTTAGACTTCAATATCCAGCCATTTCCAGACTGTTCAATCGTGTAATCTTTCTCATCAATTCCACTAACTTTCACACTTGAAAAATCAAATGCCATACTATCTGGTAAACTTGTATCTTTAATTATAAAATACGCTGTATCTGCCTTTTCATTTGTATTTGACGCTTTTACCGTGTAATGAACTACATCGTTTACCTGATGCTCATAACGATTGACACTTTTCTTAATTGCTAATCCTGGTTCATTTTTTTCATTTGTAGAAAGCTGAACTTCTGTTTCTGGCTTATTTGTTATAACATTCTGTCCATTTACCTCAACATATGCCGTATTATATTCTTTTACAATTTTTTGATCTTCAGTGTAATGTCCATGTTCTTTCCAACGATCTCTCAAGCTTTTTAATTGCTCTTCTGTCGCATTCTCAGGAACATCCATCTTCACATTAATCTCCATTGTATAAGAATTGTTTTTGTAAAATTCATCATTTGATCCTGGATTTTTTAAAGTTGCTTTTACTTCGTTTCCTACCGTTGATACATCAAACCAACTTGTTACATCTTTTCCATTATCAGCTTTTACTTTTACTGAATTAATCTTCATACATTGCTCAATGCTATCTTTGAACGCAAAACTTGCATACTTTTCATCTGCATTTTTTGCGATCTTCTGTGTGATTGAATATGTCCAGTCATCGGCTAATGAACGAACTGTATTTTTCTTTACATTCGTTTCATCAGAATCACTAACCGTTTTTTCTGGGCCTTCTACTTTCGTTGTTACTTGATTTGTATCCTTGACATCTCCATCAACATTTGTCTTTGCCTTGTTTGTCTCAGTTACAATATTGTCTGTTTCGTTATAATGCCCATGCTGTTTCCACTGTTCTCTCAATGCAGTCATTTGTTCTTCTGTTGCATTTTCTGGAATATCTAGCTGTACAGTTACTTGTAGCGTATAAATTCCATACTTATAAAAGTCATCATTTCCTTTTGGATTTTTCAGTTTTGCAGTGACTTTATTATTATCTGTTGATACATCAAACCAACTTGTTGCATTTTTTTCCTTTTCCATGTTAGATGCAACTACTTTTACAGAAGTAATCTTTAAGCATGATTCAATCTGATCTTCAAAAATAAAACTTGAATAATAATGAGCTGTTGGAATTCCAGTCGGAATTACCTGATCTACATTGTAAGTCCATTTCTGTCCAAAGTGTTCTACCGTGTTATTTTCAACTTTTGTTTCATTGTTATCGCTAACACTCTTAACTGGGGCGGCAGTTTTAAATCGAACCATGTTCTGTCCACTTCCCACAAACTGATCATGTCTTGTTGGCTCTGCAATATTTCGTCCAAAAGTATATTCAAAACTATTTCCTTCAAATGTGAACGCTGCACAGGTGAAATCTTCACTATCATAGTCTTTATCTGTATCAGCATAATAGATATATGTTCCATTATCTTCTTTATAACTCAGTTTCGTATCTTTAGATACATACTGACCATTTACCTTATTGGCTTTTACCCCAATATACTGGTTGGAATCAATATCTTTTAATGTTACATTGGATTTTAATGACACCTTAGTTGTTGTTCCTGCTTTATAGAATGTACTTGTTGTCTTAACTTCTTCCAGCCCTACGTAAACTGTATTTGTTAAGTTTTCACCTAAAGCAATATATCCATCCTGTCCTTTGTATTTTTCAATACCTGTCACAGTTCGTACCATATCAACTTTTACCCAGTGACCATTTGATCCATCCGCATCACACTGATAAATCTCCATATTGGATATCTTTACCTTAATCTTGTCCACTGAATTTTCGGATGTTTTAAACCAAAGATATTCTTTTTGGAAATCCTGTATATTTAAATCCAATCCATTATAAGACGTTGGATACTTACAGCTCTTTCCTTCTTCTACCGTAAATGTACTGTTTTTGGTTCGATATAAGCGAAAACCATATTCCGCATTTACTTTTAAGGCCTTACTGTCATCAAACGAAGAGTATGCTCTTTCTTTGTTATCTATCCAATCACTTCCAACAATTGCTTTTGCTCCATCTACTGCTATTTGAGCAAAAACATCTGTATTGGGTATCATTAGAATCGCCATTGCGATTGCTGCAATTTGATGACAGATTTTCTTAAATCTTTTTTTCTTCATAATCTGTCTCCTTTTTCATGAAAAATTTACAATAAAAAAACACCATCAGCTTCATGGTGTTCTTGATACTCAATTTAAGGTGGTCCCCTATAATTATTTTTATATTTCATTCTCTCCTCATTTTTCTAAATAAAAAAGAGCCATGAAAAAATCACCGCTCTTAATGTAATGCTATTAAACGAATCATATAATGGAAATCATATGATACTGCTATAAGTTTACCATTTTTATATGCTTTAACTTTTAAATATAAATCTCCCCTTCTTCCATTTTTATTAAAATCACCGCAATAAAAAACCACTTTTTGTCCAGGTTTTAATTGCTCTGAATCAAATGTTGGCTCTTCTAATTGAGTCATGGGTTTTTCAGATGCACCTGCAACTGTATAATATAATGTAGCTCCATTTAGTGGTTTCAGTGTTACAAACTCACCATCTGTATCAACATCAATATAATCATCCACATATCCAACTCTGGCTGATCCTTTACAGCTTCCATAGTTCACTGAATAATAATATTTCCCCTTTCCGCTTCCAAGATCAGCTTTGTGAATTTTTTTCCCAGTTGCAAGATCTTTTTTTACTTGCTCAAGATCTATTGCATCTTCCTTGCCAGGATATTTACTCTTTGTAGTCGTTTTTACTGTTTTTTTCTTCACAGTGATCGTCTTTTTCGCATACAATTTCCATTTCATGTTTTTCTTTCTGTAAGCTTTAACGGTCAGTTTCTTACCGACTTTCTGCTTTGGAATAGGAATCGTAAAGTTTCCTTTAGAAGATGCTTTTTTCTTATAAATCTTCTTTCCAATTTTTACCTTAACTAAGTATTTTTTCTTTGTTTTTCCTTTAATCTTTTTTGTTGTAGTATATACTTTGTTAACTTTTAGTTTTTTATTCGCTGCATGCACGTTCGTCATTGAAAATAATATCATTGAAAAAAACATCATTGTAACTACTACAATTGATTTTTTTACTCTTCTCATACTGACCTCCTCTAAATAAATGTCATTTTGACAATGTTATAATGATTCTCTTCTGATTCCGTTGTAATCCAATGATACAACATTCTCCTCATTCTTAATAATAAAAACCATGAATCATATGAATCATGTAATGTGATTCATATGATATCGCGATTAATTTACCATTCTTGTAGGCATGTACCTTTAAATACAATCCACCTTCGTTTGCATTCTTATTAAAATCATAACAACTAAAAACTACTTTTTGTCTTGGTTCTAAATGTTCTGAATTAAATGTTGGTTCTTCTAATTGAGTCATAGACTTTTCAGATGCACCTGCAACTGTATAATATAATGTAGCTCCATTAATTGCCCTCATTGTTACATATTCACCATCTGTATCAACATCAATATAATCATTTACATATCCAACAAGTGCATCGCCTTTTAGTCCACCAAAGTTCATTAAATAATAATAATGTCCTTTCCCTAATGCAGTTTCTCCTTTAGATATCTTCTTTCCTGTTGCAAGATCTTTTTTTACTTGATCAAGATCAATTGCATCTTCTTTCCCTGGATATTTTTTCACATTGTTTTTCTTATTTTTTACCTTAATAGTTTTAGTTGTATATAATTTCCACTTTTTATTTTTTCGTCTATATACTTTAATTTTAATCTTCTTTCCTGCTTTTTGTTTTGGAATCTTGATTGAAAAATTTCCTTTGGAAGAAGCTTTTTTCTTATAAATCTTCTTCCCAATTTTTACTTTAACCAAGTATTTTTTCTTTGTTTTTCCTTTAATTTTCTTTGTTGTCGTATATACTTTATTAACTTTCAGCTTCTTATTCGCTGCATGTACGTTTGTCATTGAAAATAAGATAATTGAAAAAAACATCATTGTAACTATTACTACTGATTTTTTTACTCTTCTCATACTTACCCTCCTCTAAATATTCATTACAAGTGCTCCCACTCCAATTACAATAGCAAGTGTCGTTAATACTGGATTAGAATATATAATCAATAAAACAATCAACAAGATCATGTAGATAACAACAGATATAATCACTTGTCCTACTCCAATAATATCTATATCTCTAAAACTACTTATCGCAGAATAAATTAATAGAATTATAAAAAATAAACCCAACGCAAAATATATCAAAAAATCTTGATCTTTCACTGTCTCAAGTGCAGCATATATTTTATTAGAATATCGGTTTTGAATTCGATAAATCTTTATATTGTAAAAATGTAATGCTATTACATATATTGTTGTTATAATATAAATTATTATATTTTTGACATAAATTATCCTCTGTTGATTCATCATTTTTACCAAATCTTTCCTATTATAAATGCTATAATCGTCCAAATAAATGTCATTTTGACAATGTCATAATGATTCTCTTCTGATCCTGTTGTAATCCAATAATACAACTTTTGCGTAATTTCTAAAATATTTTTTACATAAATACACATTGATAACACTATCATAATAATATAGGTTTCAAATATTTCACCTCTTGCAATAACAGATATAATTGCTGCTATATCAATAACTATTGCAAAAAGTAATAATGTAACATTAATTGCAGATCTACTATCCCATCTAACAAGCGATGGTGCAGCAAATAATGTAAAAATACTAACTGTGGCTATCACTCCTTCTATGAATTCTGTCTGAAATTCATGATAATTTTGACTTAATACTGTTAACTTGATTTTTTCTGACAATGGTATTAAGTTCCATCGGCTCCACTCAATAAATAAGAGACTTAACACTCCAGCTATTCCAATTATCATAAACCATTTACCGACTTTATGCATTATCATTTCTCGATTTTGCATCTCCATCACCTCTTAAGTATTATATCATATATTTTTGAATATGCATAAATATATTTTTGAATAGCACATCATCTTCTTTTCTGTTTTATAACATCAAGAATGTTATCTATCGTACTTTCTTCATATCCTGCCAACCACAACCATGTTTTTTTCTGCTTTTCTGACATATCAATGTCTCCTATCACTTCATTCATCTTATCAAGATTTCTTTGGATCATTTTTCTTAATTCTGATGATCCTTCAATTTCTTCTCGTACAGTATTTGTATAATCTGAAATTTTCAACATATCTTTCACCTCTCTTTTATGTTCATTCTCTTTGTAATCAGTTTTCATAATAAATCCTACGATTTGGGGAACAAAAGAAAATAGAATGCACTTTCCAACAACTAGGCATCCTATACATAACAGTACTGTTTGAAAGCTAACCACCTGATTCTTTATTATTATTCTGTCAAAAATACAATATAACAATTTCAACAGGGTGTATATTATAGGTCCATTAATACAAATTATTATCCATTTCGACAAAAATTCTTCTAAAAACTTATCTTCTTTTTTATCCATAAACTTATCTTCTTTTTTATCCATATTAATTTATCCTCGTAATATTTTCTAAATAGGTAGGAACTGCAAAATAAGTTCTTTCTTTATGTAACTGCATTGCATCCATTCCAAAACTATATGTTTCGCTTATCTGAACAATTTTTTCATCATTCAATTGATTGCCAAGTTCCTTTAAGTGATCATTTATTTTACTTTTATGATCCTGAATCCCCTGACTCTTAATTCCTATTAATAATTCGTCCATTGGAATTTCTTTTTCGAAATCTGTCAGATCAATCTGCAAATTCAAATAAAATTTACGAATAATCTCTTCTTTATTTTTCTTCTGATCATCACTTTGTTTTATTACTTTGTTATGAACTTTATTCTTCCTTTTCTGCTTTTTATGGTTATTACCGTCTGTTTTATTGCTCCAAATTTCCCAAAAAGGTCCACCTGCATCTGCTATTTTAGAATTCTGTATAATAAAAGCAAGATCATATGTTTTTTGTGATCTTACCCTACTTCCAACATCTGCCACTTCAACCATACCTTTTTTATTTATTGTTAATAATGATATAAAATGGCCACCATTTGTAAAATATCCTGGTCCCATCAATCCCACAACCATATTCCCGGATCTTAAAGCTCTTTCAATCTCCTTTTCATTTTTATAGAGTCCTCTGCATTGCAAATTCCAGTGACTTGCCATCGCAGGAATCGCACTATGCAGTGAACCGGAAGAAGAATAATATCCTTCCTTTTTAGCCCATCCTGCAACAGTCACTGGACTTACAAACTTATGCGTTAAATTAGAAATACAGACTGCAACCGCTGTCGGTCCACAGCCTGCTGATCGTAATGACAAATTATTGTTATTCCAAATAGAATCTGTTTGATTAAAATATATATAATCTCCTATATATTCTTTTTGATTTTTTTGTTTTTTTATGATTTCATTTTTGGAATCAACGTTTTTTTCAGCAATCTTTTTTTTCTTATAATATCTTTCTTTTGATTTTGGCCTTTTCCTTCTGCTTGAAGTTTTATCTTTTTTATGTTTCTTTGAAATTGTTACCTTATTTTCTACCTTCGTTGTGTTATTTTTTAATTCTGATTGATTCTGTTCTGTTGTTACTTCTTCTGTTGTTGATATTATAGCTGTTTCTGTTGTTGCTTCTGTCACAACATTCTCTTCTGCAGCAATTATGTCTACATCACAAAAAGCCATCATTCCGGCAAAAAACGTAGCCATTGCTATTGTCATCACTCTTCTTCTCATTTTATCCCTCAGTTCAATTCTGATAATACATTTCCAATGCTTTCTCAATAATCTTATCTATTTCATCTTGTTTCTGTCCTGGTTTAAAATATTTGTTTAATACCTTTTTACTTACTTTAATTGAAGTTTTTTTCGGCTTTACCTTTACTTCTTCAGAAATTTTTCCATTTAAGATTTCAAACAATGTTTTATCATTTAGATGTTGTCTTTCTGACACCGTCTTGATTTTTTCAGACATTTTCTTATCAATTTTTACATCATTTTCTTTTATATAATCTGCAATTAGATCCTGATAAATAGTAGAAATAAATGAAAGATCCACGGCTACCTTTACTCCAATCTTCCCATTATCTAATGTCTCTTTTAATTTATCAGTTAATTGATAAATTCTTAAATATCGCTGAATAGAACTTCGACTTAAGTTAAATTCTTCATCTACACTCTTGGTAAGATCATCTGGATTTAAATCTGTCCTTCTTCCCTGTCGTTTTAAAACCTCATTCCTCCGATAGATCAATTCAGCTTTTTCAGATTGTTTCATTTTTTCGAATCCATGCTGCAAATTTGAATCCATAAATAACAACTCTGCTGTATCATCATCCAAATCATCATTGATCAAGCATGGTACTGTATTCAATCCTGCCAGTAATGCCGCATCTCTTCGATGGTGTCCCAGGATAATTTCATATTCATCATTTTCTTCAAGTGGACGAACAACTAAAGGCTGAATGATCCCATTTATTTTTACAGATTCTACAAGATCTTCTAAATCCTGTTTCGAATATCTGTTTTCTCCTAAATTTCCTTTATGATAATCTTTGAGGTGACTGATTTTTAATTCAGTCACCTTATCTTTTGTATCTTCATTAAAATCTTGCGGTAATCCAAACATTTCTCCTAATGGTTTTAATCTTTCTGTCATTTCTGTCATTTTGCTAATACCTCCTGAGCCAATTTCTTATATGCAATAGCTGCATCTGAATTTTTTTCAAACCCTGCAACCAACTCATGCTTACTGAGCGATTTTCCCACTGCAATTCTTTCTGGAATCTGACTATCAAATATATTTAAACTTTCATAAGCATCTCTAACCATCTTGATAATCTGTCCAGATAAGTTGTTTCTCTTATCTACTCTAGTAATCAAAATTCCATCTATTTTTAGACTAGGATTCAATTTTCGTTTCGTCATTGCTACTGATCTTAATAATAATTCCATACCTTTCGCAGACAAATATTCTGCTTCTACTGGAATAATCACACTATCCGCGGCAGTTAATGCATTAATTGTTAACATTCCAAGTGATGGTCCACAATCAATTAGAATATAATCATAGTCTTTCTTATATTTTGCTAATACAGTTTTTAAAATCTGTTCTCTACAGGTAGCATTAATTAGAAAAAGCTCCGTAGAAGCCAACACAATACTTCCAGGGAGCAAATCCATTCCATATATATTAATCATAATATCTTCTTTATTTAGTAAGTCTCTATCCTCAATTTCTAACTGCATCAAATCTGCAATCGATGGAATGTTTTCATCAAACTGCCCTAATGCGATAGTAAGTGAAGATTGTGGATCAAAATCGACCAATAGCACTTTTTCCCCCGCCTTGGCCAATTCTGCCCCCAGATTTAATGTTGTTGTCGTTTTAGCAACTCCGCCTTTCTGGTTTACAATTGCGATTGTTCTCTCTTTCATAGTGATTCTCCTTTTATATTTATTTAATTTATAATTACTAACATATTTTATAAAAATCAGGGAATCCAATGGTTGGGGAGTATACTTACAATTTGTAAGTAAAAATAAATACAAATAATAAACTAAATAAATATAAATATTGGATTCCCTAATTATAAGGGGATGCCCGTATAAGGCCGATAGCTCAGCCATCTTAGATATAAAAAAAGCACATATCTTGTATGTACTTTTTTTATATCTAAAATTTTATAATTGTGATGTGCTTTAAATGTGCCATATCGAAACTGATATACCTATATCAGTTAGCACCCCACAAACATTTTTATATGGCATCGCAAATCGCTG
>OLWR01001361.1_pt1 | contig 11569 bp, 8 predicted proteins | sample 1673531 | NCBI WGS metagenome assembly OLWR01 (sample SAMEA103958114, study PRJEB25191) | human gut metagenome | reverse complement strand
CCTGGAAACCGGTTACGGCATCCGCCCCAGCAAGGTTACTTACGACCGCAAGCACTCCGCTTTTACTGAGTATGACCTTTCCAAAGTGGATCTGGACGCCCTTCTGGACGGCTTTGACTGGCTGCATCTTTCCGGCATTACCCCGGCTTTGGGCCAGAACTGCGCCGATTTTGTGATGGCCTGCCTGAAAAAAGCCAAGGAAAAGGGTCTGACCGTCAGCTTTGACGGCAACTTCCGCTCCACCCTGTGGACTTGGGAAGAAGCCCGTGACTACTGCACCAAGTGCCTGCCCTATGTGGATGTTCTGTTTGGCATTGAGCCTTACCACCTGTGGAAAGACGATGCCGACCACGCCCAGGGCGACTGGAAAGACGGCGTGCCCCTACAGCCCAGCTATGAACAGCAGGATGAGATCTTCCAGCGCTTTGTGGAGCGTTACCCCAACATCAAGTGCATTGCCCGCCATGTGCGTTATGCCCATTCCGGCTCCGAGAACAGCCTGAAAGCCTTTATGTGGTATGAGGACCATACCTTTGAAAGCAAGCTGTTTACCTTTAATATTCTGGACCGCGTAGGCGGCGGTGATGCATTTGCCAGCGGCCTGATTTACGCCATGCTGCACAACTACAAGCCGATGGATATGGTCAACTTTGCGGTGGCAAGCTCCGCCATCAAGCACACCATCCATGGCGATGCCAACATTACCGATGATGTTTCCACCATCCGCAACCTGATGGACATGAATTACGATATCAAGCGCTGAGAATAAGTTTGTTTTCAGCAGTGCCCCAAAACGGTGCAGCAGGCTGCGGCTTTGCTGCACCGTTTTTGTATGGGGGTAAGATTGGTTTAGAACCGTTTAAGAATGTACAAACCTTGCATCCCGTGTTATAATAATGCCGAATCAGTAAATGAAAAAGGTGGGTAGATTATGGAACAAAACACCGTTCAAAAACCGGATTGCGCCGCCATTACGGCGCAGGCACGCCAGGCAGCGGAAGAACTGCTGGCGGCTGCACACCTGCGCGCCGGGGATATTTTTGTGGTCGGCTGCTCCAGCAGCGAGATCATGGGCGGGCGCATCGGCAAGGATTCCAGCATGGAGGCTGCCGCTGCCGTGCTGGCGGGCGTGCTGCCGCCATTGCAGGAGCAGGGCGTCTATCTGGCCGCCCAGTGTTGTGAGCATCTGAACCGTTCTATCGTCATTGAGCGCGAGGCCGCGAAGGCCAACGGCTATCAGATCGTCTCGGCCATTCCGCAGCCCCACGCGGGCGGCAGCTGGGCCACGAACTGCTGGCAGCGCTTTAACGACCCCGTCCTTGTGGAGGAGGTCAGGGCCGCCGCGGGCATGGACATCGGCGGCACGCTGATCGGTATGCACCTGCGCCGCGTGGCTGTGCCGGTGCGCTTGTCGATGGACCACATCGGGCAGGCAATTCTGCTCTGTGCCCGCACCCGTCCGCCGTTCATCGGCGGTTCCCGCGCCGTTTACAGTCAGGAGGAAGTGCGATGATTCCCGAAGCCCAGAAGCAGCAGATGGCCGAGGCCGTCGCGAAGATCCGTGAGACGATGGCCGCTGCCGCCAAGGCCGCAGGCCGCGACCCGGCAGAGGTGCGCCTTTGCGCCGCCTGCAAGACCCGCACGGTGGAGGAGGTGCGCTGCAGCGCCGACCTGCCTATTGACCTGTTCGGTGAAAACCATGTGCAGGAGCTGGTCGAAAAGACCGACGCGAACGCCTACAACGGCAAGCCCGGGCACTTCATCGGGCATTTACAGACGAACAAGGTCAACAAGGTCGTAGGCCGCGCCGCGCTGATCCAGAGCGTGGACAGCACGCGCCTTTTGGATAAGATCGATGCCGCCGCGGCCCGTCTGGGGCTGGTGCAGGACATTCTTGTCGAGATCAACATCGGCGAGGAGGCCAGCAAGAGTGGCGTGGACGCCGACAGCCTGTTCCCGCTTTTGGAGGCTGCCGCCGCCAGGGAGCACATCCGTCTGCGCGGCCTGATGGCGATCCCGCCCGCCGACGCCGACGACACCGAGACCCGCCGCTTTTTTGCACAGATGCGGGAGCTTTTGGCCAGAGCCGACGCCCGGCACTATGACCGGGCACAGATGGACATTCTGTCCATGGGCATGAGCCACGACTACGCCGCCGCCATCGCCGAGGGCGCGACCATCGTACGCGTCGGCACGGCGATTTACGGCGCACGGGATTACAGCAAAAAGGCATAATTTCAGGCTTCCCCCGCGGGGGAAGGCTTTTTATTTTCTCCCCCTGTATTCCCGCGGCGTCATCCCGTACCGCTTTTTGAACAGACGGTTGAAGTAGGACAAATTCTCAAACCCGCATTGCTCCGCAATCGCCAGCACGGTATCGCTGCCGCCGCGCAGGGCATCGGCGGCGGCGTTCAAGCGTTGCTCGTTCAGGTATTCGGTAAAGCCCTGGCCGGTCATTTTCTTGAACCAGCGCATAAAATGGCTGGGGCTGCATCCGCAGGCCGCCGCTGCGTCGGTCACATGCAGCGCCCCCGCGTAGCCCTCATTCACAAGCTGCACCACGGTTTTCAGCCGCCGGGTATCGGGGGTATCGGCAGGGGGCAGGTCTCCGGTGCGGCCCACCAGCGCCGCCAGAAACAGCAGCAGCTCACCCTTTATACAGAGTTCATATCCCACGTCTTTGATCTTGTTGAATTCCTCCGCCGCGTGCAGGCACCGCACCGCCCAGTTGTAGCCCCAGTCTTCCGGACCAAGGCGCATGGGCAGAGCCAGACGTCCGCTCTGCAGCGGCAGCAGGTACTTCTCGGCACAGATGTCACCGGCGCCGCCCAGCAGCTCAAGCTCAAAGATGATGTTTTCATATTCCATTACCTCACCGGGCAGCTGGCGCAGGGCATGCAGCACGCCGGGGGCAAACACGTAAATGTCACCCGCCTGTGCCGTGTAGGTCGTCAGCCCGGCCTGCACGATGCCGCGCCCTTTTTTGACAAAGACCAGCTCCATGCTGTCCTGCCAGTGCAGCGCCACCTGCGGGAAGTCCTTCGGGATCGTGCACGGGTAGATATTGAACGGGAACCACGCGGCCCCGTGTTGCTTTGCTTCGCGTAAACGCTCTTGTTTCGCCATATTTTCACCTCGTATGATAGTATTGTACCATAAGTTGCGGGTATTTTGCAAGTCAGATGCACGTTTTGTGTGGTATAACCAAGTTGTACCCAAGAAGCACATACACGAATGGAGGGAACCTCTTATGAATATGACTGCTGCGATGGAAGCCAGAACCAAAAAGCCCCTGACCGCCTGCACCGACCAGGAAATCTATCTGGCCCTGCTGGACATCGTCCGCGAACAGAGCGCCGCCCGCGTCCGTCCCGTCACGGGCCGCAAGCTCTACTATATCAGCGCCGAATTTCTGATCGGCAAGCTGCTGTCCAACAACCTTATCAATTTAGGGCTGTACGACGACACCCGCGCCGCGCTGGCCGCTGCCGGGAAAAACCTGTCCGATATTGAGGAGGTCGAGCCGGAGCCAAGCCTTGGCAACGGCGGGCTGGGCCGTCTGGCCGCCTGTTTCCTTGACTCCCTCGCCACGCTGAACCTGCCCGGCGACGGTGTCGGCCTGCGGTATCACTTCGGCCTGTTCCACCAGTCCTTCAAGGACGGCGTCCAAAACGAGCTGCCCGACCCGTGGCTGACCGCCCACTCCTGGGCGGAAAAAACGGATACGGTCTATCCCGTCGAGCTGGCCGGCAAGACCTACAGCGCCCGTCTGTACAAGCTGGCCGTCACGGGCTACGAGGGCCGCACGAACACGCTGAATCTGTTCGATCTCGACACCATTGATGAGAGCATCGTCCACGACGGCATCACGTTCGACAAGACCGACATCGACAAAAACCTGACGCTTTTCCTGTATCCCGATGACTCCGACGAGGCCGGACGCCGTCTGCGCGTCTACCAGCAGTACCTGATGGTTTCCGCCGGAGCTCAGCTGATTCTGGCCGAGTGCGCCGCCCGCGGCTGTGATTACCACGATCTGGCCGACTACGCCGCCATCCAGATCAACGACACCCACCCCAGCATGGTTATCCCCGAGTTGATCCGCCTGCTGGGGGAGAAGGGCATCGACTTTGACGAGGCCGTCGAGATCGTCACAAAGACCTGTGCCTACACGAACCACACCATTCTGGCCGAGGCGCTCGAAAAGTGGCCCCGCGCCTATCTGGACGCCGTCGTGCCGCAGCTCATGCCCATCATTGAAAAGCTCGACACGCTGGCCCGCACCCGCACCACCGACGAGAGTCTGGCCATCATCGACGGTGATGACCGCGTTCACATGGCCCACATGGACATCCACTTCACCCACTCGACGAACGGCGTTGCCCATCTGCACACCGAAATCCTGAAAAACAGCGAGCTGCACGGCTTTTACCAGCTCTACCCCGAAAAATTCAACAATAAGACCAACGGCATCACCTTCCGCCGCTGGCTGCTGGAGTGCGACCCGGCACTGACCGCCGAGATCGAAAAGCTCATCGGTTCCGGCTTCCGCAAGGACGCCACCGAGCTTGAAAAACTGCTGCCTTACACGGAAAATGTCGATATTTTGCAGCAGTTCTCCGCCGTCAAGGCGCAGAACAAGCGCGCACTGGCCGACTGGCTGCACCGCACGCAGAACATCACCGTTGACCCGGATGCAATGTTCGACATCCAGTCCAAGCGTCTGCATGAGTACAAGCGCCAGCAGCTGAACCTGCTCTACCTGATCCACCAGTATCATGAGATCAAGGCCGGGCATCTGCCCGCCACACCGCTGGTCAGCATCTTTGGTGCCAAGGCCGCCCCGGCGTACACGATTGCCAAGGACATTATCCACGCCCTGCTGACCCTGTCTAAGGTCATTGCGGCGGATCCGGTCGTGTCGAAGTATCTGCAGGTTGTCTTTGTGGAAAACTACAACGTCACCGCCGCTGAGAAGCTCATCCCCGCCTGCGACCTGTCGGAGCAGATCTCGCTGGCCTCCAAAGAGGCGTCCGGCACCGGCAACATGAAGTTCATGCTCAACGGTGCGCTGACGCTTGGCACGATGGACGGTGCGAACGTCGAGATCTGTCAGCAGGTCGGCGATGAGAACATCTATATCTTCGGCCAGACGTCCGATCAGGTCATCCACCGCTATGAGATGGGCGACTATCAGGCCAGCCAGTGGGTGGAGGGTGACCCCAACATCCGCCGCGCCGTCGATTTCCTCGTCGGGCCGGAGATGCTGGCCGCCGGGCATGAGGAAAACCTGCGCCGCCTGCACGACGAGCTGGTCTGGAAGGACTGGTTCCAGACGCTGCCCGACTTCAACGCCTATGTGGTGCGCAAGGGTCAGGCCCTGAGCGACTACGCCTGCGACCCACTGGGCTGGCGCAAGAAGTGCGTCATCAACATTGCCAAGGCCGGCCTGTTCAGCAGTGACCGCACGATTGCCGAGTACAACAAGGACATCTGGCATCTGGGCGAGTAATCCACCTCTATAAGCAACCGCATCCCCTGTCCGCACGGGCAGGGGATTTTTGCTTGTGTATGGCTTCTTTACATGGGATACCGGATGCAAAGGTTTCCGCTGGGCGTTGAAACGTTTCCCTTGCAAACTGTCGCTCTACCTGCTACAATAAATGCAGACTATTTGTAAGGAGCGATTACCCATGAACTGGCATCAGGCCTGTGAGCTGCCCTATTACCACGGCAGCGACCTCGGCGCAAATCCAACGGCGGAGGAAACCACCTTCAAGCTGTGGGCTCCCACTGCCTGCGGGGTCGTGGTCTGCCTGTATGCCACCGGCACCGACGCCGAGCCGGGCGCGAAAGAGCTGGGCGTACACGAAATGCGCCGCGGCGATGGCGGCGTCTGGGCCATTGTGCTGCCCGGCAACCTGCACGGGACGTATTACATCTACCGCATCTACTTCCCGGATGGCCGCGTGCATGAGGTCGTGGACCCCTACGCCCGCAGCGCCGGGGCCAACGGCACCCGCGGCATGGTGGTGGACCTGACACAGGCCGCCCCCGACGGCTGGGAGCAGGACCGGCGCCCCGACATCCCGGCCCACGCCCGCAGCGTGTGGGAGGTGCATGTGGCGGACTTTTCCGCTGACGGGCACAGCGGTGTAAAACCGGAGTGGCGCGGCAAGTTCATGGGCTTCACGCCCGATGACACCACGCTGGACAACGACGGCGAACACCCGACCTGCCTGAATTATCTGAAAAATCTGGGCATCAGCCATGTGCAATTACAGCCCATCTACGACTACGCCACGGTGGACGAGTCCCGCCCCGACGGCGGCTACAACTGGGGCTACGACCCGCAGAACTACAACGTGCCCGAGGGCAGCTTTGCCACCGACCCGTTCCACGGCGAGGTGCGCGTCAAGGAGTGCCGCGCCATGGTCGCCGCGCTGCACCGCGCGGGGCTGGGCGTCGTGATGGACGTCGTCTACAACCACACCTACCACGGCGAGAGCAATCTGGAGCGCACCGTGCCCGGCTACTGGAACCGCCGCTGGCCCAACGGCATGATGACCAACGGCTCCGGCTGCGGCTGTGACCTGGCCAGCGAGCGCCCGATGGTGCGCAAATACGTGGTCGAGTCGGTGCTGTACTGGGCCACAGCCTACCACATCGACGGTTTCCGCTTTGACCTGATGGCGCTGGAAGACGTGGACACGATGAACGCCATCCGCGCCGCGCTGGACAGTCTGCCCGGCGGCGAGAGCATTTTACTGTACGGCGAGCCCTGGATGGGCGGCGGCACGAACCTTGAAGGCGGCGCACGCCCCGCCGACAAGCGCGCCCTCGACGCGCTGCATGAACGCATCGGATTTTTCTGCGATGACACGCGGGACTGCATCAAGGGCAACGTCTTTGACGCGGCCAACGCGGGCTATGTCAACGGCGCACCGCAGCATGGCTACGATGTGCTGCACTCGATCAGCGCGTGGCGCAGCGGCGCACACGGCTTCCGGCCCAAGCGCGCCGGGCAGGTCGTGCAGTACGTCTCCGCCCATGACAACTACACGCTCTGGGACAAACTGGCCGCCGTGGGCCGCCGCGGCGATTACGACTGCCCCGACGCCGATTTGCTGGCACAGAACCGCATGACGGCGGGCATCTACCTGACCTGCCAGGGTCTGCCCTTTATGCAGGCGGGCGAGGAGTGGGGCCGCACCAAGCACGGCGACCACAACAGCTACAAGGGGCCGCTGGCCACGAACCGGCTGGACTGGACCCGCGCCCACCGCCCGGAGTTTGCCGCGCTGACGGCGTTTTACCGCGGCATGCTGGCCATCCGCCGCGCCTATCCGCGGCTGAGCGGCGCGGCAGGGGAGCCGGAGCCGTTTATTCTGGCGCTGCCAGGCTGGCTCATCGGCTTTGTGCCGGAGAACGACGGCACGGCCACGGTGGGTCAGCTGGCCGTCTACTACAACCCCGAGCGCACCCGCCAGTGGGCCAGCCTGCCCGCCGGTACCTGGCGCAAAGTAAGCGACGGCGTCCACGCCGGTGTGACCCCCTTCGGCCCCTGTTTCCGGGATGCGTTGGAGCTGGCCCCGACGAGCGTGACGGTGCTGGTGGCGGAGTAAAAGTATAATCACGTTTCATGGGAGAGGGAGAGCCTCTCCCTTTTTGTTTGTCGCCCCTTTTTTATTGTGGCCTTGTAGGGAGGGGTCTTGACCCCTCCGCGGGGCGTCGAGGACGCCGCCCCCTACAGTGTGGCAACTTGTCATTTTGTTCACAAAAACTTTGTTTGACAGACTGTCCAATTTCCCTGTATAATAGGTTTATACGTTATACGATTTGTAGAATAGCCCGCCGCTGCTACAAAGTGTTTACCACACACGGACAGAGAAGGGAAAGGGAGGCCGTCACCATGAGCGACTACGCAGCCATTGAAAAGGAAGCCCGCATTTTTACTGAGGAATGTGTCACCAACAACCGCATTGATCCCACGCTGTTTGCCCAATATGACATCAAGCGCGGTCTGCGCGACAAAAACGGCAAGGGCGTGCTAGCGGGCATCACGAACATTTCCCGCATCGACGCCTTTGAGGAGCGCGACGGCCAGAAGGTCCCCTGCGAGGGCAAGCTCTGGTACCGCGGCTATAACGTCTATGACCTGATCCGCGGTCTGCGCGGCAAGCGCTATGCGTTTGAGGGCGCGGCCTATCTGCTGCTGCTCGGCGACCTGCCGAACAAAGAGCAGCTCGAGAGCTTCACCGCCTGCCTTGCCAAGTGCCGCGACCTGCCGACAAACTTTGTGCGCGACGTCATCATGAAGGCCCCCAGTCACGACCTGATGAACTCGCTGACCCGCAGCGTGCTGACGCTGGCCAGCTACGATGACGACATCGGCAAGACCGACCTGCAGACCCAGCTGGAACAGTGCATCAAGCTCATCAGCGTTTTCCCGATGCTGGCGGTCTACGGCTACCACGCCTACAATTACTATGAGTGCGGCGGCAGCATGTACATCCACCGCCCCGACCCGAGCCTGTCCACGGCGGAAAACCTGCTGAAGATGCTGCGCCCCGACCAGAAGTACACCGACCTCGAGGCCCACGTGCTGGACATTGCTCTGCTGCTGCACATGGAGCACGGCGGCGGCAACAACTCGACCTTCACGACCCGCGTCGTCACCTCGTCCGGGTCGGACACCTACTCCGTCATTGCGGCGGCGCTTTCCAGCCTGAAGGGCCCCAAGCACGGCGGCGCGAACATCAAGGTCATGAAGATGATGGACGATATCCGCGCCCACGTCGCCGACCCTCTGGACGAGGAGGCCATGGCTGATTATCTGGGCCGCATTGTGGACCGCCAGGCGTTCGACCAGAAGGGCCTGATCTACGGCATGGGCCATGCGGTCTACTCGCTGAGCGACCCGCGCGCGGTGGTGTTCAAGAGCTTTGTCCACCAGCTGGCCGACGCCAAGGGCCGCAGCCGCGACTTTGAGTATTACAACACGATCGAGCGGCTGGCCCCGCAGGTCATTGCCGAGAAGCGCCATATTTATAAGGGCGTCTCGACGAACGTGGACTTCTACTCCGGCTTTGTGTATGACATGCTGGGCATCCCGGTGGAGCTGTACACCCCGATCTTTGCGGTTGCGCGTATCGTCGGCTGGTCCGCCCACCGCATGGAGGAGCTTGTCAACGTGGATAAGATCATCCGCCCGGCCTACCAGAGCATCATGCAGACAAGGGAGTATGTGCCGCTGGAGGAGAGATAAAAGAGAAAAAGAGAGAAGAATTTTCACACAGGGCGAAGGTTCTTCTCTCTTTTTTTGGTATAAAGCCCCTTTTGGGGCTGCTTTGCAGGGCAGAGTCTTGCCCCCTCCGCGGCGGGGTGAGGGCACCCCGCCCTACATTCTCCCGGAAAAGGGGGCGTAGGGGAGGGATTTATCCCTCCCGGGACGTGTACGGCATCCGCGGGGCGTCGGGGACGCCGCCCCCTACGTTGGCCGAATATTACGCAAATCCGTCCAAAATGACTTTCAGTTCTGCCCAAATGTCCTCCTGCGAGGCGTTGAACCAGTTGCCCGTCGGGCGGCATATGGCCTTGTACAAAATGCCGTCCTGTGCAAAGTAGGCCACCGACTGCGTCCACGGCATCGAGGTTGGATTGCTTGTGCAGTGGGGGATCAATGCGGTGTTTCCGTTGGCCATGGGGTAGCTTTCACATTCCCATGTCAGCCCAGCACTTTTTTCTTCAAATATGGCCGTAGCTGTTTCCTGCGGGGAGTCGCCCAAATAGGCAACTGCCATCAATTCCACCCTGTAGTCACCCAGCTTTTTGCTGACGCGCAGATAGAGCTTTTCCGGCGTTTCGCCGCGCCCGATGGGGATAAACCCGGCGGGGTACTCTTCTGGTAGAACCATAAAGACCCGCCCATCTGTGCCCACCGGAATTTGTGGCAAATCGTCCGTGAACAGCGCAATGGCCGAGCCGTCATCCGTCTCACCCGCATCCAGCACCGCGTTTTGCACCAGCGGAAGGCCCGTCGCCGCGGTCATCTCGTCCCAGCTGCCATAGCCGCGCGCCGCCTTGGCATAAACATTCCGCATATCCTTCTCCGAGGGGTGAAGACTTCCGCTCATCGAACCGCTGGCGGGCTTCGTGCCGTCCGCCGCCGTCTCCCCGTTATGGTTTGCCACCAGCCCCGCCATTAAATCCCCATCCAGCGTGAAATACTGCCGCTCATACGTGATGGCGTACCCGGTGTTGGCCTCGGGGGCGAAGGACGGGCGCGGGTTTTCGCGCAGGTTCGTGAACTCCGCCGTGCCCGCCAGCACCCCGGCGGCGATCAGCAGCGGCGCGGCCAGGCAGATGCAGAGCCGCCGCCAGTGCCGCGCCGGGCGGGCATCGGGCAGGTGCTCGGCCACGGCGGGCCACAGGTCCACGTCTGCCGGGTGCAGGCCGTCGGTCAGTTTTTCGCGTAAATACGCTTCTTCACGGTCATACTTCATCGTGCTCACCCTCCTTCAATCTCTGTGCCAGCTGCTTTTTGGCGCGGTGGTACCGCGTGCGCAGGTAGGCGGCGGGCCGCCCGTGGATGCGTGCCAGCGCGGCGTAATCCAGCCCGTCCAGCACGCGCTCCAGAATCAACGCCCGGTCCAGCGGGGCCAGCGTGTTCAGCGCCGCGCGCAGCTCGTCGCTGATACCCGGGTCCTGCTCCAGCGGCTCCGGGGTGGGGTAGGCCGCCGCGCGTTTGGTTGCCCGCAGCATGTCCAGCGAGGTGCGGTAGGCGATGCGGTAGAGCCACGCGCGCTCGTTGTCGGTGCCGTCATGGCGCAGCGTGTGGCGCTGCTGCCACGCCTTGATGAAGGTTTTCTGCACAGCATCCTGTGCGTCGGCCTCGCACCCCAGCAGGCCGGTGCAGTACCGCAGCAGTGCAGCGGTATGGGCATGTACGAGCTTTTCTAAATCCTGTTCGTTTTGCATCGGCTTGCCTCCTTTCACCCTTATAACGCCGACGGGAGCAGGAATGTGTCACAAATCAAGCATTTTCTTGGCCCCTCTGGCGCAAGCGCCACCTCCCCCGTATCGGGGGAGTCTGTCTCGCAGAGGGAGATTTTTTCGACACGCTGAGCGTAAGATATAATCTTTGCTTTTAAGAAAAATTTAAGGCAATCGACTTTGAAACCGCCAAGCGTTACCGTGAAGCCAACAAGCTGCCCCACCAGTTCCGCCGTGCAGCGTGGACCGACCTGACCGTGGAGGTGTATCTGTGATGGTTCTGGAAAGCAGCTCCGTGTTAAACGCAATTCATCTCATACATGAGCAAACAAATAAGGCCCACCGCCAAAATTGACGGTGAGCCTTATTTTATACTTGCTTTTTAACGATAGCTCGCTATAAAAGCCTTATGCTCTCGGATTTTTAATAGCAGCCTGCTTATTGGGTCGTCATCATAGGTATGTACCCAAAAGCGCGTACTGTTTGTATCCTCAAGTATCCTATTGACGGCCCCATCCACTTTCTTCGCTTTTGTTTTTCCCGGCATGATTTTTTCCGCCGAAATCGAATGGTA
>OLWR01001347.1_pt1 | contig 11664 bp, 9 predicted proteins | sample 1673531 | NCBI WGS metagenome assembly OLWR01 (sample SAMEA103958114, study PRJEB25191) | human gut metagenome | reverse complement strand
AGTTTCAACAAGCACATTTCCCCTGATATTGGTAACTGTAATGCTCGTGTCTACAGCCTCAATATTTACAGATACTATATACTTAAAATCATAATTGATATCCACAAGCACCTTCTTACGGCCCGCTCTCTTCTGCTCCTTCATCTCACCCTTTTCAAGTATCATGTGAGCTTCCATCATATCATTGCACAGCATGGTCACAGCCGCCGGTGTGAGTCCTATCTGATTGGCAATATCCTTCCTTGACATTGCGCCGTTTTTCTGCAGTATCTTAAGTATCTGAGATTTATTATTGTTTTTTACACTATCAAGGGAAATTCCGGTTTTAACCATTAATTCATGCTCCTTATTTATGCTTCAACATTCTTAGTTGCGACTATATCCACACCGGTTGCTGCAACATCGCTTAGCAGTACATCACCTATATGCACCGGTGCCTCTACCGTGATTTGGTTGATACACTCCATCACATCCATTATCTTTTCCTTTGGAATATCCTGTGCCGTCTTTACGGATACCATCGGTATTGTGCCATTTTTCACACAAACTGTACTTGTCACAATTCGTGTCGGATGCGTTACTTCCTTTGCTCCGTAGTCTGCTCCGCGCTTGCAGGTATTTCCGGTTACTGTGACATTTTCTCCATCTATTGTCACCTTAAGGGCACATCCCAGAGGACAGCCTATACATGTCAAATTTCTTTCTTCCATGATACTATGCCTCCTCAATCTTTATCGTAATTGTGCGGGGATTTTCCGTTTCGATGAGCTGCTTCTTCTGCAGCACCACCTGCTCCATCTCACCCGGTGCCATTACAGGGTGCTTGCGGTGCTGTAATTGTTTATCATCCAGATATACCGCAATATAACAATTCTTATACACAGCTCCAACTCGAAATCTAACCGTTGCAGTATCATCCATCTGTGCAGTATTTATAGTGCTTGGGACAGTATATCTGACTCCGCCTGTAGCAGTTATCGATATTTCTTTGCCATCATCACTCTTATCACCGCCGTTTTTCACATACTCTGCGGCATGGCGGCCTGCTGCTGTTGCTTCCTCTGACACATAATCCACGAGGTCGTGCACATGAAGCACATTTCCACAGGCAAATACACCCGGCACATTGGTCTCAAGGCTTTCGTTTACAACAGGTCCGCTTGTTACAGGATTGAGCTCTACACCTGCTGTTTTTGAAATCTCATTTTCCGGAATGAGTCCGCATGAAAGTAAAAGTGTATCGCACTCGTAAAACTCCTCTGTTCCCTCAATAGGCTTGTTATGCTCGTCAACCTGAGCGAGAGTGATGCCCTCCACACGCTCCCTGCCCTTTATATCAACCACTGTGTGGCTAAGCTTAAGCGGGATATTAAAATCATCAAGGCACTGCACAATATTACGCTTCAAGCCTCCTGAATACGGCATGAGTTCTGCAACCACCTGCACCTTGGCACCCTCCAAGGTCATTCTTCTTGCCATGATAAGACCGATATCTCCTGAGCCAAGTATTACTACCTTTCGTCCCGGCATGTATCCCTCTATATTCACCAGTCTCTGAGCTGTACCCGCCGAGAAAATTCCTGCCGGTCTGTAGCCTGGTATGTTTAGGGCACCTCTTGCTCTCTCTCTGCAGCCCATCGCAAGTATTACTGTCTTTGCAGCGATATGGAAAAGTCCGTCTGTGCGGTTCATAGCTGTAACTATTTTATCGTTTGCCTCATCTTTTATCTTGACATCATGCCTGTCATCTGCCCCGTTTTCGAACTCGTCACCTGTCGAGATGTCCATGACCATCGTATTGAGCCTGTACTCTATGCCAAGCTCTTTGACCTCTTTGATAAATCTTCCGGCATATTCAGGACCTGTGAGTTCCTCCTTAAAGGTGTGCAGGCCAAAGCCGTTGTGTATACACTGATTTAAGATACCGCCAAGCTCACAGTCTCTTTCCAGTATAAGTATTTTATCTATTTTATTTTTCTTAGCGGAAGCTGCTGCCGCAAGACCTGCCGGGCCGCCTCCTACTATCACAATATCGTAAAATTCCATATTGTCCCCCTATGTTAATCTGATATTAACCCAATATCAATCTTTCGTTACCTGTCTCTTTGAAGTAAGACAGACTATCCGCGATTCTTGCTCATTCCAACAACTATCTTTGATTTTCCACCGCTTTTAGTGATGTCAAGTTGCGAAATGCCTCTCTCCCTGGCGATAATCTCCATAGTTCTCGGAGAACAGAAGCCTGCCTGGCACCTGCCCATTCCGGCTCTGGTGCGTCTCTTCACACCATCAAGCGACTTTGCGCCTAACGGTCTGTTTACCGCATCCATTATCTCGCCCTCCGTAATCATCTCACAGCGGCAGATTATGTTACCATACTCAGGCTTTTCTTTTATCAGCTCTTTATACTCATCCTCTGAAAGCTTCTTTGGATTTAAAATACCTTTTCTTGTCTCGATAAAGTCCGCATTTTTAGAAGGCTTAAAAAGCCTCTCAACTATTGCTGCCACTCTCTCACCGATAGCCGGTGCACTTGATAAGCCCGGTGACTCTATACCTGCACAGTCCACAAAAAATGGTGCATCTTTAAGCTCCTCGATGATAAACTCATGTCCGTCCTCATGTGCACGGTTTCCTGCAAACGATGTGATGACCTGACGCATAGGAAGTGACGGCACCGAACGTGTGCCGGATGTCGTAACATGCGCTAAGCCCGCTCTTGTTGTATTTGTACCATCCTTGTCATCATGATCATCTGCTGTAGGTCCGATTAGGATATTTCCGTGTACTGTCGGGGTTACAAGCACGCCCTTGCCGTATTTTCCCGGAAGCTGGAAGATTGTCTTGTCAACGATACCACCAGCTGCCCTGTCTAATAGCTCGTACTCTCCGCGCCTTGGTGTGATATGGATTTTGTTTTCACTCACCATGTTGTGAAATACATCAGCATATACACCGGCTGCATTTACAACGCAGCGTGCATGAATTTCTCCATTTTGAGTAATGAGAATATAGCCTGCCTGCTCCTTTTGTATCTCCTTCACCTCGGTGTTAAATAAAAACTCCACACCGTTTGCCGCAGCATTCTCAGCAAATGCAATATTCATGCCAAACGGACATACAATGCCTCCTGTCGGGCAGTAAATAGCTGCCACCACCTCATCAGACAGATTCGGCTCCATCTCATGTGCTTTCTTTGAATCAAGAATTTCAAGTCCCGGCACGCCATTTGCGATTCCCTGATTGTAAAGCTCCTTAAGCCTTGGCATATCGTCCTCGCTAAAGCACAAAATCAGCGAGCCGTTTCTTCTGAACTCAAAATCAAGCTGCTTCGAAAGCTCGTCCATCATCTCATTTCCACGGATATTCATCTGTGCCATAAGTGTACCTGTCTTACAGTCAATTCCGGAATGGACAATAGCACTGTTTGCCTTTGAAGTGCCACAGCACACGTCCTCCTCCTTTTCCACCACGCAGATGGACAGGTTATATTTCGATAGCTCTCTTGCACAGGCGCTTCCCGATACTCCCGCTCCTATAATTACTACATCATACATGTTATTTTCTCCTACCAATTTCCATATATATTTTTACTTTCAGTCATCCTTCGCCCAGTTAAATGCGCAGGCGACAGCCTTTTTCCACATTTTAAGCTTCTTTTCTCTCAAATCAGCCTCTATCTCCGGCTCAAACACACGGTCAATAGCCCAGTTTCTCTTTATATCATCCATGCTGTCCCAATAGCCCACTGCAAGTCCTGCGAGGTACGCTGCACCCATGGCTGTAGTCTCCACGCACACAGGCCTGTTGACCGGTGCATTGCTGATATCAGCCTGCATCTGCATGAGCAGATTGTTGGCACTGGCGCCGCCGTCCACCCTAAGCGAGGTGAGATTGATGCCTGAATCAGCCTTCATTGCCTCAAGCACGTCATTTACCTGAAATGCCATTGATTCCAGAGTGGCCCTTATGACATGGTACTTGTTTACACCTCTCGTAAGCCCCACAATGGTTCCTCTCGCATACTGATCCCAGTATGGTGCCCCAAGCCCTGTAAATGCCGGCACCACATAGCAGCCGTTTGTATCCTTTACCTTTCTCGCCATGTACTCTGAATCAGTTGAGGAATCGATAAATTTCATCTCATCGCGGAGCCACTGTATTGAGGCTCCTGCCACAAATATTGAGCCCTCCAGCGCATATACCACCTTGCCGTCTATGCCCCAGGCTATTGTGGTTACGAGTCCGTTCTTTGATGAAACAGGCATCTCACCTGTATTCATGAGAAGGAAGCAGCCGGTGCCATATGTATTTTTGGCTTCTCCTGCCCTAAAGCAGGTCTGTCCAAAAAGTGCTGCCTGCTGGTCTCCTGCCGCTCCCGCGATAGGAATCGGTCCCCCGAAGTACACCGGATTCACCTCACCATACACACAGCTTGACGGCATAGGCTTTGGAAGCATGCTCTTTGGTATGTCAAGCTCCTTAAGTATCTCATCATCCCACTTTAAGGTATTGATATTAAACATCATGGTTCTTGATGCATTAGAATAATCCGTAACATGCACCTGCCCCTGAGTGAGCTTCCATATAAGCCACGTCTCGACTGTTCCAAACAAAAGCTCGCCTCTTTCGGCTCTCTCCCTTGCTCCCGGCACATTGTCAAGGATCCACTTGAGCTTAGTTGCCGAAAAATAAGCATCTATCACAAGACCTGTCTTTTTCCTAAAGTTCTCGGTAAGCCCCTTCTCCTTCAGTGAATCCGCATACTCTGCCGTGCGCCTGCACTGCCATACTATCGCGTGATAAACCGGCTCTCCCGTATTTTTGTCCCACACAATCGTGGTCTCTCTCTGGTTAGTAATGCCTATCGCACATATGTCGGCTGCCGTAGCCTGTATATTGGCCATTGCCTCCTTTGCCACCTCAAGCTGTGTGGCCCAGATTTCCTCTGCATCGTGCTCCACCCAACCCGGCTTCGGGAAAAACTGCGTAAATTCCTTCTGTGCCACGCTGCACATCTCGCCCTTCTCATTGAAAAGTATACATCTGTTGCTGGTAGTGCCCGCATCTAATGCCATAATATACTTTGCCATGTAAAAATCCTCCAACCAATTATTCGGTACCTAAATACTACTATTATTATAGCATGATATTTAAGCTATTTCCATAAAATCAGTACTCACAGACTTCGATTTCAAGCATATGTCCTAAAATCTTTAATTCATCTGAACAATCTCCGTAAATCACCACAAAATGAGGCTCCCAGCCATCCTTTACACTTTGATTTACAATATCATAGCTCTTTTTGTCTGTCCTTACTACAATTGATGTTCCGCAAAACTGCTTAGGCTTGTCGAGAGCACTTCCTGTTGTGACAAAAAATCTAAAGCTTCCATCTGCTTTTTGTCCTACTCTGAACACTGTGACTTTGTCAGCCGCCTTACAGCCAAAGTCCATTACAGGGCCAATCTTTCTGTTCGGATGCACTCCGATTGTTGCACCTGTATCCTCTCTTGAGATAGAGCATGCAGCTGTTCCGCAATGCCAGAATGTAATGGTATTTTCACTCTCATCAAGAGACACCGGATCTCCGAAAAATACCGCCTGCTCAGATAATTTCATTCCAATATACATAGAGAGTGCTCCATATGTATCAGCCTCACAGCTTGCAGCAACACCCATATCATTTAGCATAGCAAGCACGCCACAAACAGGTGTTCCAAACGCGGTAAAGAAATCAGGCCAGCATCTTGAAGATAGTGCTCCAATATTATTTTCATCTACATACTCCTTATATGCCTTGCACAGTCTCGCAAAATCCTTTCGATTATTGTCAGGAGTCTTGTCAAGACCAACAGTACTCTTAGTCATTTTATCGAGATATTCACTGCACTCATCATCGGTATAGCCCTTTGCCATATCAATAAGCTCTCTCACCTCAATTGACTCAAGTGTTGCTCCGAATACCTTTTGCATGTCAGCATCCATTGCACGTCCAAATCCAAATCCCTGCGGTGTATGTCCGACTGAGGCAATCCTTAGATTTTTAAGCTCATTTTTAAGCCATGCTGCACGAATACAGGCACTAATTGTTTTCTTTGTCCTCTCTTCCTGTGGAGCTCCAAAGATATATTCAAAGTTACCATCCCTAAACGCAGCCAGTGCATTTCCTGCCGAATATGCTCCCGTCAATGAATTTAATCTCAACCGGCCTCCATCTATAACCGGCTCACGAAGTGTCCAAAGCAGTACCGGACACGAAAATCTTTTAAGAACCTCACTCGCATAAGCTGCATTTGCAAAGGTTATATTCTGTAAAATTATCAGGGATGGCTCTATTGTATCAAGAAAATTAGTTAAATCCTGAATTGATAAAAGCATTTTATCTGGTACAATTGCAGCATCCGTTATTGTATTTAATAAGTCTATTGATTTTTCAAATTCCTTCTGTGCGCTCTCCAAATGAAATGTCGGAACCCCGACCGGCACATATGCCACCTGAAATTTTGTCATATATTTTACCTCCAATAAAATTTTCAAAAACTACTTAACCATAAGCAGTATTCCTGATATAAAAAGTAATATGTAGGTGAGCTTCATAAATATTTCCTGGCTCATCCTCTTTACAAGCACTGAGCCTGCTGCCATTCCCGCTATCAAAAACGGAATCGATATGCATTGAGTCATAACAAGCCCTGCATTCCACATTCCCGCACATATATCCTGAACAAGTATCATCGAATTTAATATAATCCAAACAGTAGAAATAGTTGCTCTAAAGCTTGTCTTTTCCTTTATCTCATTGGATAAATACCCTATCAGAAGCGGTCCGCCTGACACAAACATACCATGAACTATTCCCGCACCAATAAGTAACAGCATTGATTTCCATGATGATTTTTCTTTTGTATCACGCTGCCTTTGCCCATATATGCTGTAAAACCCATGTATTGCAAGAAATATCACAAAAATACCCAGAAACTTGTATAATACTGCATCATATCCTGCAAGTGCGTTCTTTAGAAAAAAGCCGCCAAAGATTCCTATAGCCATGACGATGACTACCTTTTTCAACTGCTTCCAGTCTACATGTTTCCATTGTGTAACAAAGACATACACTCCGGCAAGAATACCAAGCACATTTAATATCGGCTTAGCGACATCATATCCCACCAGAATTAGGCTTGGAGGCATTGCGAGGATGGTCCCCGCAAAGCCTGTAATGCCCTGAATCACATTTGTCAGAAAAATTATTATGTAAAATAAAACAGTGTTCATTTATTTGACTCCATATTTTTCTCTGATTTCTTCAAATATATCAGCAAACTCACTATTTTTTCTGTAGAAGGCAGGCGTATAGCCAAGCTCGGCTGATACTGTTATTTCTCCGCCGTGATACTCTTCGCCTGTCCACAAATGTACCCATTCATCCTGTGGCAGATACACATCCCATTCATGCTTATCCTGCTCATAAACAGGTGCTATCAGCATATCTCTTCCAAAAAGATACTCATACTGTATGTCATAAGCTTTCTCATCAGACTCATAATGCATGAACAAAGGTCTTTGCACCGGATGTCCACTGTCTGCATTCTCTTCAACAAGTGTCTTTGTATACGGTGCAAGCATCGTGTATACATCAACGAGTCTCGCCAGCCGCTCCATGGTATCCTCATCATCGTAATACTGAAAATTGGTATCCGGTCTGTTTCCCTCATGTGTCCTCATAAATGGTGTAAACATCGCCATCTCAGCCCATCTGAGAAACAGCTCCTTTGTACGAGTATTATCAAAAAGCGATGTATAGCCTCCGATATCACTATGCGTGAGCCCACATCCCATCATTCCTGCACTAAGTGCTCCGCAGATAACAGATGCGAGTCCATCATGTATTGTAAAGTCAACAGACTGATCGCCGGCCCACAGCAATGTGCAGTATTTCTGGCTTCCGGCACCTCCGGCACGCATGAAGTAAACCACATCTCCAAGCTTTCCTGACTCTTTTACTGCCTCATAGTTACACTTTGCCCATAGCACCGGCCAGTGATTGTGCTCAATCATAGGTGATTTGCCGCTGTATAAGCATATATCATCTGTAGGCAGATACTCTCCAAAGTCTGCCATCCAGCCATCAATGCCTATACCAAGTGTGTATTCTTTAATAATATCCTTAAACCACTCGAATGCCTCCGGGTTTGTGAGATCCACAACTCCACAATAAAATTCACCAAAATCCACGAGATAATCACTGCCATCTGCCTTTGTTGCAAAATAGCCTTTTTCCCTGCCTTCCTTATAGAGCTCACCATCATTTACCAGATATGGATTAACATATCCTAAAAATTTTATGCCATTTGCATTTATCTCTTTAATCTTCTTTGGCAGATCCGGATACATTTCCTTGTGATATTTCCAGTCCCATTGGAGTCTCTTTCCGAATGATGTCACTCTCTTTCCGCACCAATCCTGGCACCATATGCCAGCTACCTTGATGTTCTTATCAAGGGTCTTATCAAGCAATCCAAATGACCTTTCATTTCCACCCTGAACACCAATTATGAGCCCATTGTATACCCAATCCGGGAGCTTTGGCTGTCTTCCAAAATATGCTGTAAGTCTCTCAAGCAGTTTGAGATATGTATCAGCACACTCTATACGGATCTGCTTAGGCACCTCCCAGATCTGCAGCTCATGAAAGCTGTCATTTCTGAAATCAAAATCAGCATATGCTGTTGAATCCACATGCAGATAATATTTATTTGTGGAAACAAAGGTTGGCTGTGGATAATTTGTGTTGTAATAGTCTCCTCCTGCCTTATTTTCTACATCCGAACGCCATGTAACGTAGGTTGTCTTATCACGTCCTACACCCGGTTCAGATGTCCAGATAGGAAAATTTCTTCCACGCAGATTAAAGTAAGACATCTGCTCACCGCAGCCATAGCATTTTTCCTCTTTATCTGCGGCTACCCTAAACCAGAATCGGTTAATCCTGTCATCCTTTTGTTCAAAATCAATGGTACACAGATTTTCGTCACATTTAATTTTCGCAATGATATAGCTTTCAAAGCATAGTCTGACTGTATCAGCTGTCTGAATCACATCTGTGAGCTTTAGTGGAAAACGCTCGGTAACATAATCTGTTATCTTGAAGTTACCTCTGTACATATCAACATCTTCCTGTCCTACTCCGACATAAATCATCGGTCTTTCTTTGCTATGCTCCAGAATCCTTTTTTCTCCCACAAAAAGCTGAAATTCATTATCATTTACTTTAATCTGCATTTAATAACCTCCCTAAGCTGTCTTTTTACGCTTGTTCATCTCTTTCACAATCAGAACAATTGTCTCAATCACAAATATTGCTGTTACAATAGCAATTCTTACTACATTTTTGTTCTCTGTTGCAATTCCTGCAGGCGAGAAAATGAAATACTCATATACCAGGAATGAAACAAGCCAGATTGCAAAAGCATTTTTATGCTTCCATGCTGTCATATCATAGCCATCATTTCTTGAAGCACTCTTGTCAAATACCTTTGTATTTGGTGCAATCTTGCTGCATACAAAGATGATTACAAGCATGATAACAAATGAGATAGCGTATATATACATATAATTAATTCCACTAACAGCATTTGTGAATGGTGTGTCAATATGTGGGAAGATAAACTTGTAGCATGCGTAGAATGCAATATGGAATATTGTTGCACATATTGCTCCAAGCTTAGAGCCCTTCTTTGAGAACATTCCTACAAGCACCATTGTAATGATAGGAATATTATAAAAACCTGTAAAGCTTCGTCCGAAATCATAAAGTCCTGTGCTAAGCACATCAAGGAATGGTGTAAAGATAATGGCAAATGCTGCAAAGCCCCATCCAATTTTCTTTGCAAGTTTTACTGTAGCTTCCTCTGAGAGATTTGGGTTAAAAATCGGCTTATAAATATCAATCATAAATACGGTACTAGCTGCATTGAGAAATGAATTATAAGTTGAGATAATTGATCCAAACAATGCTGCACAAAACAGTCCTACAGCCGGCCATGGCAATGACCTAGCTACAAGTGAAGGATATGCAAAATCCTTGCTTGTAAGACTTGGTACAAGTCTTGCTGCGATTACTCCGGGAATAACAAGAAGTAATGGTACCATCATCTTTAAAAAGCCTGAAAGTAAAACTCCCTTTTGTCCTTCCTTTAAGTTTTCAGCACCAAGTGCTCTCTGAATAAGTACTTGGTTAGTACCCCAGTAAAACAGATTTGCAAGCAGCATACCTGTAAAAATACATGCAAATGGTACAGGATCATTTTTCCACCAATCGCATTGAGCTTTGCCGGTTCAGATGTAATAACATCCTTCACACCGACAATAAATCCACCTCCGCTTAATTTTCCAACAGCTATAAAACCAAATACGACTACAAGCACTGAGCCTAAAACAAGTAAAATTCCATTGATTGTGTCTGATACAGCTACTGCTCTCATACCTCCAAGTACGGCATATAGTGCACCAATAATACCTACAAGCACTATAAGAATTGTAAGTGCCATACCCTCGCTGATTCCAAATACTGTAGCAAAATCAAAAATCTGCTCAAATGCTATAGCGCCTGCGTACAGACATACAGGAATTCCGATTACTAAATATCCAATAAGAAATAGGATAGAAACCATACGGCGTACACCAACGCCATACCTCTCCTCCATAAACTCCGGCAGCGTTGTATATCCTTTTCTAAGATACATCGGCAAAAACACAAAAGCCATAATAATTGTGGCTATAACCGCTGTTGCTTCCCATGCCATGCCTGACATATTAGCTGCATATGACTGTCCCGACAAACCTACCAGATTTTCTGCCGACAGATTCGTAAGCAGCATTGAGCCTGCAATGAAAAAACCTCCAAGTCCATTTCCGGCAAGGAAATAACCCTTTGCCGTTTTCTGGTCATCGCTATTCTTCACTATCTTTCCTGAAATAATTCCAACCAGTGCTGTGAAAAGCACAAATGTCACCAAAGTAAATACTAAATGCTCCATAAAATCCTCCAATTTAATAGAAAAAATATACATCGATTTGTTGAAACTAACTATTCACATTCAATCTCTCACATGATATACTTTTTCTGAAAATTATTTCCCACGCAACCGAAAGTACAGTAATATGTCCAGTATTCAGTCTTTCGGTCACGTGGTTTTTTTAATAATAAAGTTCCTTATTCTCTCCAAGCAATCCAGGATATGCCCCTTGTTTTATCAATGGTTCTCTATCGGGATGTGCTATTACCCACTTATTTCTTTGCAAAAGCAGTCTCTCTTCTCCTATAGCAGCTTCATCTGCCCCTCCATTATTGAGTGGTGTATTGGTTCCCCGTGGAAGAATCACAACATTCTTAAATCCAATATCTGACACCCTGCATGGTGATAGATGAAGTGTCGTCTGGTACATCTCTATTGCTGTACCCTTTTCCACAAAAAATACCTTTGCATCTTCAATACGGTATGTATTGTCTTTTATCTCCCAGGTATGCCCCAGCACCAGCATAAAGTCAGTTACCGCTATATTGATTTCGCTGCCCTTATGGTACTCAAAACCATTGTATGTGGTGTTTCTGCCATTACAGTAGCCTATCTGTATAGGCATCTCTCCATATATACGATT
>OLWR01001337.1_pt1 | contig 11731 bp, 8 predicted proteins | sample 1673531 | NCBI WGS metagenome assembly OLWR01 (sample SAMEA103958114, study PRJEB25191) | human gut metagenome | reverse complement strand
TACCACAAAAGCAAAATGCCCGTAGAGCCGATAAAATAAGGCTTTGCGGACATTTAAGAAGATATAAAAAGATAGTCAAAAAGACATATATAATTTCTGTATAAATAATAGAAGAAATGCCCGGTACATATCAAAATGTTCGGGCATTTTTTAATGGAAGTTAAAGAGCAAAATGGTCTGAAAAGGATTGCCTGGAGGAGTGAATTCTGTTATCCTGTAAGAAAACAGCTGTGACAACATGGAAGGGTTTTGAAAAGCAGAGTTTGGGAGAAGCAAAAAAGCAATACAGTAAAAGCAAGGGAGGTTTTTAACCAATATGCAGATCATACATGAAAATGAATACGAAGAAACCATGAAAAATATCGTAATGCCATATCTTCTGTCTCACAGAAGGGAACTTTATGTACCGGGTGCGGATTATCCGTTTCGTAACGAAAGCAAACGGATCACAGGTAAGATCCATATGCTGCAGTATCTGTCTGATATTGATATGCCTAAAGGTGTGGTAGTCATCAGCCACGGATTCACAGAATCAGCAGTAAAATATGATGAAGTGGCCTATTATTTTCTTAAGGAAGGCTATCATGTATATATTCCGGAGCATTGCGGCCATGGCCGCAGCTATCGTCTTACCGCAGACCCGTCTCTGGTCCACATCGATACATGGAGAAGATATATCCGCGATTTTCTGAAAGCATGCCGCTACATAAAGAAAGCACATCCGGATCTGTCACTTAACTTGTATGCACATTCCATGGGTGGTGCCATCGGTGGTATTGCTGCAGCCTGGGAGCCGGACTGGTTTCACAAGGTGATCCTTTCTTCTCCGATGATCCGTCCTCTTACAGATAATGTTCCGTGGCCGGCAGCCACCGGCATAGCTCTGGAGAAATGCATTTTCGGAAAAGATGAGGAATATGTAGTTGGCCGAAAGCCTTACGATGGCAGCGGTTCTTTTGAGACAAGCTCCGCAACATCAAAACCAAGATACGAGCGATACAAAAATCTCCGTGCAAAACATAAGGAGCTCCAGACCTGGTCTCCATCCTACGGCTGGCTCTGGGCTTCTGCGGAAATGAGCTGGTATCTGCGTCTCTACGGATGGAAAAAATATACGGCACCAATGCTGCTCATCCAGGCCCAGACTGAAGATCTGGTGTCTGTCCGTGCCCTGAAAAATTTTGCCGGAAAGATCAATCGCCAGGGAAAAACAAGCTGTGATTATATCCATATGATTGGAACAAAGCATGAGATCTATGGAAGCAGAGGTAAGATCCTGGAGAAATACTGGGGATATATATTTACATTCCTAGACGATACGGAAAATGATATTGATCACAGATAAGTATTTTTACTACAGGTATATCACATATTTAACAACAGGATTGGCAGCTTTTATTCACTTTCTTTCTTTATCATAGTAAAATTATAAAGCTTTTCTCTTATACATTCGACAAAAAATGTGATATAATCTAACGAATCGTCTTTTTGTACAGACAAACGTACAATCCAAAAAGACAAAATTAAATAAGGGAAGGATTATAGAATGTTATCTGTTATTGAATCAGTGAATGCTGCCGTAAACAATTTTATCTGGGGCGTTCCTGCGATGATCTGTATTATTGGTGTAGGTCTTTATTTAAGTATCCGCACGAATTTTCTCCAGATTCGGAAATTTCCCTATGCCATCAGGGTCACTATCGGACGTATGCTTCGGAAAAGAGAAGCTTCCGATGGAAGTCTGACACCGTTTCAGGCTGTTTGTACGGCGTTAGCTGCTACCGTGGGAACGGGAAACATTGCAGGTGTGGCAGGTGCTATTGCCATCGGAGGACCGGGAGCCGTATTCTGGATGTGGATTTCTGCACTTCTTGGAATGTGTACAAAGTTTTCAGAAGTAACACTTGCGGTACATTTCCGCGAAACCAATGCCAACGGAGATCTGGTTGGAGGACCAATGTATTACATTAAGAATGGTCTAAAAAAACACTGGCACTGGCTTGCATATCTGTTTTCCGCTTTTGGTGTGCTTACTGTTTTCGGAACCGGAAATGCAACCCAGGTTAATACCATTACAACAGCTATTGATTCTGCACTGATCAATTACAATGTGATCGCTGCAGACAATACTTCTACGGTAAACCTTGTTATGGGGATCATCCTTGCGATCCTTGTGGCAATGATCCTGCTTGGCGGAATCAAAAGGATCGGCCAGGTTACAGAAAAGCTGGTACCGTTTATGGCATTGTTTTATATTATTCTTGCTGTCGGTGTAGTTATCATCAACTGGAAAAATGTTCCGGGTGTTTTCAGCGCTATCATCAGAGGGGCATTTAATCCGGCATCTGTGACAGGCGGCGTAGTAGGAAGCTTTTTCATGAGTATGAAAAAAGGTGTTTCCAGAGGTATTTTTTCCAATGAGGCAGGTCTTGGTACCGGTTCCATCGCACATGCCTGTGCAGACACCAGAAAACCTGTAAAACAGGGATTTTTCGGGATCTTTGAGGTATTCACGGACACGATCGTGATCTGTACGCTGACAGCGCTTGTCATCCTCTGCAGCGGGGTGCCGGTTGGTTATGGCGCAGCAGCAGGAGCGGAGCTTACCATCAGCGGTTTTACCAGTACATACGGAAACTGGGTTTCCATCTTTACAGCAGTTGCCATGTGCTGCTTCGCATTTTCTACTATCATTGGATGGGGACTTTACGGAGCCAGATGTGCGGAGTTCCTTTTTAAGGAAAAAGCTATCAGACCTTTTATGGTACTGTACTCTCTGGTAGCGATCATCGGCGCAACTGTTGACCTTGGACTTCTCTGGAGTATCGCAGAGACCTTCAACGGTCTGATGGCGATCCCTAACCTGATCGCAGTATTCCTGCTTTCCGGTGTGGTTGTAAAGCTTGTGAAGGAGTACTTCGCCGGAGAAGGAAAGAACGCCTGAAGGAGTTTTTGAAAAAAAAACTTGACTATCAAAACAAACAGAGTTAGAATTGGTTTAACTCATTAAAGAGCTAACACATAACAGAAGTAAATTCCATGAAGGGAATCAGTAAAGACAGAGGAACCGTCTTCAGAGAGCTGTGACTGGTGTGATGCAGCGTCGGAACTGCCTTGAATATCATCCCTGAGAAGGAAAGCCGAAAGTTTCAGACAAGTAAGTAGGTTTTCACGGGTGCTTCCCGTTACAGAAGTCGCGTATGCCGGTACGTTGCAGAATCGTGCTTGTTTCAATGGAGAAACAGGGTGGTTGCGGAATTTTATATCCGTCCCTGAAAGGGGACGGATTTTTTTTATCCAAAACATTTTAAACCACGCGGTAAGGATCTGAAACCGGAAAAATATACAAAAGGGGAAAGAGTATGAAAGTGTACAAAAAACTCATGAACGCACTTGCAGCAGTAGAAAAAATCGTACTGGTCATTTCCACACTGCTGATCCTTGTGCTGACTGTGGGAAATGTATTTTCCCGTAAGGTCATCCATCGCTCATGGTCTTTTACAGAAGAGCTTGTTGTAGCGGTGTTTGTTCTCATCACACTTCTGGCAGCAGCACTTGCCTGCCGTGAAAAAGGAGGACTGGTAAGTCTGACATTGGTTACGGACCGTCTTCCGAAAAAACTGGAAAAACCATCTGTGATCCTGATCACGGTCCTGAGTATTGTTTTTTCCGCAATTTTATTTAAATATGGAATGGACAAAGTTCTTACACAGCTGGCAAACGGCAAGAGAACTTTCGTATTGAACTGGCCGGAGTGGATCTTCTGGTCCTTCGTGCCGATCGGAGCAGGCTGTATGATCCTTCATTTTATTGAGTACTGCCTCGACTTCTGCCTGAAAAAAGATGATGAAAAGGAGGACAAATAAATGATCAGTGCAATCTTATTTATCTCCTTCTTTGTTTTCCTGATCCTGGGACTTCCCATTGCGATCTGCTTAGGTCTGTCATCTGTATGTGCCATCCTTTATTCCGGTACATCTCTGACGATCGTAGCTACAAATATGTACTCCGGAATCAGTAAATTCCTGCTTCTTGCTATCCCGTTCTTTGTTCTGTCCGGAAACATTATGGCAAAAGCCGGTATTTCCAAACGACTGATCAACTTCGTAGATACCTGCGTAGGACATAAAAAGGGCGGTATCGCCATTGTATGTGTTATCGTAGCCTGCTTCTTCGGAGCGATCTCCGGTTCCGGTCCTGCAACGGTTGCGGCACTTGGAGCAGTTCTGATCCCGGCTATGGTTGAGCAGGGCGGTTTCTCCGCACCGTTTTCCACGGCATTGATGGCAACTTCCAGTTCTATCGCCATTGTCATACCGCCGAGTATCGCATTCGTTGTATACGCTTCCATCACAGGTGTATCTATTGCAGATATGTTTATGGCTGGTATCGTTCCGGGACTTCTGATGGGTGTTGCTCTTGTGATCATCGTTATGATCGAGGCAAAGAAACATAACATTCAGCCATCCCGTGAAAAAGCTTCCGCAAAAGAGCGCTGGGATACATTTAAAGATGCATTTTGGGGATTCCTGATGCCGGTTATCATCCTCGGGGGAATTTACGGCGGTATCTTTACACCAACTGAGGCTGCAGCCGTATCTGTTGTTTACGGTCTGTTTGTTGGTATGGTGATCTACCGTGAGGTTAAGCTCAAAGATCTGTTTGACATTCTTGTGGATTCTGCAAAGACAACTGGCGGAATCATGCTGATCGTAGCGAGTGCTTCCCTGTTCTCTTTTGTATGTACCAAGTTTGGTATTGCAAATGCGGCATCTGAGCTTCTTGCCGGCATTGCACATAATCAGTTTACCTTCCTTCTGATCGTAAACATCATTTTCCTGATCGCAGGATGCTTCATTGATGCAAACTCTGCGATGTACATTTTTATACCGATCATGCTTCCGGTATGTAAGGCTCTGGGCTATGATGTGGTAGCATTCGGTGTTATGGCAACAGTTAACCTTGCAATCGGACAGGTAACACCTCCGGTAGGTGTAAATCTTTTCGTTGCCATCAGTATCAAGATCAAAAAAGGTCTGGAGGTTACTCTTCAGCAGATCTCCAGAGCAGTTATGCCGATGATCGCTGCATCCGTTGCAGTTCTTCTGATCATCACTTATATTCCGGCTGTTTCCACAGCTCTTCCGAAGGCTCTTGCAAAAGAGGGCTCCTATACAGGAGACCAGTCTTCTGACACAGAAAGCCAGAGTTCCAAGGATTCCGGAGACGGAAGTGATTCCTTTAATACCATCGCGGATTACAGTGATCTTGACTGGCCGGAGATGACATGGAACTTTGCATGCTCTACAACTGAAACAAGTACCTGGGCTGACGGAGGACGTAAGTTTGGTGAGCTTATGGAAAAAGCAACCGGCGGAAAAGTCAAGGTTAATATTTACGCAGCAGATCAGCTGACAAACGGAAATCAGTCCGAGGGAATCCAGGCACTGATGAACGGAGACCCGGTACAGATCTCCATGCATTCCAATCTGATCTACTCTGCATTTGACCCGAGATTCAATGTAGTATCCCTGCCGTTTATCTATGATTCCTACGATGATGCAGATGCAAAATTTGACGGTGAGGCCGGAGAAAAGCTGAAAGAGATCCTTGGTGAGTACGGACTTCATTGTATGGGAATCGCAGAGAATGGTTTCCGTGAGCTGACAAACAGCAAGCATGAAGTAAAAACAGTAGACGACATGAAGAACCTGAAGGTTCGTGTGGCCGGTTCCAACCTTCTTATGGAATGCTATAAGAGATGGGGGGCAGATGCCACAAATATGAACTGGTCTGAGACATACACAGCACTTCAGCAGAATACGGTAGAGGGTGAGGAGAACCCGTTGCCTGCGATCGACGCAGCCAGTGTACAGGAGGTACAGCCGTACTGCTCCATGTGGGATGCAATCTATGATTGTCTGTTCTTCTGTATCAACCAGGATATCTATGACAGCCTGACACCGGAACAGCAGCAGGTTGTTGATGAGGCAGGCCAGAAGGCTGTTGAGTATGAGCGTTATATCAACCGTTCCGGCGACGAGGAGATCATGAGCCGCTGGGAGAAGAGCAACGGTGTGACCTTTACAAAGAAAGAGGATATGGATATCGATTCCTTCAAGAAAGCAGTAGACGGAATCGACGACTGGTTTGTAAAGGAGCTTAAGAGTGAAGGCTATGACGATGCACAGGATCTTGTAGATCTGTTTACAGAGGATTCGGTAGATACCGTGGAGGATTACAGTGATCTGAACTGGCCTGAGACAACCTGGAACTTTGCATGCTCCACAACGGAGACAAGTACCTGGGCTGATGGAGGACGTAAGTTCGGTGAACTCATGGAAAAGGCTACCGGAGGAAAGGTCAAGGTTAACATTTACGCAGCGGATCAGCTGACAAACGGAAATCAGTCCGAGGGAATCCAGGCATTGATGAACGGAGACCCGGTACAGATTTCCATGCATTCCAATCTGATCTATTCTGCATTTGATCCACGCTTCAATGTGGTATCCCTGCCGTTCATCTATGATTCCTACGATGATGCAGATGCGAAGTTTGACGGAGAGGCCGGAGACAAGCTGAAGGAGATCCTTAACGGCTACGGACTTCACTGCATGGGTATTGCAGAGAACGGATTCCGTGAGTTGACAAACAGCAAGCATGAGGTAAAATCTGTAGATGATATGAAGAATCTGAAGGTTCGTGTAGCCGGCTCTAATCTTCTTATGGAGTGTTATAAGAGATGGGGGGCAGATGCTACAAATATGAACTGGTCCGAGACCTACACAGCACTTCAGCAGAATACGGTAGAGGGCGAGGAGAATCCGTTGCCCGCCATCGATGCAGCCAGTGTACAGGAGGTGCAGCCATATTGCTCCATGTGGGATGCAATCTATGACTGCCTGTTCTTCTGCATCAACCAGGATATTTATGATGCGCTGACACCGGAGCAGCAGGCTGTTGTTGACGAGTGTGGTCAGAAAGCTGTTGAGTATGAGCGTTACATCAACCGTTCCAGTGATGATGAGATCAAAGCACGCTGGGCAGACAAAAACGGTGTGACCTTCACAGAGAAAAAGGACATGGATATCGATTCCTTTAAGAAAGCAGTAGACGGTGTAGATGACTGGTTTGTTCAGGAACTGAAAAAACAGGGCTATAATGATGGTCAGGATCTGGTAGATCTGTTTACAAAGTAATCTTCATATATGTTTATAAAAAGATAAAATAGCCGGAAAGAGGCAGTTCTGAGAGGATTTTTCAGGACCGCCTCTTTTCTTGTGTGACAGTAAAAATAAACCCCCTGCTATGCAGGGGGAGGGAAGATCTTTAGATATAAGTAATCTCCTGTGTTAAAATAAATGTAGGTCTGCAAACCACAAATATTAAATCACAGGAGGTTCATAAAATGAACGTAAATAGTTTAGCTCATACTAAATGGGAATGCAAGTATCATATTGTTTTTGCACCAAAATATAGAAGACAGGTAATCTATAAAGGTATAAAAGTAGATGTAGGACAAATATTAGGATCATTATGCAGAAGAAAAGGAATAGAAATAATAGAAGCAGAGTGTTGTCCGGATCATATACATATGCTAGTAAGAATACCACCTAAATATTCGGTATCAGAAATAGTAGGATATTTAAAAGGAAAAAGCTCACTAATGATATTTGAAAAATATGCAAATTTGAAATACAAATATGGAAATAGACATTTCTGGTGTAGAGGATATTATGTAGATACAGTAGGAAAAAATACAGCTGCAATAAAAGAGTATATTCAGAATCAATTAAAAGAAGATTTAGAATATGACCAGATGTCATTAGTAGAGTATATCGACCCGTTTACGGGTGAGCCGGTGAAGAAAAACAAGAAATAAACTGCTTGGAGCAGTAGTAGGAAATCAAAGCAAACCAGCAAGCCCCTTTTGGGGCAGCGCCGGAATAAGGAAGCACTGGAATAGCCCCTGGAAGGGGCTGCTGTAAATGTGGTGCAGTTGGCAGACTGTCAGTGCGCCTTCCGGGCGCAAGCAGGGAATAGTCCCTTATAGGGACAGAGCAAGCCACCCGCTAAGCGGGTGGTCTTGACTTGCGGAAAAAAGATTATATACTGATAGCAGTCCGGCATTTGTCGGGCAGGAGATTATTGAAATATGACCGGAACATAAGTAAAGCATATATTCGCATTTATTTTACTGTATGCTCCGGAGAGTTGATAAGGTAAAGGAAGAAATATGATAAAGATCGATTTGATAACCGGATTTCTCGGATCCGGAAAGACAACATTTATAAAAAAATATGCCTCCTATCTTCTGAAAAAAGGCATGAACATCGGGATCCTGGAAAATGATTTCGGGGCGGTGAATGTGGATATGATGCTGCTTCAGGATCTGATGGGAGACAACTGTGAACTGGAGATGGTTTCCGGTGGATGTGATGCGGACTGCCACAGGCGTCGATTTAAGACAAAGCTGATCGCTATGGGAATGTGTGGTTACGATCGTGTCATCGTAGAACCATCCGGAATCTTTGATGTGGATGAGTTCTTTGACGCCCTCCATGAAGAACCGCTGGATAAATGGTATGAGATCGGAAATGTGATCGCTATTGTGGATGCGAAGCTGGCAGAGGATCTTTCTGTAGAAGCGGATTATCTGCTGGCTTCTGAGGTGGCAGATGCAGGCTGTGTATTATTGAGCAGGAGCCAGGAAGCCACGGTGGAAGAGATCAGCAGCACAAAAGAGCATCTCAACCGTGCACTTGGCCAGATCCAGTGCAGGCGCCGTCTGGACAGTGAGATTCTCACCGGAAACTGGGATGATCTCACAGACACAGACCTGGAAAAAATCCTGGATTGCGGGTATGTGGCAGAGGATTACGTGAAGGAATCCTATGCGGAAGGCGGCGGATTTGATTCTCTGTTTTTTATGAACGTTCATAAAAGTGAGGAGGAACTTCATGAAACTGCAGAAAGGATCCTGAATGATCCATCCTGCGGAGATGTTTTTCGCGTAAAAGGTTTTCTCAGAAAAGAAGATGGACAATGGCTGGAGCTGAATGCTACCCGCCATGAGATCTGCATCCGGCCGGCAAAGCTGGGACAGGAGATCATGATCGTTATTGGGGAGAAACTGAATAAAGAGGTAATTGATGGATACTGGAAATAATACTGCAGGAAAAACAGCACCGGAGAGATATGTCTCAGAGAAGGCCTTTGAAGAGCTTCCAGATACCTTTCAGAAGCTAGCAGAGCTGCTTGGAGAAGATCAGTTTGAACTGGTGGCAGTGAATGATGAGAAAGATCCGCAGGATCAGAAAGCAGCTTCAGAGAGTGCTTTTTCGGAAGAGATGGCGGAAAAGCCCGATGACAATATATACAGAGTGGATTCTTATGTAAAAAACGGCGAAATCCGTCTTGTGTATCTTATGAATGATGCGGTAGAAAGCTTTCTTGTTTTTGGAAATGCCCGTATGACAGGTGTATACAAACCGGATTACGAGGGCGAGATCCTGGCAGATTTAAGCCGGCAGGGCAGAGAATATATCCTTGTGGTCCACCAGGATGATTCGGTGGTGACTTTGTTTTTTGAAACCCTGTCTCTGGAAAAACATCTCTACGATTACAGCCGGATCGGTCATTTCTGGGTAGAAGGGTATGAATACTTACGGCAGCTGGAATATCGTCTGGCGATCCTCCGCGACAAATATGATTATATAGGCGGGGACAGCTGCAACGCTCTGGAGGAGAAGCTTTCTGCACTGGTGGAATTTCCGCCATTGAATTACTGCTGTTATCCGGCTGTTCCGGAAAAGTATATTGTTCCCAGGGAAAATCCGTGGATTCCCTCGGAAAAGGCATTTGAGGTAATGGGAGAGATCGCAAGGCAGGCAGGAGACCGTACCTTTGTCAGGTGGCTTGAAATTTACCGGAAACTTCGGTTTAAATGGGTAGCACGGAAACTGGCAGGAATGCTTCACCGTACAAAACACATCCAGGTAACGATGTGCCTTTCTGAAAAGCTGCGGGAAGCTTCATCCGGATATGGGAATCGTTCTTTTGGAAAAGAAGCCGATGAAGAACTTAGAGTTCTTACAGAAAAAGCCAGGACAAAGCAGGCAGAGCTGAACGAGCAGGGTATGGGATCCGAAGTACTCAGGGAAGAACCGTTTACCATTGCCAGAGATTCTCTGGGATTTAAGGTTTATCTCATGAAATGGAACAAGGGAAGAAAAGACTGTACCGTTGAAATTGAAGAAATATGACGAAATATATATAGATCCGTAGAGAATATCTGTGAAGTGTTTTTGCCCGGCAGGGATTGCTTTTTTAAAAACACTGGGGTATAATCTAACGGAAAGAGTTAAGAACAGCCCTTTAATAAGAAAGGAGATTTTTAAAATGAAAGTAACACATATTACAGATATTGATAAATTTTTTGAGGTAATTGACAGCTGCAAGGGTAGAGTAGAGCTTGTAACAGGAGAGGGAGACAGACTGAACCTGAAATCCAAGCTTTCCCAGTATGTATCTCTTGCAAACATCTTTTCCGCTGGTGAGATCCCGGAGCTTGAGATCGTTGCAGCAGAGAAAGAGGATATCGACAAGCTTATGAGCTTTATGATCAACGGCTGATAGGAAGAACGATTTTCAGGGATGTGAGCTTTTCACATCCCTCTATTAATCTGAATATAAAGCAGAATAGGAATGTCTGTTTTGTAAAATGGATATAATGACAGCAGATACAGAAACAGGTATTTTTTTTCTCTGTCATCATGAGCATAACAGGATACAACCAGGGGGTATAATACTTCCTGGTCAAACTACGTTAAAAGGAGTGTATACAAAATGGTTAAAATTGATATTATCTCCGGTTTCCTTGGCGCCGGAAAAACAACTCTGATCAAAAAGCTTCTGAAGGACGGATTTCAGGGTGAGCAGGTAGTTCTGATCGAGAACGAGTTCGGTGAGATCGGTATTGACGGCGGATTTCTGAAAGAGGCAGGGATCCAGATCCGTGAGATGAACTCCGGATGTATCTGCTGCTCTCTGGTAGGAGATTTCGGAACCTCTCTGAAAGAGGTTGTTACCAAATATGATCCGGACAGGATCCTGATCGAGCCGTCAGGAGTTGGTAAGCTTTCTGATGTTATCAAGGCTGTACAGGGTGTTCAGGACGAGGTTGACATTAAACTGAACAGCTATACAACTGTTGTTGATGCAAAAAAATGCAAAATGTATATGAAGAACTTCGGTGAGTTCTTTGATAATCAGATCCAGTATGCAGGTGCTATCATCATGAGCCGTACCGATATTGCAAGTGAGAAAAAGGTTCAGGAGTCCCTGGAGCTTCTCCGCAGCCTGAATAAGGATGCTGCTATCATTACAACTCCGATCGAGAATCTTGACGGTAAGAAACTGGTAGAGGTTATGGAGCATCCGGTATCCCTGGAGCAGGAGATGCTTGAGGAGGAGCATGAGCATCATCATCACCACGACGGAGAGTGTGGCTGCGGCCATGATCATGAAGAGCATGAGCATCACCATCACCACGACGGAGAGTGCGGCTGTGGCCATGATCATGAAGAGCATGAGCATCATCACCATGACGGAGAGTGCGGCTGTGGCCATGATCATGAAGAGCATGAGCATCACCATCACCACGACGGAGAGTGCGGCTGCGGCCATGATCATGAAGAGCATGAGCATCACCATCACCACGACGGAGAGT
>OLWR01001324.1_pt1 | contig 11789 bp, 10 predicted proteins | sample 1673531 | NCBI WGS metagenome assembly OLWR01 (sample SAMEA103958114, study PRJEB25191) | human gut metagenome | reverse complement strand
TATTTACATCATTTTTCTTATTTACACCATCTAAGGATTTCATTGTCGGGAACAGTAATACGTCCCTGATTGCCTGGCTATCTGTCAGAAGCATTACAAGACGATCGATTCCGTATCCGATTCCACCTGTTGGCGGCATACCGATTTCAAGTGCATTGAGGAAGTCCTCATCTGTGTGCTCTGCCTCGTCATCGCCTGCTGCTGCGTTGGCATCCTGTGCTGCGAAACGCTCACGCTGGTCGATTGGGTCGTTGAGCTCTGAGTATGCGTTACACATCTCCCATGTATTACAAAACAGCTCGAAACGCTCTACCTTTGTAGGATCGCTTGGCTTCTTCTTTGTGAGAGGTGATATCTCGATTGGGTGATCCATGATAAATGTTGGCTGGATAAGCTCTTTCTCACAGTACTCCTCGAAGAAGAGGTTTACGATGTCACCCTTCTTGTGACGCTCCTCATACTCGATATTATGCTCGTCTGCAAGCTTCTTTGCGGCTGCATCATCAGGTACCTGGTCGAAGTCTACGCCTGCGTATTTCTTGATTGCGTCTATCATTGTCATTCTTGCGAATGGCTTTCCAAGGTCGATTTCCACGCCGTTGTATGAGATTTTTGTCGAACCGCATACCTTCTCAGCGAGGTAACGGAACATTGACTCTGTCAGCTCCATCATGCCCTCGTAGTCTGTGTATGCCTGATAAAGCTCCATAAGTGTGAACTCAGGGTTGTGACGTGTATCTACGCCCTCGTTACGGAAAACTCGTCCGATCTCATATACTCGCTCAAGTCCTCCGACGATGAGTCTCTTTAAGTAAAGCTCAAGGGAAATACGAAGCTTTACATCCTCGTTCAATGCGTTGTAGTGTGTCTCGAATGGTCTTGCTGCGGCACCACCTGCGTTTGAGACAAGCATAGGTGTCTCAACCTCCATGAAATCACGACCTGCAAGGAAGTTACGGATTTCCTTGAGTATCTGTGAGCGCTTGATAAATACCTCTTTGCTCTCCTGATTCATGATAAGGTCTACATATCTCTGACGGTATCTGGTGTCTGTGTCTGTCAGTCCATGGAACTTCTCAGGAAGGATCTGGAGTGATTTAGAAAGTAATGTCATCTCCTCTGCATGGATTGAGATTTCGCCTGTCTTTGTTCTGAAGGCGAAGCCCTTTACACCGTAGATATCACCGATGTCTGATTTCTTGAAGTCTGCGTATGAGTCTTCTCCGATATTGTCCCTTGCCACATATACCTGGATATTGCCCTTTAAGTCCTGAATATTGCAGAAAGAAGCCTTACCCATGACACGCTTGAACATCATACGTCCTGCGATGCTTACCTCGATTGGCTTTGCATCCATGATTTCTCTTCTCTCGTTGTAATCGTTGTTGATTACCTCTCTCTTTGCAGCGTCATCCAAGCCCTCAACATCCGGAGCCTTTCTGTCACCGAGAATCTCAGCCTCATGCGCATTGTAAAGCTCCTTTACATCGCTGCTGTGATGAGTGACATTGTACTTTGTAATCTGGAAGGGATCCTTTCCTGCTTCCTGTAAATTCTGTAATTTTTCACGGCGGACCTTAAGGAGCTGGTTTACGTCCTGCTGCTGTCCACCCTTGTTATTATTCTGATTTGCCATTTTTTACCTCTTTTAGTTCTCTTCTGCTCTCTGGATCTCGAGTACCTTGTATGTGAGCTCTCCTACCTGAGTCTCAACAGTTACAGTATCTCCGACTTTCTTTCCAAGAAGAGCTTTACCTACAGGTGACTCGTTTGAAATCTTGCCCTTTAAGCTGTTTGCCTCTGTTGAACCAACGATTTTGTACTCAAGCTCCTCATCAAACTCACAATCTAAGATGCGGATCTTACATCCGATAGAAATCTTGTCAAGGTCAACTTCCTCCTCAACAACAACCTCTGCATTTTTAAGGATTTTCTCGATTTCCTCAATACGAGCCTCGATATCGCGCTGCTCATCCTTAGCTGCATCATACTCAGCATTCTCAGATAAATCACCCTGCTCACGAGCCTCCTTGATCTTCTGGGAAACCTCTTTACGCTTAACAACCTTTAAATGCTCAAGCTCATCCTCGAGCTTCTTAAGACCTGCATATGTCAGAATATTTTTCTTGTTATCCATGATTCTTACCCTTCTATCTTCCTTTTATTTTATTATGTTGATTTGCTAAAATGAAACTTCCCACTTCAAAGACTTAATATACCGGAAAGTATACAGTATATTCCGAAGACAAAATATGAACTGCCACGGGTTTCCATAACCCCCGGCAACGGAAACCCCGCAGCAAAGAAAAACCCTCTATCCGCGATTCGCACCCGTGGTTAACTTCATATTTTTCTGAGGAATAAACTGTATGCTCGGCCGGTAACCACAATACCCTAAATGTGGGAAGTTTGTTTTATTAAATCGTAAAGCCTATTTTAACGCGTGTATTATAATTGAAAATCCCCACGCTGTCAAGGATTTGGCCGATTTCAATTTTGAAGCTTTTCTTTATACAAAAGCTCCTCAAGCTGTTCTAAGCTCTCCACCGTATTCACTGCCGCGCGCAGCCTTGATGAATGCGGATATCCTGCCGTATACCACGCTGTGTGCTTCCTCATCTCGTGTATCCCCGTGTACTCGCCCTTGAACTCTATCATCATGCGTGCATGGCGCAGTATCATCCGGCGTACTTCCTCAAATGATGGCTTTTCCTGATGCTCGCCGGTCTCAAAGTAATGCAGTATCTGTGAGAAAATCCACGGATTGCCCTGCGCTCCCCTGGCTATCATAAAGCCGTCGCAGCCTGTCTGCTCCTGCATTTTTATGACATCCTCTGCGCAAAGCAGGTCTCCGTTTCCTATGACCGGTATTGAGACAGCCTCTTTTACCTGCCTTATGATGTCCCAGTCGGCTTTACCGGAGTAGTACTGCTCTCTGGTCCTGCCATGCACTGCGACTGCGCTTGCGCCGCTTTCTTCAGCCACATGTGCCAGCTCTACTGCGTTGACATGCTCATCATCGAAGCCCTTTCGTATTTTTACGGTGACCGGCTTATCTATCGCTTTTACTATGCTCTCTATAATCTGACCTGCAAGAATCGGATTTTTCATGAGCGCTGAGCCCTCACCGTTGTTTACGATTTTGGGCACCGGGCATCCCATGTTGATATCCAGTATGTCAAACGGTCTTTCCTCTATCTGCTTTGCTATCTGAGCCATTATCTGTGGGTCTGAGCCAAACATCTGGAGTGAAACAGGCTTTTCTCTTTCATCTATCGAAAGAAGCGACTCTGTATTTTTGTTTTTGTACAAAATTGCCTTGGCGCTGACCATTTCCATACATAAAAGGCCGGCTCCCTGCTCCTTGCACAATAAGCGAAATGGCAGGTCTGTCACGCCTGCCATAGGTCCCAGTATCAGGTTGTTTGGAAGTGTCACACTTCCTATCTGAAGCTTTCGTATCTGATGAATATCCATACTATTGCTTCACTCCCTTGCGGTTCTGCTTGCGATACACGAGGTTTATGCCCTTTAATGTCAGATCCGGATCGTATACATCCACGTTTTCTGTCTCATTGGATATTATTCTGCCGAGTCCGCCGGTCACTACAACCTTTGCATCGTACATGCCTGTTTCTTCCTTTACCTTGTTGATGATATACTCTGTCTGTCCTATCTGTCCATACACAAGTCCCGCCTGCATGCTTGTGATAGTGTCCTTTCCGAGGATATTATCAGGCTTTTTAATCTCTATCTCAGGAAGCTTTGCCGCATCCTCCCAGAGTGCCTTGGCTGAGATACGTATGCCCGGTGCTGTGATTCCTCCCATGAAGGTACCGTTTTCATCGACCATATCGTAGGTGGTTGCTGTGCCAAAATCTATGACCAAAACAGGTCCTCCATATAATTCATATGCAGCTACGGCGTCTACTATACGGTCTGCGCCAATTTGCTGCGGATTTGGTGTGGCGATACGGATGCCTGTTTTGATGCCCGCCTCCACGATTATCGGCCTGATATTGAAGTATTTTATAAGGCCATTCTGCAGTGAATGCATGATATTCGGTACAACGGAGCATATGATTGCATCATGTATGTCGTCCATGCCTACCTGATTTCTTTCAAGCAGAGTGCTCAGAAGCATGCCATATTCATCTGATGTACGTGGCATTTTAGTTGTAATTCTAAAGCTCGCTTTTATCCTGTCACCATCAAACACGCCGCATGTTATGTTTGTATTTCCTACGTCCAGTGCTAAAATCATCTGTTATTCCTCCTCGAGTCCTTCTCCCAAAAATACTATGCGATAATACGTCTCTATCGACTCGAGCAGTTCTCTTCGCTCGTTGCGGTACTGCTTTATCTTTAGCACGCTTCCTATCTCGTCATAGAAAAAGTCGTTTTCCTTGCAGGATGTTCTGAAATCGAGGTTTCCGTCCTCATCAAACACCAGCTCCAGTATGCCTCCCACATCCTCTGTATACAGGACGCACATGATTTTGAGCTCGTCCCTTATAGTCTGTGGAAGTCCGTTAAAATTCTCGTTCAGATAATATTTTTTCTGATATGCGTTTGACACGCAAAGTACTACCTCTTTAGACATATCCGTATATTCCTCTCACTGATACTTCTCCGCTTGAAACCAGCTTGCGCGATTCCCATGTGTCCACGATCAGCTCGCCCTTAGGCGTGATGCCCATCGCTTTTCCGTCAAACGGCTCCTTCGGATCCAGTACCCTTACTGATTTGTTCCTGTTGACCAACAGCTCATCATACTCCCTGACGAGGGCTGAAAGGTCCTGCGTCTTTAAAAATATGTCATAATACTGCTCAAAGTATGACATGGTCTCTGCGATTATCTGCGCACGGTGAAATCTTTTGCCACCTGCTTCTATCAGGAGTGAGCTCGCCATCTGACTGATTTCCTCCGGAAAGCTCTCATTGTGCACGTTGATACCGATACCTACAACAATATGGTTGATGTAGTCAAACTGCGCATTCATCTCTGTGAGTATTCCGCACACCTTTTTGCCGTTTACCACAATGTCGTTTGGCCACTTTATCAGGGCTTCCTCGCCGGTTACGCTTGTTATTGCCTTTGCGACAGCAAGCGCTGCCACAAGCGTGAGCATGGATGCATTGTTTGGATTGATATCAGGCTTTATCATAAGTGTCATGAAAATACCTGTGCCGGACGGCGATACCCAGCTGCGGCCGCGGCGCCCCTTGCCTGACTCCTGCTTGTCCGCTACAACTAAGGTGCCGCTCGGATAGCCTTTTTCGGCAAGCTCCTGAGCCTTGATGTTGGTGGAGTCTATTGTATCAAAATACAGCACTTCCTTTGCCACCCAGTCTGTGTGCATGAGGCTTTTTATCTCCGCCTCTGTCATCAGATCCGGCGCTGCCATGAGCTTGTAGCCCTTATTCTGTTGTGCCTCTATCTCATATCCGGCTTCCTTTAGCTGGTTTATGGCCTTCCACACGGCTGTGCGCGATACTCCGAACCGGTTGCATAGCTCCTGCCCTGAAATATAGCCGTCAGCGCTGCGTAGAAGTCTAAGTATTTCTTCCTTCATACTTTATTCCTTAGCTTTCCGTCAATCTTTTGTTGCGGTCATTGCTTGCCGTACTAGTCAGCAAGTGTTGCACGCATGATAGCCTTGATTGAGTGCATACGGTTCTCTGCCTCATCAAATACCACTGAGCGCTCTGACTCAAATACCTCGTCTGTCACCTCAAGCTCGCTCAGTCCAAACTTCTCATAGACCTGCTTGCCGATTGTGGTCTTTAAATCATGGAATGCAGGCAGACAGTGCATAAAGATTGCGCTATCTTTTGCATTTTCAAATGCTTTTGCATTTACCTGATATGGCTTTAAGTCGTTAATTCTCTCTGCCCATACCTCTTCCGGTTCTCCCATTGATACCCACACATCTGTGTAAATAACATCTGCGTCCTTTGTGCCCTCTGCCACATCCTCTGTGAGTGTGATTGATGCGCCGGTTGTTTCTGCAACGTCCTTACAGTATTTTACAAGCTCATCATTTGGGAAATATTTCTTGTTTGTGCATGCCACGAAGTCCATGCCAAGCTTTGCACATGTGACCATGAGTGAATTGCCCATGTTGTATCTTGCATCGCCCATGTATACAAATTTCACGCCCTTGAGTCTGCCGAGGTGCTCACGGATTGTAAGCATATCTGCTATCATCTGTGTCGGGTGGAACTCATTTGTCAGGCCGTTCCATACCGGTACGCCTGCGTATTTAGCCAGCTCCTCCACGATTTCCTGTCCGTATCCACGGTACTCGATTCCGTCAAACATTCTGCCGAGCACGCGCGCTGTATCGGCGATGCTCTCCTTTTTGCCTATCTGTGAACCGCTCGGGTCAAGGTATGTGACATGCATTCCAAGGTCATGTGCCGCTACCTCAAAAGAGCAGCGAGTTCTGGTACTGGTCTTTTCAAAAATCAGCGCTATATTCTTGCCTGTGAGTTCATCATGTCTGATGCCTTTTTTCTTCTTTTCCTTCAGCTCCTGTGAGAGGTCAATCAGATAAGTAATCTCTTCCGGAGTGTAATCCATAAGTTTTAAAAAGTTTCGTCCCTTTAACTGCATTGCTCTTGCCTCCTGGGTTTTATTTGCATCGTTTATAGATGCAGGTTGCTATAATTTATATCTGTAGATTGCTATAATGATGTCATTTTACTCTATTTTGTGGTATGTTGCAAGAGGTTTGAAGCATTGACGCTCTGACTGTAAAACCACGCCGTACAAATAATTAAAGAGGCTGCAAACCAACAAGCTTTGTTGATTTGCAGCCTCTTTGTTATTTCTTTGTATTGGCTGTATATTATCTGAACTTCATATTTCCGATTGATATTCCTGAGCCATGGTCATTGAAGGATGTACATCCTCCTGTGTTGTCCACTCCGGACATTGCCTCCTGTGCTGCACTGTAGCATGAAGAAGAAATGCGTCCGCTAAGCTTTCTTGCGAGCTTTCCTGATGATGCCGGTCCAAACTGGCCTTTCTGGTAAATAACACCTGAGATGCTGTTTGGATATGAGCTACTCTTTACTCTGTTGATGACTGCCGCTCCTACTGCAAGCTGACATTCATAGCTCTCTCCGCCTGCCTCACACTCGATGATTGCTGCAAGCAGTGTCAGGTCATCTGCTCCTGCACTTACTGCCTCGCCCTGTGTGGTCTCTGTTTTCTTTGATTCCTTAGCTGCTTTTGCAGCTTCTTTTGCTGCCTTTTCTTCTGCGGCCTTTCTCTCAGCCTCTTTCTGTGCAGCTATCTGAGCCTGTTCCTCTTCAATTGTGATACCCACTCTTGTGTTTAGGGAACGTGTCGCATAATCTGCTGCGATATATCCTGTCTGTGAATCACAGACTACTGCGATCCAGCCGTCCGGTGCCTGCGCTGCGCGGTCCACCTGATAGGTCTTGCCCTGGTCAGCTACCTCTAATGCCTTGCTGTTTGTATCTGCTGCCTCTCTCACACGAAGTCCGTCTGTATTTACTGTAGCAATTTCTCCGCATGTGTCGTAAGCATAGCTTAATGCGTCAGTTCCGGTCACACAGTAAGAAACATTAACGTATCCGTCTACATTTCCTGACTTGATGTGAGCCCATGTGCCATCGTTTTCTACGATGTCTGCCACACTTCCTTTATATAGTTTTCCAACAATATCTGACTGTTCATCGGCCTGTGCTCTTACGTTGAGTGATTCTTCAACGTTTGGCATAAGCTTTGTCTGCCATTCCTGCTGCTCCTGTGTGAGCTGTGGCTGCGCCTCCTGCTGTGCATCCTGTGCTGTTGCCACCATCTCAACATTTTCTTTTTCTACTGTAACAGCATTCTCTGCTGTGAGGCTCTTCTCATAATCAAAAAGAGTCGCTGCTACGCCAGCATAACTATTATAACCAGTATGCTCTAAACCAGTGTTTGCTAGCACCTTATCCTCTGCTTTGACCTCAGAGCGTCCGCTGTTAGTAACCGCGGTAACCGTCAGCATAGCGCACAGTCCACAGACCGTAATGCTATCGATTACTTTTTTGTTTAGCTTCATATAATCCTCCATATGGTGTAGTATATGTTGTTTTTGTTACGTTTATTACACCTATGTTGCATTTGTTACAACTTTGTTACAGTCGGTATAATATCACAGTAATAGCATTTTGTCAAATTTCATGGAAAAATCTCCTGAAGCACCGATGAAATCACCCCATTCTGATGTGCCTTATGCTCTATCTCCAGCTTATCGCTTTCGCTTCTCGACAGCTCGTCTATGTAGTCGCTCACCTGTTTTTCTATTTTATAAATCTCGTTGCTCAAAAGTCTTATCCTGTGTGAGAGTGCGAACAAGGTCACAATGACTGTCAGCATGAAAAGTGCAAGCATTATCGCAAGTATGCCTCCTGCCACGATGTCCATATTGTCCATTGATAATTCCATATTAATGTGTCCTCCCTACTATTCTTTTTCCGATACATCATTCAAAATTTAACTTAACCTATAACGCAGGATGATGTACTATTGATTATTATAACCAATTCACTTGAACTTAACAGTTCCTATCGGTCGCAAGTTTCGACATTTGTTTGGTATTGCAGGGCAAACTTTCACCGGTAACTTGGTATTGACTTTTATTGTGTTGAGTATAATATAAATATGAGACAAACAGGAATGCAAGAAAGGATACATATATATGAAGAAAATAGTTATGACAGGTGGCGGTACTGCAGGTCATGTCACTCCAAATATTGCTCTTATGCCGGCACTTAAGGAGGCCGGATACGATATCGAATACATTGGCTCAGTAAACGGAATGGAGAAAGGACTTATCGAGGCCCAGAAGATTCCTTATCACGGCATTTCATCAGGAAAGCTGCGCCGATACTTTGACTGGAAGAACTTTACAGACCCGTTCCGCGTGTTAAAGGGCTACGGTCAGGCTGTAAGCCTCATGAAAAAACTCAAGCCTGATGTAGTATTTTCTAAGGGTGGCTTCGTTTCCGTACCTGTCGTGCTTGCCGCAAAGCACTGCCATGTGCCTGCCATCATCCACGAGTCGGATATCACCCCGGGACTTGCCAATAAAATCGCCATAAAGGGGGCCAAAAAGGTCTGCTGCAATTTCCCTGAGACCATGAAATATCTGCCTGCAGACAAGGCTGTGCTCACCGGATCACCTATCAGACGCGAGCTTTTTAGCGGCGTTGCCGAAAATGCCATAAAGCTTTGTAATTTTCCTGACCACAATAAGCCTGTCATCCTCATCATCGGAGGAAGCCTCGGCTCTAAAAAGGTCAATGAAGCTGTCCGTGAGATTCTTCCTGAACTACTAAAGGATTTCTATGTGATTCACCTCTGCGGAAAGGGCAATCTGGACAACAAGCTTGCCGGAATCACAGGCTATGCACAGTTTGAGTACGCCAATGCTGAACTCACCGACATGTTTGCTCTGGCTGACATGGCTATCTCAAGAGCCGGAGCCAACTCCATCTGCGAGCTGCTTGCTCTGCACAAGCCAAACATCCTGATTCCTCTTTCTGCTGCTGCCAGCCGCGGAGACCAGGTATTAAATGCAAAATCCTTCAAAAAGCAGGGCTTTTCATATGTCATCGAGGAGGAGGAGCTCACAAAGGATTCTCTGCTTAGCGCAGTAAAAGAGGTGTACGGCAACAGGGATAAATATAAGGATGCCATGGCAAAAAGCGGTCAGATGGATTCCATCGCCACTATAATCGATTTGATTAACTCTCAGGTGAAGAAATCGTCATAGGGTCAATTTTTAGTGTCATTGCATATTATAAAATATTATAAAAAAGAAAAGCCCGGATATGAACTACATTTGCATATCCGGGCTTTTTATTTTTTAATAATGTGTAACTATTAACAGCTATTACATGCTCATCTCGTCGCAGATTTTCTTCATCTCGTCATCAGTGAACTCCTTGTGATTCCACTCTATGACATTTTTGTTGTCATCTGACTCATATCTTGGAATCAGGTGCATATGGAAATGGAATACTGTCTGGCCTGCCACCTCGCCATTGTTCTGTACCAGGTTGTAGCCTTCACAGCCAAGCACATCTTTCTCGTGTGTCATAATCTTCTTTGCAAGCTTTGCTGCCTTGGCAAGTGTCTCATCCTCAATCTCAAAAATATTTGCATAATGCTGCTTTGGAAGGATAAGTGCATGTCCCTTTGTAGCAGGACTTGCATCGAGTATTACCTTGAAATCATCATCCTCGTAGATTGAATTGGTCGGAATATCCCCATTTGCCAGTTTACAGAAAATACAGTTGTCATCTTTCATCTTTGTCACCTCATATATATAATTATTTTGTAACTGTTAAGAATCAAAAAGCCCATTAAAACGGAAATATCTGATCAAGCATGCGCAGTGTCTTGAAATTGCCTTTTGCTGTCATTTCTCCGGTCATAAATGCTCTCTGGAAGGTCATGTGACCATCTATTATAGACTCCATGATACTCTTCGAAAATTTGGCGTATACATCCACTATATCCTCTTCGCCATAGTGTATATCCAGCTTATCCTCATCCACCTTTATATATAATGGATTTTTAATGCCCTCTATATTAAATGAATAGCAGGCTTTGAATTCACGAAGTGGAATAAAATGTGCTTCAAGCTCCTTTATATATGGCATGTCATCTGTAGATGCCTGCTGCCCGAGCATGTCCTTGAACATGGTTGCAAGCTCCTCGATATCCTCCTTCTGCTGCTTTACATATGTATCATCAGACACATACTTCGACAGCTGCTCGCTCTCCTGTGGGGTGAGATTGAGCTGCTGTGTCCTGAGTACACTTTGCTTCACTGCCTGATTGCTTGTAGGCAGGCTCTTAATCTTCTGGGATATCGTGCGATACAGATTCTCCGCGCGTTTTTCTATTATGAGATTATACTCCTTATTGAGCTGAAACGTAGTAATATCCTCTACATATCCGCATAGTCCTGAGCACGGCAGACCGCCAAGTATCTCCCATGCATTGCATAGTGTGGTTTCTGCCTCGCGCTCTCCATATGTGGTAGACATAACAATAGGCTGCATATATGTATTGCTTATCTTTTCCTTATCGCCGTAGAGCCAGCATGCATCAAGGAACTGCTGCATGTATCCACCTATACCAAGCCACTCAACCGTCGTTGCGAGAATGATTCCATCTACATCCTTAAAGGTCTGTGGCAATGTAGCTATTTCATTTTTGTGCTCATAGATATTGTATCTCTCCACCTTTACGCGGAGCTCCTTTAGCACATTTTCTATCCTGCTTATCACATACAGTGTCGGGTCGTCCAGTAAACCTCTTCCACCATAATAAATATTTATCTTCATGTAGCTTCTCCTACCATTAATTTTTAGTTGATATTATATTTATTATATCTCTTTTTGCGATATAAAACAATTGAAATAACAAATCCGCCTACGAGCCCGCCTCCATGAGCCCAATTGTCCACTCCCTGCGTTGAAACTCCATAGTATATCATGAGTATAACCATAAATACAGCCTGCTGTCTGCTGATGCCCTCATAAAAGCCTCTGTTTGCTATAACTATCCACACAAGTGCTCCCACCAGACCAAATATCGCCCCGGAGGCGCCTGCCGATACCGCAAAGTCATTATTATAAAGCATAACGATGTACGATAATACACTTCCACACATGCCTGACACAAGAAATATAATCAGAAGCTTCACATGCCCCATAGCCTTCTCGACTATCTGACCGACAGCGCCTAAAACCACCAT
>OLWR01001322.1_pt1 | contig 11804 bp, 10 predicted proteins | sample 1673531 | NCBI WGS metagenome assembly OLWR01 (sample SAMEA103958114, study PRJEB25191) | human gut metagenome | reverse complement strand
AGGCTGGCAACGATAAAAATCACAAGTGCCAGAATCACAGACAAAAAGACTGTAAATCCCATTGCCACACTTTCCTTCTTTTCCTTTGCCTTCTGCTCCTCTTCGCTCAGCTCCTTTACCTCTTCATCAAAAAAAGAGGCAGAATACATTAATGTCCTCATTCCAAGCACCAGCGAATCGATAAAGTTGATGACTCCACGCAAGATCGGTATTTTCTTAATTTTCTGATTTTTGACAATGCCGGTGTACTCCCGCGCATCTACCACAATCTCTTTGTCAGGCTTTCTGACTGCCACCGCATAATGAACACCATTTTTCATCATGACACCTTCCATGACTGCCTGACCACCAATTCCGGAATAGCCCATTGTCTCCTCTTTCTTAAAAAAAGGTTGAGATAAATACCTCAACCTTTCCAAACAACCTATGTCTATTTGTTATCCATGCCGTATTTCTTATTGAACTTGTCAATACGTCCACGAGCCTGAGCAGCTTTCTGCTGACCTGTGTAGAACGGATGGCATTTGGAACAGATTTCTACGTGGATATCTTCCTTCGTGGAACCTGTAACAAATGTGTTTCCACAGTTACATGTAACAGTTGCCTGATAATAATCTGGATGGATTCCTTCTCTCATGTCTTTCACCTCATCAATCATTTTATATCATTTATTTCATTTTATTCTGTTTTATAGTTTACAAACTATACATCCCGATAAACAGCTTATTAATTGTACCATAAGCATAATCGTTATGCAAGTCCTGTTCCGAAAATTCTTACGATTTCCTGCACTTTTTTTCTGTGTTTTTTACAGGATCCGGTTCTTTTTCACCATATGGATAAATTCCTGGTTGTCTCTTGTTCTCGCAAACATATTCAGGATATTTTCCACTGCCTCATCCGTACGCATACCGTTAATTGCTTTTCGCATGATGCCAACTGCTTCTAATTCTTCTTTATCTAACAGCAGATCTTCTCTTCTTGTTCCTGATTTTACAATATCAATTGCCGGGAATACACGTTTTTCTGACAACTTGCGGTCTAAGACAAGTTCCATATTACCGGTACCTTTGAATTCCTCGTAAATAACGTCATCCATCTTGCTGCCCGTATCTACCAGTGCCGTTGCTAAAATTGTCAGGCTTCCGCCCTCTCTCATATTTCGCGCCGCACCAAAGAAACGTTTTGGCATATGCAGTGCTGCCGGGTCAAGTCCACCGGATAATGTTCTTCCGCTTGGTGGTACGACCAAGTTATAGGCTCTTGCTAATCTTGTAATGGAATCTAATAAGATCGTAACATCCTGATGATGCTCTACCAGTCTTTTGGCACGCTCTACTACCATCTCAGATACTCTTTTATGATGCTCCGGAAGCTCATCAAAGGTAGAGTAGATAACTTCCACATTTTCCCCCCGGATTGCCTCCTTGATATCGGTAACCTCCTCCGGACGTTCATCAATCAGTAAAATGATCACATGCATATTCGGATTGCTGTGGACAATGGATTTTGCAACCGCTTTTAACAATGTCGTCTTTCCTGCCTTTGGTGGCGATACAATCATACCTCTTTGTCCTTTACCGATCGGGGATACCAGATCGACAATACGCATTGCCATGTTGACACCTCTGCCGTACTCTAAACGGATCCTTTCATTTGGAAAGATCGGTGTCAGATTTTCAAAACCGGTTCTCTTCTGTGCTTCGGACGGATGATACCCATTGACGGAACGCACATATAATAAGGCAGAAAATTTTTCTCCCTGCGTCTTAATTCTTGTATTGCCACAGACGATATCTCCGGTCTTTAAATTAAATCTGCGGATCTGCGTTGGAGAAACATAGACATCTCCATCTCCCGGCAGATAATTCTCACAACGGATAAATCCATATCCATCCGGCATAACCTCTAAGATTCCCTCGGTGGTAATCCCACTGTCTAAGGACATATCCACTTCGTTCTGCAAATTGTGATCACGTCCGTCATTTTTGCGGTTCTCATGATACTGTCCATTCTGCTGACGCGGATATCTATGCTGCCTGGTCTCATTTTTTTCTTCTGTAGTTTCTTTCTTTTTCTCATCTATATTTTTTGCATCTTCGGATGCCGGCTGAGCCTTTTCATCTTCTGCTACCATGGCCTCGATCAACTCTGCTTTCTTCATTGTCGATACTTTAGCAATACCTCTGGACTTCGCTAAATCACGCAATACAGCCACTGACAGACTCTCATATTTTTCTCTCATGCTTTTTCTCCTTAATCTATAGGGATCAATGCCGAAATGGCACAATGATTTGTGATAACGCCATTATACACTAATTTTTCCAAAAGTAAAACCCCCTGTTGCACTCACCTTGAAAATCTTACCCAATAATGCTATGATAACATCATCATGCAAAAATTTTGGAATGAAAAACGTTATTATTCTTTTGATTATTATTTAAAAAATACTTTTGGTGAAAAAATCTACCGGATTTCCTTAAACGGCGGCATGACCTGTCCTAACCGTGATGGCAGTCTGGACACACGCGGTTGTATTTTCTGCTCTGCCGGCGGCTCTGGGGACTTTGCTGCTCCGGTCAGTCTTTCCATTACGGAACAGATCGCATATGGAAAACAGCAGCTTTTAGGAAAATTTCCGTGTAAACGTTTCATTGCCTATTTTCAGGCATATACCAACACCTATGCACCGGTCTCTTACTTAAGAAAAATCTTTACGGAGGCTTTGATGCATCCTGACATTGTGGCACTTTCGATCGCCACAAGACCGGATTGTCTGAATGACGATGTATTAGAACTTTTAGATGAACTGAATCAAATAAAACCTGTCTGGATCGAACTCGGTTTACAGACGATCCATCCTGAAACCGCGGCATTTATCCGGCGTGGTTATGACTATGCATGTTTTACCGACGCTGTGGAAAAACTGCATCAGCTTCACATCCCCGTCATTACCCACCTGATCTTAGGGCTTCCGGGTGAGGACCGGACTATGATCTTAGAATCCGTAAAATCGATCTCCGGACTTCCTGTGTCCGGTGTGAAATTGCAGCTTTTACATGTTTTAAAAGGGACAGATTTAGCAGACTATTATCAACATACCGGTTTTCCTGTTTTTTCTATGGAAGAGTATGTGGAACTTGTGATCGACTGCTTAGAATACCTTTCGCAGGATATTGTAATACACCGGCTGACCGGTGACGGACCAAAAGATTTACTGATTGCTCCGCTATGGAGTACGAAAAAAAGATGCGTTTTAAATACCATTCACCGCCGTCTGAAAGAACGCGATACTTTTCAAGGACGACTGGCAGAAAACAGATAAGATTATATAAATAAGGATAGAGATAGACATGGCTGAACCAATTACGATTTACAAATTAATTATTTTATATATGCTCTCCCAGGTAGACTTCCCACTTGGGAACACTAAGATTTCCAATTTCTTTTTAGATAAGGAATACACCACCTACTTTACGATACAGCAGGTATTAAACGACTTGTTAGATTCGGAACTGATCGTTGCCGAATCCACACACAACAACACCAATTACCGGATCACTGCATCCGGACGTGAAACCTTGGATTTCTTTGAGGATAAAATTTCAGAGGCGATCCGTCAGGACATCCGTGAGTATTTTTCCCAGAATCAGATTGAAATGAAAAAAGAAGCCGACATCAGTGCCGATTACTATCGCACTCTGCAGCATAACTACGCGGTACATTGCCAGCTCAGACAAAAAAATATTCCGGTCATTGATCTGACTTTAACAGTCAAAAATACCGAAATGGCAGAAGCCGTCTGCAAAAACTGGCAGGAACAGTCCCCGGAGGTCTATGCCTGCCTGATGGATATGTTAGTAAAATAATTTACTTTTTTCTTTTCTTCTTCTTTTTCTTTTGAACTGAATACCCGAAACTTCCCACCTTTTTTCCCAGTAAAAAATATTCTCCGTGGGAATAGGTGACCAGTCCTGTATCATTCAAACAGAACTTTCCTTTTTCATTCAGATAATCCTCATCTATGTGAACTGCCTCTACGGTGGCAAGGAACATATGATGAGAACCTAATTCTTTGCACTCTGTCACCTTACATTCGATATTGACCGGACTGTTTAAGATCATTGGTGCATGAATTTTTTCTGCCTCCGCTTTTTCTAAACGCATTTCCTTAAATTTATCTACATCTCTTCCGGAACGGACACCGCAATAATCAGCAGCCTTTACTAACTGCTCTGTTACCAGATTAATGACAAATTCTCCGCTTTCCTTTATCATTCGGTAGGAATGACGCTCCGGACGCACAGAAATGGACACCATCGGCGGATTGGTGCAGACCGTTCCTGCCCATGCCACGGTGATGATATTGTCCTGTCCGTCCCTGTCACGCACACTGACCATGACTACCGGAAGGGGATAGAGCATATTTCCCGGTTTCCAGACCTGTTTTCCCATCTTAACTCTCCTTGCCTTAAATACTTTCGTATATTATTCCGCTTACTGATCTTCCTGCTGCATTGCCGTGATCAGACTTGGGATCAACTGTTTCTTTCTTGAAACCACACCCGGTAACATCAGGCTGTAGTCATCTGCCGACAGATGATAAGCACTGGTCGCTAATTCCACTGCATCCTTGCCACAGCACAACAGTTCTGTCGATTCATTCAAAATATCTGTCAGCATAACGAAAACCATATCCACTTTTTTATCGGACATCACCTGATTCATATAATCATGTATCTTCTCTTTGATGCCGCTCAGTTCCTCTCTGCTGACTGCACTGATCTGCGCCACACCAAATGCAGTATCGCCTGCATGGAAGGTCTTAAAGTCCTGATAAAAAATCTCATCCACTGTCTTGGATGCAAAGTCGCAGCCCGCACGGAACATTCTGTCTGCCAAATCCACAATATCTACTTTTGCAATAGCGGCTAAAGCTCTCGCTGCCTCATGATCCACCTTCGTACAGGTTGGGGAACGGAACATCAGAGTGTCTGAAAGAATTGCGGATAATAAAAGTCCTGCGATTTTTTCTTCGATTTCAATTCCTGACTCACAATACATCTGATAGACGATCGTGGATGTGCAGCCTAACGGCTGATTCCGGAAAAATACCGGCGACATGGTTTCAAGACTTCCTAATCTGTGATGATCAATGATTTCTAAGATTTCAGCTCCCTCGATTCCGTCAATTGCCTGTGACTTCTCATTGTGATCCACTAAGATCAGTTTTTTCTTGTGCATATTCAAAAGGTTACGTCTCGAAACCATTCCTAAATATCTTCTCTGGTCATCTAATACCGGAAAATCACGATGTCGTTTTTTCGACATCACTTCCCGCACTTCATCGACATAATCGTCAATATCAAACGTAACAAAATTTTCTTTTTTCATAAAATATTTGATCGGCATGCTCTGATTGATCAGACGTGCTGCCGTAAAGGTATCGTATGGCGTGATGATCACGACACAATCTCTCCGGTTTGCCATCTCAAGTACCTGTGCAGACACCTGTGTCCCACCGGTCACAACCATACAGCTTGCATTTTCCTCTAATGCACAGATATGGGTTTCATCCCGGTCACCTACAATGACAAGATCATCACTTTCGATGCACTCTTCTATCACATCCCGGCTTCCGGTTGCTACCACTACTTTTCCACGCAAAAAATAGGCATGCTCATTTCCGGCTAAAAGCGTGCCATTCAAAGTCTCTACGATATTTTTATACTGGGTTCTTGCACGGGATAAGATATGGTTGTCATAGACATCCATATAGGACTCTGCAATATCACCGGTAATGATCAGTCCCTCTAACTTGTCTGAAGCACTGGTAACGGCAAGTGTCATCACATTTTCTGTTTTCATCAGTTCCCATGCTTTTTTTAAGGAAATATGTCCGCTGACACCGGCAGTTCTGCGAAATGCAATATCCTTTACCTGTGCACCCGCATCTTCTGCATATTCCGGCGGTTCTACGCCAAAATGCTGCAGCACATACTTCGTCTCCTCATTGATACTCCCTGCCCTTTTGGGAATGTAATGAAAACCGTCCTGAAGACGGTTTTTCAAATTCGCATAACAGATTGCCGCACAAATTGAATCCGTATCCGGATTCTTATGTCCGATAACCCATACATTATTTTCCTGTTGATAATCCAATTCTAACCTCACCTGATCTCTCTTCTAAAAACTAAAAAGAAAATACTCCTGCAAAATACAGAATCACTCCTGCAAGTGCTGCAAGATTACATACTAAAAGTCCAATCGTCCATCCGAAGAAATGCTTGATGGATTTCATGCTCTCATCTGCTAAATCTACTTTTTCCATCTTCTCCGCAAATTCCTGCATTAAGCCCTGTATATTGCGGTAACATTTTACATTTTCCGTATGTATCTTCTCAGAAATCTCCTGCTGTGCTCCGGTCAGCTCTTTTGTCATCTGACCAAAGTCCTGAGACATCCCATCCAATGCATTCTTGATGTCCTCTGTATTGTCATTTTGCTGAACTTCGATCTTTTTGATCAGTTTATCAACCTGTTCTTCTACGTTACCAACTAAAGAATCGGCTTCTCTCTGGCGCTCATCCAACTCCATCTGAAGCTTTGTGGCCTTACTCTCACGTTCATCTACTAACAACTGTAACTCTCTGACTTTGGTTTCTTTTGTATTAATCAAATCCTGCAACTGCTGTGCCTTATCTCTAAATTCATCAATCTGTTTTAACAAAAAATCGTCCATGTTCTTCTCCTTACTCTCGTTCCGTATCTCTCTCTTACGGCTTATCTGCTGTTTTTTTTGTCTAAAAAGCCGCATCACAGACTCCTCCCGAATTTACATTCTGCGACTATTTTATCATTTAATAGAGAGGTTGTCTACTCACAAAGATGCACAAGATTTGACGAATTTCGACTTAACCCTTTCATTCATCCGCATATTTCTGCCAGACTTCTCCCATCGGTACTTCTCCATTCCACGGCTTTTTAGCACTGATATAATGGATGATACGGTAATCCTCCCTGCGTAAATCCAGATACAGCTCACGGAATTCCTTCCGGTCACATTCTAAATAAAATGCGATATTATTCATATAATTCCACTTGCAGTCCACCTGTTTGATGTTTCCTTCTAACAGAATATTTAATACATCCTGATCGTTATAGAAAAAATTCCTGCTGTGCAATGTCTCTACAACGTCCCGAAAAGAAACTTTTTGTCTGCATTTTTCTAAATCAAGCAACAGCACCCCCGCATTGACATAGCTGCCCGGGTCCTTCATCCCCAACACATCCGTACAGTAATTCAGGACATTATATGGTTTATTATCTAAAAAAATCGCTCTTTTGGTATAGGCAAGCCAGCGGAATCCCACATCTTCCACGCCTGCTGCAGATTTTCCTTCCAAATCCACATCAAATAACTCTCCTACATCTCCTGTTACAATAATGTCACAGTCTAAATACAGCATCCGCCTGTAGTTTTGAAACAGTTCCGAAAAAAGCAACAGACGATAATTTGTCTCAACAGCATAATAATACCCAACGTCTGACTGCAATTCACTGTCTGCTTCGGCCACATTAATAAAACGGATGGACACACCGGATTTTCCATCCGCTAATCCTAATATCTCTCCCTGATGTTCTTTTGAAATCCTCTTATGTAAAATGATAATATCATAGCTTCGCTCCCTGTTACGGTTACATAACAGGGAATAAATGGCAACTTTCAGATAGGGTGCATAGTTGTCATCACTTGCAAAGCATATGGAAACCGGCTCAAAGGCCTGCTGGATTGGCTGCATACTTTATTCCTCGTTCATTTTCTACATAGCCGCAAAAATAATAAATATATGTCTGAATATGGATATGCTACGGCTTGTGTTTGTATTTTTGTATTATTTTTATTATTACTAAGATACTTAGAAACGTCAAGGCTATCTACCCGATTGTCCAAAAAAGTACCTGATCATGTTTTGTCTTAGACAGACTCCTGTCCTGTTCTTTTCTGTGAATTTTTACGATACTTTTGATATTTTGGGTGTTTTTAAAACTGTTAGATTGTTGACCGGAACATACCCATTTTTTTGAATCTGTTAGATTACTAAGCGGAACATACCGCCTCTTTTGAAATCTTTCCATGGTAAGCTCCCTGTCATGATTCGATTTGACTGCTTTGAATGATCGGATGACAAAATCCCACCTACATCTTTGCAAGATTCCCTGCATCTTCGTTCTGTGCCTCAATATCATAGCCGACTTTCAGTTCATCGCTTGCGTAAACATCTAAACGGACGCTTCTGAAATCGGAACTGATCAGAATACTGTGTTCCACATGCACACTGACCTTCGGTACCTTGAAACCGAGGATAATTTCTAACACAAGCTGGCATATCCATCGCAGGTGACCTATATATTGAGCTTTACAACAGGATCGCCTTAAACAGCAAAAAGAAGCAGCAGACTTACGTCTACTGCTTCCTTTATTTCATTTATGAAACGATCTTAGTTCTCGCCACCATATAAGGTAATGAGTTTGTTGAGGTATTCATAACGCTCTTTTGCTGTCTCTTCAGATTTTGCAAATAATTCTTCTGCTCTTTCTGGGTTGAATCTTGCTAATGCGTTGTAACGAACCTCTCCGTTTAAGAATGCTTTGTAATCTCCTGTAGGAGCTTTGCTGTCTAAGGAGAATGCAGCTTTGCCTTCTGCTTTCAGAGCTGGGTTGTAACGGAATGTATGCCAGTAACCAGCCTCAACAGCTAATTTCTCCTCTGTCTGAGCTTTGCTCATACCAACTTTGATACCGTGGTTGATACATGGAGCATAAGCGATTACTAATGATGGTCCCGGATATGCTTCAGCTTCTGCAATTGCTTTTACACACTGGTTGTAATCAGCACCCATTGCGATCTGTGCAACATATACATAACCATAGCTCATTGCGATAGAAGCTAAGTCTTTCTTCTTCACTTCTTTACCGCCTGCTGCGAACTGTGCGATTGCACCTGTTGGTGTAGCCTTTGAGGACTGTCCACCTGTGTTAGAGTAAACCTCTGTATCGAATACCATGATGTTTACATCCTGTCCACTTGCTAATACATGGTCAACTCCACCGAATCCGATGTCGTATGCCCAACCGTCACCACCGAAGATCCACTGGGATTTCTTAGCCAAGAAATCTTTTTCAGCAAGGATATCTTTAGAAGCGTCACATCCGCAAGCCTCTAATGCAGCTACTAATTTATCTGTTGCAGCACCATTTGTTACACCGCTGTTGAAGGTATCTAACCATTCCTGTCCGGCAGCTTTTACATCTGCGTTTTTACCATCTGCAACTAATGCTTCTACTTTGGACTGTAATTTAGCTCTGATAGCTTTGTGTCCTAATAACATACCATAACCAAACTCAGCAGCATCCTCGAATAAGGAGTTAGACCATGCAGGACCATGTCCTTTTTCGTTTACTGTGTATGGTGTAGAAGGTGAGGAGTTACCCCAGATAGAAGAACATCCTGTTGCGTTTGCAATGTACATTCTATCACCAAATAACTGAGTGATCAGTTTTGCGTAAGGTGTCTCTCCACATCCACCACAAGCTCCTGAGAACTCAAGTAATGGCTGTTTGAACTGAGAACCTTTTACAGTTGCTTCTTTGAATTTCTCTACAACTTCCGGTTTTGGATCTAAGGTTACACCATAGTCGAAGTACTTCTGCTCGCCTACGTTCTCTTCGCAGTTAGCCATAGAGATTGCCTTTTCACCCTTCATACCAGGACATACGTTTACACAAGAACCACATCCTGTACAGTCAAGAGCTGATACTGTGATGGAGAATTTGTATCCAGGCATTCCGTTCATGTCTTTCATCTGCATTCCTTCCGGAGCCTTAGCAGCCTCTTCCTCGGTCATAGCAACCGGACGGATAACTGCGTGAGGACATACATAAGAACAGATGTTACACTGGATACAGTTTGCAGAATTCCATACCGGAACGTCTACTGCAATACCACGTTTCTCAAATGCAGATGCACCGGATGGTGTCTGGCCATGCTCGTATGTCTTAACTACAGATACAGGAATCTTATTTCCTTCCTGAGCGTTTACAGGAATCTGGATATCGTTAACGAAATCTACAACGTCTTTTCTGTCTCCGGTTGCTGTCTGTGCAAAGCTCTCGTCTTTTGCATCTTTCCAGCTTGCAGGTACGTCGATTTTAACAACGCCTGTTGCTCCGGCATCGATTGCATCGTAGTTCATCTGTACGATCTTATCACCTTTTTTACCATAAGTAGCTTTTGCTGCTGCCTTCATTAACTCAATTGCAGTCTCCTCTGGGATGATTGCTGCTAATTTGAAGAATGCAGACTGAAGTACGGTATTGATACGTCCGCCAAGTCCGATTTCTTTACCGATCTTGATACCGTCGATGGTATAGAACTGGATATCGTTCTCTGCGATATATCTCTTAACCTGTCCAGGTAAGTGTGTCTCTAACTCTTCCGGTGACCATGAGCAGTTCAGTAAGAATGTTCCGCCCGGTACTAATTCCTGAACCATGTTGTACTTACGAACATAAGATGGGTTATGGCATGCTACAAAGTTTGCCTGTTTGATTAAGTAAGTAGACTTGATTGCCTTCTTACCAAAACGTAAGTGAGACATTGTAACACCACCGGATTTTTTGGAGTCATAGTCAAAATATGCCTGAGCATACATGTCTGTGTTATCACCAATGATCTTGATGGAGTTCTTGTTAGCACCAACAGTACCGTCAGCACCAAGTCCCCAGAATTTACAGTTGATGGTTCCTTCCGGTGTTGTAACAGGATCTTCTTTTACTTCAAGAGAAAGGTTTGTTACATCATCGTAGATACCGATTGTAAATCTTTCTTTTTCTGTGTTGTTGTATACAGCGATAATCTGTCCAGGTGTTGTATCTTTAGAACCTAAACCGTAACGTCCGCTTGTAATCTTAACAGAATCGAACTTGCTTCCCTTTAATGCTGCTACTACGTCTAAGTATAACGGCTCGCCAAGAGAACCCGGCTCTTTTGTTCTATCTAATACTGCGATAGATTTTACTGTGTCAGGAATTGCCTCGATCAAAGCTTCTTTGCAGAATGGTCTGTAAAGACGTACTTTTACAACTCCGACTTTCTCGCCTCTTGCCATTAAGTAGTCGATTGTCTCGTCGATTGTATCACATACAGAACCCATAGCGATGATGATCTTCTCAGCATCAGCAGCTCCGTAGTAGTTGAATAATTTATAATCTGTACCAATCTTCTCGTTTACTTTGTCCATGTATTTCTGTACGATTGCAGGCATTGCATCGTATGTGGAGTTACATGACTCTCTTGTCTGGAAGAAGATGTCAGGGTTCTGAGCAGAACCTAACTGGCATGGATGATTTGGATTTAAAGCTCCTTTTCTGAACTCGTCAATTGCGTTCATGTCTACCATGTCTTTTAAGTCTTCGTAATCCCATGTCTCAATCTTCTGAATTTCGTGAGATGTACGGAATCCATCGAAGAAGTTGATGAAAGGAAGTTTTCCTTCTAATGCTGCACAGTGAGCAACAGGAGTTAAGTCCATTACTTCCTGTACGGATGATTCACAGAGCATTGCAGCACCGGTCTGACGACAGGCGTAAACGTCTGAATGATCACCAAAAATGTTTAATGCGTGGGTTGCTACACAACGTGCGGACACATTGAATACACCCGGAAGTCCTTCACCAGCAATTTTGTAAAGGTTTGGAATCATTAATAATAATCCCTGGGAAGCTGTGTAAGTAGTTGTAA
>OLWR01001317.1_pt1 | contig 11869 bp, 8 predicted proteins | sample 1673531 | NCBI WGS metagenome assembly OLWR01 (sample SAMEA103958114, study PRJEB25191) | human gut metagenome | reverse complement strand
CAAAGGAGCCGTGAGAGCTTCGTTCTTTCAGGGTATCATCTACTTCGATCGTGGGGACCGGCATAGTGGAGTACCTCCTTTTATAAAATATCTGGATTATAAAGAATATTATGAAAGACAGAACACAGTCTGTCAATCAGTGTAATTGCCTTTTTGACCGAATCAGGTAAGTCCCCTGCTTCAATTGTGGAAAGCGATAAGCAGTGGGAAGATATGGAAAATTATAGAATCATAAAAATTTCAGTAGTACAATGGAGTCAAAATAATCTGTGCGGTCAAGCCACTGGTAAGCTCCGTCATATTTCTGGCAGATATCCTCTATGATAGACAGTCCAAATCCATGGGAGGGCAAGGGATTGTAAGATTCCTTTTTGGTAGTCTGATGTTTAAAAATCTGTTCCGGATTCTTAGTATTATGAAGATAGATGGACAGACATTCTCCGGAAAATTCTGTGGACAGACGGATAAAAGGCTTCTGGCTGCCGGACTGGAGACAGGCTTCTATGGCATTGTCCATCAGGTTAAAAAATACACTACACAGATCTGTGATCTCTATGGAAAGCTTATCAGGCAGAAATATTTCATAGGAAACCTGAATATGATACTGTTCTGCCCGAAGTTTCTTTCCCTCCAGAATCGCCTGTATCAGGTTATCCTGACAATAAGGATGAAAACGTTCCTTCTGAAAAGTCTGGCTGAAACTGTCAAGGGCAGCGGCCGCTTCCGGATATTTGTGATTGCTTAGTAAGTCCTGGATATGTGTCAGGGCAGACTCCGTTTTTCTCTGCAGTACATAGGTTTCTTTTGTGCGGAAATGAAGATGATCCATCTGCTCCTGCTCCATCTGATGCTGTTTTTGGAGCATGGAGAACTGAGAAGCTATCTGGATTTTTTTTAACTGGTCATTCAGTGTTTGGTAGAAAATGATGCAGATGAAGATCAGAAGAACTCCCAGGATAAAAAATTCCAGGCTGGTTTCCTGGGGGTAAAGTGTGGCCAGGAAATAAATAAGCTGAAACAGAAAAGTGCTGATGAAAAGCAGAGGGATTGACAGGAGCAGATTTTGGGGAGGATTTGCTGTAAAGTTTGCTGCTGGTGAATCTGTTTTTTCAAAAGTATGACTGGGAGTTGCTTTTGGGGAAAGCACAGATTCCAGATATTTGTCTGCTTCGCTGTAATTTTTGGCATTTATCAGATATGACAGAGAAAACAGGTGATTCTCTATATCATGGTTCCATTTGCGCAGGCTGGCGTATTCTGCACTTAGGGTTTTAGATGCATTTAACTGTTTCTTCAGAAGAAGAGCCTCCTGCTGATGGCAGATGTGTTTTTCATGTTGAAGGCGCAAGGTGCAGATTGCCCGATAGAACAGAAAAGATCCCAGTATACACAATACCCAATACAAAATGCAGAAAAAGATTCTAAGAAAAAGGGAGCACGGAAGTGCCAGCAGGTTATTGGCCAGTGCCGGAAGGATAACAGGAGAAAGCAGTTCAAAGAAAGTGACAGTTTTGAGATAGCTGAAACACTGCTGCAAAATATGGGCGACTTTTTCCAGCAGGAACAATCCAAGAGCCATATTAAAGAATTGGATGATTAGGAATTCTACTGGGGAGCACTGGGATCTCAGAGTGGAGGGAGTATACATAACAGCGGGAAACAGCAGATTATGGATCTGAAGAAAAACGCTGGAAGCAACGATTTCTGCACAGGTTTCTAATAGTACGAAAATAAAATAAATAGCCAGTTTTTGCAGAAAAGAGGCATGGAATCCAATAAAAACACAGCCCAGGATAAGAAGCTGAATCAGGATTGTAAATTCTCCGCTGAGAGTGCTTCTCTTCATCAGAAAACACAGGCTCATGGGTAAAGTGAAAAGGATCAGCAGGAAAAATAGTGAGATTTTATTTCTCACAGGAAGTAGCCGTCTGGAAAAATAAAGGATTGCAAAACTGGTATAAACGGCTGCAAGAATATCCAGAAAAAGATTAATGACAGTTTCGCTCATGATTCTACCTCTTTGTGATGTACAAGTTTCATAAAAGCAAGGGAATCTTTTACAGACTGATAATAGGAACGGCTTACAGGTACAATATAACCTCCGGACAGCTGTATTCCCTGATGGCTGTAGGTGCATACTGCATGGAGGTTCACACAGAAACTGTTATGGCATCGGCAAAAATCCGGTTTCAGCTGCTCAGCCAGATCATGAAGCCGTTCTTTGGTTGTGTAAGCGTGATCTCTGGTGTGGATGATGGTTTGACGCAGATTACGCTCCAGATATAAAATTTCGGATTTTTGTACCTGATAATTTCTGGAATTCATGGAAAAGTACAGATATTGCTCCTGTCTGTCTACAAGTTTGCGGCAGGCTGCCTGTAGTGCCAGTGGCAGATATTTGGGTATCTGCAGTTTATGGATGAAATATACATGCTCAGTCTCATATACAGCAGTGGCATATTGGAGATACTGGCTGATAAAAATAATCTGGGAGTCCGGACAAAGCTTATTGATCTGATCTGCCAGCGCAATACCATTCATAGAATTTTCGCCCAGATCAATATCCATTAAAATAATGGAATAAGGACAGCTAGATGCAGAATTGGAAATTGTTTCCAAAAGTTCATTTCCGGTAGAAAAATGGCAGGTCTGAAAAGTATTTTCCGCTAAATCCCTGAGAATGGAGCAGATGATTTCATAATGCTGTGGATTGTCTTCGCAGATAGCAAGATTCATGGTTGGGGACTCCTTTTGTATATGGAAATATTTGCTGAAATATATGGAATTATCATACTGCAAAATGTGGAATTGTGCAATAGTCACTGTTCCTTATGTTTCTGGAAACAGTAACGATAAAAGATGCAAAATATGTAGCAAACTATGTCTATTTGTGTCGATAAAGGTTATAGATGGAAGTTTCATGATATAATCGGCATATGGAAACGAAGGAGAAAATAAAAATCCTAAAGAACTTTTAACGCTGCATATATGTTGAAATCATCTGGTTTCCATGGAAGAAGAAAAGAAAATATTATGAGAAAGATCATTTTATAAAAACAATATATAAGCAGCGTTTATGGAGCAATTGAGAAAAAAGATATAAAAATGTTTGTATTGGATGATGATGTGCGAACAATCCCCGAAGGCCGGAAACGGTTTTCGGGGATTGTTTGCTGTAGTATGATATTAATAAAGGTATTATCTATTTTTCAGAGTATTTTTCGATTACACAATTATGTGTTTTTTGCTTCTTATCATAAGAAATTCCAACAAGTAAAATATTGTCAGTATAATTTGCAACAGTCTCAGGGTACTGCCTGTTTTTTATCTGCCGGATTGCGGTTTGGGCATTTTGATTCCATTTTAACTCAACAACAAGTGCAGGATAATCCCTGGAATATTCTGGCTTTGGAAGGTAGACAAAATCTGCAAAACCTCTGCCTGCAGGAAATTCACGTATGGGTTTAAAATAATACCGCATAGTGCTGAGATAACCGATGGACAGAATGCTGCTGAGGGAGTTTTCGTTGTTGTACTGAATAGCCGAAGCGTATTCATTGTGTATTTTTTCAATGGATTTGGCCACAGTGTCTGCGTCTATGTCCAGAGTGGCATCCAGCAACTCTGAGGATTCCTGCTGGAATGTCAGAAATTCATTCCATTTCTTTCGTTTAACAGCTTTGGCAAGTTCCTGACGGATTTCTTCGTTTGGAACGAATGCAGAATGAGTATCCTGATCATAACCCAGATAACCCAGATGGATCAGGCAGGTAAGAATATCATCTCTGCAGGTAAAGTTCACCATATCATTCTGGAAAGTCGTAGGATCGATTTCTACGGAATTACCGGACAACATTTCTATAATGGCAGTTTTGAGTCCGTCAAAATCCATATTGATCAGAGGCACAATTGCTTCGTAGGTTCCGGTATCCGACCAGTAGCTTTGGAATTTATTCCAGATCATTAATTCTACTACTGCTTTAGGATTGTATACCTGATATTGCTCAAGCAGATAACCGTCATACCAGTGCTTGGTTTTGGAGAAATCCCGGTGGTATTTTTCGCAGAGCATTCGTACTTCTTCCTCCGTAAAGCCAATATATCTGGAAAAGATCCTGGCGTCAGTCATTGTAAACTCCGCAAAATTGTTCAGAGCTGACTGTGTTTTGATTTTTTTGATTGGAAGAATCCCGGTGAGGTAAGCCAGTTGAATATATTTGGTAGGTTCAGAACCTTTGAACATACCGCGGAGAAAGTTGATGTATTCCTCTTGGACTACCAGGTCGGTAGAGGCATCTCGGATTAAAACATCCCATTCATCAATAATTACTACGAACTTTTGACCAGTGGCAGTGTTAATGCAGGACAGAGCCTCAGGCAGAGAGCTTATGGAGTCAGGCAGAATTTCAGGGTAATAATTTCTTAATTCCAGAATCGTTTTTTCAGTGATGTAGGAAACTACATTCTCCGGACCGCCGGCTGGTTCCATACACCATTGAATATCCAGATGGATCACATCATATTGATTCAGATATTTCGTGAAACCAGGTGCCTGACCGATTTCCAGAGATGAGAACATTTCTTCGGAACTACAGCCTTTACAGTAATATGCGGTGAGCATATCGGCAGTGATGGATTTCCCGAACCTACGGGGGCGACTGTTGCATATGAATTTCGCGGTGGTATCCATAACTTTATTTGTATATGCCAGCAAACCGGTTTTATCTACATAGATTTCTGAATTCAGCGCAACCTGAAAAGCACTGTTTCCGGAATTTACAAATCGTCCCATGGAAATGACTCCTTTCTGTTCAGTGATTTTTATCATGTATACTGATTGGTTTCTTTGTTCTATTGTAAAATGCTATATTCAGAATGTCAATGAGACATGGCAAAGATATCTGATATCTGATACAGGAGTGCAAGCTTCTTCTGATAAACTGAGGAGCAGTTATTCGGTGTAGAGCTGCGTAGCGAAGCGGATTGCGAATATCCGATTGACATACTCTAAATATGTAGTGAAATATGGTTATTTATGTAAATGGGAAAAATGTGTGACAAAAATATGTTACAATTCATCTATAAGTGAAAAATTTACAGATACATACAACGTGAGGCTTCTGAGTATCTGCTAATATCGTCTGAACTGAAGAATTTATAAGATACTCATGATATCATCTTGGAGAACGTGAGAACAGTACAGGCAGGAAGCATCATAACAGCATGAAAAAATTAAGAAAAGGAGAAGGTTATGAAAAGGACAATCAAACAAATTACGGCAATGCTTCTGGTGGTGATTATGTGTGTCAGTGCACCGACAACAGCATTAGCAGAAGGTACTGTTGCGCAGAACAATGCGGAAACAGTGTCAGGACAGAGTGATGTGACAATTACTGGAACAGATTCTGTAGGGAATATGGTTGCTAAAGAAGCGACAGTACAACAGGAAGATCAGCAGGGGAAAAAAGCGTCTATCTCTGGTCTGAACTTTAATGGAAATCAGGCAGAAGTCGAATTTTACACAACGGAAGATGCTGATCTGGTAGTTGCTGTTTATGATGAACAGCAAGTTCAGATGTTGGGTTCGGGAAAAGTAACAGTAGCAGCAGGAGATACAACAGCTACTGTTACAGTAAATGCAACAATGCCGAAATACTTTGTTGCATCGGCATACCTGTTACAGAAGGATACACATAAACCTTTATGCGATTTGTATACAACACAATTATATACAAAAGAGATACAGGAAGTTAAGAATTCTACAATTGATGATTATAAAGAAGAAAATGTTCTGGAACTGGACAGCAGTGACAGAGACAATAACTTTGCAGTATATAATGATGAAACAGTAGTAGCGGACGAAGGTTCAAAGAAAAATCAGATAACTGCAAACGGTGACGGAACTTATACAGTTAAAAAAGCAGATGCAAGTTTTACCGGTTTGAAAAAAGGCGATACGTTCTCTTATAAATATGAAGACGGTTCTGTTCTGCTGGTAAAAATTGCTGATATTTTAGTAAATGGAACTACTGTTACAATTAGGGAAGATACAAATACGGATTTAACAGATTTCTTTGAGTATCTGAAAATCGAAACAGACGGCTCAGAACCAGAAAATATGTCTGTTGATGAGAATGGAATGGATGCTGGAGTTTCTCTGATACAGGAAATGAGTGATACGCCGGCAGCTACTGCATTTCAGGGGGAAGGAAACTTTGAGCAGTCAGTATCTTACAGTTTAAATGATAAGAAACTGACTGGTACACTCACTTTAAAATTTTCCGAATCTCTTAATTATTATATAGCCGTAAAACGTCAATATTTTTCTTTCCAATTAGCATATTCTATGGGGATATCAGGAAGTATAACAAAGGAATTAGGAAAGGCGTTTTCTTTAGGAAAAATACAAACAACACCAGTACCGGGAGTTAATGTTGCATTTAAACCTGCATTTGTAGTAAAAGCATCAGGAACAATTAGCTTTAATGCGGAATTTAAAGGAAAATTGGGTGGAAGTTATGATAGTAATGTTGGATTTTCTGACTTAAGCAGTGAACCGTCATGTAAAAGTAAAATTGTAGTTGAGGGAACATTATTTTTAGGATTTGAAGCATCTATTGTTCCTTCAGTTATAAATGAAAAAGTCTGCAGTGTGGAATATAATACAACAGTAGGTGTAGAATCTAAAGGAACACAGAAAGTAGATCCATCAGAGGATGTGGTTCATAATTGTAAGAGTTGTATAGAAGGAAAATTGAATGCAAAATTATCCGTGGATATGAAACTAAACCTTATAGGTGATATGTTGGGCATTAAAGTAACATTGATTTCTGGAACTATAAAATTAAGTGATTGGTATTATTCTATTGACAGAGGAGAATATGAACGGACAACATGCCCGCATATTTGTTACCCTGTTGATGTGTCTGTGACGGACAAAGATGGTATACCTGTAAAGAATGCTATTATAACCTTGCTGGAAGAAAAGACTGAAAAACCGGTCATGATATACACCAAAACAACATGTGCTGATTCTGTTAAAACTGGCAAGACAGGTAAAGTAAAGATTTATGTATCAAATGGTATTTATACAATAAAGGCTGACAAAGATGGAGATGTGAAAACAAAAACATTAACAGTACATGATATAGCCACATCAATAAAACTGAAATTGTCAAAAAGTGTAGTTCAGCCAACACCAACCCCAGAAGTCTCACAAGATATAATAAAATCAGGTGTAGATCAGAACATAACCTGGAAACTGACAAAAGATGGAACTTTATATTTGAGTGGAAAAGGTGAGATGCCAAATTGGGTAGTTGATCCTGGATATTTTGAAGAAATTCATAGACACATTAATACGCCGTGGATTAAATATAAAAATCAGATAAAGAAAGTGATAATTGATTCAGGGATTACAACAATAAGTGAGGGAACGTTTTTATATTATAAAAATTTGAAAAATGTAATATTGCCAAACGGAATAACAAAGATAGAAAACGAAGCTTTTCGTGATTGTATAAGTCTGGAGAAAATTAATCTTCCAGATAGTCTGACAACATTGGAACGTGCTTTCTCGAACTGTGAAGAATTAAGTAATATAAAACTTCCAGATAAGCTTAAATCAATAGGCCCGTCTTGTTTTTATAGATGCATAAGTTTGACACATATAGAAATTCCCGACAGTGTTGAAACAATAGGTGCATGTGCTTTTTGGGGATGTAAAAATTTAAAAAGTATTAAATTATCAGAAAATATAACGAGAATAAGTGGCAGAAGTTTTAATGAGTGTGAAAGCTTAGAAAGTATAGAATTTCCTAAAAAAATGAAAGCATTAGGGGACTGGTTATTTGCTAGATGTACAAGTCTAAAGACACTGTATTTTACAGGGGATAAAGTAATCTATGAAGATACTTTATATGATGGAAGTACCTTTAAATCTGATCCGTGGGCTTTTTTTGAAGGAAAAGTTACGGCATATTATCCTGCTGACAATGATACGTGGTATAATGTTGAAAGTAATTATAAGAATGATAATGTTACCTGGGTTCCTTATGATCCTTCAACTTTAAATGCAGCTTCCATATCTGAAGATACAATAAATGAAGAAGTGGCACAAAATGAAGAAAACAGTGAATTTACAGATGTTCCGGAAGATAATGAGTTTGCAGATTTTACAGATTCAACAGATGAAAACGCAGGAGTTGAATCGGAGGAAGCAACAGAGAATTCAGAAACAAAACAATCCGTTGAAGAGAATCTGGGAATAGAAAATCCAGCAACAGAAAGTCTAGAACCAGAAATCAATTCAGAAGATACTGAAGAGGTAGAAGAAATCGAGCCACTTGTATCATATGAAAATCAACCAGTTGCAGCTACAGGTACAATGGCAAGTTTTTCCGGCAGAATGCCAGATAGTTATTGCCTGTTTATAGTTGTAAAGGATAAAGAAGCAGAAGATATTCTTAATTCTGAAAACCTGTTATACATTAAGCAAAAGACAGCAGACTCCAAGGGAAATGTTTCATTTCCTTATCAGTTAAGGGAAAATTATGCAAATCCGACTTCCTGTATTTATGGTATTGAAGCCCACACTCATACTTATGGAAATTGGAAAACGATTCAAAAAGCGACGATATCTGAAGCAGAACTTAGACAACGCGAGTGTAGCATTTGCGAATTGACTCAGACAAAATATTTTGGAACAAAACTGAAACCGATGATTAAGCTGAATACGTCTTCTGTTACTCTTAAAATTGGTCAATCTACGACTGGGTTAAAAGTAACAATGTCAAATGGTGATTCAGTGTTATCATGGAAATCCAGCAACACAAAGGTTGTAAAAGTTTCTAAGACGGGTAAATTGGTAGCACAGAAACGGGCAGGTAAGGCAACGGTAGTAGTAAAACTGAATAGCGGACTTTCGAAAAAAATTCCTGTAACAGTACAAAAAACAACAGTAAAAACTACAAAAATTACCGGACTGAAAAATAAAATCACTTTAAAAGCAGGAAAAACTACGACCTTAAAACCAGTTCTTCAACCTTTTACATCGCAAGAAAAAATAACATATACCAGTTCTAACAAACGAGTAGTGACAGTCAATTCAAAGGGTGTTTTAAAAGCTATTGGTAAAGGAACTGCACGAATAATAGTAAAATCAGGAAAACAAAAATTTGTTATCAATGTTAAAGTGGCGTAGAAAGAAGGAAACCATGGCGAAAATTAAAAATAACTTCCGACTTTTATTAATATTCATAATGTTAATATTGGGCCTGGGTCTGATAAAAACTCATCCTGTCAGTGCAGTCAGCTCCATACCGGTAGATTTGGAAACAGGCTATATATATACCTATTACGATGTTACCGGTGATGGAAGAAAAGATAATTTTACAGTAAAGGCAGTCAGTCTGGATACTTATTATACTGGTGATGGATATTATAATGCAGTTTATCTTTGTGTAAATGGAAAAGGGCAATACATAAAACTCAAAAATATGCAAATGCCATTTTACAGCCTGAAAGCCAGATTATATATCTTTGATAATGCCAGACCATTATTATATCTTAGTGCCAAGAGTGATAATGATCATAAATTTATAAATGGTATTTTGAGATATGAAAATGGTAGATGGAAATATCTGCTGGATATGACGAAGGCTTTTGGAGATTATAAACAGTATGCCCGCGGTGAAGTAATCGACAACAGCGGAAATAATCTGAAAGTACGTTATGAAGTTATGTGCTGGACGATTGGTTTCTGCAGGCTGGACTATACATATACTTACAAAAATGGTGTGTTAAAACCTGCGAGCAGTTATGGAAAAATAATTGATTATCGTACCAGGTATAATGGTGATCGTACGCTTGTAGCCAATAAATCAATCCGGGCATATAAAAAGTGCGGAGGCGGCGGAACATCTTTTGTTCTTCGAAAAGGAAACAAAGCAGTTGTACAAAAATGGAGATACACTGGAGGCAGACTTTATATCCGCTTAAAATATGGATCAAAGACCGGCTGGATTAATGGGCAGAAACAGAAAAACTTTGTATCATCAGAACAGCAGTGGTTTTCTAATCTTCCATATGTATAAGCAGAATGTGGTTTATAGGCAGGTATAGGGATTTATTCAGATGGCAGGAGACAGAAAAATGAATATGAAAAGAATATTTCAAAAAATAATTGTGGTATTATTGGCAGTAGTGTTATGGATATTACCGGTACAATCTGTACAGGCGGCTGGTATGTCATATAGTAAGGCGTCACAGTTATATACTGAGGCACAGTGCCAATGGATTGCTCATCCTCGAAAAGTTAAAATAACTGATGATTTGCGGGCCCGTTCAGGATGGTGTGGAAATGACACAGGAAAAAAAGTAGACTTACACAGGCCATTTTGTTCGGATATGTCCTATTGGATACGGACGGATTTGAGCGGAGATGGAGTACCGGAGTATCTTGCAGTGATACCGGGTGGTCAATTGATAATCTTGACAATCTATAAAAATAAAGTAAAGGTTCTGGCTGTTTTGCAGACTACAAGTATCATGCCGGACGTTTATTATAACCGTCAGAATAATACATTTACGATTGCCGCTTCAATAACAGCACGACTTACATCCAGAAATGTATATAAAATCCAGAAAGGAAAACTGTACCGTCTGGCAACATTATCAGATGCTATAGGGCAGATGAATGGATATGGTTATGTACCCGTTAACAGATATTTAAATGGAAAGCTAGTTTCTAAGAGCAAATATAACAGATATTACAAAAAATACTGTAAAAATACGCAGATTATTAACTGGAAGGGAGCGCAGGAATAAATTTTGCCAATAGAATAATCCCCTGGAAGTACTGATTAACTTCCAGGGGATTATCTTGTGATACAAATATGTACTGTTATATAGTGCGCATATAACGCTTTAATTCCTCGTAAAAATTTTCTCTGGTTCCTGCCAGATCACCTGTCTTTTCTTCGCCGATGGAATAATCTTCACAGATCATTTCAATAGCTTCTTTGTACAGAGATTTCAGCTTTTTATCTTTAAGTTTTTTCAGAAATTTTGCTGCAGGTGGAAGGATCTGTACCTGTGTCATTTTTCATCCTCCGTTCCGAAAACATCCTCTAAGGAGTATCCTCCTGATTTAGATTCTGCGACCCGGTCTGCTTCGGCAAGTATTGCTTCAACTGCCGGACGGACTTTTCGCTGTGCCTGTTTAAATTTCATAAGTAATTCTTCACCGCTATATCCCTGTCTGATCAGATCGGCAAGAACCTGTTCGGCAAATTCACCACTGGTATTTTCTTTAACGGGGCGTAAAACCAGTTCGTTTCCACGCATGATACATTCTGCTTCCGTATTAAAACCCAGAAGCGTAAAAAATTTCTGCGGGATAGTAATCTGGCGTTTAGATGAAATACTGACTTTTTTTGATTCCATGGATGCGCTGCCTTTCAATGGGATTGTTGCTGTTGCCATTCGTGTATGCCTCCTTCCTATTTTATGTTTGTTTATTCTGTAATATACATACTGCTTGGTTTCTTTGTTCTTTGTTATATTGTAAAATATTATGTTTGGGATGTCAATTACAGAGAAGTAAAATCAGTTTCTTTATTGAATAGAAAAATTTTTCTATTTGGCAGAAAATATGATTAGTGATATCATAAAAATATATCTGTAAAATTGTGCAAATGTATCCTGCTTCTGCATTGCGGTAATTCCATGAAACGATGCAATGGATTCTTTTATCAAGTGTGTTAAACAGAATCGGCGAAAGACATTGTACAGAAACAGCAGGAGTTAAGGATGGAAGATATAATGGAAGACAATTTTGAAAAATTAAATCTGCTTCTGGAGCAGGAAC
>OLWR01001311.1_pt1 | contig 11942 bp, 8 predicted proteins | sample 1673531 | NCBI WGS metagenome assembly OLWR01 (sample SAMEA103958114, study PRJEB25191) | human gut metagenome | reverse complement strand
AAAACAAAAAGGTGAATGCCAAGAGCATTATGGGAATGATGACTTTAGGTGTTCCAGCAGGTGGAAAGATTAATGTAATTGCAAAAGGCGATGATGAAACAAAAGCAATTGAACATATAGGTAAGTATTTGAATAATGATTTGGCTCATTAGAAGAGACGAATCCTTGTAAAGAAATAATCCCCAGATGTGACTTTAGTCGCGGTGGTTTGAATGCTCGCATCCAAATCTTGCTCCGAAGCCACATCTGGGGATATTTCTTTGCAAGGATTCTGACTTTGCCAGACCGAAAAGAGAAAATCATTTTTACATATGCCAGGCTTCGGGGGTTCGTCTGTTTAGCCACCAACCTCACTATTGCAGAGGCCGCAGGCCGTAATACCCGTAGATTAGCCTTTCATCAAATGAAATCAGAGCCCATTTTCCATCCTTAATTCCGAATACGATTTTTCCCGTAGTTTTTCTCGTTGGGCCGTTTTTCTTTGTTTCTTTGTACCAGTTTTTCAAGTTCTCAGATATGTCAATTTTTTCGATGGATGTCTGGCTGCTTCCTCCTAAGAGGGAGGAGATAGAGTTCTTTATGGAAGTCCATAAAGAGGAGTTTCCATCGGTAATCTGGGATTTGATTTCATCATAGATAGTTCCTGGCAGGCTGTAGAAGTCGATATTTTTTGTAGTGACGGTTACAGTGCAGGAGTTATAGGTTGCGGAGACATCGGTAATTTTGTAAGATGCCTGATCGACCATCTCATCACATAGAGTAGTTACGTCAATACTGTCAACATCTACGAGTGAGCCGAGTTCGCTATCACCGATGTATGTTTTTAATTGTTGTTTTACGAGTTCTCTTACGTTTGGTTCGGACTTCAGTGGTTCCGGTAAATCGGAAGGAGCCACGTCGGAGAAGTCCATATTTTTGGCGTAAGTGAAAATCTGCCTGGTTGCTTCCCGGCAACCTTGTTTTACGCGGGAAATGTAATAAAAGTATCCTCCGATTCCGCCTGCGATAAGGCAGCAGATAAGAATAGCTGCAACGATCGGTACAAAGCTTTTTCTCTTAGGGGCAGGTTGATTTATGTCATTACCTGATGATACCTGATTGTAAACTGCATTGCTTAAAGGGGTGTGACATTTTTTACATATCTTTTCGTTCTCATCATAATATGTGCCACAGTTTGGACAATTCATGAGCAGTCCTCCTTTTTATAATAAAATTTTGAATCGTTCAGAAACATGCAAATTTAGTTGATTTTTGTTTTGATTAGTTATTATAGAAATTATTTTTTCTTCTTTTTTCATAAAATAATCTGAAAAACATAGTTAGTATGCCTTCTTTTATATTTAAAAGTATAGGGGCTTTTTTTGTGTGTGTCAAGATAAGAGGTTTTTCGATTTTTCCCTGTATGGATAGACAAAAATTGCCGAAAAAGTTACAATAATAGCAAGTGATGATTATCAAAATCAAGTACAAAAAGATTCCGAGAGCAGATTATTGAATATAGGAGGGACAGATGTGAGAGGGAAGAAAGCAATTTTATGTATAGGCTATATTATTGTGGCAACGATTTGCATTGTAAGTATTGCGCTTTTATTTTTCAGCAGGAATAAGAATGAGAGTGAAAAATCGAAAAGAACAATCGGTGCTTTGTATATGACAATGAATAACCCGTATTTTGAAGTGATTAATGAGGAGATTAAAGCGGTTGTGGAAAGTAAGGGCGATGTGCTTGAAACAAGGGATTCGGGCATGGATGCGAAAGTGCAGGCAAAGCAGGTGGAGAAATTTATTGAAGAAAAAGTGGACTGTATTCTGATTAACGCTGTGGACTGGAAAAAAATAGGCTCTTCATTAGAAAAAGCAAAAAAAGCAGGGATTCCGGTGATTGCTGTGGATGCGTTGATTTATAACCGGAGTTTTGTAGATGGTACGGTTGTTTCAAATAATTATCAGGCAGGAGAACAGTGTGCGAAAGATTTAATGAAACGGAGAAAAAAAGGGAAGATTCTTTTTTTAGTTCAGTCGGAAAATAAATCGGCAATCGACCGAATTAAAGGATTTAAGGAAACACTTGAGAAGGCTGGATGGAAGTATGAGAATGTAGGAGAACTTGAATGTCAGGGGCAGCTTGAACTTTCTCAGCCGCTGGTGGAAAAAGTTTTAAATAAAACGAAAGATATTGATGTGGTAATGGCATTAAATGATCCAAGTGCAATGGGGGCGATGGCTGCGTTAGATGCGGAGCATATGTTATCAGATGTTCTTGTATATGGGGCGGATGGTTCGCCGGAGGCTAAAACGATGATCTATGAAAATAAGATGGCGGCAACTTCAGCACAGTCACCAAGAACTACCGGAAAGAAAACTGTGGAAATGCTTTACAAAATTCTTGATGGAAAGAAAACTGAAAAGCAGTGCATTGTTCCTGTTTCCCTTATTACAAAAGACAATATAAATGATTATAGCCTGTCAGGATGGCAGTAAGAGGAAGGAGGAATATCAATGGAAAAAAGAAAGGACGCGGCAGGATATCAGCACCAGTGTTTTACGATGATGGTATTGCTTAATGTGATTATTGTTCTCTTTCTTACTTTTACCATCGTATTGACACAGTACAGGGTGGCGGCGGCTCAGGAAGCACAAAAATTTATTGGAACGCTTAAGGTGATGCCGGAAAGACCGGAACAAAGAATCATTATGGTAATATTTTCTCTCTTTTTTTTATGTGGGATTATTTATTACAAGAGAAAAAATGAGGCCGAGGGCAAAGAGAAGGTTTTACTGTGGAATGTGTTCGAGATTATCTTTCTTATTTTTGTATTGAAAGAGTTAGATATGTCTTATAATGGAGTGATTTTTCTTGTAGTAGCGGATATGCTCACCTATGTCGAGGACAGGAAAAATAAATTGATATTTTTATTTATTGCATTTTTATGTTACATGGTATGCAGTTACAATCTTGTCACGATGTTTATTCCATTAAATTCTTTTGAGACGTGGGCTGCATTTTATGACTGGAATACAGAAAGGATTTTTCTCAGTGTAAAGACAATTTGTGAGATTACAAATATGGTCTTGTTTCTAATATACATTGTTATTCTTATGATGAAGGACCGAAGAGAGAGAGAACGAATCAAGCTTTTAAATGAACAGTTGCAAAAAGCAAATGAACAGCTTCATGAGTTCGCTCAGGAAAAAGAATTAATGGGAGAGACGAAAGAGAGAAATCGCCTGGCAAGAGAAATCCATGATACGCTGGGACATATTTTAACAGGAATATCAGTTGGGATTGATGCGGTACTGGTACTTATGGACATTGCACCAGATAAAGCGAAAGAACAGCTGGAAGGAATCGGCGATACTGCAAGACGTGGGCTTCAGGATGTCCGCCGTTCGGTAAGAAAGTTAAAGCCAGATGCATTAGAGCGAATGTCACTGAACAATGCGATTCATCAGATGATAGAGGATATGTCAAAGGTCACGAACACGAAAATTTACTTTGTTTCTTATATGGAAGAACTTGAATTTGAGGCAGATGAGGAGGAAGTCATTTACCGTATTATACAGGAGAGTACGACCAACGCTATTCGCCACGGAAAGGCAACAGAAATCTGGATTCGTATTAGCGAAAAAGATGAGGAGCTGATGATTATCATCAGTGATAATGGCTGCGGTTGTGAGTCAATAAAAGAAGGCTTTGGTTTAAAACATATAAGAGAAAGGGTAGAGCTTCTAAATGGTGAGGTTAACTATCAGGGAATGATTGGGTTTACGATTATTGCGAAGATACCGATTCGAAATAAGCTGACTGGAAAAAAGGATAGAGATGAGTTAAATAATCTCGCAGACAATAATGACAAAGCGAAGGACAGTCAGTGAAAATAGGAAAGAGGGTATTTTGAAATATATCAAGAAAATGTCGGCAAGATAAAAATAGAACTAAAATGAGATATTATTAAATATATCGAAAATAATAAATATAATAAAAATAAGAGGAATAGACAATGATCAAAGTATTAATAGCAGATGACCAGGAATTGATTCGGGAAAGTCTGAAAATTGTTCTTGGGGCAAATGAAGATATGGAAGTAACAGGAATAGCGGAAAACGGAGAGCAGGTACTTTCCGAAATAAAAAAGAAAAAGCCGAATGTTATATTGATGGACATTCGTATGCCAGGTATTGACGGTGTAGAATGTACTCGTCTGGTCAAGGAAAAATATCCAGATATTTATATTATCGTTCTCACAACTTTTGATGATGATGAATATATTTTTGGAGCGTTAAAGTATGGAGCAAGTGGCTATCTCTTAAAAGGAATTTCCATGAAGAATCTTGCGGAGGCAATTCGGACAGTTGTGAGTGGAAAGGCAATGATTAATCCAGAAATTACGGATAAGATTGTAAAATTATTTAATCATATGGCACAGAGCAGCTATGCGATTCAGGTGGATAATGAACTTACAGAGGAATTGACAAAAACAGAATGGAGAGTCATTCAGAAAATAGGATGTGGAATGTCAAATAAAGAGATTGCATCGGAACTTGCACTTTCTGAAGGAACTGTCCGTAACTACTTAAGTTCCGTTCTCAGTAAGTTAGAACTCAGGGATAGAACGCAGCTTGCAATCTGGGCGGTGCAAACAGGAGCGGTAAATAGATATATTGGAGAATAAGGTAATTGATATAGTCGGATAAATAAATGAATTTGAATATCGGAGGAGACAATAATGGGAGATATAAAGTTAAAAAAAGGGACAGGAATCCTTTTTGTAATGGCAGTTCTTTTTATTAGCAGCCTGATCTATCTACATTATGGAGACCAGAATACGCTCCGGGTAGGAATTTTTTATGGAAGCAATTGGGAGGTCCCCGGGACAGTGCATTATGAGATTCTTGATCAGGCGATTAAGAAGTTTGAATCGAAATATCCAAATGTAAAGGTAGAATATGAAAAGGGCATTCTTTCAAATGATTATTCAGAGTGGCTTTCAGAACAGATTTTAAAGGGAACGGAACCAGACGTGTATCTGGTATTGGATGAGGATTTTAATACATTAGCATCGCTTGGTGCTCTGAAAAATTTAGATATGTTAGTTGGCGGCGATAAAGAATTTGATTTCAATGTGTTTTATTCTTCTGTTTATAAAGCCGGACAATATGAAGGAAGCCAGTATGCACTTCCGATGGAATGTAATCCGACCCTGATGTTTGTAAATAAGACGCTTTTACAAAAAGAGGGAATTAAAGTCCCGGATAATGACTGGACGTGGGATGATTTTTATGACATCTGTAAAACAATAGTGAAAGATTCTGATGGAGATGGACAGATGGATCAATTTGGATGTTATGACTATACATGGCTACAGGCAGTATATTCGAACGGAATAACACCATTTAATCAGAGCGGGACATCCTCAAATTTTCTTGATGAAAAGTTTTCGCAGTCGCTTGAATTTGTAAAGCGCCTTGAAGCAACAAATCGGAATTATCAGGTCACATCTAATGATTTCGATTTGGGAAAAGTGGCATTTCGTCCGTTTACATTTTCTGACTATAGAACTTACATGCCATATCCGTGGAGAATCAAAAAATATTCTGGCTTTGAGTGGACATGTATCCGTATGCCAGCAGGGCCTTCCGGGGATAACCGTTCGGAGATGAGTGCACTTATGGCAGGAATGAGTTCAAGGACAGAGAAAAAGCAATGTGCATGGGATTTTGTGAAATTACTTACAACAGATACAGATATTCAAAAACTTGTATACGAAGATACCTCAGCAGCTTCTGTATTAAAATCTGTAAATACTTCACAGGATACAATGAATCTGCTGAATAAAGATACACCGGGAGACAGCATAATAGATATGTCCCTTCTTGATACAGCAATTGATGCCGGAGTAATTCCAAATCGTTTTGAACAGTATGAAGAAGCTTATGAGAAAACAGACAGTCTTATTAAAAGTTATGTAGATGAGGAGGGTGACAGCAGCACATTTTTATTCCAAATGAAGAATCAAATCGACAAAATTCTAAAAAAGTGACAAATGTCATATAAGAATATGACAAATTCAAATTGATATCAATGACATTCGTTAGATGTATAAAAGGTATTGTTTTGTTATACTTTAATCACAAACAAAGCAAGTCAAAACTACAAAATGTATTTCTGGAATCTCTCCTATAGAAATCAGGTATAAAAGATTCCGTAAGTACATTGAAAAAGGGAACTTAAAGGAGGGAACGAAAGTAATGATTTATACGGTAACTTTTAATCCGGCTTTAGATTATGTAGTATTCCTTGACAATCTGAAATTAGGAGATGTCAATCGTTCTACAAGAGAATCTATTTTTTACGGTGGAAAAGGAATTAACGTATCTACGATTTTGAATACTCTCGGCCTTGAAACAACAGCTCTTGGTTTTGTTGCAGGATTTACAGGAAAGGCAATTGAGGATGGACTGGCAGCACAGGGAATCCACACCGATTTCATTCATCTGCCAGAGGGCAATTCCAGAATCAATGTAAAAGTAAAACATGGCGATGAGACAGAGATTAACGGACAGGGACCAGTAATTACAGAAGAAGCAATCAATGAACTTTTTGCAAAGCTTGATACTCTTACAAAAGAAGATATTCTTGTATTGGCAGGAAGTATTCCAAACACATTGCCGGAAGACATTTATGAAAAAATTCTTGCAAGACTTGAATCCAAAGGAATCCGTGTAGTTGTAGATGCGACAAAAGATTTACTTCTTAATGTTTTAAAATATCATCCGTTCTTAATTAAGCCAAATAACCATGAACTTGGGGAAATGTTCGGAACAGTATGTAAAACAGATGAGGACATCGTACATTACGCAAAGAAGCTTCAGGAAAAGGGAGCAGTAAATGTATTGATTTCCATGGCTGGAGACGGAGCCATTCTTATCACAGAAGATGGTCAGAACATTAAGATGGGAACACCGAAGGGCAAAGTAGTAAATTCCGTTGGTGCCGGAGATTCTATGGTGGCAGGATTTATCACAGGATATATCCGCGGTGGTAATTATGAAGAAGCATTAAAGAGCGGTACAGCCGCAGGTAGTGCCACAGCATTTTCCGAGGGACTTGCATCTCTGGAAATGTATGAAAAGATGCTGAAACAGATTACCGAATAAAGTTTAAAAATGCTGGATCAAATCAGCGAATGTGCTTTGAATTTATTAAAAAGTTCCTGTTATCATTTTATATTCAAAAAGTTGAATGTGATAGAAACTAAAATGAAACAGGAATTTGAGATAAAACAAAAAATATTTTAAATTTTTTAGAGAGGAAAAAATTATGAGAATTGTCGATTTGTTAAAGAAAGAGGCAGTTGTTCTTAACGCAGAAGTAAGCACAAAAGAACAGATGCTTGATTTACTCGTTGACCTTCATAAAGAAGTTGGCAACATCAAAGACAAAGCTGCTTTTAAAGCAGGAATCATGAAAAGAGAATCCGAAGGACCTACTGCAATCGCAGAGGGAATCTGTATTCCACATTCAAAAAATGAAGCGGTTATCAACCCGGGTATCGCAGCAATCACAGTACCATCTGGAGTTGATTGTGCAGCACTTGACGGAGAGCCATCCAATCTTTTCTTTATGATTGCAGCTCCTGCAGAAGGTTCTGATGTTCATTTGGAAGCATTATCCAGATTATCTACTATTTTAATGGATCCTGCTTTCCGTGAAAAGTTATTATCTGCCAAAGACGTTGATGCATTTTTAGCAGCAATTGATGAAAAGGAAACAGAAAAATACGGAGAAGAAGACAAGGCAGCACAGGCAGCCGAAGCTCCTGCAAAGAAAGCCGGATACCAGGTTCTTGCAGTAACTGCATGTCCAACAGGTATCGCACATACTTATATGGCAGCCGAAGCACTTGAAGAAAAAGGTAAGGAATTAGGAATTTCTATTAAGGTAGAAACTAATGGTTCCGGTGGAGCGAAAAACGTTCTTACTCAGGAAGAAATTGATGCCTGCGACGGAATCATCATTGCAGCAGATAAAAATGTAGAAATGGCTCGTTTCGATGGCAAGCCAGTTATCAAAGTAAAAGTTTCCGATGGTATTCATAAATCTCAGGAATTAATCGAGAGAGCAGTAAAAGGTGACGGACCGATTTATCATCATGAAGGAGGTAAGGCAGCAAGCACTGCTTCCGAAGGAGATGAAAGCTTTGGACGTCAGATTTATAAACATCTGATGAACGGTGTTTCTAATATGCTTCCATTCGTTATCGGTGGTGGTATCCTTATTGCGATTGCCTTTTTGTTAGATGATTATTCTATCGACCCATCTAACTTTGGTATGAACACACCAATGGCAGCATTCTTTAAGACAGCCGGTGGTGTAGCATTTAACTTCATGCTTCCAATTCTTGCAGGATTCATTGCGATGAGTATTGCTGATCGCCCTGGTTTAATGGTTGGTTTTGCCGGTGGTGCAATCGCAAGTGCCGGAACAACATTTGCTTCTTGTTTTAATTCAGACATCACGGTAATTTCCGGTGGTTTCCTTGGAGCATTATTTGCAGGTTTTCTGGCAGGTTATCTGGTATTAGCTTTAGAAAAGATTACTGAGAAAATGCCAAGTTCCATGGATGGTCTCAGACCAATGTTAATTTATCCAGTTGCAGGTCTTTTATTAATCAGTGTGATTATGTTTGCAATTAACCCATTCTTCTCCTGGTTAAACCAGTTACTTGCTGATGCATTAAACTCCTTATCCGGAACAAACAGTATTTTACTTGGATTAATTGTTGGTGGTATGATGTCCATTGACATGGGTGGTCCATTCAACAAAGCAGCATATGTATTTGGTACAGCTTCTTTAGCATACCAGACGGACGCAGGTTACATGATCATGGCAGCCGTTATGGTAGGTGGAATGGTTCCTCCAATCGCTATTGCCATTGCTTCATGGGTATTTAAAAACAAATTCACAGATAATGATAGAAAAACAGCACCAGTTAACGCAATCATGGGACTTTGCTTCATCTCTGAAGCAGCTATTCCATTCGCAGCAGGAGATCCCCTCCACGTTATTCCTCCTTGTGTAATCGGTTCAGCAGTAGCCGGAGCGTTATCTATGGCATTCAAATGTACACTGATGGCACCTCATGGTGGAATCTTCGTATTCCCAGTAGTAGGAAATGCATTAATGTATATCATTGCTTTAGCAATCGGTTCCATCGTTGGAGCAGTTATGCTTGGTCTTTTAAGAAAGCCAGTAGAAAGCAAGTAGTCACGATTGTTCGAATAATGATAAAACAATAATAAACAAACGAACAATAAACGTATAATAAGTGACAGGCAAATGTCTAATAACATGTAAACATATTGCCGTTAGTCATTGACTGGTACCTTAGAGAATATCTATCATGAAGATACCGGCCAAAGATTAAAAAAACAATTTCTTAATTTAGTTGCTATAAATGAAGAAGAAATCTCAGAAACAGTGGAAAGTTACTGTTTCTGGGATTTCTTCTTTTTTGACATTTATTGACTTTCTTATCTAAAAAAATTATAATGTAAATAACTATTAAAAATTGTATAAGTCATATAAAAATATTTTCCCAGCAAGAATGCCGGGATATTCTTGAATTAAGCGCTTTAAATATGATTTGTATTCCAGGTAACAATACATTTATATATTTGATTATGAATGTCAGAAAGCATTTTTGAATATACTATATATGAATGTTTGTTTTCGAAAAAAGTAACTGAAAAGAGGAGGGAATGACATGAGATATGAAATCAGCGAAGTCGTAAAAAAAGACCAGGTTATGGAATTGGTTTTTGGTAACTGCAGCAAGCCGAAAGATTTACTGGGACGACATTTTATCTTACAAGGACAGGTTATCTCTGCCTATCATCCAGATGCGGTAAAGATGGAAGTTATTTCAGAGGATGGCGAGCGTTATCCTATGGATACTGTAGAAAGACAGCCAGTATTTTCACTGTTTCTTCCTCATAAAAGACCATTCTCTTATCAGATACATATGACGTTTCATGATGGAAATACTTATATAAGTAGTGATCCATACAGTTATGAAGGGTTGATTACGGAAGAAGAAGAAAAATTATTCTCAAAAGGAAACTGGACAGAAGTTTATCATAAGATGGGCTGTCATAAAGTAAAACTTGGAAATACAGAAGGAATGTATTTTGCAGTATGGGCACCAGGAGCAAGGCGTGTCAGCGTAGTTGGTGATTTTAATTATTGGAATGGGATGTTATATCCGATGCACAAAATGGAGAACTCCGACATTTTTGAACTGTTTATTCCAGGACTTTCCTGTGGACAGTTTTATAAATTTGAAATAAAAAATGTACAGGGTGACATAATACAGATGGTTGACCCATATGCCGTAATGAATGAGGAAAAGGAAAACGGCGCGTCAAGAATGTTTGATCTTGGGCGATTTCGCTGGGAGGATTCGAGATGGCTTTCCAAACGATATCATGGAAATGTTTTTAAGATACCGATGTCTGTGTGTGAAGTACGGATTAGTGAATTAGATTCCCCGGATGAGAAAGTACAGGAAATTGTGCAGGATATGGGGCATACACATATTTTACTCCGAGGCACACCGGAGAGAGCGAAACTCGGAGTGGAAAGAGGATTTTTTGAGCCGGCATTTTACGGGAACACACCGGATACAATGCGATTTTTTGTGAGCCGTTCACATAAAAGAAATATTGGAGTTATGTTAGAAATATCACCAGAATATTTAACAAGAGCAGTACATCTTTTTGAGAAAAAACATCCGCAGGCAGTCAACTATCTTCTTGCTAATATCTTGTTCTGGATAAAAGAATATCATATCGATGGATTTGTATTTCGGGGATTGAGTGAGAATTCTTCTGATTTTCTTGAGAAAGCAAAAGAAGTAATAAAAAAAGAAGACAACAGTGTACTGTTCATTGGGGAAGAAATAAAAGGAAAACAGACAAGAGACTTCTTTGACTTTGAATGGAATATGGAATTAAAAGCAGGAGTGGAAGAATATCTTGGAACAGATTTTGAGAAGAGACAGGGAAAATATTTCTGTCTTTCACAACCATTGATGAAGGGAGATTTCTCTAATACACTGCTTTTACTTAATAAAGAGAAAAATAATCTTTTTGATGAATCTCTCATTGACAAGAAGCCTTCATGTGATTATGATAAGTTAACAGGAGTCAGGATGTCTTATGGCTATCTGATGGGAGTGCCCGGAAGAAAGGCGTGGGATCTTCATTCACATGAAAATATTTCTTCGCAGGAATATGTGAAGTCCCTGATTCGGATTTATCAGGAATATCCTGCCCTTTATGAGTATGATCCACTGAGAGCTTCTTTTGAGTGGATTAACGGGATGGATGCGGAGTCCTCTGTATTAAGATTTATGAGAAAGTCACCGTCAGGCAGAGATAATCTGCTATTTATATGTAACTTTGGCACAGAAGAGAAAGAGAACTGCCAGGTAGGTGTTCCGAAAGCTGGAAAGTATACAATGATTTCGAATAGCGATGCTGTGGAATTTGGCGGCGAAGGCAGAGACGAGCATCAGGAAGTTCAGGCGGTCTCTGAATGTTGGGATTTGAGACCATACTCCATTAAAATATCTGTGCCGCCACTGGCGACATTGATTTTTAAGTTTTAAAGGGTTTTATATATATTTATAATATTAGATATGAAATAGTGGTATGTGTTTGAAAGTGTTTTTTTATAAAGCGAGATGTGCAGATTGTTTTTTGTTTTTTCGATATGTACTAGAGCATTTTTCAAACACGCTATAGGAAGAGAAAGGTGTGTTTAATAATGAAAGAAGATTGTATATTCTGTAAGATTGCAAAAGGAGAGATTCATTCTGCTACGGTTTATGAAGACAGCCATTTCACAGTAATTCTTGATGTGAATCCGGCAACAAAGG
>OLWR01001286.1_pt1 | contig 12196 bp, 8 predicted proteins | sample 1673531 | NCBI WGS metagenome assembly OLWR01 (sample SAMEA103958114, study PRJEB25191) | human gut metagenome | reverse complement strand
GTCGATCTTCTTTTCTGCCATGGTCCGCTCTCTCGTCTCGCTTGCCTGCTTTGCGCTTATGCGCGAACGGGCGCTCATGAAAGAGCGCCCTGCGAAATCCTGCCTTCTGCCCAACTGCGTGAAGCCCGCTATGCGCTCTTGTTCACGCTCTCCTCCGCCGAAACGATTTCCGGCTGCGTCTCGCCCTCGATGTCGCTCGCCCGCACCGTGACGACGGTTGCGCCCTCGTGTTCCGGTAAGTCGTACATCACATCCATGAGAACGCGTTCGCAGATCGAGCGCAAGCCGCGCGCACCCGTGCCGTGCTCCACTGCCTCGTGTGCAATGGCGCGCAGAGCATCGGGTTCGAAGGAAAGCTCAGAATCTTCGAACTCGAACATCTTCGTGTACTGCTTCACGAGCGCGTTCCTCGGCTCGGTGAGGATACGCACAAGATCCTCCTCCGACAGCTCGTTCAGCGACGTTACCACGGGGATGCGGCCCACAAACTCGGGGATCATGCCGTACTTGTTCAAGTCCTCCGGCAGCACCTTCTTCAGAAGCTCGGCCTCGGACTCCTTCTTGGAGGCGGGCAGCTCGCTGGCGAAGCCGAGGGACGTGGTGCCCACGCGCTGGGCCACGATGTCGGCCAGGCCCACGAAGGCGCCGCCCAAGATGAACAGGATGTTCGTCGTGTCGATGGGGATGAGCTCCTGCTGGGGGTGCTTGCGGCCGCCCTGGGGAGGCACGCTCGCCTCGCAGCCCTCGACGATCTTGAGGAGCGCCTGCTGGACGCCCTCGCCCGATACGTCGCGGGTGATGGAGAGGTTCTCGGCCTTGCGGGCGATCTTGTCGATCTCGTCGATGTAGATGATGCCGATCTCGGCCCGGGGCACCTCGAAATCGGCCGCTGTGATAAGCTTGAGCAGGATGTTCTCCACATCCTCGCCCACGTATCCCGCCTCGGTGAGCGTGGTGGCGTCCGCGATGGCGAAGGGCACCTTCAACGTGCGGGCCAGCGTTTGGGCCAGAAGCGTCTTGCCCGAGCCCGTGGGGCCGATGAGCATGATGTTCGACTTGGCCAGCTCCACGTCGCCCTCCTGGGCGGCGGCGCCCATAGAGATGCGCTTGTAGTGGTTGTAGACGGCCACGGAGAGGGCACGCTTGGCCTCCTCCTGGCCGACGACGTGCTCGGACAGGCGCGCGTACAGCTCGTGGGGCGTCGGCAAATCTCCCAGCACCTCGGCCGGCGAGGGGGCGTTGTCGACCACGGGGCTCGCCTGGCGCTCGACCTGGGCGGCCGGCGGATTCATCCAGCCCATGCGGCGCGGGTCGTCCTCCAGCATCTCCACCTCCTGGGCCATGGCGTAGCCCATGTCCCGCATCATGGCATCGGCGCACACCGAGATGCACTCGTCGCAGATATAGATGCCGTTAGGGCCGGAGATCATGGCGTTGACCTGGTCTCCGGTCTTGCCGCAGAAGGCGCAGAAGTAATTGGTGTCAGTGGGGCCGTAATTGTCGTGACGATGGTTCATGAGGGTTTATTCGCTCTTCTTCTCTCCGGGCATGGCGCCGTGATGGTAGATGATCTCGTCGACGAGGCCGTATTCCTTGGCCTCCTCCGCGGTCATGTAGTTGTCGCGCTCGGTATCGAGCTGGATCTTCTCGATGGACTGGCCGGTGTTCTCGGACAGGATCTTGTTCAGGCGCTTGCGCGTCTTCAGCATGAAGTCGGCCACGATGGCGATTTCCGTCTGCTGGCCCTGGGCGCCGCCCAAGGGCTGGTGGATGAGCACCATGGAGTTCGGCAGCACGAAGCGCTTGCCCTTGGTGCCCGAGGAGAGGAGCACCGCGGCCATGGAGGCGCACTCGCCGATGCAGATGGTGGACACGTCACACTTGATGAAGTTCATGGTGTCCAAGATGCCGAGGCCGGCCGTGACCGAGCCGCCCGGCGAGTTGATGTACAGGGAGATGTCCTTGTCCGGATCGGTGGCCTCCAGATGCAAAAGCTGCGCCACGACGGAGTTGGCCACGTGGTCGTCGATCTGCTCGCCGAGGAAGATGATGCGGTCGTTGAGCAGGCGGCTGTAGATGTCGTAGCTGCGCTCGCCGCGCGGCGACTGCTCGATGACGTAGGGGATGAGGGCGTTGCTCGGGCGGACCAGGCCGCTCTGCATACGTTCGATGCCCATAGATACCTCGCTTTCGTAAATAGGGCCGCTCGCAGCGGCCTTCACATAGTTCAAGATCATATTGCTATACATCCGTTCGCAATGCAAGCCCGAATGCAAAACGCCCATACGGGAGCATGGAAGACAGGATGGAGACACGGGGTGTTCAGGTTAGGAACACTTCGAAGAATGTAAGAGCTTAAAGGGATACGGGGTGCTGCTCACCAAGCGAGTTCCGCAGCGAACAGAACAGGACTAAATGTCCTGTTCTGCCGAGCGAGGACTGTCTGAGCGACTGAGCTGTACCCCGTAGCCCGCTTTTGGGAGACCCCCAACAAGAAGGGCGGGATAAGCCCGCCCTTCCGAAAGCGCATCTTGTTCGAAGCTACTCGGCGGCCTCTTCGGCCTCGTCCTTCTTGGCGGCCTTCTTCTTCGCCGGCTTCTTGGCGGCCTTCTTCTCCTCGGCGGCCTTGGCGGCGAAGTCCACCTCGGTCACATTCGCGTTCTCCATGAGATCCTCGATGGCCTTCTGGCGCAAAAGACCGGTGCGGATGAGGTGCAGACGGCCGGCGTCGCGCCACTCCTGCTCCAGCGCCGCGGGATCCTCAACGCCGGTCTTGGCGAACTCGGCAGTGACGTCCGCATCGGTGATCTCCATGTTGTTGTGGCGCGCCCACGCCTCGAGCGCCAGCTCTTCCTTCACCTGGTCGGCGGACTGGGCCTTCAGGTCCGCCTTGAACTGGTCGGGCGTGATGTTCTGGCTGGCCAGGTAGGCGTCGAAGGTCATGCCGGCCTGCTGCAGCTGGCCGAAGAAGTCCTGGAGCAGCGATGTCTCGGCCTGCTCGACGAGCGACTCGGGCACATCGCCCTCGACGCGGTCGCGCAGCTCGACCATGATGTTGTTCTCCTTGATGCGCGGCATCAGCGAGCCCTTCTGCGCATTCAGCGACTCCTTGATGCGCTCGCGCATATCCTCGACGGACTCGAAGCCCATCTTCTCCTTGGCCCACTCGTCGGTGACCTCAGGCGTGACCTTCTTCTTCACCACGTTGCAGGTGACCTCGAAGGTGACAGGCTTGCCGGCCTGCCCGGCCAGAAGCACGGCCGTCTCGTCCTCGGGAACCTCGAGCGTGAACTCTTTGGTCTGGCCCTTCTTCATGCCGAGGATCTCCTCGTCGAAGGCCTCGGAGAACATACCGGTGCCCGGGCCGTACAGACGGGACTCGCTCGTGAGCGCGGCGATCTCGTTGCCGTCGGCGTCGGTGGCCTTCATGGTGAGGTCGGCGTAGTTCTCCGGCTTCATCTTGGTGGCGGCGGAAGCGTCCTCGTAGTCGGTGTAGTGCTCGGCCATGGCCTCGACCTGCTCGTCGATCTCGGCATCGGTGGCCTCGGCGAAGGGCATCTCGATGGCCACGGGCTCGTAGCTGGTAAGCTCCACCTCGGGGCGCAGCTCGATGGTGAAGGAGTACTCGTAGGGCTCGCCGGCCTTCACGATCTCGTTGGTCTCCATGACCGGGCCGCCCACCGGGGCGAGCTTGGCCTCGTCGATCGCGGCCGTCCACGTGCCGTTCAGCAGCTCCTCGGTGACGGTGCCGACGACTGCCTCGGCGCCCAGCGCGTTGTCGATAACCGGGCGCGGGGCCTTGCCCTTGCGGAATCCCGGGAAGTTGTACTTGCGAGCGAAGTCCTTGTAGGTTTTCTTGATGCGGCCGTCGATATCGGCGGCATCCACCGTGACGGTGACCTTGACCTTGTTGCCCTCCAGGGACTCAACCTTAGTTTCCACGAATAGTTCCTCCATCGTTTCCTGACACGGTACGGGCTTATCGCCCGCGCGAACACTTCCTCGGCGATCCGCCACGGGAATCCGCCGCGGAAGCGCACGGTTCGTTATTATGCCACAACCCTCCCACAGTGGCTACACGTCACCGAGACCATGACACAAAAAAGAGACGCAGGGCATCCTGCGTCTCCCAGGAGCGTCGATTCACTGTACTCTGGCGAGTCCCGTCCGTCCCAAGCAGGGCACCGGGGCTCCGCAGACCGCCGTTTAGGCCTCGCTTTTGCCGGAGCGCACGACGTAGCAGATCGTGATGTACCCGGCGACGGCACCGGCGCAAGCGCACACAAGGCCCTTGAGCAGCATAAGACCCGTCACGGTAAGCGGCAGCGGCAGAAGCACGCAGGCGAAAGCACCGACGCCCATCAGCGAGACGGTGGCGGCAACCGTTGCCACGAGCAGCGCCGGAGCATAGCTCGCCGGCACGAGAGACGCCGCGCCGCCGAGGTTGGCGACGTTCGGCCCGGAGAAAACCCCTTTGCGCAGATCCATCCGCGTGAGCGGCACCACAATGACGAACAGCAAGATACCGAGCAAAACTCCGGTGAGCGCGAAGTCATGGAAGACATCGGCCTCGCTGAAGAGGAGCTCGGGCTCGGACAGGTGCATAAGATAGAAAATGACCGCATTGATGATGCCGTTGATAATGCCGTAACCGACGATGCACTTATTCAGTAAGTATGAATTGAACGGCTTAGCGGACCGCGTCGGCGCCGCGGGCGCCGAGCCAGCCATTGACTTTGCCATGAGCATTCCTTTCATCGGGATCTTCGTCTGCCGGCACAACTTGCCGAAGTCGCCCGGCGCCTCTCAGTATGGGCGTCGCCCTGATGCCATCGACGAAAACCCGGAGTGCCGTTACGGAAGGGTGGGCACGGAGGAACCTTAGGGGCAACCTTGCCATCGGCGGGCCACCGATTCGTTCCCGACCTGTTTCGACAAGCAGCCCCGCGCCTCGCTCGAAACAAAGCGCGCCCGCCGGGAACGGCCTTTCGCAAGACCGATCTCGACGGGCGCAAGCGCAGGACCGAGCAAGCTATCCTAGAGCGCAGCCCCGGCAGTCTTGGAGGCCATGGCGGCCGCCACCTCGTCGGCCTTCTGCTGGCCGCGCACCACGAAGCTGATGGTGAACCAGCCGGCGACCGCGCCGCCCAAAGCGCACACGAGGCCCTTGAGGAACATCATGCCGGTCACGGTAGCGCCGGCGGCCGGCAATGCCAAGGAAAGAAGGGCGCCGGCACCGGTCATGACCACCGCGGCGAGCGCGCCCACGCCGAGAATGGAGACCGCGTAGGACGAGGAGACGAGCGGAAAGGCACCGCCCGCCGCACCGGGCAGGGAGAAAACGCCCTTGCGCAGATCCATGCGGGTGAGCGGCACGACGCAGGCGAACAGCAGCATACCGAGGAGAAGGCCGGTGAAGGCGAGGTCGTGCATGATGTCGTGCATGCCGAACATCGCATCGGGAGCGCCGGCGTTGATGCCGGCGAAGATGGCCGCGTTGATGATGCCGTTCACCACGCCGTAGCCGATGAGGCACTTGTTCAGCGCGTAGGACTTGAAGGACTTGGGAGCCTTTGCGATCTTGGAGGTCTTTGCCATGAAGCATTCCTTTCTTCTTGTTGCGCTCACTCGCGACCGCGCGCCCGCTCGCAACGTTTCACTGGTTTGAGCTGCCGCGACAGCGGGCCACACGGAAATTGACCGACAAGCAGTATAGGAACCCGTGTTCCCTTTTCCCAAATGGAACATTTCCGTTGCAACGGAAAACGTTTCCCGATCGAAAAGGAAGCAGTCTTCCTACAATGAGCGCCGCCGAATTACGGAGGGAGCTTGCGAGACTACCCTTTTCGGCATAGGCATTCCATCCAAGATTAAAGGAGGACATAATGGCGAAGAGCAAAACGACGCATCCCGAGGGGGGTGTTGAGAAGTTCCTCGTGCTGCCCATTATCGTGCTGATTCTGGCGCAGATGGGAACGTCGGGCGACAATGGCGCGCTCGGCCTCGCCAACCAGCAGCTGGTCGACGTGCTCGGCGCGACGACTCCCGACATTCAGCTGGCGAACATGGTGTACTCGCTCATGGCCGGCGCCTTCATGGTGGCCGGAGGACTCGTGGGCACCATCATCGGCTGGCGCACCAACTTCCGCCTCGGCGCGGCTCTGTGCGCCGCCGGCGAGCTGGTCATGGCGCTGTCGCCGAACATGACGATCTTCATCTGGGGCGGCCGCATCCTTGTCGGCTTCGGCGCCAGCTTCATGATCCCCTCGGTGCTCGGCCTCATTCCGTTCATCTACCATGGCAAGAACCGCGTGCTGGCCTTCGGCTGCATCGGCGCGGCCTCGGGCCTGTCGGCCTTCCTGCCGCTGTTCTTGGGCATCGTCATGCAGTTCGGCGGTTTCCGCATCACCTTCGGCGCCCTGGCCGTGTACTTCGCCCTGGTGCTGCTTCTGTCCTTCAAGCTGCCGGCCATCGAGAAGCCCGCTGAGAAGCTGAAGTTCGACGGGCTGGGCACGGGCATCGCCGCCACGGGCCTGTTCCTGTTCCTCGTGGGCCTCTCCCGCATCTCCGCCTGGGGCCTCATCGAGCCCTTCGCCGAGTGCCCCTTCACCATCTTCGGCATCTCCCCGGCCCTGCCCATGGCCGTCCTCGGCCTGATCCTGCTCGTGATCCTGGTGCCGGTGGAGAAGCGCGTCGAGCAGAAGAACGGCATCGCCCTTCTGCCCCAGTCGTTCCTGAAGACCCCGCAGGTGCGCGCCGGCCTCGTGGCAAGCGCCATCACCTTCTTCTTCATGGGCGTCCAGGCGATTCTTTTGTCCCCCTACCTGCAGCTCGTGGCCGGCTGGTCGCCGGTGCTCATGGGCGTCATGGCGCTGGCCGTGGGCATCCCCACCTTCATCTTCTCGCTGGGCATCCCGAAGTTTATGCCCAACGCCAACCCGCGCCGCGTCATCCAGGTCGGCTACATCGTGATGGCCAGCGCGTTCATCCCCATGGCCTTCTCGCTGCACGGCTCTGAGGTCAACGGGCTCATGTGGGTGGGCCTGGCCGTGGCAGGCGCCGGCGCCGGCATCGTTTCCGCCCAGGCCAACAACATCGTGGCCCTGGCCGTCAACGAGCGCGACGCGTCGCAGTCCGGCGGCATCCAGACCACCATGCGCAACGTGGGCCAGGCCATCGGCGTGGCCGCCATCGGCGCGGTCCTGCTGTTCGGCATCACCGCCAACATCGACAACGCCATGGCCGACAGCCCCATCATCACCCCCGAGGTCCGCACCGCCGTGGCCGAGCGCAACATCTCGCTCATGGGCGACGAGCAGTTCGAGCAGACCATCGCCGACATCCCCATGACCGACGAGCAGCGCACCGAGCTCGTGCAGTTGAACTCCGACGCCCGCATCGAGTCCACCATCACCTCGTACGTGGTGTCCGGCGTGCTGATCCTGCTCGGCCTGTTCACGACCCGCTGGATCACCATCTTCAAGAAGGAAGAGGACGGCAAGGAGGAGACCATCGTGGCCGAGACGGCCGACGAGATGCCCTTCGAGCCGGTCGTCGACCGCGAGATGTAACTCGCGCGTGTTTGAAAGGAAATTCATGAAACGACTTTTCTCCAATGCCACCTTCGTCACCATGGTTGACGACGTCGACACCGCCGACGCGCTCCTCGTCGATGACGACGGCCGCATCGCCTACGTCGGCACCTTGGAAGAGGCGCGCCGCCTCGCCGAGGGCGCCGAGGAGGTCGACCTGGGAGGCGCGGCCGTGCTGCCCGGGCTCATCGACCCGCACAGCCACTTCACCGGCGCGCTGCAGTACCTCCTGTACGCCGACCTGTCCGAGTGCACCTCCTTCGCCGAGATCACCGAGACGCTGAAGAAGTTCGCCGCCGAGCGCAACATCGGCCCGGACGGCGTCATCATGGGCAACGGCTACGACCAGAACAACCTCATCGAGCAGCGCCACCTCGACAAGTCCATCCTGAACGCCGTGTCCGAGGACGTCCCCGTGCTCATCACGCACGTGTCCAACCACATGGGCGTGGCCAACGACTGCCTGTTGAAGCTGGCCGGCATCACGCCCACCACCCCCGACCCCGAGGGCGGCCGCTACGGACGTATGAACGGCACCGGCGACTTGGACGGCTACGCCGAGGAGCCGGCGGCCATGAACCCCTTCTACGCCGTGACCACTCCCCGCTTGGGCCTGGACTTCGCGGCCATGGTTCCCGACATGCAGCGCATCTACCTGGAGCACGGCGTGACCACCTGCCAGGACGGCGCCACCGCGCCCGACATGGCCAAGGTGCTGGTGGGCCTCGCCCGCGCCGGCCTGCTGAAGATGGACATCGTGAGCTATCCCATGTGGGGCAGCGACGTGATGGCCACGCTCGCGGACAACGCCGAGTTCGACAGCCAGAGCTACACCGGGCACTTCCGCTTCGGCGGCCTGAAGATGTTCCTCGACGGCTCGCCCCAGGGGCTGACCGCCTGGATGACCGAGCCCTACGTGGAAGGCCCCGACGGAGAAAAGGACTGGGTGGCCTACAGCACCATGACCGACGAGGACGCCATCGCCTTCGCGAAGATGGCCATCGACTCCAACCACCAGCTTCTGTGCCACTGCAACGGCGACGCGGCGGCCGACCAGCTTCTGCGCGTGTACGAGGCGGCGCGGGACGCATCGGACAACCCCGAGAAGATGGCCCTGCGCCCGGTGATGATCCACGCCCAGACGGCACGCACCGACCAGTATGAGAAGATGGCGGCAATCGGCATGATCCCCTCGATCTTCTCCTCGCACGTGTGGTACTGGGGCGACGCGCACCTGCGGAACTTGGGTCCCGTGCGCGGCGGCCGCGTGAGCGCCTGCGGCGATGCCGAGCGGGCCGGGCTGCCCTTCACCCTGCACACCGACACCCCGGTGCTGCGCCCGAACCTGCTGGAGGCCGCCTGGTGCGCCGTGAACCGCATCACCAAGGCCGGCGTCCAGCTGGACGAGGACCAGAAGGTGACGCCGTACGAGGCCATGCGCGCCATCACCTACAACGGCGCCTACCAGTACGGCGAGGAGGCCGACAAGGGTACCCTGGAGGCGGGAAAGCTGGCCGATCTCGTGGTGCTCGACCGCAATCCCTTGGCCGTCGATCCGCGCGAGATCCGCGACATCCAAGTGCTCGCCACCATCAAGGAGGGCGACACCCTCTACGAGCGCGACGCGAAATAGCGACGGCTCAGTCGCCTGAAAGAAGAAGGGAGGCCCGCGGGCTTCCCTTCTTTTTTCGCATTCTCGGCGCTGTTCGCGCTGTGTCCGGGCTTCGCACGCTGGTCGAGCTTTGCTCCCCTAGCGCCGCGCGCGTCCTGCCCGAGCTTCGCTTCCCCGACCTTTCGTCCCCTATTCGGGCTCCGGGAAGCAGACGAAAAATCCGTCGTCGCTGACGAGATCCGAGGTATCGGCATAGTCTTCCACCAGCCGCTTGAAACCCTGCGTGAGCGGCGTGAGATCGCCCCGCTCGGCGGGCGCCCCCACGAGAACGGCGGCCATCGTGCATTGGCCGCACTCGGCCTGATCGCCCTCCTCCAGGCGGAAGATGCGGATGCCCGTCTTGCAGACGCCCGACCCGCACCAGGCGAACACGAGCGTGCGATCCTTCACCACCGACAGAGTCCAGACGAGCCATTCGAAGCGCTCGAGGGACATGTCGATAAGGCCGTCGGCCGTAAGGCGCGCGTGCAGCGGGGCGAACATGCTCTCGGGCGAGGGGCCGGCGGGCAGGACGCCCCGCTCCCACGCCGCGTGAACCTCCTGGCCCCGTCGCCAAAGCGGCACGGAGGCGATGATGTGATCGATATCGGCGCGGCTGACGCCCGGCGAGATCGTCACGCAGGGGAAATCGACGTCCATCGGCTCGAAGGACACGAGGAAGTCGAAGCGCTCGAGCAGCGTCGAATTGGGACGGCTCGCGGCGGCGAGCACCTCGTTCTCCGTCAGGACATCGGTCACCTCAAGGCGGCTCGTCAGCTTCTCGATGCGATGCGCGCCCCAAAGGGCCAGATCGATTCCGCAGTTCACCACCAGACCCACCCGATAGCAGCGCAGCGCGCCGACCTGGTCGAGGTAATCGAGCAGCACGAGCACAATGCGAGCGTAGTCCGGGCTGAACAGGTCGGCCTCGACAAGCGAAGGCACCTCGCAGAGCACCGAGGACAGAAGACAGGCGCCGTCCATGGCCTCGTACTTCACCGACTCCTCGTTGGGATTCGCCGCCACCAACCCGCAGGTGCGTCGCGCCAGGCCGCTCTCGAACAGAATGGCCAAGGGCTTGCGTACATCCTCGGGCAAGGGCGCGCCGAACGCTTTCTTGAGGGCCTCTTCGACGTCGTCGGTGAACGCGCGGGCGCGCTCGCTCGGCTCGTAGGCGCTCATAGCGGCCAGACTCCATTGCCAGGTGCAGCAGTGGGCCATGTCGCTGAGCAGTCCCATCTCGGCATCGCTCACCGTCAGGGAGAAATGGCGCTCGAGCCGCTTCTTGAGGTAGGCGAAGAACGGCGTGGACCCGTCGGCGCCGCGCCACGCCATCAGGCCATGGCCGAGGCGAAGGCGGGTCACCATAATGCAGAGGTACACGCCGAACTGCCATTGCGCGTTGCTGGAGAACTCGAAGCCGAGGTCGCGCTGCATCTCGGCGATGCAGCGCTCCAGAAACTGGCGGTCGTAGGGCTCGATCGATCCGAACAGCGAGGGCAGGATGCGACGGCGCACCGCAGCCGAGGAGAACGAGAACAGCATGGACATGACGAAGCCCCGAATAGTCCACTCGGGGCCCTCGACGGTGATCTGGCGGCCGACGGACAGCGTGAGCCCGCTCACTTTCAATATCCCCTGCCACCAGCGCAAATCGGACTGAATCTGCTGCTTGTTGCGGAACATGCGGCGCGCGAGGCTGTCGGCGGTATGGGGCCCGGGATAGCACGTCAGCGCGATCATCTCCTGGCACAGGCGCTCGTAGCGAGGGTGCATCTCCGTCTCACTCTCCTCGAGCAAGCGCACGAGCCGGTTCTCCTCGCCGGGAGCCAGCGCAAGGCGCAGCCCGGCCCCGCGCTGGCGGCCCACCCGCGTGGCGAGTCCCTCGTGCTCGAAAAACGAGTTGAGGGCCTTGACGTCGGTGCGAATCGTGCGATCCGAGCAGCCGAATCGGCGAGCGTAATCGGCAGATGTCCGGTAGCCGCTGGCTTCGAGCAGCGCCCGCAGGAGCGCTCCTTGCCTGCTGTTCATAGCTCCTCCTCACCGCTTGGTCCCTCGGGGCGAACGACCCTGCTCCCAGTGTAGAGCGAGCCTAGCCTTTGAGGGCGACAATACCGTGGCAAGATGGCAACGATTGTACGAGATTCTGCGCAATACGACAGCATGGACGTGCATTTGGGAGAGAATTTCCCTGGGACAACAAGATAGTGGGGCGGCGCCATGGGGCGCCGCAAACAGTTGAGAGGCGCATCATGGCAACTACGACCATTACCGCCAACGCCACCACCCGGCGGCCGGCAGAAATCACGAAGGCAAGCTATGCGCCCTTGGCCGTTCTCGCCCTCGCGCAAATCGGCACCTCGAGCGACAGCGCAGCCATGAACCTCGCGACGGCGAGCCTCGTGGGCACGCTGGGCGCCACCCTCGACGATATCCAGATGGCCACCACGCTGTTCTCGCTCATCGCCGGTGCGTTCATGATAGCCGGAGGGCTCGTCGGCGTGACCATCGGCCTGCGCCGCGCACTGGCCATGGGGCTGTCCCTGGCCGTTGCTGGCGAGATGGTGGCGGCGCTCTCCCCCAACATCTTCGCCTTCACCTGGGGAGGACGCGTCATCATGGGACTTGGCGCCTGCCTTATCACGCCCTCGGTGCTCGGGCTGGTCGCGGCGCTCTACCAAGGGCGGCAGCGGGCCATCGCGTTCGGCACCATCGCCGGAGCGGCCGCGCTCTCGACACTCTCCCCGCTGATCTTGGGCATCGTCATGGACTCTTCGGGATTCCGCCTCACCTTCGCCATCATGGCCATCTATTTCGTGCTCGTGCTGTGCTGCACGCGGCTCGTTCCACGCACCCCCCTCTCCGGCAATCACAGCCACTTCGATGTGGCCGGCACCATCGTGGCCGCTCTCGGCATGGGGCTCGCGCTGTTCGGAGTGGCGCACCTCTCGGA
>OLWR01001267.1_pt1 | contig 12322 bp, 11 predicted proteins | sample 1673531 | NCBI WGS metagenome assembly OLWR01 (sample SAMEA103958114, study PRJEB25191) | human gut metagenome | reverse complement strand
GGGACAGTGTACCAACCCATATGGCTGGACCAAATCCATGCTGGAGCAGATCCTTACAGACATCCAGAAGGCAGACCCGGAGTGGAACGTAGTTCTTCTTCGTTACTTCAACCCGATCGGTGCTCATAAGAGCGGAACCATCGGTGAGAATCCAAATGGTATCCCGAACAACCTGATGCCATATATCACACAGGTAGCAGTAGGCAAGCTGAAAGAGCTTGGCGTATTCGGAAACGATTACGATACACCGGATGGAACAGGTGTCCGTGACTACATCCACGTAGTAGACCTTGCCAAGGGCCATGTAAAAGCCCTTAAGAAGCTGGAAGACAATTCTGGATTAAGCATCTACAACCTTGGAACCGGAAAAGGCTACAGTGTTCTTGATATCGTTAAGAACTTTGAGGCAGCTACCGGCGTCAAGATCCCATATGTGATCAAACCACGCCGCCCAGGCGACATCGCAACCTGCTACTCCGATGCAACCAAAGCTGAGAAAGAGCTTGGCTGGAAGGCAGAGAACGGAATCCGCGAGATGTGTGCAGACTCCTGGAGATGGCAGAGCCAGAACCCTAATGGATATGAGGCTTAAGGAACAGAAAGCTTAATTACATAAAAACATAAAAGCGATATAAAACACGGCAGACAGCCCCGGAGGGATGTCTGCCGTGTTGTTTTTTTGAGGGTAAAAAAGTCGCTTATCATTTCCATAAGCGACAGGTGATTTTCTCTCAAATTGCATAGTTTTTGAATCTTAATCAATGATAGCATTGCACCCTGTCACTGTCAAGATACGAAAAATGCACCACTTTCGACCAAAAATGCAGTTTTTTTCGGTTAAATTTTTTTATATACGACAAATTTTTCTTTTTTTCGCTTATTAGTGGTCACAAAAATGGTCAGACTTTTGCTATAATAGTGCGAAAAGGAGACTACGATTATGCCTAGAAAAGGGGAAAATATCAGAAAAAGAAAAGATGGCCGATGGGAAGCACGCTATGAAAAATGTCGTGACCAGAATGGACGGATCCAGTACGGATATCTGTATGGTCGTACATACGAAGCTGTAAAAAAGAAAAAGCTGGCTGTTTTATGTCAGAATAATCTTCAAAACTCTCCGGGAAAGTGTTATGTATTTCGAAACCTCAGTGAAGAATGGATGTTATCCATGCGTTATGCTGTAAAGCTCAGCACCTATGCCTGCTACGAAACACTTCTTGATACACATATCCTTCCGGAATTTGGTGATATGCCGTTGAAATACATCTCTTCTGCTTCTGTATATTCCTTCTCTGAAAAGCTGAAACAGCAGGGGCTTTCGCCACGTACCATCAAAAATCTTCTGATCCTGTTCCACAGTATTTTACGCTATGGTGAAAAACAGGGGTATCTGAATCTTTCACAGCTGGAATTTCGGTATCCCAAAATAAATACCAGTCCTTTTCAGCTTATTTCTCATGAACATCTCACAAAGCTGATCACAGTTCTCTCTGCTGAGGACTCAGAATTTCCCATCGGCATCCTGCTATGTATTTATACAGGGATCCGCGTTGGCGAGCTCAGCGGCATCCGTTGGGAAGATATTGATTTTGATAAAAAGCTGCTACATATAAGGCGAACGATCTCACGGATAAAAAATCTTGATTATTCTGGTGAATCTGATGAAGAACCCAAAACCGTTTTAATGATAGGTCCTCCTAAATCAGTCTCATCCATCAGGGATATTCCAATCCCTGATTTTTTATTGAAAAAAATGAAGCGGATTGCTGCTGAACCTGATTCATACCTGCTGACGGGTACGAATCGTAAATGTATGGAGCCCAGAAATATACAGCGTAAATTCCAGAAGCTCCTTCAGCAATGTGAAATCCCTAGTATCAACATTCATTCTCTCCGGCATGCTTTTGCCACCCGTTGTACGGAAATGGGATTTGACAGCAAGACACTTTCTGAAATTCTGGGACATTCGTCCGTCAAGATCACCATGGATATTTATGTGCACAGCAGCATAAAACAAAAGCAGAAATGCATGGAAAAGCTGAACTATTAGCAGTCAGAATTATGGTCAAAGCAGGCCGGAAGTCCACATTTATACGGGTTTCCGGCCTGTTTGTCGCTTATGGAAATGATAAGTGACAAAAATAATAATTTAGATAAGTTATATTATAATGATTTTTCTTTGCAAAAAACGGAGAACCAAAATGAAAGAACCGGAAACTGGCAAAAAAGAAAAGACCGGAAAAAGCGGCTACAGCATCACAACCTGGCGACTGCATCTCTGGTGCAGACATCCGGAATGGCTGCGGACCACACAGGAATTTTATAACCGGATCGCTGAATTTTATTACAACCTGCTTCTGGATCATACGGATCTCTGGGAAATGGGAAGCCAGCAGACTTTACGCGAGCTGGAGATCATGAGCATTCCGGGACGAGGCGGACGCATACCATCAGATCCCCTCCCCTGGCAAAAGGTTCCGCTGTATTTTCGAAGAGCAGCAGCCAATGAAGGAATTGCTTCAGCCAAAAGCTATATCAGCCGTTTTGCCCAGGATGAGAAGATTGGCAGAGCCGAGAAACTAAATGCAGCAGTTACCTATTACAAAGGAATGTATCAGGAGTTTTCCGCTAAAGAGATCACACTGCGTGTCTGGACAGGAGACACATGGACCTGGATGCATTGCCGGCTGTCAGGCAGAGACTTTCCGGAAAACGCCAGACTCATGTCACCATCTGTAGTTTTTGAATACAAATATGACATGCTGCATGTTCCAGTACGTCAGAACAATGAAAATACAGCAACCGTACGTCAGAGGATGCAGGCAGGATGCAGGATACTCTGTATTCAGTTTACAAACAGTGATGCCTTTGCAGCAGGCGTTGTTCTGGATGGAACCGGTCAGGAGATCGCAGTGAAGTTCTGGAAAGGTGGAAAGGAATACAGCCACCATTGCAGAAAGCTTCTGGAAAAGATCCAGAAATCCCAGGAAGCAACCGGAGGCAGACAGACAGGCAGAGTAGATCAGAAATACTGGATGCATCTGAAACATCTTTCTGAACACTATGGACACCAGGTCACAAGCCAGATTCTCCGTTTCGCCGTAGAGCAGGACGTCTCCGTGATCGTACTTCCACGTTATAACCAGGAATATTCCAGAAACGTCATGAAAGGCTCAGGAAACTGGGGTCCGCTCCACTTAAGCACCAGGATCCGCCAGTATCTGGACTACAAAGCATGGAAAAACGGAATCATCGTTATCGAAGTCCACGCCACCGGCATCAGCACAAACTGTGCCAGATGCGGCGCAGAAATCATTCGGACTGACACCAGAACAGAACTATGCTGCTGCGCCAATGGACATCAGACGAACCGATATCTGAATGCTGTGAGAAATCTCGGGAAAAAGTGCCTGACACAGTTTGGACGCGGAGCATGAAGGGAAGAACAAAGCAAACAGAACATCAGTATGAAAAGCAAGCAGATGGATTGACCTTATGGCATGTCAGAAAACAGATGTCATAAGGTCAGTGCATCGGCTTTGCCGTGCTGACAAAAAGAAAGCGAAAGCAAAACACGGTGTATATCAGTGATAAACACCGTCGGGTTGAATACCGCCTGTCGTGTGTGTACCTGAAGAAGGGATGGGCACGGCGAAGAATGTGCCGGCTTTAAGCTGGGGAGTGTATTCGAAGTTATTTTAACAGAACTGTGAGATATGACACAGGAGATTATGAAAATGAAATACCATCCTGAAATACAGGATGTGTACATAGGTGCAAAAATTAGAGGATATGCCCGATGAGAATCGGAGGAGTAAATAACATGAAGAAGTACAAAATCGCCGTTGCGGGCACTGGTTATGTGGGCTTGTCAATTGCCACATTGCTTTCTCAGCATCATCATGAGACCGCTGTGGATATCATTCCGGAGAAGGTCGAGATGATCAACAACCGGAAGTCTCCGATTCAGGATGATTATATTGAAAAGTATCTTGCAGAGAAGGAACTGAACTTGACTGTAACTCTGGATGCTAAGACCGCATACGCCGATGCTGACTTTGTAGTAATTGTTGCTCCTACAAATGTCTACTCAACAAACCGTATTGACGTAGCATCGTCGAAAAGAACTCGTTTTGCACACTATATGGGGTACTGAAATTGGTTATATTTCACAGCTGTATGAACTGAAAATGCCAATAACTCATACAAAACGCTGAACTTTTGACCCCTGCGACACAAAATTGGCACAACTTTTTTGGAAGTTATGAGGAAATGGCGGAAAACAGGATAAAACAACAAAAATCCATGAGTTTATCATTAACGTCTGAAACTGCTGTTGAGTACACTATCTGACTCGCTAATGACACCTACATCATAACGGTTTGTTGAGTCATGAAAATTACGGAAAAACAGATGATTTCTACTTCATAAAACAGCTGTTGAGTAGAGCATGGATGGCGATGATAAATACAGATTTTGTGCGGTGAGAGTGAATGATTTATTCATAAGGAACAATGAATGACGAAAATTGGACTGGATGATATATACAGTTTTAACAAAACTCATGCGCCGACAGGGTTCGATTCAACAATCCAACACTTAGAAAAAACGTCATTGCAGGGTATACGGGGTTCGATTATATAAAGCAACACTTCGGCTATAGAGAAATAGAGACGAGTGTACTCAACGGATGTTTTATGGAGTAGAAAACAGGCAAAATATGATTGCTGTGGTAATTGGATACGACAGCATAAGAAAACACTTAGCCGAGTGTGTGATGAACACACGAGGAATTAGAGAGAAATACCATCCATATGGATGTGTAGATAGATATAAAAATAAGGTATGAGCCCTACTAGGGGTAGAGGAGAAAAATACTATGAAGGTTGTTATTTTAGCAGGCGGCTTTGGAACAAGGATATCTGAGGAGTCTCATTTAAAACCAAAACCAATGATTGAAATTGGGGAAAAGCCGATACTGTGGCATATTATGAAAGAATATTCAGCTTATGGTATTAATGAATTTATTATCTGTGCCGGATACAAACAGCATGTGATTAAAGAATGGTTTGCAGACTATTTTATCCATACATCTGATATTACTTTTGATTTCACAAAAGGCAATGAAATGATTATTCACAATAAGCATGCTGAGCCATGGAAGGTAACGGTTGTTGATACTGGATTAAATACACAAACTGGTGGACGTATCAAACGAGTTAAAGACTTTGTTGGCGATGATACATTTATGGTTACCTACGGTGATGCGGTTGGTGATATTAACATAGACGAATTACTTCTCAAAGACACAAGAGTATCAGTATAAGTATGCTGCAATGCTGTCATTCTGTTTTCAGATTTTTTATTTGTTATACAGTTTGTCTGGAAACTGTCTTTATGATATGACATTTTATTTATATATCATTGCAATGGCTATAACTGGCGCACTTAATTTTAGGATAGATAAGCAGAGGTTAGAATGAAAAAGATAGGAATATTAACATTTCATAATGCATATAATTTCGGAGCGGTTTTACAGGCTTATGCGCTTAAAGAGTATTTGCAGAAAAATTCCAATTGCACTGTTGAAATTGTAAATTATAAGAACGAACAAATCGAAAAAGAAAAATCAAGATGGAAGAGTCTGTTCAACAACAATGTCATAAAAGAACTTGCACGCAATCTTTTGACGACACCATATTATTTGAAATTAGATAAAGTGTTTTCTAAATTTGTCAATAAATACTTGACAGCAGATAATGAAATTAAAAAGGAAGATCTGTCATCTCTCAAATAATACTGTTGTCACCACAGTTATGTCCAACTTTGGTCTCTACAAGGCTTTCGATGAGCAAGGTATCGGTTACGCTAAGACCGCTGTCGGCGATAAGTATGTTTATGAGTATATGGCCAAGAACGGCTGCCGTGTCGGTGGTGAGCAAAGCGGCCATATCATCTTCTCCAAGTATGCGAGCACTGGTGATGGCATGGCAGGTTTTGTCTTGAAGAACACACTGTCCGATAACGGTGGTGTGACCCGTGGTATCTGCAAGATGGATGAGGGAAATAACTTGACAGAGGTTGTGGAAACAAAGAACATTGTAAAGACAGCAACCGGAGCAGAAGCAGACGGTGTGGCTGTCGATGTGAATTCTCTGGTATCTATGAATATGTGTGGGGATTGACTCCTGATTTTCTGGATGTGCTGGAAGAGGGCTTCAAAGAGTTCTTCGAGAAAGAAGTACCGGGTAATCCTCAGAAAGCCGAGTATCTGATTCCAATCTTTATCGGTGAACTTCTGGCAGAGGATAAGATGTCTGTTAAGGTGCTGCGGACTAATGATACATGGTATGGCATGACCTATAAAGAGGATGTTGCGGTTGTAAAAGAGAGTTTTCGTGGTATGCTGGAGCGTGGTGTTTATAAAGAAGAACTGTTCTGTGATATAAAGTAATATTGGTATTGTAAAATAGCAAAATGCTCAGATCCCTCACAAAGGATCTGAGCATTTTCAATACGAACTATTTCTTCTGTAATTTCAGCACGTCCTCAAGAGAAAGGCCTGAAAATCTGGAGATGTCTTCAGGAGAGAATCTTGGATCCTGAAGCATACGCTGTGCTGTCAGCATAGCTTGTTCCTGATGGCCTTCGGCACGTGCATCATCGCACATTTCCTGAACAGCCTGACACATATTAACCCTCCCTTCTGTTTCTGTGAAACGTAAGTTGATACCGGTTATGGAGTCGATGACCCGGGCTGCTTTGAGCTCGAGTGACCGGAAGCCGGGACTCTGTGATGTAAGCTCCTGGAGCTTCCGTTTATCTTTGGAATATTTGATGAAGAGCATGACTTCTTTGAGATTGCTCTGGAGTTTGTCAAGTTTTTCATCCTTTATCTCGGCAGGTGAGAAGAGATTGATCCGGTAATCCGGGACCATGGAAAGAATTTCGGGGTCCTGGACAGAGAGCATTTCGTGGAGGCTCCTGGGAGCGTTCCAGGTGTCGGAACCGAAGTACACGACCGTGGTTATGACCGGGATGAGCCGGTCATCCTTGTAAAAGCCGGTGAGATATTCTCCGGATGTAGAAGGCCATTGCTTTGCTTCTCTGTGTGATCTGGCGGAATTTTCTACCTGCCCTGCGTATTCTAATGCATGTAGACCATATTCTTAACCGGCATTGCAAAGTTCTGTTCCGATTGATTTTCAATCCCCAGGAGAAGATAGATCCTTGAATCATCGTGCATAACATTAAGAGATTTGAATTCGTCCCGGAATTTCTGGACGGGAACTTCTGAAGTGCCGGATCCGTAGGGGACAGCGAGAGCTGTGGTATCCAGTGGATGAAGCGTGTCAGGGTCTATGACGTTTTTTCCTTTGTACAGCATATGGTTGAACACATCCGCAAAAACGCGGTTGTCAGCCATGTAATCTTTGGTGATGGTATCCTTTGTACCCATAGGTTTCACCACCTTCGATCTGTTTATGTGATCAGAGTAGTTTATTATCTGATCCAGTTACAGGGTATCATACATTTTGGTGTTTGAGAAGCGGATATCTGATATTTTATCGGGATTTTACAGTGGCTTCTTGCCAGCTACCCTTTTCCGGTGTTAAAATAACAGCATCAATGAAAGAACAGGGAGAATGAAAGCAATGTACGATTATCTTATCGTAGGTGCCGGTCTTTACGGTGCGGTTTTTGCACAGGAGGCGAAGCGTGCCGGGAAGTCAGTGCTTGTGATCGACAAGCGTCCGCATATTGCGGGAAATGTATATACAGAGAAGGTGGAAGGAATCAACGTGCATAAATACGGTGCACATATTTTCCATACCAATAATAAGAAGGTCTGGGATTATATCACCCGGTTTGCCACCTTCAATCGTTTTACCAACAGTCCGGTTGCCAATTATCACGGGGAGCTGTACAGTCTTCCGTTTAATATGTATACCTTTAACAGAATGTGGGGCGTGGTGACTCCGGAGGAGGCTGCGGCAAAGATCGAGGAGCAGCGGCAGGCAGCAGGGATCACAGAACCTTCGAATCTGGAGGAACAGGCTATCAGCCTTGTAGGTACGGATATTTATGAGAAGCTGATCAAGGGCTATACGGAGAAGCAGTGGGGACGTCCATGTACGGAGCTTCCTGCTTTTATCATCAAGAGGCTTCCGGTGCGTCTGACCTTTGACAATAACTATTTCAATGCGCTGTACCAGGGAATCCCGGTGGGTGGTTATACGAAGATGGTTGCCAATCTGCTGGACGGTATCGAGGTACGGCTGAATGAGGATTATCTGGAGAAAAAAGAGCAGTACGATGCAATGGCGGAGAAAGTGATCTACACAGGTGCCATCGACGCATATTTTGACTATAAGCTGGGAACTCTGGAGTATCGTTCTGTGCGTTTTGAGAATGAAACACTGGATAAACCTAATTTCCAGGGAAATGCAGCAGTGAATTATACGGATGTGGAGACTCCATGGACCCGTATCATCGAGCATAAATGGTTTGAGTTCGGAAAGGATGAGGAGGGGAATGATCTTCCGAAAACGGTGATCAGCCGGGAATACAGTTCCGAGTGGAAGCCTGGAGATGAGCCGTATTATCCGGTCAATGATGAGAAGAACGGAGCGCTTTACGGACAGTATAAGGAGCTTGCAGAGAAGGAACCGAAGGTGATCTTCGGCGGCCGTCTTGGCGAATATAAATATTATGACATGGATGCGGTGATCGCTTCTGCGCTGGATATGTGTGAGCGGGAGCTTGCATAAAAAAGATACTGGATATAACTAATGATAAGATCCTCTTATATTTCGGAGCCAAGGCAAAAGAGAAATATAAGGGGATTTTATGCATAGAATGGCAGTGAGATTTTTTGAGGGAGGAAAGAGCAATGAGAAGATGCAAAGGTGTGCTTCTGGCAGGAATGCTGATGCTGAGTATGAGTGTTCCGGTGTATGCGGACAAGTCGGCTGTGGTGAAGGTGGAAGCTCCGGCAGATACCACAGATTATTATATGACTGTGGATTCCGGTGGAGTTGGTGTGGATATCTATCCGTCCACCGACGGAAAAGGTGAAAAGCTCAATGATAAGACGGTAAGGGATGGTACTGTCCTGCATATCGAAGGGGAGACAGAGAAGAATGGTGAGACCTGGGGATATACAAAGTATAATGGCAGATACGGTTATGTGCCGCTGGAGGAGCTGCGGCCCTCAAAGGATGCGGAGCTGGCGAAGGCTGGAATCGCAGGGGGCACGGAGAAAGAGACTTCTGCAGTGAATCAGGGAGACGCATCCGATACGCAGGATTCCGCAGCCGGCGAAGGACAGGGAACGTCTGCAGGGACGGCCAGCACAGGCAGTTCTCAGGCTCAGAATGACGAAGGACAGGGAACGTCTGCAGGGACGGACAATACAGGCAGCTCTCAGGCTCAGAATGGCGAAGGACAGGGAACGTCTGCAGGGATGGCCAGCACAGATGAAGCTAAGGCTCAGAGAGGTGAGGTTCAGGGGCCACCTGCAGGGACGGCCAGCACAGGTAGTTCTCAGGCTCAGAGAGGCGAGGTCCAGGGACCGCCTGCAGCGGATGGAACAACAGAAGGTGGGGGATCTGTGGATGAAGCTGTTACCAAGCCGGTCAATGGCACAGCTGCGACATCTTTTAAAGAAGAAAATTCCTGGTATAAAAGTCCGTTTATCTGGATCGGGATCGCAACAGTACTTGCAGTAATCGGAATTCTGGGTTATCATTTGAAGAAACGTTAACAGATAAACCAGATCAATATAAGAAAAGTGGAGAATTTTGTGAAGAGATTACAGCTTGTCAGGAAGAAATTACTGCCGCTTCTTTTGTGTGTGGCAGTTGCGGGCAGCCAGGTTCCGGTCATGGCAGCCGATGTGGAAGGCTTCAGTGATTCTGCGGAAGGCTTCAATGAAGAATGGTCTGAAGATACACAGACGCAGTCGGCGGAAGTAGAGGATACGACGGAGACCGCAGAAGGGAATACCACAGAGAACACCGGTATCCCGGATGAACAGACCGAGGATATTGCAGAGACAGCCGACGGGGATACTGAGGATATAGCCTTGCAGAGCTCCGAGGAGGATACAGAGACTCCCGAAACATCAGAAGGATCGTCCTCTGATTCCCAGGAGGATACCTTTGGTGACGGTGAGGAGAGCTTCGGGGATGCCTCAGACAGTGGTGAGTCCGGCATCGAATATATCAAGGGCCGTCCGCTTACGGAGGAAGAGGAGCAGGAACAGCTGGCACCCTTTGATAATCTGACCTCTTATTCCACCGCCGTGGAGATCGGAAATGATGTGGATGAGGTACCGATGGGAAGAGCTGCGGCCTATCCGTCCTATTATAATGCAGCGGATCAGGGATATGTCACTTCCGTAAAGAATCAGGAGCCCTACGGTATGTGCTGGGCATTTGGAATGGCCTCTCTTCTGGAAACTTCGTTTCTGACCCAGGGCATTGGGACTTATGATCTGTCGGAAGAGCATTTGGCGTATTTTTTTGCAAACAGAAAGAATGACCCGCTTGGAAATACCTACGGGGATGTCAATAAGCATATGGGGACAGATGATAAAGGAAACGCAGATTATCATGAGGGCGGAAATGATCTTCTGGCTTCCATGTTTCTGAGCACCTGGTCCGGAATGACAACAGAAGGGGATGTGCCGCTGGCAACAGATTCCACGCATACACAGAAAACCGGTGTGACTCCGGCGGCATCCAAGGCGTACAATGCAGCTGCTTATCTGAAAAATGCCTATTTTTCCGATTATTCCGTAAATGCCATGAAGAAGCTTCTGGTTGCAAATAATTCGGTCACTGTGATGTATAATGCACAGAATGCCTATTACAATGCAAGTACAGCGGCCTATTCCTATCCTACCAGCACCAAGAACGTGAATCATGTAGTTACAGTGGTGGGGTGGGATGACAATTATTCTGCGAAGAATTTCCGGGCATCTTCCAAGGTAAAGGGAGACGGAGCCTGGATCGTTAAGAACAGCTGGGGTACAGGCTGGGGAAAATCCGGATATTTTTATATGTCTTATGAGGATAAGTCTGTCAGTGAGCTGGTTGCGGCTACGGCTGTCAATACACCGAAATATAGCAACAATTATTTTTATGACGGAACGTCGGGTCTTGGTTCTATCCGCATGTATGCAGGGGAACAGCTGTCTTCGGTTTTTCGTGCCAGTGCAGGAAACGGAAAAGCGGAATCGCTTGGCGAGGTGACTCTCAGCTCCATGTCTGCCAATAATTCCTATACTGTGCAGGTATACACAAATCTGAAGGATGCCAGTGATCCTACCAGTGGAACACCGGCATATTCCACACCGGTTTCCTGCAGTCAGCCGATGGCTGGGGTTATGACCTTTCAGATTCCGGAGGTTCTGCTCAGCCAGAACAGTCTGTATTCTATTGTGGTGACAAATGCAGGAAGCACATATATAAAATACTGTGTGGAGGCAGAGGTCAGTTATGGCTGGTGCAGCTTTTCTCCGTCTATCGTATCCGGTCAGAGCTTTCTGCGATATAACGCAGAGGATACCTGGATGGATGCAGTTGAATTTAATCCATCGGTAACTCCGAGGATCAAGGTGCATACCAGGACTCTGAGCAGTGCTGCGAGAATGCAGCTTTCTTCGTCTGAGATAAGTCTGTATTCCGGAGATCAGAAAACACTGAATGCTTCGGCTACCAGATCCGAGATGGCTGCTTCCGGCATTGTCTGGGAAAGCTCAGATACCAGTGTGGCTGCTGTAAATGGAAGTGGCGTTGTTACTGTAAAAAATCCGGGAACAGCAACCATAACCTGCTACGGAAAAAATGCCAGGGGAATCCGAGCTACCTGTAAGGTTACGGTGAAGCTTCGTCAGACCACAGGTGTAAAACTGGTTTCCAAGGCATTTAACAGGATACGGATCTCCTGGAAAGCAGTTCCCGGCTGCAATCGTTATGCTATCTATCGCTGGGATGAAAGCGGAAATTCAAAAAATGAATATAATCCAATATATTTAAGAGATATTGAAAAAACAGGAATTGAATATGTTGCATTAGGACATAGACATAAATTTTCAGGAATTCTTAAGAGTGGAAATACTAATTATGCTTATAGTGGTAGTATCGGTGAACCGAATATAGTACCGGTAGAATCTAAGGCGTACATCTCGGCAGTTAGAGCTGAATCAGGTATAGTTGGAAAGAGCATGACAGGAACAGTTAAGGGTGTTAATTTCAACGAAAATGATAAAGTTGTAATTGATGACAAGGAAGTTGATACAGAATATATATCTGCT
>OLWR01001266.1_pt1 | contig 12325 bp, 8 predicted proteins | sample 1673531 | NCBI WGS metagenome assembly OLWR01 (sample SAMEA103958114, study PRJEB25191) | human gut metagenome | reverse complement strand
CATGTAGACTTCAATTACGAAGTATCCCGAAGCCTTGCAGCCTGCGACGGTGCAATCCTGGTAGTAGATGCAGCTCAGGGAATCGAAGCCCAGACACTGGCAAATGTATATCTTGCCCTTGACCATGACCTGGATGTCCTTCCGGTCATCAACAAAATCGACCTGCCAAGTGCAGAACCGGATCGTGTGGTAAATGAAATCGAAGATGTCATCGGCCTTGAAGCCCATGACGCACCAAGGATTTCTGCCAAAACAGGACTTAATGTAGAAGAAGTCCTGGAACAGATCGTAACAAAGATCCCGGCACCTCATGGCGATGTAGATGCACCATTAAAAGCCCTGATCTTTGACTCCATTTATGATGCATACAAAGGCGTTATCGTATTCTGCCGTGTCATGGATGGCCGTGTGAAAAGAGGCACCCAGATCCATATGATGGCAACAGGCTTCACCACAGAAGTTGTGGAAGTCGGATACTTTGGTGCAGGACAGTTCATTCCATGCGAGGAACTGACAGCAGGCATGGTAGGATACATCACTGCGAGTATTAAAAACCTTGGTGACACTCGTGTAGGTGATACAGTTACAGATAAGGAAAGACCATGTGCAGAAGCACTTCCGGGCTATAAGAAAGTAAATCCTATGGTATACTGCGGATTATACCCGGCAGATGGTGCCAAATACGGTGATCTGAGAGATGCTCTTGAGAAACTTCAGCTCAATGACGCCTCTCTGTTCTATGAACCGGAGACATCTGTAGCCCTTGGCTTTGGTTTCCGATGTGGTTTTCTGGGATTGCTCCATCTTGAGATTATTCAGGAGCGTCTGGAAAGAGAATACAACCTTGATCTTGTGACCACAGCTCCCGGTGTTATTTATAAAGTATACAAAACTAACGGCGAAGTTATCAATCTGACAAACCCAAGCAATCTGCCGGATCCATCAGAGATTGAATACATGGAAGAACCAATGGTAAATGCCGAGATCATGGTAACAACTGAATTTATCGGTGCAATTATGGATCTTTGCCAGGAACGAAGAGGGCAGTATCTGGGAATGGATTATATGGAAGAAACACGTGCGCTTCTGAAATATAAGCTGCCGTTAAATGAGATTATCTATGATTTCTTTGATGCCCTCAAATCCCGCTCCAGAGGCTATGCTTCTCTGGATTACGAACTCTGCGGATATGAGCGCAGCGAGCTTGTGAAACTGGATATTCTGGTAAACAAAGAAGAAGTGGATGCTCTTTCCTTTATCGTACATGCAGATACAGCATATGAGAGAGGCCGTAAGATGTGCGAGAAATTAAAAGACGAGATTCCCCGCCAGCTTTTTGAGATTCCGATCCAGGCAGCTGTCGGAAGCAAGATTATTGCCAGAGAGACAGTCAGAGCCATGCGTAAGGATGTACTTGCCAAATGTTACGGCGGTGATATTTCCCGTAAGAAGAAACTTCTGGAGAAACAGAAGGAAGGTAAGAAACGTATGCGTCAGGTAGGCAATGTGGAGATTCCGCAGAAAGCATTTATGAGTGTATTGAAACTGGATGATAAATAAAGTATGAATGGTAACTATTCGGCAGCCTGCTGTCCACATAACTGTGAAGGTACTGAACAGTTATCTGTGAATAGTGCTCATCTCAACAGAAGGTTAAAATATTGAAGAAAATGATTAAGCGAAAAACAGTTATACTATGTATGTTATTGCTTGGAATTTCTGTCTCCGGATGTGGGAAAACCAGGGAGGTAGATGAAGCGTCCTCCAAAGTGATCCAGATCAGTGTTGCGCCGGAAGAGACAAGTCCCACTCCGGCACCGGATCAGGTAGCTTCCGCAGCAGTTACCACCAATGGTAATCTGACAATGGTAAATACGTATCTGGCAGAGCAGGATGCAGCAGGTATCTCATCTGCGGAAAGTTCAGACAGCCAAAGTGATGCCGACAGTACAGATAACAGTGTCGACTCAGCAGATAACAATGAGCAAGACAGCAGTACATCAGATACTGAGGAATAGAAAACAGGTCATAACAGGAGCAGATTACAATGGAGAGAAGGAATATCACAGATTCTCCCATGGAAATCTATATCCACATTCCATTTTGCATAAAAAAATGTGATTACTGTGATTTCCTTTCCGGTCCGTCAGGTCCAAAGGAGCAGGCTGATTATGTAGATGCTCTGCTTGAAGAAATCAATGCAGCAGAAGAAGGAAAAGGAAGGAGTGTATCCTCTGTATTTATTGGAGGGGGCACTCCTTCTGTTTTGGATGAGAGATTCATAGGAGAAATTTTAAATCATATAAGACGAAAATTTCAGATTGCGGATTATGCTGAGATCACCATAGAAGTAAACCCGGGGACTGCAGACAGAAACAAACTGCAGGCATACAGAACATATGGAATCAACCGCCTGAGCATAGGTTTACAGTCGCCGGATGACAGAGAACTGAAGATCCTTGGAAGAATCCACAATTATGAGCAGTTTCTGGAGACTTACAGAAGTGCAAGAGAGGCAGGGTTCGACAATATCAATATTGATCTGATGAGTGCGATCCCGGATCAGACTTATGAAGGATGGATCCACAATCTTCGCACTGTTGCAGGACTGGATCCGGAACATATTTCCGCATACAGCCTGATCATTGAGGAGGGCACACCTTTTGCATCGCGGACGCTGAATTTGCCGGATGAAGATGCGGAGTACAATATGTATGAGGCAACAGCACAGATTCTGAGAGAATATGGCTTTGAGCAGTATGAGATTTCCAATTACGCAAAGAAAGGCAGAGAATGCAGGCATAACGTGGGCTATTGGATCCGACAGGATTATCTGGGATTTGGCCTGGGAGCTTCCTCTCTTTATGGAAAGGAACGTTTTGCCAATACACAGGATATGAAAAAATATCTGGAAAACAGCAGAACTCCGGAAAAAATAAGAGAAAAAGAGCCGCCCCTCACCAGAGAGGATGAGATGGCGGAGTTCATGTTTCTGGGATTTCGTATGACCAGAGGAATCTCAAAAGCTGAGTTTGAGCGGCAGTTTGGAAGTGAAATAGATGCAATATACGGGGATGTTCTAAGAAAATATAAGTCAATGGGACTGCTTTTGGAAGAAAACGGAAGGATTTTTCTGAGCAGAGAGGGAATTCATGTAAGCAATTCCGTTATGGCGGATTTTTTGCCGTAAACGCCTTGACGAACAAATGTTCCTGTATTATACTGATGCCATGAGGATTGCGGGGCAGCGAAACTGCGCACAATCCATGAATATCATAACATACGAAAAAGGTGTAACTGTCAAGGTAAGAAACAGTTATTATTTATAAATGAGAAACAGGAGGCCCACAATGGCAGCAGATACAACGAAGAAGCACTTTATCAGGATCAGAGGTGCCAATGTTAATAATCTTAAGAATTTAAGTGTGGATATTCCCAGAGACAAGTTTGTGGTATTTACAGGACTGAGTGGCTCCGGTAAATCTTCACTGGCTTTTGATACCATCTATGCAGAGGGACAGCGCCGTTATATGGAATCTCTCTCTTCCTATGCAAGACAGTTCCTGGGACAGATGGAGAAGCCGGATGTGGAGAGCATCGAAGGTCTGCCGCCGGCCATTTCCATTGATCAGAAATCTACCAACCGCAATCCCCGTTCCACAGTAGGAACAGTGACAGAAATCTATGATTATTTCCGACTTCTGTATGCCAGAGTGGGAATCCCTCATTGTCCGAAGTGCGGAAGAGAGATTAAGAAGCAGACAGTTGACCAGATGGTAGACAGTATCATGTCTTTTCCGGAGAGAACGAAGATCCAGCTTCTGGCGCCTGTTGTGCGGGGGCGCAAGGGAACTCATGCAAAGCTTCTGGAGCAGGCAAAGAGAAGCGGATATGTACGTGTGCAGATTGACGGAAACCTGTATGAGCTTTCCGAGGAGATCAGTCTGGACAAGAATATCAAGCATAATATAGAGATTGTGGTAGACCGTCTGATCGTGAAGCCCGGGATTGAGAAAAGACTCTCAGATTCCATTGAGACAGTGCTGGATCTGGCAGAGGGCCTTCTGATGGTAGATACTATGGATGGAAATATTCACAATTTCAGCCAGAGTTTCTCCTGTCCTGACTGTGGTATCAGTGTAGATGAGATCGAACCGAGAAGCTTTTCTTTCAATAATCCTTTTGGCGCCTGTCCGGACTGTCTGGGACTTGGGTATAAAATGGAATTTGATATTGATCTGATGATCCCGGATAGATCTCTGAGTATCCTGGATGGTGCCATTGTGGTCACAGGATGGCAGTCCTGCACAAATGAGGGAAGTTTTTCCAGGGCAATCCTGGATGCTCTTGCCAGAGAATATGATTTCAGCCTGGCAACACCTTTTGAGGAGTATCCGGAGAAGATACAGGACATTCTGATCAACGGAACTAATGGACATTCTGTAAAGGTTTACTATAAAGGGCAGCGCGGAGAGGGCGTTTACGATGTGGCGTTTCCGGGGCTGATCCGAAATGTGGAGCAGCGTTACAGAGAGACAGGCTCTGATGCCATGAAGCAGGAGTATGAATCTTTCATGCGCATTACTCCATGTAAAACCTGTAAAGGTCAGAGACTGAAGAAGGAATCACTGGCTGTGACTGTGGCGGATAAGAATATTTATGAGGTCACCAATCTTTCCATAGAGAAGCTGAAAGCCTTTCTGGCGGATATGCAGCTCTCCGAGCAGCAGCAGCTTATCGGCAGACAGATTCTGAAGGAAATCAGGGCAAGGGTAAGTTTCCTGTCAGATGTAGGACTGGATTATCTTTCATTGGGACGTGCGACAGGAACTCTTTCCGGCGGCGAGGCGCAGAGAATCCGTCTGGCTACCCAGATTGGTTCCGGGCTGGTAGGAGTTGCCTATATTCTGGATGAACCGAGTATCGGACTTCACCAGAGGGATAATGACAGACTTCTTGGTTCTCTGATGAAACTGCGTGATCTTGGAAACAGCCTAATCGTTGTGGAGCATGATGAAGATACCATGCGTGCCGCAGACTGTATTGTAGATATAGGTCCCGGTGCAGGGGAGCATGGCGGACAACTGGTTGCCATGGGAACTGCAGAGGATTTGATGAAGAACGAGGATTCCATCACAGGAGCTTATCTGAGCGGAAAATTAAAAATCCCGGTACCTTTGGAGAGACGGAAGCCAACCGGTTTTCTTACTGTCAAGGGGGCGGCAGAGAATAATCTCAAGAATATCGATGTGAAGATACCTCTTGGGATCATGACCTGTATCACAGGAGTTTCGGGCTCAGGTAAGAGCTCTCTAATCAATGAGATTCTTTATAAACGCCTGGCAAGAGATCTGAACCGGGCAAGAGTGATTCCGGGAAAACATAAGGATATTCTGGGAACAGACCAACTGGATAAGGTTATCAATATTGACCAGTCACCTATTGGCCGTACTCCACGTTCCAATCCTGCGACTTATACCGGGGTATTTGACCAGATCAGAGATCTTTTTGCTGCAACAGCAGATGCCAAGGCAAAAGGATATAAGAAAGGACGATTCAGTTTTAATGTAAAGGGCGGAAGATGTGAGGCATGCAGCGGTGACGGTATTATCAAAATTGAGATGCATTTCCTTCCGGACGTATATGTACCATGCGAGGTCTGCAAAGGTAAGAGATATAACAGAGAAACCCTGGAAGTAAAGTATAAGGATAAGAATATTTACGATGTGCTGAATATGACGGTGGAGGAAGCACTGACTTTTTTTGAGAATGTTCCTTCTATTAAAAGAAAGATACAGACTCTTTATGATGTAGGACTTTCCTATATCCGGCTGGGACAGCCGTCCACAGAGCTTTCCGGAGGAGAGGCACAGAGGATCAAGCTTGCCACAGAGCTGAGCAAGCGCAGCACAGGTAAGACTATCTACATTCTGGATGAGCCTACCACAGGTCTGCATTTTGCGGATGTGCATAAGCTGGTGGAGATTCTGAAACGATTATCGGAGGGCGGTAATACAGTAGTTGTGATCGAGCATAATCTGGATGTGATTAAGACCGCAGATTATATCATTGATATCGGACCGGAGGGCGGAGATAAAGGAGGTACCGTAGTTGCTCAGGGAACTCCTGAGGAGGTGGCACAGTCACCGGTTTCCTATACCGGAAAATATGTAAAGAAATATCTGAAATAATCTTGAAATCATATTGCAGGACTTTCTTTTTAAATGGAAGTTGTATATAATAGAAGAGATTATTTATAGCAATTCTCGTAAATAATATATTTTGATCCGGCTTATCAGGATGTGAAGCCCTGTTGGACTGTTTTGATCGCATTATTTTATGGAGTTGTTATAACTAAACCGGATAAGTCCCCGGTAGAGACTGTAAAAAGTAATGATCAGTTGAAGGGGATGAGGAGAACGTAAGAACAGAAAGGGGATTTCCATGCCGACAAGTGATATTGGAATTGACCTGGGAACCAGGAACAGTCTGGCTTATTCTACAGGAAAGGGGCTTGTGCTAAATGAGCCTTCGATCGTAGTTTATGATAAAAATACAGAGAAGATACGTGCGATCGGTGAAGAAGCCCGTCTGATGGAAGGGCGCATTACTTCAGATATGGAGATCATCCGTCCCATCAGACAGGGCGTGATCGTTGATTATACAGTTACAGAGAAGATGTTGAAATACTTTATATCCAGAGCAATAGGAAGAAGAGCTTTCCGCAAGCCCAGGATCAGTATCTGTGTTCCCAGTGGAATTACAGAGATTGAGAAAAAGGCAGTGGAGGAAGCAACCTATCAGGCTGGTGCCAGAGATGTCTATATGGTGGAGGAACCTATAGCTGCGGCAATCGGAGCCGGGGTGGATGTGACCAAGCCCTTTGGAAATCTGGTCGTAGACATTGGAGCCGGAACTTCGGATGTTGCGGTTATCTCTCTTGCGGGGGTTGTGGTTTCCGCTTCTGTGAAAGTTGCAGGGGACACTTTTAATCAGGCTATACTGAACTATGTGAGAAAGAATCATGGACTTTTTATCGGAGAAGATATGGCAGAGAAGATCAAAATTCAGATTGGTACGGCTATAGAGGAATCAAATCCGAGAACAATGGAAGTAAAGGGGAGAAATGTGATCACCGGTCTGCCGAAGACAGTGACACTTACCTCAGAAGAAATACGTGTGGCGTTAAAGGATGCTACAAGCCAGATTGTGGAGACTGTTCATGGAATTCTGGAAAAGACACCGCCAGAACTGGCTGCGGATATTGTAGACAGAGGAATCGTACTTACAGGCGGCGGTGCCCTTCTTCATGGGATGGATACACTGATCGAGCAGAGAACCGGAGTAAGTACACTGACTGTGCAGGATGCAATGAGCGTGGTCGCAGTGGGAACCGGTAAGTATGCAGAGGTAATGGCACGTTTTGACGGATAAAGCAGGAGGTACTGCACAGTGCAGTGCCTTTTTGCGTTGTCAGAGGATCAAAGAAGCAGGAGGTGTGGAGAAAAGCACATGAGTGAAACTGTCACAGGATACATAGATCATGTTATTTTCAGAAATGAAGATAACGGATATACAGTTATGGTACTGAAAGGTACAAAAAAAGAGGAAGAGCTGACCTGCGTGGGAAGTTTCCCTGCGATCATACAGGGGGCATCTATTGAAGCAACCGGAGTATATATCCATCATCCGGTATATGGCAAACAGTTTCAGATCAGTTCTTTTACAGAGAAGATGCCGGAGGATACATATGGAATAGAACGTTATCTGGGTTCGGGCGCCATCAGGGGAATCGGTGCTGCACTGGCTGCCAGGATTGTGCAGAAGTTTGGAGATGACACACTCCGTATCGTAGAAGAAGAGCCGGAGCGGCTTGCAGAGGTAAAGGGGATCAGTGAGAAAAAAGCCCGGGAGATCGCTGCGCAGGTAAGTGAGAAGGCAGAGATGCGAAAAGTAATGATCTTTCTGCAGAAATATGGGATTTCCCTGAACCTGGGCGCAAAGATTTATCAGAAATATAAGGAATCTGTCTATACGATCCTTCAGGAGAATCCTTACAGACTTGCGGAAGATATTTCCGGTGTGGGATTTAAGATTGCTGATGAGATTGCTGCCAGAGTCGGTATTCACGCAGACTCAGATTACAGAATCCGCAGCGGAATGCTGTATACTCTTCTGCAGGCTTCGGGAGAAGGACATACTTATCTTCCGAGGGAACAGTTATTTACAAGATGTGCCAGACTTCTGGGAGTGGATGAATCCTATATGGAGAAACATCTTATGGATATGGTTATTGACAGGAAGCTGGTGCTGAAAGAAAAAAGCGGAGAAACTATCGTTTATCCGGCACAGTATTATTATCTGGAACTGAACACTGCCAGGATGCTTAATGAACTGAATATTGTGTGTCCTGAGGATAAAGAGCTTGTCAGGCACAGAATTGAGCTGATCGAGAAAGAGACAGGAACTGTTCTGGATGAAATGCAGAAGAAAGCAATCACTGAAGCAGCGGATCATGGACTCTTTATTCTTACAGGAGGCCCCGGTACAGGTAAAACGACAACGATCAATGCGATCATCCGCTTTTTTGAGGGAGAAGGTGCAGAGATTCGGCTGGCTGCACCTACCGGACGTGCTGCAAAGAGAATGACAGAGACTACCGGATATGAGGCGCAGACAATTCACCGTCTGCTGGAACTGAATGGAATGCCGGAAGAAGAGAGGGACGGGCATTCAGCTAAATTCGAGAGGAATGCGCAGAATCCGCTGGAGGCAGATGTGATCATTATTGATGAAATGTCTATGGTGGATATCCATCTGATGCATTCTCTTCTTCTTGCAGTGGTAGCAGGAACCAGACTGATCCTTGTGGGGGATGAGAATCAGCTTCCGAGTGTAGGCCCGGGCAATGTGCTGAGAGATATTATCCGAAGCAGATGTTTCCCTGTAGTGGAACTGACTAAGATATTCAGACAGGCATCAGAGAGTGATATTGTTGTAAATGCTCATAAGATAAATAAGGGAGAACAGGTTCAGATCAATAATAAGAGCAGGGATTTCTTTTTTCTGAAGAGATATGATGCAGATATCATTATAAGAGTAGTGATCGCGCTGATCCAGGAGAAACTGCCGCGCTATGTAGATGCCAAACCCTTTGAGATACAGGTACTGACACCTATGAGAAAGGGACTTCTGGGAGTAGAGCGGCTGAACCAGATCCTGCAGAGATACCTGAATCCGCCGGAAGACGGGAAATCCGAGAGGGCGGTTGGAGACCGGCTGTTCCGCACAGGGGACAAGGTCATGCAGATCAGAAATAATTATCAGATGGAATGGGAAATCCGGGGACGATATGGGGTTGTCATTGAGAAAGGCGTGGGAGTATTTAACGGAGACACCGGAATCCTCAGGGAAATCAATGAATTTGCTGAGACAGCAGAAGTGGAATTTGAGGATGGACGTTTTGCAATGTACTCGTTCAAACAGCTGGAGGAACTGGAACTTGCATATGCTATTACAATCCACAAGTCTCAGGGATCTGAGTATCCGGCAGTCATACTTCCATTGCTTTCCGGACCACAGATGCTTTTAAACAGGAACCTTCTTTATACCGCAGTTACCAGAGCAAGAAAATGTGTGACGGTTGTGGGAAACGAGGAGACCTTTGCAGAGATGATACGCAATGAAAAACAGCAGAAGAGATACAGTGCACTGGATGAACGAATCAGAGAACTGAGTGAGACTACAGGGGATAATAATACAGATGGTGAAGAATGATATTGCAGACTGTGATCTGATGACTGAATAATAACAGAGAAAAAATTTATTCCGATAATATGAGAAAAACAGAAATACAGAGGATAGCAAAACAAAGAGTAAAATAGTGGAAGGAAATGGAAATGAAACGGTTTCTGAACATGGTTGCTGATATTTTTTACCCGAGATGCTGTCCGGTCTGTCAGAAAATACTGGCAGATCAGCGAAGGATGATCTGTCCGGAATGCGAGAAAGAACTTCGTCCGATTGGTCATCCCAGATGTTATAAATGTGGAAAACCCATAGAAACAGGGGAATACTGCAGAGACTGTCAGAAACACAGGCATATGTATGAACAGGGAAGAGGTATTTTTGTCTATGATGGCATAATGAGAAGATCTGTTACCAGATATAAGTACTATGGATGCAGAGAATACGGTGATTTTTATGCCAGAGCAATGTATCGATATGCACAGAAAGAATTGCGGGAATGGAAGCCGGATCTGATCGTGCCGGTTCCGGTACACAGGTCGAAGGAGCGGCAGAGAGGTTTTAATCAGGCTGCATATCTGGCGGAGAAACTCGGTCATTATACCGGGATTTCCACAGATGTCAATATTGTGCAGAAAGTTTTAAAGACAAAGTCGCAGAAAAAACTGAATGCTTTGCAGAGAAGAAAAAACCTGGAAAAAGCGTTCTGCGTGACCGGAGATGTCAGGGGAAAGAATATCTTGGTGATAGATGATGTGTATACAACAGGAAGTACGATCGATGCAATGGCCGGATGCCTGAAGAGAAAAGGTGCCGGAAATGTTTATTTTCTTACGGTTTGCACAGGCAGGAGATAAGAAAAAACACTTTTCATACATAATGATATATGTTACAATTAATCTGTATGATTATATGAATGATATCAGGTTGTTGCTGAGAACAGAGTGAACAGTAATAGCGGATTATAGCAAAAGGAAAAGCATACAGTAAGGAGTAATTTATGTTAAATGAAGAGAAGATAAAAATCATGAATAAACTTGCCATGTATGAACAGGGTGAAGGAAAGAAATATCTTCCGGTCAGCAGGTACTACCGTAGTGATTATATCGGACTTGCCATGATTAAGAATTTTTTCCTTGTTACGATTGGGTATTGCCTGATTCTGGCCGGTATCGCAGCATATTTTGCTGAATATCTGATAGATAATGTTCATAAGATGAACCTTGTTTCACTGGGTGTGGAAGTTATTCTGGGGTATGTGGCAGTGCTGGTACTGTTTTCTGTCCTGACATATATCCAATATACGGTGAAATACCACAAAGCAAAGAAAAGTGTGAAAAATTATTATGAAGAACTTACACAATTAAGTAAAATCTACGGTCGCGAAGATAAAAAATCTTCAGCCAGAGGAGTTACAGGAGGATATAAAAAATGACAGCATTACTCGAATTAAAACAGCGAATAAAGAATTTATACAGCCAGTATGAGATTTATATCCTGCCTGTCTTACGTTTCGTTCTGGCAATGGCTTATTTCATATGGATCAATACCAATATGGGATATATGAAGCAGATCGATAATATATTTATTGTTCTGATCCTTGCACTGATCTGTTCCATTCTTCCTTCGGGTGTAATGATTTTTGTAGGATTTGCCCTGATGGTCGCACATGGTTATGCACTGGGGATAGAAGTTGCAGGTTTTATGCTTGTGCTGATCCTGTTTATGGCAATTCTCTTCCTGAGATTCAGTTCAGACAATAATTTAGTACTTGTATTTACACCGCTTTCCTTTGGGTTCAGTGTTCCGACGCTTCTTCCTATCGGAAGCGGACTTTTGTGCAATGCGTTTTCTGCACTTCCTGCAGGCTGCGGAGTGATTATTTACTATTTTATCCGTTTTATACGTGTACAGCATAAACTTCTGGAAAACCCGGATGTTGCCATAGCTGACAAATTAAAACTTCTGACAGATGGAATCGTGCAGAACTGGGGAATGTGGATCACAGTGATTGCCTTTATCGCAGTGATTCTGCTGGTGAATCTGATACGTACCCGCTCTTTTGACTATGCATGGAGAATTGCCATTATTGCAGGTGGAGTTGTGTATGTTCTGATGATTATTGCAGGTGGATTTTATTTTAGACTGGATATTGATGTTGTTACGCTGATCATTTATACAGTGATCTCTGTGGTGATAGGATTACTTCTTGAATTCTTTGTATTTGGTGGTGACTATACCCGTACCGAGAGACTGGAATATGAGGATGATGAATATTATTATTATGTAAAAGCAGTGCCGAAAGCCTGTGTCACAACATCTGAAAGAAGTATAAAGAAGATTAACGGAAGTTCCGCAAAGGATGAAAGACCGGCACAGGATAACGTTGTTTCTTATGCGAATCCTATTTTTCATGGTGATGAGAAAGCAGTGACGACAGATGAGGCTGCAGCACCTGTAGAGAGAAAGAAAGATATTGACAGCGTGGATTTTGAGAAGAAACTGGAAGAATCATTAAAAAATCTGTAAAAAGCAGTTTCCGGTAACGATGAGACATACGAGCCAAAATTCCATTGCC
>OLWR01001253.1_pt1 | contig 12434 bp, 10 predicted proteins | sample 1673531 | NCBI WGS metagenome assembly OLWR01 (sample SAMEA103958114, study PRJEB25191) | human gut metagenome | reverse complement strand
GTCCTTTTTTCTATACAAACAGCAGAGAATATCATCATAATAAAAAATGAGACGGAAATGTGATGAAAAATAAATTATATCTGACTTTAATTATCAATATTATTATAATTATAATAACAGCAGGATGTACATATCAGAAATCAAAAGAGCATTCGACAGAAAATGCACTAAAAAAAGAAACTTCACAGGAAATAGAAAAATCACAAAAAGAAGACGCGGCATCTTCTAAAAAACAGGAACATAGTATGAAAACAAATGAGAAAACAGTAAAAGAGCAGAAACAGGAAAGTATGAAAACAGAGGGAAAAGCCGAAGTTAACATAAAAGAAATGCAGGCGGGGGATGTTGTGGAGGATTCCGTCATAACACAAACAGGTATGGAGCAGTTTTTTTATAAGGAAGAACTGACTGATGAGGTATTTGCAAGAATGGATGGCGTATCTTATCCGCAAAATGCACAGATTGGCAGGGAAGAGTTATGTTATCTTCGGGTGCTTCATACGGGTTTTGATGAAAAGACATATATAGGCGAGCTGGTGGTCAATCAAAAGATTGCAGACGATGTCTTAGAAATCATGAAAGAACTCTACGAAAATCATTATCCGATCGAAAAAATGCGCTTAATTGATGAGTACGGGGCAGATGATGAAGCATCCATGAGTGATAATAATACATCTGCTTTTAATTACCGCACCATTGCGGGAACAAACAGGCTTTCTAAGCATGGACAGGGGTTAGCAGTAGATATCAATCCAAGATATAATCCATGCGTGCGGACAAAAAACGGGATCACTACGGTAGAGCCGCAAAACGGAAGCGCCTATGTGGATAGGAATGCAGATTTTTCTTATAAAATTACAGAAGGAGATCTGTGCCTGCAACTCTTTTTAGAACATGGATTTACATGGGGAGGCAGTTGGAACAGTGTAAAAGACTATCAGCATTTTGAAAAGGCGGTAGAGTAAAGTGTCCGATATTTGGATGAATAATTATACATATTGACGGAGAATAAGAATTGCATTTTTACAAAAAGTGAGATAAAATAAAACAGCTATGATAGAAACGAACCGTGAATCGTAGCAGGATTGATCGAGGCGGAAAATGAACCAGCAAAAGAATCAGCAAAAAAATCAAACGAAACAAAATTACCAGAAAATCTTAGACCGCACCATAGAGGAACTGCAGCAGCTACAGCGTGTTCCGACATTATTGCTGCACAGTTGTTGTGCTCCATGCAGCAGCTATGTACTGGAGTATCTGTCGGAGTATTTTCAAATTACGGTGTTATACTACAACCCGAATATTTATCCGGATGAAGAGTATAAAAAAAGAGTGGCAGAGCAAAAGAAGTTCATCGAACGGTTCCCGGCAAAAAATAGGATCTCATTTATAGAAGGAAGATTTAATAAAGAAGATTTTTATGCGATGGCAAAAGGTTTAGAAGAGGTGCCGGAAGGCGGAGAACGATGTTTTGCCTGCTATGAAATGAGACTTCATGAGGCGGCGGAATATGCAAAACGGTTGGGAATGGATTATTTTACAACAACACTTTCTATCAGCCCTTTGAAAAATGCGGCAAAGCTTAACGAGATTGGCTTGAAGTTAGAAGAGGAATACGACGTGCATTATCTGTTATCGGATTTTAAAAAGAAAAACGGTTATCAGCGCTCCGTAGAGTTGTCGCATGAGTACGGAATGTACCGCCAGGATTATTGTGGCTGTGTGTTTTCCATGCGGGAAAGGGAACGTGTCCGCAAAGAACAGACAGAGAGATAAAAAATTATAAATCAAATAAAAAAGAAAGAGGTAAGGAACATGGCACAGTTATGGGGAGGACGTTTTACAAAAGAGACAGATCAGCTTGTCTATAATTTTAATGCGTCCATTACATTTGACCGGAAATTTTACAAACAGGATATCGAGGGAAGCATTGCCCATGTTACAATGTTAGGAAAACAGGGAATTCTTACAAACGAGGAAGCACAGGACATCATTAAAACCTTAAAAGAGATCCAAAGTGAAGTAGAGAATGGAACATTAGAAATTTCCTCAGAGTATGAGGATATCCATAGTTTTGTGGAGGCAACCCTGATTGACCGGTTAGGTGATACCGGTAAAAAATTACATACCGGAAGAAGCCGTAATGATCAGGTGGCGTTGGACATGCGTCTTTATACCAGACAGGAAGTAATGGCAACAGATGCATTGTTAGAAGAATTGTTAAATGTACTTTTAAGAATCATGGAAGAAAATACAGAGACCATAATGCCTGGATTTACACATTTACAGAAGGCACAGCCGATTACGTTAGCACATCATATGGGAGCTTATTTTGAGATGTTTAAAAGAGACAGACAGCGTCTGCGTGACATCTTTGAAAGAATGAATTACTGCCCATTGGGTTCCGGGGCATTAGCAGGTACTACCTATCCGCTGGATCGAGATTATACGGCGGAACTGATGGGATTTTACGGACCGACCTTAAACAGCATGGACGGTGTGTCCGACAGAGATTATCTGATTGAGTTCCTGTCAGCACTTTCTACGATTATGATGCATTTGAGCCGTTTCAGCGAAGAAGTCATTATCTGGAATTCAAATGAATATCAGTTTGTAGAGATCGATGATGCTTACAGCACCGGAAGCAGTATTATGCCACAGAAGAAAAATCCGGATATTGCGGAATTAGTCCGTGGCAAGACCGGACGTGTCTATGGTGCATTGGTGTCACTGCTCACAACCATGAAAGGAATCCCGCTAGCATATAATAAAGATATGCAGGAGGATAAAGAACTTTCCTTTGATGCGATGGATACGGCAAAAGGCTGTATTGCATTGTTTACAGGCATGTTAGATACGATGAAATTCAATCAGGAAGTGATGCGCAACAGTTCGAAAAACGGATTTACCAATGCGACAGACGCTGCCGATTATCTGGTAAATCATGGCGTACCATTCCGTGATGCACATGGGATCGTAGGTCAGATCGTACTTTACTGTATTGATAAAAATATGGCGATCGATGATATGTCTTTAGAGGAATTAAAAGCCATCAGTCCGGTATTTGAAGAAGATATTTATGATGCAATTTCCATGGAAACCTGTGTCAATAAACGTCTGACGATCGGCGCACCGGGAAAAGAGGCAATGGAAAAAGTAATTGCCTTAGAAAAAGAATATCTTGCAAAAAATCATGGCTCAGACTGGTTAAAACAGTAAGAATTGTTGAAAATGCATAAGAAATTTAGAAATCTAAGAGAAAATTTTAGCAAAATATGAATTGTTTTTTTGTCGAAAATAGCATAGTATTTTAACAGAAAGACAAATGTCCGCAATAAGCGGACAAAACAAGCGAAATGTGTGAGGAGATTAGATATGAGCGACAGATTAAAAGTAGGTATTTTAGGCGGAACGGGAATGGTAGGACAGCGTTTCATTTCCCTGTTAGAGAATCATCCGTGGTTTGAGGTAACGACCATTGCAGCAAGCCCTAGAAGTGCCGGTAAGACATATGAAGAGGCAGTCGGAGGAAGATGGAAGATGGACACTCCAATGCCGGAAGCCGTGAAAAAGATTGTTGTCATGAATGTCAATGAAGTGGAAAAAGTAGCATCAGAAGTAGATTTTGTATTTTCCGCAGTAGATATGACAAAAGAGGAAATCAAAAAAATCGAGGAAGAGTATGCAAAGACAGAGACACCGGTTGTATCAAACAACAGTGCACATCGCTGGACACCGGATGTACCGATGGTAGTACCGGAGATCAATGCAGAACATATGAAAGTCATTGAGTTCCAGAAAAAACGTTTAGGAACCACCAGAGGATTTGTGGCAGTAAAACCAAACTGTTCTATTCAGTCCTACGCACCGGTACTGACGGCATGGAAAGAATTTGAGCCATATGAGGTAGTTGCAACCACTTATCAGGCAATTTCAGGTGCAGGAAAAACCTTTAAAGACTGGCCGGAGATGGAAGGCAACATTATTCCATACATCGGTGGCGAAGAAGAAAAGTCTGAAAAAGAGCCGCTTCGTATCTGGGGCGAGATCAAAGACGGTGTGATCGTACCGGCGGAAAGCCCGGTCATTACCTGCCAGTGCATCCGTGTTCCGGTATTAAACGGACATACAGCAGCCGTATTTGTAAAATTCAAAAAACAGCCGACCAAAGAGCAGTTGATCGAAAAACTTGTAAACTTCAAAGGAGCACCACAGGAGTTAGGACTTCCGAGTGCACCAAAACAGTTTATCCAGTATTTAGAAGACGATAACCGCCCACAGGTAGCTTTAGATGTGGATTATGAAAACGGAATGGGCGTATCTGTCGGACGTTTAAGAGAAGATACGGTATACGATTGGAAATTCGTTGGTTTATCCCATAATACAGTCCGCGGAGCCGCAGGCGGAGCGATTCTGTGTGCTGAGCTTTTAAAAGCACAGGGATATATTACAAAAAAATAAAGAAAGTATTGTTGTTTTTTGAAAGAAGCCGCAAATGTGGCTTCTTTTTTGGATATAGGAAATTTTGTTCTGGCAAAAATTTTTGTAATAAGATTTTAAATCAAGCTGTTTTCTATGGTATAATCGGAATGAAAATAATCAGCTTTCCCTTTTGGGAAAACATAGTAAATAACGGGGAACAGGTGGAAGGAGATTTTTTTATGAAGGCAAAAAGGATTTCAGCATGGATCATTGCAGTATCACTCTGCATTACAAACAGCGGACTGGTGTATGCAGCCGAAAATACCGGAGTGGAGGAGAGCAGCATACAGGAAGTTCAGGAAGAAGATTCCATAAAAGAAAAAAAAGATGAGGAGCCTGCAGCGGAGTGTGTTTCTGAGGACGTACAGGCGGAAATAAGCAATGAAAATGAATTAAGTAGGGAAATTACCACGGAGACGGAAAACGTGGCTGAAAACGGCACTCAGGAACAGCATGACTGGGAAGGTAAATTATATTCAGATGGAACGGCAGAAATCACAAAATATACGGGCAGTGATAAGGATGTAGTCATACCATCCACGATTGAGGGTCATACAGTAACATCACTGGAGCAGGAGGTATTTTATAAGAATACAACGGTGGAAACCATTCATATACCGGCAACAGTGATCCATATGGGGCATCCGGGAGATGTAGCGATAACTACATTTGATGGAACAAAATCACTGAGATCGATCACAGTGGAAGAAGGAAATCCGGTTTATTTTTCCAGGGATGGGGTGTTGTTCCGGTATGCAGCAGATGATGGGAAACCGATGATTGAGCGTTATCCGGAAAATAAGCCGGGTGAAACATATATTATTCCGAGAGATATTGATGCAGTAGGAGATTTTTATCAGCCTAAAAATCTAAGGAAGATCGTTATTCCTGATACGGTAAGTTATATCTTTATATCAGCATTTACAGGACTTTCAGACGCAACGATAATATTCTGCCATACGGAACCTTCACAGGTTCGTGTAAGAGATATATTTGCCAGTCTTACAAACTGTAAGATCATTGTTAAGAATCAGGCAATGAAAGAAGCAATTGGATCGGCAGATGACTTTTATAATTCGGAAAACATCAGTGTGTTGTTGGAGTCCGAATTATCTGCAGAAGAAAGAAATGCATACCTGACACCGGCAACAGATCTAACCTTTGCTGATGGAAGCAGGACAAAGAACATCACATTAGAGCCGGAGGAAAACTGTACGATCGACTATCAGCTTGTCCCGGAAGACACAACGGATGTTGTGACATGGAAAAGCTCCGATGATTCCATTGCAAAAGTGGAATGTGTGAATGGAAAGGTGACAGTTACTGGAGAAGCAAATGGAGAGTGTGTAATTACCGGCACTGTTCATGATCAATATACGGTAAATCTGAATGTTAGTGTAAAAAGAAGTGTTACTAAAATAGATATGGAGTATGGATGTAATCTTAATCCTGAAAGAATTGTTTCAGATATGAAAAACAGAGGTTCGCTGACATTAAATATTTATCCGTATGACGCGAAATATCGTGAAAATGTCATCTGGGAAAGCAGTGATCCATCTGTGATCAGTGTAAAGAAAGGTTCAGAAGGTGTGTGTGACAAATACTACTATCATACAGCCGATTGGAAAGTATATAAACCAGGAGAAGCCACTATAACAGCAAAATATACAGATAAAGAAACAAAACAGGTCATAAGTCGGAGTATTCGGTTAAAATTTACAAAAGCCATTCGAGAGTGTTCAGCACAAGCGGCTGATTGTACCTACACTGGAAAATCCTTAAAACCGGAAGTGATTATAAAAGATGGTTCTGTTAAGCTGAAACCGGGAACCGATTATACGATATCGTATTCTGATAATACGAAACCGGGAACCGGAAAAGCGATCATTAAAGGGACTGGAAATTATACTGGAGAGACAGTAGCCTATTTTGAGATACAGAAAAAAGACAGCACAAGAGATTCTGGAGAGAAAGACCAAAAAACCGATCAGAAAAAAGATAACACAACCGAGAAATCAGGTCAGAAGATAACGGGTATCTCTTCCAGTTATAAGAAAGCGTATAATTCCTCCTTTACTTTAAAACCAAAAGCTAAAGGCAAGATTACCTATAAGAGCAGCAATACAAAGGTTGCCACGGTAAACAGTAAAGGAAAAGTGAAGATCAAAGGAACCGGGAAAGTAACGATCACCATAACGGCAAAAGAAACATCGGCTTATAAAAAGCAGACGAAGAAAGTAACCATTTATGCCGTACCGGGAAAGCGTGATATTAAGAAGCTGTCCTCCGGGAAGAAAAAGCTGACTGTGCAGTGGAAGAAAGATAACCAATCAGACGGCTATCAGGTGCAGTATTCCACGGACAAAAAGTTCAAAAAGAACGTAAAGAATGTAGTGATCGGAAAGAAACAGACCACGAAGCAGACCATTAAAAAGCTAAAGACCGGAAAGAAATACTATGTACGGATCCGTTCTTACAAAAAGATAAGCGGAAAGAAATACTATGGAACCTGGAGCAGCAAAAAGACGGTAAAAGTAAAGTAGCATATAGGGAAATACAAAAAAGACATCGAAAAGATGTCTTTTTTGTGCTTCAAAGCAAAGTCGGATAATGGTGCTACTTGTAAAAATGTGATATAATATATTTTGGGTACTGTCATAACGGTAGGCGGTTAGTCCTTCTGTAGAGGGACTGTGACCCTCTGATTACATAGAAACCTGAAAATGGAATCCAGTGGAAAGGAGGGCTAAGCCAATGAGTATTGTAGACTTCATTGCAGTAGTTAGCTTCGGCTTGACCTGCTTTAGTATCGGATACACATTCGGTAAAGATAATGATAAACCACAAAAATAGCCGCCCATGTCCAAGTGAAGCAGCTATTTTTGTTTGACTTTATATCGGACTAACCGTCTATCGGCAGTACCTATTTCTAACATTATATTATCACGCAGGATTGTAATTGTCAAAGAGTTTGTAGAACAGGACATCCGGGCATCGGATCAGTTAACATGAGTTTGGCAGGAAAGCAGTATAGGAGGAAATATAGGAAATGTATGGTATTTCTTTTGAGTTAAATTTAGAAGTTTTAAAGAAAGAGTATGGTAATTCGTATCATTGTGCTTATGAAGAAGTTAGGCATGAGTTGGGCAATGTTGGATTTGAATGGACACATGGCAGTGTCTACATCAATAAAAGCAATGAAAATAGCTTGACAACGGTATATAAGGCAATCAGTCGATTATCAAAGATTGAATGGTTCAGAAATAGTGTTCGTGATATTAGAGCTTTTAAAGTAGAAGATTGGTCAGATTTTACAGAGATTGTAAAAAACGGAAGGTAAATTTAAGAGCCGTAGAATCCGATTCTTATTTTGTATATTTTCTGTAGAGGCATATAACTGAGTTTCTTTTCTTGTGGCAAAAATTAAATTGTGATATAATGAGTACAAATGAGTTAACATGCCCGCACATCGAAAGAATCTTTGATTTTTGAGATGCACTGTAGATATAGAGTATACGAAACACACATCAATTCACATATGAGGAGGGAAGTCTATGATTATCAGAACCGCTGAGATCAAACCATTAGAAGAAGAATATCAGGCAAACGGAAACCGTCTGGTCATCTATTACGGTGATGAGAACTGCCAGAAAGAGCAGCTTTTAAAATATTTTATGCAGGACAAAAAAGCCTTTTATTACAGAGCACGTCCGGCATCCGAGCAGCAGCAGCGAAAAATGATGGGGATGCAGATAGAAGAGCAGTATGATGCAGCCATAAAAAAATACACCTATGAAGAGTGTTTTAACCGGATCAAAAGCGGTGATGCGTCCAAACTGGTCGTGATCATTGATGAATTTCATCATATCGCAAAAAAGGATGATACTTTTTTAGAGGCAATTATGAAGTTAAAGGCAAAACGCCTTTATCCGGGGCCGGTTCTGATCATTTTAGCAAGCAGTGCCTTTAAGTGGATTGAAGAAGAGGGCAGGGAGCTGCTTAAAGCAAGTCTTAAAAAAGTTGACCGCATAGTGCGTTTAAGAGATATGCAGTTCTTAGAACTGGTACATGCACTGCCGGAATATTCCGTAAGCGAATGTGTGGAAACCTACGGGATCATTGGCGGAGTACCGGCATATGTGAACCGTTGGAGTTCTAAAAAAGATCTGAAATATAATGTGTGTAAGCATATCCTGTCACCAAACGGAAATCTTTTCCGTGAGGCAGAGCGCGTAGTGGGCAGGGATTTAAGGGAATTATCTGTCTATAATACGATCTTATGCTCGCTTGCAGCAGGCAACCGCAAGCTGAATGATCTTTATCACGATACGGGATTTTCAAGAGCTAAGATCAGTGTATACTTAAAAAATCTGATGGCATACGATATTGTAGAGAAGATCAGTGTGTTTGAAACCGGAGGATGGGACAATGCACAAAAAGGTCTGTATCAGATCAAACATACCCTGATCCACTTCTGGTACAAGTTTGTTTATCCGCACATGAGCGGATTGTATGAAATGAGTACCGAGGAATTTTATGAGCGCTATATCAAAGAAGAATTGAATGACTATCTGAACCGCTATTTTGTAAAAGTATGTGGTGAGTATCTGGCATTGTTAAATGCACAGGGACAGTTGGCAGTACAGGCAGTGAAAATGGGCGTATGGATCGGAAAAAAAGGAACCATTGATATCATTGCACAGGATTCCGTGCGGCAGAATATCGTGGCAATCTGCAACTGGTCAGAGCCGGAACTGACCGATGAAATGTGGAAAAATTTAGAATTTTCGATGAAACAGGCAAAAATCAAAGCGGAGCAGTATTATCTGTTTTCTGCACAGTCCTTTGATGAAGCAATCCGGGAGAGAGCAGAAGAAAATCCGAAAATAAAATTAATTGATATGAATGAATTGTAGGAGTGATTATGGCGAAAGCTTTATACATAGCGGAAAAACCAAGCGTTGCGCAGGAATTTGCAAAAGCATTAAAGTTAGAGATGCGTAACCACAATGGTTATAAAGAGGGCGAAACAGCAGTCGTGACATGGTGTGTCGGTCATCTTGTCACGATGAGTTATCCCGAAGTATATGATGAAAAATATAAAAAGTGGAGTCTTGAGACACTTCCGTTTTTACCGGAAGAGTTCCTGTATGAAGTGATTCCAAGTGCAAAGAACCAGTATGAAATCGTATCGCAGCTTTTAAACCGGGAAGATGTGGATACGATTTATGTCTGCACGGACTCAGGGCGTGAGGGAGAATATATCTACCGTTTGGTGGAGCAGATGTCAGGTGTCAAAGACAAAGGAAAGCAGCGGAAACGTGTCTGGATTGATTCCCAGACGGAAGAAGAGATTTTGCGTGGCATCCGCGAGGCAAAGGACTTATCGGAATATGATAACCTGTCCGATTCCGCATATTTGCGGGCAAAAGAAGATTATTTAATGGGGATTAATTTTTCAAGGCTTCTGACCTTAAAATATGGAAATACGCTTGCAAATTATCTGCATGAGCGATATACCGTGATTTCTGTCGGCAGGGTAATGACCTGCGTACAGGGAATGGTGGTACGACGGGAACGTGAGATCCGTGAATTTGTAAAAACACCGTTTTACCGGGTGTTCAGCAGCATGGCGATCGAAGGCACCGGCATAGAGAGCGAGTGGAAGGCAGTTGAGGGAAGTAAATTTTATCAGTCGCCAAAACTCTATAAAGACAATGGATTTTTACAAAAAGAGGATGCCGGGGCGTTTATTGCCGGTCTTACCGGAAACACGGAATTTACCGAGAACGAAAATGGACAGAGCAGCCAGCAGACCGAAGGGACACAGGCAGTTGTAGAAAAAATCGAGAAGAAAAAAGAGCAGAAAAAGCCGCCGCTGTTATATAACTTAGCGGAACTGCAGAATGACTGTTCTAAATTTTTCAAGATCAGTCCGGATGAAACCCTTCGCATTGTGCAGGAATTATATGAGAAAAAATTAGTGACCTACCCAAGAACAGATGCCAGAGTCCTCTCTACGGCAGTATCAAAAGAGATCACAAAAAATATCAAGGGTCTGCAGAATATTCCGGGAGTACGGGCTTATGCCGAAGAGATCATCGCAAATAAAAGCTATCAGGGACTTGCAAAGACACGATATGTCAACGATAAGCAGATCACCGACCATTATGCGATCATTCCGACAGGACAGGGATTTGGGGCGATGAAGAGTCTGAAACCTTTGTCAGTCAAAGTCTATGAAGTTATTACCAGAAGATTTCTTGCGATATTTTATCCGCCTGCGGTATATCAGAAAGTAGCATTGACCTCTGCGATAGAAGGAGAAAAATTCTTTTCTAATTTTAAGGTGTTAGCAGATCCGGGCTATTTAAAGGTCATGGACTACTCGTTTTTTAAGAAAAAACTGGAGGAAAAGCCGGAAGAAGATGCAGACAGCGGGCTTTGCGATACCGAACTGTTAGAACGGATTTCAGCTATGAAAAAAGGAACACAGCTTCCGGTGAAAAGCCTCTACATCAAAGAGGGGGAGACTTCTCCGCCAAAGCGTTACAACTCCGGTTCTATCATACTGGCAATGGAAAATGCCGGACAGTTGATCGAAGACGAAGAGTTAAGAGCGCAGATCAAGGGAAGCGGGATCGGCACCTCAGCGACCCGTGCGGAAATTTTAAAAAAATTAGTGGCAAATAAATATCTGGCATTGAACAAAAAGACACAGATCATCACGCCGACCCTGCTTGGAGAGATGATTTATGATGTAGTAAATGCTTCGATAAGACCATTGTTAAATCCTGATTTAACAGCAAGCTGGGAAAAAGGACTGACCTATGTGGCAGAGGGAAGCATTACGACAGAAGAGTACATGGTAAAATTAGAGAATTTTATCAAAAGACGGACAGATGTGGTATTGAATTTAAGAAATCAATATGCCCTGCGCGGTTCTTTTGATCATGCAGCCGCATATTATAAAAAAGGGAAAACGAAAGGAAAAGAGAAAGACAATGAAAAAGTGTGAGATACATCAGCTCTATAATTTAGAAGAAACCATTGCAGCGGATATTTTTAAAGGTGTGACCTATCCGTGGGAAGTGCTTCCAAAGATTAAAGATTTCATTGTGGAATTGGGAAATACCTTAGATGTGTCAGTATATGAAAAACGCGGAGAGAACATCTGGGTAGCGAAATCTGCAAAGGTGGCAGAGACAGCATTTTTAAATGGACCTTTAATCATTGATGAAGGTGCCGAGGTCAGACATTGTGCCTTTATCAGAGGAAATGCCATCGTAGGAAAAAACTGCGTGGTGGGCAATTCTACCGAGTTGAAAAATGTGATACTTTTTAATTCCGTTCAGGTTCCGCATTATAACTATGTGGGGGATTCCATTTTAGGACATAAGTCTCATATGGGTGCGGGTTCGATTACATCTAATGTAAAGTCGGACAAGACACTTGTGGTTGTAAAAGACGGAAAAGAAGAAATTAAAACAGGACTTAAGAAATTCGGGGCGATGCTTGGAGATTATGTGGAGGTAGGATGCAATTCCGTTTTAAATCCGGGTACGGTTATCTGCCCGAATTGTAATGTCTATCCGCTTTCTTCTGTCCGCGGAGTGATTCCGGCAAACCATATCTACAAGGATGCAGACCATATTGTGGCAAAAAAAGAAAAATAGTAGTTGTATCTAAAAAAGTGCGAATTTGCACTAGACTTTAGGGAAAAAATATGCAAAAATATTAGCGGTATGTCGAATGATAACGAGTTTATCTACAATTAACATGCGAAAGGAGTCTTAAGATGATTTACACAAAGGAAGTTGAAAACATGTGTCCTGTAGCAAAGGGCGCAAAGCATGAGCCAGCTCCTATCCCGGAAGAGGGAAAGTGGGTTCATTCCAAGAAAATTGAGGACATTTCAGGATTTACACACGGTGTAGGCTGGTGTGCACCAC
>OLWR01001251.1_pt1 | contig 12450 bp, 9 predicted proteins | sample 1673531 | NCBI WGS metagenome assembly OLWR01 (sample SAMEA103958114, study PRJEB25191) | human gut metagenome | reverse complement strand
TACGAAAATGATACACTTTTAAAGTTAGTTATGATTAAGTTTTGCTTCATCCAAAAACAGATATCATATCCGGCAAAATAAAAAAATGAAGGAGAGGAAACAACGTGAATAATCAAAATTTTTATCTGCGTCTGATCGCACTTTTGCTGATTATCATGGCGGTATTTTTCTATAACGGAACAGTAAAAGATAAAGAACAGGCTCAGGATATTGCAGACCTGACTGCAAAAACAGAGAGCCTGGAGAAACAGCAGGACCAGATTCTTACAGCATTAAAGGAAACTTATGAGGAACAGAAAACAGCAGCAGAAAGTAATGCTTCTTCTGATGTATCTTCAGAAGCTGATAATAAATCCGAAAAAGATTCCACAGAGGATAAAGAAAATACAGAGCAGGCAGATTCTGAAGAAGCTGATGATTCTGACAACGTATATAAGAACGGTAATTTTGAAGGTTCAGGAACCGGATACGGTGGAACCATCACAGTCCAGGTAACTCTGGAAGACGATACTATTACAGCAGTCAGTGTAGTCAGTGCGCCGGGTGAGGACAGTGCTTATCTGTCACAGGGCGAGAATGTCATAAACAGTGTCATCAGCGAGCAGAGCACAGATGTTGACACTATTTCCGGAGCAACTTTCAGTTCTACCGGTATCTTAGAAGCAGTAAATGACGCATTATCAAAGGCGGAAAACGCATGAAAAAGAAACAACGAAAGATACGGCTGATCCGTGCCGCCATACAACTTATGTTTTTTATAGCAGCGCCCTCCCTTTTTTCTACGGCATTTGCAGGAGTCAAATCCATCTTTCTTGCAATCGGAGGACAGCAGAGCGTAACCTGGAACTCTTTTCTGGATATTACGGCATTACTGTTAATTATTACCATTCTGTTCGGGCGTCATTTCTGCGGTTATGCCTGTGCGTTTGGCTCACTGGGAGATGCTCTGTATGAGCTTACCGCGTTTATCCGTGCGAAATGCTTTGGAAAAAAGAAAAAACATGGATATCCGGAGGAATGGGTACACAGATTGCAGAAAGTAAAATATGTACTCCTTGCGTTCCTGCTTCTTTCCTGCATGACAGGATTCTATTCTAAATTACAGGGAATGAGTCCATGGGATGTATTCTCCATGCTTACAACAGGCAGACTGCCGAAATCTACCTACATCGTGGGAACAGTTCTGCTGATCCTGATCATTGTCGGAATGTGTACACAGGAGCGTTTCTTCTGCCAGTTTCTCTGTCCTATGGGAGCAGTATTTGCAATTATGCCGGTTATACCGGGAGCACTTTTCAAACGAAATCGTCCAAACTGTGCGCCAAAGTGCACTCTCTGTAAGAAGAGATGCCCGGCACACCTGGATATTGACGGTGATACTGCACATTCAGGGGAATGCATCTGCTGTCACGCCTGCACTGCAGTCTGCCCAAGGAAAAATATTCATACAGGCACTGTTATTGATAAAAAATAGCAACTGCTAACTTATTGAGAAAATTTAATTAGTAAGAACTAACTATATTGGTAGACATACTATCCATACAGTGATATAGTCTATAGAGTTAGTTGGAAACAACAATAAGAGGATAAGGAATCAGAAAATATATGACAAACAGACACTCTTTTGTACTGGGACTTTTTATTACAGCCTCCCTTTTATGCGCATCCCGGACTGTATGGGGAAACTCTGAAATAAACACATACACCAAAACAGACTTTGCTATGGACACCGTAGTATCAGAGACTCTTTACACAACAGGTGAGGACATCACAGCAGACATAATCTCTGCATTAAAAGATGTGGAAGAAAACTGGATCTCCTGGACAAAAGAAAGTTCTCAGATATATCAGATCAATCAAAATGCCGGGAATACAACAACGGTATCTGATGAAACTGCCACCTGTTTAAAACAGGTACTGGATTTGTCGAAAGCTTCTGACGGAGCCATGGATCCTACTATGGGAAGAGTGATCCGCCTGTGGGACATTGACGGAGAGGATCCGCATATTCCTTCAGATGATGAATTAAATTCTCTGCTTGAAAATGTAGGATATGACAAGGTGACTCTGGATGAAAATAAAGTTACCATGCCAGAGGGAGTAACTCTTGATCTGGGGGCTGCAGGTAAGGGAATCGGCTGCGATGCAGCACAGAAGATTCTTGATGCAGATAAAAATGTATCAGGCATGATCCTGAATCTCGGCGGCAGCAGTGTTATGAGCTATGGAAGCAAACCCGACGGCTCTGCCTGGCAGGTAGCTGTCACTGATCCGCGGGATACAGAAGGTGATTACCTGGGAGTAGTTACTCTGAATGGTACTGAATTTTTATCTACTTCCGGAGATTACGAAAAATACTTTATAGAAGATGGTGTTCGATATCATCATATACTGGATCCTGCTACAGGATATCCTGCAAGAAGCGGTCTCACATCTGTGACGGTTGTGTGTGATGACGGCCTGAACGCAGACGGACTTTCCACTGCATGCTTTGTACTGGGAAAAGAAAAGGCAGAAGAACTTTTGAAGAAATACAATGCAGACGGACTGTTCGTAGATGATTCTGATCATGTCTGGATGACGGAAGGCATGAAAGAAAGATTTCAATTACTGAAAGATACTTATTCCATCGGTGAATAGGTTTATCTTATATAAAGATCTCTGAACTGTCAAAAATTTCAGTTTTCCGGACAGTTTGGAAATATATTTATTAACTCATATTCAGGAGGATTTAAAGGTATGCGCAAGGGAAATTTAATCAAAATGGCAGCTCCTGCAATTTTAAGTGCAGCAATGATGGTTTCAGGATTACCGGTTATGGCTGCGGATTTTACATCTGATACTGCGGTGGAGACTGAGGCACAGGCAGATGAGTTTAATGTAGCAGATGACACTGCTAATGCTTTCGCAGGCGATGAGGAAACACCTTTTGTTGACGATCAGGCAGCAGCAGAAGATGAATTCGCTGCAACAGCAGAAACAGGCTACAAATATGTCTATGCAGGTCTGACATGGGCACAGTACTGGGCATCTGAGGGAGTTTATAATGCTGCAAACACAGCTTCCAATGGAACAAAAGACAGCCATGATGAACTTGACAAGGGTGGTTTCGACACAGTAACCAGAGCTACTGTAAACCATGGCCTGCACAGAGGAAGCTACCAGTGTGAAGCAATCATGTATGACAAAAACGGCGGTTCTTATGAGATTTCCTACTGGACCTCAGCTAATGATGCAGTTCTTACAGACGGAACAACTGTAAAGCTGAATCAGCCTGAAAGAGGACAGATCACAAAAGCTGACGGAAGTGTTGCAGAATTTGATCATTACAGCGTAGTAGGTCTGAAATATGTACCTGTCGCAGTAAAAGCAGAAGATTATGAAGCCTTCAAATCCCAGTTCAAGGTTGTGGAAGATGGAAGCACAGTTGCCGGAGGATTTGGAGAAAACAATTTGCAGTCCTATAGTGCAGTTGCGGATGTTACCGCTGAAACAAACGGCTTAAAAGAAGCTGTAAAAGGTTCCGATGGAACATTCACATTCAAGGCCAGAACAAACGGTACAGGTTCCGGACTTAAAGATCAGGCACTCCAGACATCATCCAATGTTACCGCAACAGTAAAAGAAGCAAGTGGAAGTTACGGCGAATTCTTAAGAGTAGATATTACAGGTGACGGATATGGTGCTCTTGGTGCTAAAATGTATGCTGTAAAATGGGATTACTACGGAAATGGTAATAAAGTTCTGGCATCTTACGGAACAAAATTTGCAGCAGATAACTGGATGCACAAGGCAATGGGAATCCAGCTTGGTCTGACAGATTCCTACCGCTGCCAGCTTCCAAAAGGAACAGATGGAACCGGCAAATGGAAAATCACCGTATATGCAATGGGATATGCAGATACTGTATTTGAAGTTAATGCAACAGATGCAAACATCGTAAAACCGGAAGCAGGAGAAGCAGATACAACAGCATTAAAAGCAGCAGTAGAAAAAGCAGAAGCCTTAAAAGAAGCAGATTACACAGCAGATTCCTGGAAGGCAATGCAGTTAGAGCTTCAGGAAGCAAAGGATCTTCTTGCAAAAGAAAAGCCAACTCAGGCAGAGGTTGATGAAGCTACAACTCATCTGAACGCAGCAGTAGAGGCTCTTGTTAAAGCAGATACGAAGGTAACAGTAACTCTCAACAAGAAAACAGCCACTGTTTACAAAGGAAAAACAACTACACTGAAGGCAACTGTAACAGGAGCAGATGCACCAAAAGTTACATTTACTTCCAGTAACCCAAAAGTTGCAGCCGTAAACAAAACAACCGGTAAAGTTACTGCAAAAGCAAAAGGTAGTGCAGTCATCACAGCTAAATGCGGAGATGTAAAGGTAACCTGCAAAGTAACAGTTAAAAATCCAACTCTTACACTGAACAAAACATCTGCATCTGTAAAAGTCGGCAAAACAACTAAGATTACAGCAAAAGCAGCTCCGTCAGGAAAAGTTACATACAAATCCGGCAACAAGAAAATTGCTACAGTATCATCCAATGGTACAATTAAGGGTATTAAAAAGGGTACTGCCAAAATCACAGTAACATGCAATGGTGTAACCAAAACAGTTAAAGTAACTGTAAAATAATCTGACCTGACTGAAGTCAGGCGGATATTTGCAATCGGATTCGCAGACAAGAGGAAAGAAATCCTGTATCCCACCAGAAAGGGCAGGATTTCTTTTCAACTGTAAAACTTTATACAGTTGAAAAGAAATCATTTGAATATGATTTCCTGGAACTATTGAAGAAGGAGAAATTTATGGACAAAAATAATGAGCAGAAAAATAATAAGACTCCGGAAATGAAACCCAAACAGGACAGTTTCCGTCCATGGTTAAAGCTTATTCCTGCGGCAGCAGTTTTTGCAGCAGTCTGTGTAACCTGTTATCAGGCAGATAAAAGTCCTGTGGAGACTACATCGGTTTCCGATAATAATGTTATGTCTACTGATGAGATTAAAGAACTGATTTCACAAGGAACTGCAGATAAGGATTTTGATTCAGAAGACTCTTCTGAAACCAATGGAACCTCAATTTCAAAAACATCAAAAAAGACAAAAAAAACAAGTAAGATTAAAACAGGAACAAAGAAAAATTCATCTACAGGTTCCTCTGCAAATGGAGGTACAGCAGGGGGTGGTGCAGGAAGCACAGTCACACCAACTACAGAAGTTCCTGCCGGTGGATATGCAGACGGTACCTATACAGGCTCCGGAACCGGTTTCGGAGGAACGATCACTGTTCAGGTAACTGTCACTGACCATAAAATTGCAGCTATCAATATTGTAGATGCATCAAATGAAACAGCCTCCTATTTTGCAAATGCACAGGGTGTGATCAGCAAAATTCTTGCAAGCCAGTCTCCGAACGTAGATGCAGTCAGCGGTGCCACTTATTCTTCAAACGGAATTATTACTGCGGTTCAGAATGCATTGTCACAGGCAATTCCATCAGGAAATCAGGCAGTTGTTACGCCAACTCCCACTCCATCACCGAAACCGACAAAGAAACCTTCTCCAATACCGAAGCCGGGAGACGAACAGATTTACAAAGACGGAACCTATACAGGAACCGGTAAAGGATACAGTGGGACAATTACGTTGACAGCTAAGATTAAAAAAGGTGTGATCAAGTCTCTGGAAGCAGAGCATACAGATACGCCTATGTTCTTTAAGAAAGCATGGGACATCCTGGAAAATGAGATCATTCAGAATCAGTCTGTCGATGGCATTGATACTGTCAGTGGTGCAACCTACTCTTCAAAGGGTATCATAAACGCAATGAAAGATATTCAGAAGCAGGCAGAAAAAGGCACCACAAAAGTGACACCAACTCCAACACCAGAAGTAACAGTTACGCCAATTCCTGAGGCAACCCCAATCCCGACACCGGAAGAAACTCCGACTCCAGAAGTCACTCCAACACCAGAGGAAACACCAGCTCCCACACCAACACCGGAAGAGACTCCGGAGCCTACGCCGGAACCTACAGGACCATATATTGACGGAACTTATACAGGCTCAAGCTACGGATACAGTGGAAGAGTAAATGTAACCGTAACGATTCAGGGCGGTCAGATTGCATCTATTGAACAGAGTAACAGTGATTCACCTGAGTACTTTGATTATGCATGGGAAACTATTTATCCTCAGATTATGGGAAATCAGTCGGCCGACGGAATTGATGCTGCAAGCGGTGCCACTTATTCCTCAGAGGGAATCCTTGGAGCAATTCAGAAAGCACTTGCCCAGGCATTGGCATAAAATTATTGTAAGAGAAAAATCATATGCTCTGGCTATTTCTAACTTATAACGTAAAAATGGAGGACAACAATATGATTAAAACAACTGTAAAAGTAGACGGTATGATGTGCGGAATGTGCGAATCTCACGTAAACGATGCAGTGAGAAAAGTCTTTCAGGTAGATAAAGTTACTTCTTCCCACAGCAAAGGGGAAACTGTGATCATTTCAGAGAAACCTGTAGACGAAGCAAAGCTAAAAACAGCCATCAGCGCAACAGGATATGAAGTAAAAGGTATCAGTTCAGAACCTTATGAAAAAAAGAAAGGTCTGTTTTCATTTCTTCATAAATAATGAGCATGTTCAGTAAATATCATTAAATCATAAACCTATAAAAAAAACAGGCAGAAACTTTGCAGATTATACTGCAGTTTTTGCCTGGCTTTCTCTGTGCCAACAAATTGATTTCTCGACAAATCTCGAATAATGGCGTTAAAAAGTCTGAAAAATTCCAAAAAATCAGTTGCTTAATTTGTACAAAACATGGTAGACTATTTGTAGTTAAGAAGTGACAGAAATTTACAATTACTTAACCGAATCAGGTGAGACAAATGACTCTATCTGCCTGATTAATCAGGAGATGAAAGAATGAAAAGAAAAATAGAACTTGTCTGCTGGATTTTATTTACCTTATGTTCCGGTATTTGCTTCTTTATCAATTTTATGAGCAAACCTCCTGTAGACGATACACATAAATTTACCTTATATATGATCGGTGCTGCAACAGTATCTTTACTTTATCCGGGAACTATGTTTATCCTTGGACTGAGAAACAGTTATCTGTATGATGAATTAAACAAATTTGCTAAAGAAAAGGGCGAGACGGAAACTGTCAAATCTACACAGATTTCAAAACCATCCGTATCAGGATATACAGTCTCTGATATGAAAACCCTTGTCAGCGCTCTAATCTCTGATAAGAAACTTACAGAGGAAGAGAAAGAATTTTTATTAGAATACATTAAGAAGAAATGATGTGATGTTTTAAATGGAACTGTTAGTCTGTATGTCCATTTCAGGAAGTATTCCTGTTGTGATCTGTTTGCTTTTATATGTGATTCAGCGTGAAAATTATAATTACATTCTTGGAAGAAGATTACTGATTACAGGAATTTTCTTTTACCTGATACCGATACAGTTAATAAAATATCTGATACCTGAAGAAGTCTATCCAGAGGCTCTTTTTAACGAAGAAGCTCAACTGTACTTATCTAACTCCCTATCTTTCTGGACTGAGCGAAAGGGAGAATACATATGGATGCCGCAATGGTTTGATATTATATCTAAGTTCTGGCTTAGTGGAATTGTTATCTTTGCGGTTTATGAAATCATCAAATACTGGAGAAGTGCACATTCTATCAAGAATTTCATTTTTGAAAAAGAAGAAGATCCGGAAAACAATCTTACCTATTATCTGATTCCGGATGATACTTATGGACCATGTACCATCGGCTTTTTTCGTCAGAAGATTGTGATTCCGGAAAGTTTCCCTCTGCATCCTGATTTTGTCATGGTATATAAACATGAAGGTGCCCATCTAAAGAATCATGACAATTTAGTAAAACTGTTATGTCTCCTTGTCCTGTGTGTACACTGGATGAACCCTGTGGCATATCTTTTACTTCTCCTTTACATCGATACAGCAGAAATAGTCAGTGACAGCGCGGCAGTAGAAGGCTGTCCAAAAGAAAAACGCAAAGACTACGCCAAACTGCTGGTGTTAGAAGCCTCAACTTCGGACATACGTCCGGTTGTATGGAAAAATAATCTTTCCGGACATAAAAAAGATAAAGAAGGAAAGGATTTTAAAACAATAAAAAGGAGGATTAACTACATGATGAAAGAAAAGAGAAAAGGATTGTTGCAGAGAGGGATTATGGTGGCAGTGTCAGTACTGACGATTGTGGCTGGGGCTGGAACGGTGTTGGCGTATGAGGCTGTGCCTTCATCAGATGAAAGTTTTTGCGATGTTATTTTAGAGGATTCTTTAGACGACTTTGGAGATGATTGTATAGATACAAGTATAACATATTCTCTTGATTTTTCTAAAAGTGATATTATTTTTATCGACTCTGATGGGGAGCAAACCACAGACGATGCTTTATCATCATCATCTTCATATGCTTTATGTACACATATTATGGCGGATAGTGCTTTTTATACTCATGCAAAAAATTCATCAGGTGGATGTACTGTAAAAAAATATTCATGCCAAAAATGCAAAAAATGCGGATATAGAGCAAATGCAGTTCTTCAAAGTACACACACATATGTTAAATGTCCTCATTGATATTAATTAGCTAAATAAAAACTAAATAAAAAACCAAGGATCACTTTATGAAAAGAGTTTCCTTGGTTTTTTGTTTTTTTGAAATACTTTCTCAATATTCTTCCGATTAGCCTATTGCATTTTTATCAAAGTTAGAATATACTAACCAATAGAGTTAGATGACGCAAACTCTAGCGTGAATTAATCATTTGAATTCCATCCGAAGACCTGCTGAAATCTTCGGAACAATGGATCGCATCTGTGCTTGTTGAACTCACGGCTATGCTGAAGGCCGTACTGCAGATATAATCCATCCGGTACATCCCAGTTGCGATGTACCAGGAGTCCAAATGCAAAACCAGAAAGGGGATTTATCATGTACTTAGAAATTGAGAAAGTAATTGGAAGAGAAATTCTGGATTCCAGAGGAAATCCGACAGTAGAAGCAGAAGTATATCTGATGGACGGCACTGTTGCAAGAGGAACAGCTCCAAGCGGTGCTTCCACAGGAGAATTCGAAGCTCTGGAATTAAGAGATGGGGATAAAGCTCGTTACCTTGGAAAAGGCGTACAGAAAGCAGTAGAGAATATCAACACAACAATCAACGAAGCAATCGAAGGTCTCGATGCAAGCGACATCTATGCAGTAGACGCAGCAATGATCGCAGCAGACGGAACAAAAGATAAATCTAAACTTGGAGCAAATGCAATCCTTGCAGTATCTATCGCATGCTGCAGAGCAGCTGCAACCTCTCTTGAGATTCCGCTGTATCGTTTCCTTGGCGGAGTATCCGGAAACCGTCTTCCAGTTCCAATGATGAACATCGTAAACGGTGGATGCCACGCATTATCATCCGGTCTGGATGTACAGGAATTCATGATCATGCCAGTTGGGGCACCTTCTTTTAAAGAATGCTTAAGATGGTGTGCAGAAGTATTCCATGCACTTGCTTCTATCCTGAAAGAACGCGGACTTGCTACATCAGTAGGTGATGAGGGTGGTTTCGCACCTGCACTGAAATCCGATGAAGAAGCAATCGAGACAATCCTTGAAGCAGTTAAGAAAGCCGGATATGAACCAGGCAAAGACTTCAGGATTGCCATGGATGCTGCTTCCTCCGAGTGGAAGAGTGAAAAAGGCAAAGGATATTACAAACTTCCAAAAGCCGGCACAGAGTATACATCCGAAGAGCTCATTGAGCACTGGGCTAAATTATGCGAAAAATATCCGATCATCTCTATCGAAGACGGTCTGGATGAAGAAGACTGGGAAGGATGGCAGAAACTTACAGCCAGACTTGGCGACAAAGTACAGCTTGTCGGTGATGACCTGTTTGTTACAAATACAGAGAGACTTGCAAAAGGTATCAGCCTTGGCGCAGGTAATGCGATCCTGATCAAATTAAACCAGATCGGTTCCGTATCTGAAACACTGGAAGCAATTAAAATGGCTCACAAAGCAGGCTACACCGCAATTTCTTCTCATCGTTCCGGCGAGACAGCAGATACAACAATCGCAGACCTTGCAGTAGGACTGAACACCTGCCAGATTAAGACTGGAGCTCCCAGCAGATCCGAACGTGTTGCAAAATACAATCAGCTTCTCCGTATCGAAGAAGAACTCGGCGCAAGCGCAGTATATCCGGGAATGAAAGCTTTCAATGTGAAACAGGACTAAACAGAACTATGGCAATCCGCGTAAATAATACATACCATAAATAAAATAAACCTGTAAAATGCAAAATGCATTTCTCATCTTAATCGTTTAGTGAGAAATGCATTTTTGTATATGAGACTTTATTATATTCACTCATCTGTATCAATACTGTCTGTTTCTTCCGGTCTCTTCAGATATCCCCTTACAGCAGGCTCAATCGTTTGTTCCATAAGCCGGTGCAGCAGTTCTGTCGTAATATTATGATCTCCCAGAAGCGAATTATACAGGAAGTTTCCTGACAGTTCTTCAGTAATAGAACTCAGTCCTGCCAGAATCATTTTTTTGCCGGGTGTTTCGTTCCATCTGATTTCAATTCCATTATCTTCATGAAAGAAAATGTGCGCCTTTCGTTTCACACATTCTTCGATAAAAGTAACCTCCAGTTTTAACACAGGGATATCGTTTTCATCTCTTGCAAATTCTCCCAGTGTAGCTACAAGGTAATGTTCTCCATGAAGATCAACACATCCATCCGCAGCCCTTCCAAATCCAACAGGAAGTTTATGGATCACCTCACCTTCGGTAAAAGAAACGCAAAAGTTTCCCGCATCATAAGTAAAAGAAATTTCAGAAATACCATCTGTCATATTATTGTGGAATACCTGCACAAACAACGGCGCAATTCCAATATTCTGCTGTTCCATAACATAAGTTCTGCCGCTTACAGCCCGCATAAAACTGTGATGATCAGATGGGCGATCAACGGCTGCTGAAATACGGTAGCTGTATTTTTTATCTGAATGCTTCCTTCTGGAAACTACATTTCTTTTCCATCTCCCGCGCAGAGAAGTACTTCTGTTATTATTTTCTCCATTTTCCAGTTCTCCGCACAACCGTTTCAGAAGACTATAGGAGAGCGGATTCTCAGGTAGAACATCGGCGGGATGATAATTAACAGGGAAATATTTCCGAATGATATTCAGCATGATACAGTCCTGAAACATTTCTTTATTTCCAGCATTTGTGACAAGAACCATATCCATATCCGGATAAATAATAACATTCTGTCCCAACATTCCGTTATATTCAAAGCTTCCCGGGCGCTGTTCCATCCATAGCTGATATCCATATCCATAGGTGTCATTCTGAGTTTTCAGATGTCGTGCCGTAGATATTTCTATCCAATATTCAGACACCAGCTGCTGACCATTCCATTTTCCCCTCTGAAGATACAGCTGGCCAAGTTTTGCCATGTCTTCTGCACAGAGAAACAGTCCCCAGCCGCCTTTTGTAATTCCTTTCGGACAGGTTTCCCAGTAATATTTCGTGATACCAAGAGGACCAAACAGTCTCGGAGTCAGATATTCGGTCAGGGTTTCTCCTGTACGTTTCGTCACGATTGCAGAAAGAACATAAGTATTCAGACTGTTATATTGAAACTCTGTTCCGGGTTTTCCATTGACAGATGCATTCAGAAAACTTCCAAGCCAGTCATTTCCGGACACGATACCTGATTCATTAAAAGTTACGCCGCTTGTCATGGTCAGCAGATTCTCTACTGTGATCACAGGGCGGAAAATCTTTGAAAAGGCATTTATATGATCCGGAAAAATGTCATAAATATTTTCATCGAGTTTTAATTTTTCCTCTTCGATCAACATGCCGATTGCCATACCTGTGATGCTCTTGCACATGGAATGTGTAATATGCCACATTCCTTTAGGGTATGGTGCAAAATTACATTCACAGATTACCTTGCCATGATGCAGTGCCATAAAATGATGCATTTCCGTATCTTTGGAAGCATCCAGTTCCCGAAGAAGGGCAGCAAACAGATCAGAGGAGATTCCTTGACTCTCCGGTGTGGCACGTACAAATGCCTGCTCATAAACTGCATCAAACGGAAAATCCGGTTTCTGTGGGAAATAATCTACCCGTGTACCGCCTGTCTTTCCAAGGATCATATTTAAAACCAGTTCTGCAACCGCAATCTGTTCTTTTGCCATAGAGAATACCTCCTTTTTCGGATTTATTTTGATTATACAGACCTCATACAACAAATGCAAATTATATTTTTACGAGAAAGGATATTACCAGTGGACAGTAGCGCAGGATTCTCTTCCTGCGGAAGCTCACTTTAGTGACATAATAAAACGGCTGCGGAATGAACCGCAGCCAGTA
>OLWR01001249.1_pt1 | contig 12464 bp, 9 predicted proteins | sample 1673531 | NCBI WGS metagenome assembly OLWR01 (sample SAMEA103958114, study PRJEB25191) | human gut metagenome | reverse complement strand
TGGAATGAATTTTGGCTATGTTACTGAGAACGGAGTGAACAGTAACATTTTAGTTACTACAAGCAGTAGCATTTTTTTACTTTCTTTACTTTCCTACCAAAATCCGCTATACTGGGAATCACTTAGAAAATGAGATTTCTGCCGCCTGTGGCAGTTCTGACAGGGAGGTATTACCGATATGTTCCGTTTATGGGGAAAATTATGGAAAAATAATCATTTACTGAAAGATACTGTAATCTGCGATGACTCCGAAGATACGCGGACCCACAAGATTTTTCGTGGTCTGGAAAGTATCTGTTATGAAATGGATCTGGGAAACCCAATCTGGCTGGAATCTACAGTCAGACATTTTAAGAAACATGGAAAAGCCAGATTTTATCAGGATAATTTTATAGAGCAGATTGATTTTGATTATCTGGAGATCCAGGTAATTGAAGAGGATGACGAATAATAAATTATTCTGTCTTAAAATGTGTACAGGATCAGAAACTTTACATTGCCATATTGTTTCTGATCCTGTGTATCTCATTTGCTGTGAATTTTCATGTCTTTATTTCATAAATTCTCTTATGATTTCTCTCATAATCTCATCTTCCTCGGGTGTAAGCATTCCGCTGAAATGGCTTCCTGCTGCTGCAGTCTGGCGGATACTGTCCGCAATATGTTCAACGATTTCCTCTTTTACAGCTTCGTCAGCCTTCTCCGGCACCGGCACTTCTTCTACCCATGTGCGGGCATGTTCCACATAATCAGAAAAAGAATTCATCAGAAGTTCTTCTCTGTATGTAAAATCCAGCGCCTGTCTCAGCAAAAGCAATGCTGTCGGAATGATCGCAGCCACATAAAGATATGCCAGCGGCATTCCGTCCCATCGTGCATCTTTGGAATACAGAAAAAAAGCCAGTCCAAGAAAAGCGATACAGAAAAGTGACGGATACCAGACAAACCGGTTCATACGGTTCAACAGCCTGTCTCTTGTTTTCCAAAGATTTGTCCATTTCTCTTTGAGATTTGATTTAACCTCTGTATTTTTTCTGATCATTCTTCGGTAGGTAAGATGTGTGGTCAGCATCCCCAGTGCTCCCAGTCCGCCCATTAACATCATGGCATACAGCAGGAAATGCAGTTCCATAACTTTCTCCAGCATAACATCCTCCTCACTTGAACAGATAAGACTATCTGCTTCGCTGCCTGCTCATAAACTGACAGGATTATTATACTGCAGTTTCCGGTATCATGGAACTAAAATCGCTCATCAAATTCTCTCATAAAAAGACAAAAATGTCTCGAAGTGTTTACATATTTTCCAGTTTCGTAACTACCTCTTCAAACTTCATAAAATGGGAAGCTTTCACAAGAATAGTGTCACCATCCTGTACATAACCTTTCAGATGCTCCAGCAGACTTTCTCTGTCCGGCTCATAGATTACTTTCAGGTCCGGATTTGTCCGCTGTGCTCTCTCTGCCATATTTCTGCACAGTTTACCTGTACAGATAAGAACATCAATATCACATTTTCCGGCATGCTCTCCTACCTCCTCATGAAGCTGAACTTCATTCTCTCCAAGTTCACCCATATCGCCAAGGACTGCTATTCTGCGTCCTGCACCATCCTGCAGAACATCCAGAGAGGCTTTCATGGACATGGGATTTGCATTATAGCAGTCATCTACGATCAGAAATTTATCTGTTTCGATCATTCTGAAACGACCGCTGATCGGCTCCAGGCTCTCGATTCCGGCTTTGATCTGCTCAGTTGTAAGTCCGTAAATATTTCCAACTGCAGCTGCTGCCAGCGCATTATATACCATATGGCGCCCCGGCATCGGGATATCAACTGTAAATGCAGTATCCCCCAGATGAATGGTGCAGGTCATTCCCTTTAAACCTCTGCTTACAATCTTATCGCCGTAAACCTGACATTCATTACTCATTCCGAAAAATACAGGTTTTATCTTTTCATATTCTTTTACTGTGATAAGCTTGTCATCATCGCCATTTAATACAATATGTCCCTCCGGTCTGAGGAATTTAAAAATCTCTGTCTTTGCTTTCAGAACACCATTTCTGTCTCCCAGATTCTCCAGATGGCAGGTACCGATATTCGTGATCACGCAGGTGTCCGGTCTTGCAATCTGCGCAAGTCTGGTCATCTCACCGAAATCACTGATTCCCATTTCCAGAACTGCAATTTCATCTCCATCACGCAGACGGAAAACTGTGAGAGGCAGACCAAGTTCATTGTTAAAGTTGCCCTGTGTTTTCAGAGTATGGTATTTCTGGTTCAGAACAGATGCGATCACTTCTTTTGTACTTGTCTTACCAACACTTCCTGTAATTCCCACAACCGGGATCTGAAGCTGCTTTAAATAAAACTCTGCAATATCTTTCACTGCCTGAAGAGAAGATTCTACTGCGATATAAGGAAAATCAGCGTTATCAAGCACCCGTTCCGACAAGGTTGCCAGTGCCCCTGCCTCCATTACCTGTGGGATAAATTTATGGGCATCTACACGTTCCCCCACAATAGGTACAAACAGACATCCTTCTTCTGCTTTTCTGCTGTCTGTGATAACAGACATTACTTCTTCCTGTAATTTATCAGCCGGACCATAATAAGTACCGCCGCATACGCGGGCGATATTTTCAAGAGTTAAGTTTTTCATAATATTTTTTATATCTTCTTTCCTGTTATAGCAATTCTCTTAATAATGTATCTATAACAATTCTATAAATTACTGCAGACACGCTCTATAGTGTGAAATCCTGCGCCGGATATTTTTTCATGGAAACTTCAATCAGTTTCTCACATAAAGTCGGATAGTCGATTCCCAGAACTTTTGCCTCCTGCGGAATCAGACTGGTTGGTGTCATTCCGGGAAGAGTATTTGCTTCCAGACAATACATATCTCCATTCTCCTTCATCATGAAATCAAGACGGCAGTATCCTTCCATAAACAGAGCTTTGGCTCCTGCTTCCGCATAATGCTGCATTTTCTCTGTGAGTTCCGGTGAAATTTCGGCAGGACAGGTCTCAATCGTAGAGCCGGCCTGATATTTATTCTTATAATCATAGAATCCCTGAAGCGGAGCAATTTCGATAATCGGATAAGCTTTTCCGTCCACAACCGCTACTGAAAATTCACGTCCTTTTATATATTCTTCGACCACGACTTCATTTTCATAAGAATAAGCGTCTTTGAGAGCCTGCTCATATTCGGCCTGATCATTCACAATATAAACACCTACACTGGAACCGCCACAGCAGGTTTTTACAACTACAGGAAATTCCATTCCAAGTGCTTTCAGATCTGTGGTCATTTCTTCTTTTACCATAGACACTCCCCGCGGTGTTGGTACATTATTCATCAGGAACATCTGCTTGGTGATTCCCTTATCCATTGCCAGGGCACTGCTTAAATATCCGGTTCCTGTATATTTGATTCCCATCAGGTCAAATGTTGCCTGTACTTTTCCATCTTCTCCGTTCGCACCATGAAGTCCCAGGAAAACAATGTCAGCCGCCTCGCAGAGTTTCAGCACGTTTGGTCCGAAGAAGCTTCTTCTCTCTTTTTTCATCTGTTCAATCCTGTCGTTAAATGCTGACATATATTCTGATGCTGCGTCCACATCATACTCTGACGGAAACGGATTCTCCCGGTCCACATTCTCAATGCCGCAAAAAATATCCACAAGAATCGCCTGATGTCCTTTCTGTCGTAATGCCTTACATATTCCTGTTCCTGATGTAATGGAGACAGTACGTTCTGTACTTGTTCCCCCCGCTAATACTACAATCTTCATCATTTTTCTCCTTTATTCATAAATAACAATCGGTGTGTTCTTCTCAACATTGCTGAAAATGATCTGCACCTGATCGGATGGTGCACAGATGCTTCCATGTGTGCCTTCAAATTCATAAAGCTGTCCTCCGAAATCCATTCTCCATGGAGCATCACTGATCCCCAGATTTCCATCGAATGGGATCCAGTAATTTACAGCAGAAGGATAGTCCTCTCCGTTCACTGTACATCCGCTCTTCATTTCACCTGTTGTATAACATCCCACAGGAGTTGCACAGTTGGGCACGAATGGATTTCCGGATACGATCTGCGCATCCGCAGTCGGCGTTCCATCTTTATAGAATACCATTCTCTGGGCCGTCAGGTCAATCTCTATATACGTATATCCGATATCATTTGTTTTCCTGATCAGACCTTCATGGGAATAAACAGGTTCTCTGACCTGGGTTTCTCCGTTTTTTATCAGTTCTGTAAGTTCTTTCAGCTCCGCTTTCTGATCGATCTGCCAACCATAATTCCCTCCGCTGACAGTAATCTCACGACCATCATATGTATTAAATGTTCTCTCTGTTCCAACCGTATCATATTTAGCCGCCAGTTCACTGATATATGCTTCTATCTGTTTTTTGTCAAGTGTATAAAGACCGTTTTCATCTGTTGTGAGCCAGTTTTTGATCATATCTCTGTCTACTGTCTCTGTGCAATCGTCAAAATCATAGGTTATCACTACATCCGTAAGTTTGTTTATCAGTTCACAATTCTTCGTCAGAGTTTCATCACTCTGATAAACTTTCGGTTCTTTGTAGCATCCATCTGCTTCCAGATCAACCGGCGTTCGTCCTGTGACAAGAGCATCTATAATATCCTGACTTGTTTTTTCTGGTTTCAGTGCAGTTCCCTCCTGCTCAGGAACAATTACAAACTTATCGTCTTTCTCTTCTATATGAGCATCCGAAGGCTCTGTCATATTCTCCTGTTGCATACATTTCAGTTCGGAAATGGCAGCCTCTGTCTTCTGCTCATCATATTTAATGGAGGAGGACACTTCATAATTCCTGTGCTGATTAAAAGCAAGAAACCATGTAAAACGATCCTGATTTCTGATCAGTTTATCAACACTTCCATCTGAGTCATAGGAAAGTCCCGCCTGTTTTGCTGTGATACTTTCCTGTCCGTTATTTCTGGTGTCAATAGTAAGAACATATGCTCCCACCTTCTGCGTAAGCAATTCTTCTGACTGGGATACTGTCATATAGGAACAGTTGAATCCGTTTACCATTGATCCCGGTAAGAAATGCTCTGTGAAATAGTATACACCATATCCATATACTCCGGCAGTCAGCAGGAGCAAGATTATGATCAGGGTGATCATGATTTTCTTTCTGCTGCTCACGACATCCTCTCCTTTCTTTTTTATAAACAGCAACCGCCCGGCAAGAAATTATGCCGGGCAGTTTTATTATCACATTATTTATCCAGAAAGTAAATACGATTATTCTCTTTTATGCGTTTTCCAGTAGTGTTACTGTTCACTCCGTTCACAGTAACACGCTTCGCGATGCACAGAATTTATGCTAATTGCATAAATTCGCGCGGTATGTCTCGGGTTTTCTGTGATCTTCGCTCACAAAAAACACCTCGCGGGATATTATCAGCGAACAGTAGCCAGTAGTTTCTCTACACTTGTAAGTTTAACACAGAGTACGAACACTTCTGCTGCTTTTCCAAGATCCTCAGGAGTCGGGAAGCTTGGTGCAATACGGATATTGGAGTCTTTCGGATCTTTTCCATATGGATAAGTTGCGCCTGCTCCTGTAAGTACAACACCTGCTTCTTTTGCCTTGGCAACAATAGCTTTTGCACATCCTTCCATTGAATCAAAGGAAATGAAGTATCCACCATGTGGTTTTGTCCACTCGCCGATTCCAAGACCGCCAAGTTCTCTGTCCAGTGTGTTAAGGACCATTTCAAATTTCGGACGGAGAATTGCCGCATGTTTTCTCATGTGTTCATGAAGACCGTCGATATTTTTGAAGAATTTTACATGACGTAACTGGTTTAATTTGTCATGTCCGATTGTCTGGATCTGCATGTAGCTGCGGAAATCTTCCAGGTTTGCTTTGGAAGCTGCAACTGCTGCAATACCGGAACCCGGGAAGCTGACTTTTGATGTTGATGTAAATTTATATACAAGATCAGGATTTCCTGCTTTTGCACATGCTTCAAGGATTTCTACAAGGAAGTCCTGATTGTCATCATAGAGATGATGAATGCTGTATGCGTTATCCCAGTAGATACGGAAATCAGGTGCTGCCGGTTTCAGATGCGCAAAGCGCTCTACTGTTTCTGCTGAATAAGTATATCCCTGTGGGTTGGAGTATTTCGGCACACACCAGATTCCTTTGATGGATGCGTCTTCACTGACAAGCTTCTCTACCATATCCATGTCCGGTCCCTGTGGTGTCATTGGCACGTTGATCATTTCGATTCCGAAAAATTCTGTGATCTTGAAATGGCGGTCATATCCCGGTACAGGACAGAGGAATTTTACCTTATCAAGTTTGCACCATGGGGTATTTCCCATTACACCCTGTGTCATAGAACGTGCAATGCTGTCAAACATAACGTTTAAGCTTGAGTTTCCGTAGATGATGATGTGGTCCGGATCTACCTCGGACATTTCTCCAAGGAGGCGTTTAGCTTCCGGGATTCCGTCGATAACACCGTAGTTACGGCAGTCTACTCCTGTTTCGCACTTGAGGTCTGAATCGCTGCTTAATACGTTCATTAATCCCATTGAGAGATCGAGCTGGTCTGCTGACGGTTTTCCACGTGACATATCGAGAGCTAAGCCCTTTGCTTTGATATCTGCGTATTCTTTATCCAGCTGTGCTTTGAGTGTAAGCAGTTCTTCTTTGCTCATGTCGCTGTATTTTTTCATAATATTCCTCCTTGTTCTGCCATGGAAGGATGTCCCTTTTTCCGTATAGGGCAATCATTTGTTTTTCCTACGGCAACAGTTTTTTTGCTTTTTACATTTTAGTATGGTAAAGTAGGGTTGTCAAGTGTTTTTATGGAATTGTTAATATTTTACCAAAACAATCGTTACTGTTCCCTCTGTTCTCAGTAACGTAACCCAAATTCATTCTGGATTGCCGTAGCATCTTTCTCTGATACTTATAGCAAGCCTCGTAAATAATCAGCCAAAAAGCAAGTCGAAATCCCTCGAAAGTTTCGGCTTGCTTTTTTGAGTGTGACAGCGTATATTTAAATCAGTTAACAGATCTTTTAACTGTCTTAATTGTTCTTGTCAGGTCATCCTGATATCTTTTTATTACTCCTTATACAACATCCATTTTTATCCAAGTCAGTGAATGAGACAAGTCAGGCGGATAAAATCATCTGCTTCGCTGCTCAGTTCATAACCGAATGACTGTGAAAGGAGGTCATCCATGTCTATGTTTATCCACGCAATTATCGTAATCCTGCTTGCTGTGCTGGCTATGGGGATCGGGCTGCTGATTCTTGTGTGCTGGGCTTTGGCAGCATGTGCAAGCAGACGGGATTCTTATCTGGAAAAGGATTATCGGGTGAAATAAAGGAAGTCTGCGCATGGACGCTGAGTATTGCCGATAAGTTTATTCATTACTTTTCCATTAAAGTACAGGGTTGCAGAACCGCCTCCATCCAGGTTGTAAGCATAAGTACAGCCGTAGGATTTGAAAATATTCACCATATCCCAGTGATTAAGACCATTATAGCTGCCGGTATCTGTTACAAGGAGTACATAATCGTTGGGCTTTACCATTCCTACCGCTGTACGTGGATAATATTTTTCTGTTTCAGCCCATGGAAGCTGGGCTTCGCCATCTTTAATAAGAACCGGACCAAAATTATATGTATCTTTTACACCGGCTGCAAGAAGATTTTTTCCCATAAGTCCCTGTGCCGGAGTATAGATGGTTCCGTCTTTCTTTACTGCCATGACTGAATAACTGGTCATGTAATCACCATAGATAATCCCGTTTTTGATGCACATGCCAAGGGGGGATGGTTTTCCTGTACCATAGTCGAAAGCACTGCCGTTTACTCCGATAATGCCTCCATTTGAGGATACTGCATCAGAGGTTGTCTGTCGGGATCCGCCATAAGTTCCGTTGGAGAGGGCGGATTTCAGCTGTTTGGCATTGGATGTCTTTATATGCGCTACCCAGTAGGAAATTCCATGGACTGATTTGCGTTTAAGTTTAATATTAAGAGTGCTGCTTTTGTATTCGTAAGTATTGCCGCTTTGAGTAACTGTTGGTTTAGTATTTGTCGGTTTAGTATCTGAAGATTTTACACGCTGCCCTTTGCTGTTTACATAATATTTACCTATCCAGGTATTTTTTGCCATCACTCCTGTTTTCTTGCTGAAATAGTAATAATATTTTCCTATCTTCTGCCAGCCCTTTGCCATGGTGGAATTGCTGAGGAAATAGTATTTTTTTCCATCCTGAGTAAGCCACTGCCTGGCAATTGCCACGCCGGATTCATTGAAATAATAGGTATATTTATCACCTGTTGCCCAGCGATTGCGGAACATGGCACCATTTTTACGATTGTAATAGTATTTATTACCGGAACGCTTCATCCACCCGGTGAAACGTTTGCCGTTGGCAATACTGTAGTAATAATAACCTTTATACTTAAAAGAACCGCAGATCAGACGCCCCTTTGAATTATAAAAATAGTAATCTCCGTTTATTTTCTGCCATCCCGTTTTCTTCGATGTGATGCTGACGGAGGTTCTGTCCTGTTTCACATATGTAGCTGCATTTACGGTAACTGCACGCATACTGATGCCTGCTGTCAGAAATAATGCCAGTATCAGAAATACCGCCACTTTTCTGAATAGTAATTTTCTTTTCATGTCTTTCATCTGCCTTTCCATGATGTCTGATATGCCCATATAAGGGAATTGCTATAAATATATTACCGATATGTCCCCTGCGATTTCTTTACCCGACAATTCGACAGACCGAGCGTTGTCAGATAATATTCCATGTCTCTCTCTGACATCAGACACTTTGGCCCTATAACGAGTTCCTTTATCAGCTGGTCAAGGCAATCTGAAAAATCAAAATCCACATAAGATATCAGCTGACTTTCTTTTACATAGTAGGAATAGTTATATAAACGTGCACCGAGAGAAAGTTCAACTTCTCTTCCCATCAGAAACTGTTTCGGCGAAAACTCGCACAATCGGATTTCGCTTTCCTCTCTGAAAAACGGATTTTTCATGTAAACAGATTCCTGAAATAATTTCAAAAACTTTTTCTCAAAACAGTTCATGACTTTATCCAGTACTTCTATTTCATAATCCTGCTTCTCCTCAATGCTTTCCCGACATTGTTCTTCTTTCTGTAATATCTTCTCGATTTCATCAACCAATTCATGCACTATCTGATGTACAACTTCTCTCTGCTCTGTTTCAGAATAACTGATCTTATGTAATGACACAATTGACGGCTTTGAAATCTCCGGAGAAACCGTTACAACTTCTTTTAATACATCCAGGTCAAATCCGATGGCAGCTCCGCGCCCGTCATCCGCATATCCCCGCCACTGACTAAGCAGATCATTCTGATACGAAAAACAGGTTACATAATATCTGAAGTCTGCATGATTTTCATTGAAAAATTCATCTGTAAACAGCTTCACATATCCCATCAATCTCTCCGATGAGATGCAGGTCTTGAATAAATCCGAAGTTTTTTCATAAGCTTCCTCAAATTCTGCTTCATAATATCTGCAGATCCAGCTGATTTCCGTGGAATCATTGGATTTCAAAATATTTGTCAGACGAAGAGAACGATTTTTCAAAATAGAATTTAATGAATCCAAACTACAATAGTGATATACGATCATACCTTTTCTCCTTCGGTAAATAGTCCATTCTTTTGCAAAATAACAATAAAACAATATTATTATATCATAAACATTTTACAAATCTGTAAACTTGAGGAAACCTTGCAATTATGCAATATTATCGGACAAATACAAAAAAGCAACAGAACTGATATATGTGATCCATTCTGCTGCTTACTCATAACTGAATAACTGTTTTGCGGTTTATTAAGTTATAATCATTCCAGAAATACAGCAACTGTGTCTTCCTGCTGTAAATCATAAAAAGTAATTGTTCTGTTTCGGATCTCAGCTTTTTTGTCTTCCCAGCTAAAGAGATCAGATATGTCTGACGGACAATTTTCAGGCAATGAGAATGATATTTTATCCGGTACGTTCTTCATAAAGGTATGAAGTACTATATATGCCTTTCCATTATCACCTATACGCAAAACTGCCTGCCAGCCATCCGGATGACGTATGCTTTTTATTTCCGTACCAAAATGATAAGACTGTCCTCTTTTTATCACAGAAGCAATCTTTTTATAAAATGCGATTCCATTATCAATGACTGCCCACTGTTCCTTATTTAACTGCCACACATCTCCTGATATGCACATTCTTCCAAGGAAAGTTGCTGCAACTGAATATGAAATCCTTTTCAGTGAATCTGTTTTTCTGATAACAGCCCAGATCTGACTCTGACGTGGCAGGATAACTCTGTGGAGATTTGCCGCAATAACCGGAATTTCCACACATTCATGTGCGTCAGAAAAAGATGCCATACTTGTAAGAGCCATATAGCCGGGCTCCAGTCTGTGTCCTCCTGATGCACAGTTTTCCAGGACAATTCCAGGTATTTCTTTTTTTACCTTCTCAACAAATTCCCTGGCTGCTACCATATTCTGCCTGAGTCCTTCTCCAATGGACTCATACCCGTCACAGCCCATTCCGACTGTGTCATTATAGTCCATTTTCATATATTCAAAACCATATTTCTTCAGGAATTCAATAACATGTTCTGTGAGATACTGGTTTACCCATGGATCTGTCATATCCCAGAATCTGCGTCTGGTAGTGGTAAGTGGTTTTCCATCTAAATGAAGCAGATGTTCTGTATTGTTATAAACCTCAGAAGCCTGTCCCACATTTTCAATCTCAAACCAGATTCCCGGCTTCAGACCGGCATTTCGGATTTCCTGTACTGTCTGTTCCAGTCCCATAGGAAACAGACTTCCCGATGGATCATAATCTCCCATGCTGATATCCCACGGAACCCCTTCTCTTTTGTACCAGCCACAGTCGATCACAAAATATGTAAATCCTTTTCCTTTTATTGTTTTCAGGATCTCACAAATATTTTCATGAGATGGATTTCCCCATGTAGTGCAGTATTCATTAAAAACGATTGGAAGATCCTGTTCACATTCCGGTCCTGCATCTGCAGCATTCTGACCTGCATCAGCAAGTCTTCTGGTAAAAAAGTCAACAGAATCTGCATGACATACCGTGATGATCGCTTCCGGAGTCAGAAAGCTCTCTCCTGGAGCTATATTTTTCATCCAGTGACCAAATTCTCTGTCAGCAAGACCTCCGCTTATCGCAAGATTCTCATCAATCCTGTATATTTCCATTTGCCAGGAAGCATTATGTGCAACCTGCATTCCCCAGAATATATGGTTACGTCTGTCTTCTACTCCAAGAAACGGGAAATAATGATTTACAGGCAAAGAGCCTGCCTGCCCGAATCTTTCACAGCGTACCGCTTCTTTTGTCCATGATACATCCAGCTGAAGTTCTTCAAGACTCTGGGAGAGAAGACGTCCCTCCTGACTCCATCTGCTCTGCAGACGATGAACCATGAGCTCTCCTGCTTCATCACCTGAGATATAAGGTGAAATTTCACTGAGAGATACACTTTCAAACATTTCCAGCTTCACAGCTTCTGCTGATTTATTCAGGAACTCACACTCAGCACGCAGTACCTTTTCCCCCTGTACATGGGAAAGCTTATGAGTAACCTGATATCCTCTGTCATCTTCCATAACTGTTATAACCGTCTGAACATTATTCTCCTCAGTAAGTTTCTGGGAAACATATTTCATCCGAATGGTACTTTCTCCATTACGAAGAGTATTTCCCGGAGCATATGCTCCATTGTACATATCACCTGCAATTTTAAGCTGTACCAGACTATCTATGGCAGTATCAGGATTGGCACATTTTTCAAGCGGCTTATCTGCCGGATACAAAAACAGCCCTACCTGTTTTTCATCATTGATCTCATAGCAGACCATCATATCATCAAACTGATATCTGTTTAAAATCTGTTTCATAAGACTTCTCCTAACATTTATTCCTATATCATCCCTTTACGGCACCAACTGTCATACCTTTGATAAAATATTTCTGTAATGCCATAAACAAAACTGCGATCGGCAGAACCGAGATCACGATAGCTGCCATAGCAGTCGTATAATCACTGCTCTGCGCTGAGAAAAGAGACTGAATCGCTACCGTAAGAGTCTTCAGCTGTTTCTTGCTGACATACAGACTTGCAAGAAGATAATCATTCCAGATCTGAAATGCCTGCATAATGATCAATGTTGCCATAGCCGGTTTCAAAAGGGGAAGTACGATCTTAAAGTATGTCTGAAATACAGAGCATCCATCTATTCTTGCCGATTCTTCCAGTTCCAGAGGAACTGTATTCATAAAGCTGGTCATCAGAAAGACTCCAAATGAAATACCTGTTGCCACATACATCAGGAT
>OLWR01001246.1_pt1 | contig 12487 bp, 10 predicted proteins | sample 1673531 | NCBI WGS metagenome assembly OLWR01 (sample SAMEA103958114, study PRJEB25191) | human gut metagenome | reverse complement strand
GCCTGCCGGTACGACATCGAGATGGGCGAGAATATCAAGGCCCTTTTCTTCCTGATTAAAGTCAGCTGCAATCGCGTAGTTGTCGTAGTTGGTTACGGCAAAGCCGTATTTTTCCAGAATTTCGATTCCCTGCGCCAGTGCTTCTGCCGCCGGTGCGCCGAATGGTTTGCCTGGCTCTGCCGCCTGTTTTTCGCTTGGAATCCGGATCAGGCTTTTCAGATCCTCGATCATTTCGGATTCGTGGTTTTCAATATATGTTCTTAATTCTTCTTTCCGCATTGTAACTTCTCCTTTTCTCTTCTCTGGCACCGTCGCAGTGCCGTTCTTTTCCTATCATAACGCAGAAAGAGCAGAAAATCCACATTTTCTGCTCTTTTGCCAAATAATCATTTGTTTTTGTCCAAATTGACTGTAATTTCATAATAATCGCACGGATGCGCCGTAAGCCCCGTCACGCCCTCGCCGGATACCATCGACATTTTGAGGTGTGATACGAAGAAAAACATGTGGTCATCCAGCAGCGTCTGCGTCATCTCGATGGCCAGTTCAGTTCGTTTTTCGGTATCAAACTCGCCGCTTAACTGCTGCTCCAGCATCTCGAGTGTCTCACTGTAATAACCGCCGCGGTTCTTGGAGGAATCCTGCAGGCAGTGCGTTGTAAAGAAATACTCGGGATCGCCCGTCGGTGCGCTGACAAATGCGCTGACATAAACATCCCAGTTTCCTTTTTTCAGCAGTTCCAGATGATTTGCCGTGCACTGGATCTGTACTTCGATTCCGATTTTCTTCAGCGATGCCTGTGCACTCTCCGCGAGAAGCGGCAGTTCCTGGCGGCTCGGATACGTGAGCCAGCAGATGGTCAGGCGTTTTCCGTCTTTTTCCACGTAGCCGTCGCCGTCCTCATCGGTCCAGCCTGCTTCAGCCAGCAGTTCTCTGGAATACTCAAGATCATAGGACTCCTCCTGCACTTTGCTGTCGCCGAATGCAAAGTAAGAGGGGAACGGGCCTTCCGCCACGCTTCCGTTTCCTTCCATCAGCGTATTCACAAAGCCCTCCCGGTCGATCGCTCCGATGACTGCCTCGCGCACGCGGTCGTCCTGCAGCACCTCGGATGATCCGTTGAACTGTCCGAAGAAGGTACGCGACGTATCCGCCGAAGAAATCGTGTATGGTTCATCGCGGAACAGGATCAGATTGGAATACGGCAGGCCGTACGCCGCATCGAGCTCGCCTGACTGTAATGCCATCGTCATCGTATCGCCGTCGCGGATCGTTTTTACTTCAATCCGGTCGAGCTTTGGCGTTCCGTTCCAGTAATTGTCATTTTTCATGAGCGTCAGTCCCTGATCCGTCTCCACCTGTACTGCGCGGTACGGGCCGGTTCCGGCGACATTGCCGTCATCCGTCACACCTGCCTGCATATCAATGATGCATCCATATGGGTCAGACAGATAATTCAGAAGCGCCGGGACAGGCTGTTCGGTGTGAATCGTTACGATCAGGCCGTCTGCCTCGATGCTCTCAATTTTCAGATCCCCGCGTGCACGGTCCTGTACTGCGATCAGATCCTCGAGACATTCTTTGACCGCCTCCGCGTCGAGAGTGCGCCCACTTGTAAAGGAGATGCCTTCATGCAGTGTAATCCGCCATGTTGTATCGTCCACAAGCTCATAGCTTTCTGCCAGCCATGGCTCGATCTCCATAGAATCGGAATAATGAAACAGCGTCTCACCGATCCCATAGCGGATACACGCCCAGCCGGAATAGCCGTTGTGCGGGTTGACATCGGACTCGTCATTTTCGGCGTTGAATGTCGTGTCGCCGTATACGAAAACTTTTTCATCTGTACCATCTGCCGCTGTGCTCTGACAACCGGAAAACAGTACCACCGCCAGAATGCCGCACAAAACATATGCAATTTTTTTCCTTCTGCCGTTCTTTCTCTGCATTCTGTACTTCTCCTGTTTTCGCAAATGGCACCACCATTTCCGCTGTCTGATTTTCTGTTTCAACAGTTTTCTCACAGACTATACTCCATCAACAGTTTCGTATATTCCTCTTTCGGGTACTCCAATACCTCCCGCGTCTCCCCCTGCTCCACGATTTTTCCCTGCCGCATGACAATCACACGGCTGCAGAGTTCCCGCACCAGCGCAAGGTCGTGGCCGATCCACAGCATCGCAAGTCCTTCTTCCCGCTGCAGTTTTTTCAGCAGTTGAACGATCTGCGCCTGTACCGCCGCATCGAGCGCACTCGTTGCCTCGTCGCAGATCAGAAGAGACGGCTGCACAGCAAGAGCCCGCGCAATTGCGGCTCTCTGGCACTCTCCGCCGCTCGTCTCGCGGGGATAGCGCATCGCCGTTTCCGAACTAAGTTCCACTTTTTTCAGCAGCTCCGGCAGATGAAGACACGCCTCTTTCCGGCTCATTCCCTGATTCCGAAAAGCTTCCAGAATCCCGGTTTCGAGCGTCTGCATTGGATCGAAGGAATCCTGCGGGGTCTGGAAGACCATCTGTATTTTCCGGTAAACTTCGCGCTGCCGCCTGCCTTTTCTTCCGAGGATTTCCTCGCCTTCCAACAGAACGCTGCCTGCATCCGCCTGGACCAATCCGGTGATCAGACGGGCCGTCGTGCTTTTTCCGCATCCGCTCTCCCCGATCAGGCCAAGACATTCCCCCGCATCCAGTGTGAAGCTGATGCCGTCCACGGCGGCAAATTCCGTTTCCCGGCCGGTTCCAGCAAAGTTTTTGCTTAAGTTGTTTACTTCCAGCATGTTATGATTATGCATCGTTCTTCCCTCTTCCCGGCACAGCCGCAAGGAGATTTTTTGTATATTCGTCCTTTGGGTGATCGAAAACCGTCCTTGTCTCCCCCTGCTCCACGATGTTTCCATCCTTCAAAACAGCAACCCGGTCTGCCATCTGCTCGAGAACCGCAAGATTGTGCGTCACCAGCACCATCCCCGTCTGCTCTTTCTGCTGCAACGCCTGAAGCTCCCGCAGCACCTGCGCCTGCGAAACCACATCGAGTGCACTCGTCGGCTCGTCCGCCAGAAGAAGCGACGGATGCAGCAGCATTGCGAGCGCAATCCCGACGCGCTGGTTCATGCCGCCGGAGAGCGACGATGGATAGCTGTTCCAGATCGTCTCGCCATCTGAAAGCCCCATATCCGCAAATCGCTGGAGCGTCATATCTTTGATTTCTCTGCGGCTTTTTCTGCCAGACATTCCCCCAGAAATCGGGGTGATGAATCCGCAGCGTTTCTCATGGGCGCGCACGCTTTCACAGATCTGTGCTCCGATTTTCCGGGTCGGACAGAGTGATGCCCCTGTATTCTGGAAAATCATACCAATTTCTGAACCGCACAGACTCCGCAGCTTCTTTTCGGACATGCCCGTCAGCTCCTCTCCGCAAAATGTGATCTGCCCGCCGGTGATGGAACCATTCTTTCCCATCAGCCGCAGGATCGCTCGAAGCAAGGTACTTTTTCCACTGCCCGACTCCCCGGCGATGCCGACGGTTTCTCCTTTTTCGACGGAAAAACAGATGTTATTTAAAATTTGCTCCCCCTCATAACAGACAGAAAGGCCGCTGATTTCCAGCAGTTTTTCGCTCATGTTTTTGCTCCCTTTGTTTCCATTTTCGTTTGCCCCTTATCCCTGATCCACCGTTTTCCGTACCGCCTCACCAAGCAGATTGCAGACAAGAACGGTCAGAAAAATCGCCAGTCCCGGCGCCAGAATGACCCAGGGCGCGGTCTGCAGCATACTTCTTCCGTTGCTCATCATCGCTCCCCACTCCGCCGACGGCGCTTCCGCACCAAGGCCGAGGAAGGACAGACCCGCGATTTCCAGCATCATCGTTCCGATATCAAGCACCGCTGTGACAATCGTCTGCCCCGCAAGATTCGGCAGAATATGGCGTCCGATCATCTTCCATGTTCCGTTTCCTGTAAGGCGCGCCGCCGCGATGAACGGCATGTGTTTCAATGCCAGCACACGGTTCCGTGCAAGCCGTGCATATTTCGGCCAGGAAACAAGGATCAGCGACACAACGGCTCCCGTCATGCCGCTCTGCAGAACGCCGGAAAATGCGATTGCAAATACCATACCCGGAAAGGCCAGAAAAATATCGGAGATCTGCATCAGAACCGTATCCGTTTTACCTTCCAGCCAGCCGCTGAAAATTCCGGCGAGTGTTCCGATCAGAGCGCTTGCCGCAACGACAAGAAGTGCTGAAAAAATGCTGACCCGCGCGCCGGAGAGAATCCTTGAAAACAGATCTCTTCCATAGCGGTCCGTCCCCATCCAGTGCGCCGCGGACGGCGGAAGAAGGGACAGTTCCAGATTCTGCTCATACGGATCGTACGGTGCCAGATGGGCCGCACACGCGGCAAACAGCAGCAGCGCACCGGCGAGGATGCCATAAAAAAGGATCTTTCTTTTCTGTTCTTTTTTCATCGCATTCCCTCCAGCTTCGCCCGCGGGTCCAGTGCACCCATCAGCAGATCAGCAATGAGATGCAGCAGCAGATAGATCGCCGCCATCCACACCAGATATGCCTGAATCACGGGAATATCGTGCATGGAAACGGCATCCACGGCCATTTTTCCGACACCATTCCACATGAAAATCGTCTCAACGATGGCGGTTCCTCCAAGCAGCGAACCGGCGGATAAGAATAGCAGCGTGACCATCCGAAGCAGCACGGATTTTAATACATTTCCAAACAGAATCCGGTTTTCACTTAACCCACGTGCCCGTGCACCCGCCACGTACTCCTGCTCCAGCTCTGCAAGCACGGCAGAACGCACCTGACGGGTGTATTTTGCCGTCATCGAAACCGCAAGCGTCGCCGCCGGAAGCACACAGCTTTTCCATCCCTTTCCCATACTGAGAACCGGAAAAAGATTCCATTTCAGCGAAAAGAAATACAAGAGAAGAAGTGCAGTGAAAAACCCCGGAAACGAATTACCTGCAAAGCAGAACAGGCTGATACTGCGGTCCGCCCATGTATTCTGATATTTTGCACTTAAGATACCGAGCGGAAACGAAAGACAGACCGTCATGGCAAGCGCCAGCGCCGCAAGTGCAATCGTTGCGGGCAGTTTTTCGCAGAAGCTTACAAGCACCGGTTTGCCGGAAACGTACGACTCCCCGAAGTCACCGCGCAGGGCGTTTTTCAGCCATTGCAGGTACTGGACAGCTTTCGGCTCATTCAGTCCCAGCTCCTCCCGCATCGCTTCTTTTTCCGCCTCCGACATCACGCCGCCGCTGCTGCTCTCTTTTAAATCCACCGCATCGACCGAGGAAAGTCCCGTCAGCAGAAAAGCGAGAATCGTCACGCCGAGGAATACCGGAATCAGGCAAAGCAGTCGTTTTAACAGATATTTTTTCACAAATACTCCTTTACTGCTTCACGGCACAAATCGAAAACATCGGTGCCGGGTTATAGAACTCGTCTTTTTCCAGATAAATGCGTTTTCCAAGGCTCGTATCAATGCGGATTTCTCCCGCTGTGTTTTCGCACAGCACCGCCACATCGTACGCCGGCCGGTTTTTGCGGCTGATCGGGAGCTGTGATTTGATCCGTTCGCACTCTTCTAGCATCTCGTTTCCAACCTTGAAATGGGCATGCGCCTCCGGAAGTCCCTTCGTATCGGCAACATCTTCTTTTCCGTAATTGGCATCGAAGTTCAGCAGCACACCGCCCGTTTTCAGCACACGCATCCACTCGCCGTAAGCATGCTCCGCATTCGGCAGCGTCCACGTCAGGTTTCGGGAAATGACAACATCGAACGTTTCATCCGCAAACATCGGATTTTCCGCGTCCATGACCTGGAAGCAGCAGTCGGCATTCTCTTCTTCGGCAAGCTGGATTGCATTCTCAATCATCTCCGGTGTCAGGTCGATGCCGAATACCTCGTGGTCCTCTTTTGCCAGCAGGATCGAGAAAAATCCGGCTCCGCAGCCCACATCAAGGATCTTTAACCGTCTTCCCGCCGGGATCTGTTTTTCAATCTCTTTCATCCAGCGCTTCGCAATCGGGTTTGCAAGTTCGGAGCGTCTCTGCTCTAAAAAGCTCTCGCTCCGTTTCTCCCAGTAATGGACAATCTGCTCTTTGCGGTCGTCGTACTCCGGCTCGCGCACAATTCTTCCGTAAGCAACGACAGGGCCACCTTCTGTTACCATATCGCCCGGTTTTGCCGCCGGATACCAGAGACCGTCTTCGGAAGCCGCCTGATATTTTTCGCCGCGGCGGACGGTCACATCACCAAGCTGGAAGGGCTGCTCTGCGCTTTTTTCCGCGCGCACCAGAAACATCGGTGTCGATGCATAGTTCAGTCTCTCTTCCTCGCTCCAGACGCGCTTCCAGATTTCGGAATCGGTCTGGATGGAACAGACACCGAGGGATTCGAGCACCTTCGTATCCCACGCCGGCCGTTCCATCGCAGAGAGCGGCACCTGGCGCGCAATATTTTCCATGCGGTCAATGTCCGTGCACAGATAATGGTCGTCGAGCTGCTGCTCTTCCACTTTCTTCCGGTCTGCCTCGTACGCTTCTTTTTTCTCCTCGTCATAGAGATAACCGTACCAGTTCGCATCAAAATTGAGCAACACGCCGCCCGGTTTCAGGACACGCATCCATTCTTGGTATGCCTGCTCCGGCTTTTCCAGATTCCAGGTCAGATTTCTGGAAATGACAACATCAAAGGTCTCATCCACAAACTCCAGATTCTGTGCATCCATCCGCTGCAGCGTCACGCGCTCCAGACCGTATTTCGTATATTTTCCCAGATTCTCTTTCGCCTTTTCCAGCATCTCCTCCGTGTAGTCAACAGCCGCCACCGTATAACCTGCCTCCGACAAAATCATCGGGAAGAATCCCGGGCCGGTTCCGATATCGAGAATCTTCATCTCTTCTTTCTTTTTCTCTGGAAACTGCTCCTCTAATACATGCAGCCACGCTTCTCTCTGGCTTCCCGCCAGTTCTTTTTCATTGACCTCAGAATACCCCTCCGCACGGGTTCCCCAGTAGGAGGCAATTTCCTGTAATAATTCCTGTTCCATATCTTCCGCTTCTTTCTTCTTTTTCTTAACTTTCCCGGCGCGGTCGTTCTCCAACCGCTCAAATATCCCTTTACTCTACCAAAAATCGGCCTTTTTCACAAGCCCCCACGGGGGATATTCTTAACGCCGGCGCAGGGTATTCAGGTGATCGGCGGCGCGGATCTGATTATCTGCGGACGTCAGACAACCGACGGCGATACCGCGCAGGTCGGCCCTTTGATTGCGAAACATCTGACGATCCCGCATGCCGCCTGGGTCGCAGAGGTTACCGATGTCACGGATCATTCCATCACCGTCCGTCAGGATCTTGTGAGTGTTTCCCAGGTTTCCGAACTCCCTTATTCGTGCCTGATTACCATCGAGTTTCTCGAGCGCGAGCTGATCGACATTTTGTTTCCGGATATTTTTAAAGGAGAACCGTCATTCACTCGGTTCTCCTTTATATTGCCAGAATACCATCAGCTTTCTTGTCGCCGTATCCTCGCTGTATGTATATTTTACGGACCCGAGTCCGTAATAGCTGCAAAGATAGCCGGAAGCCTTATCGAGAAGCTCCGGTCGGGCTTCCATGACCTGTGCCATCAAATCATCGGTGGCAAATTTAAATTCGGAATACTCTTTTGTCTCTTCAATATCCGTCTCCATTTCCCACAGAATCTGCGTCGCATCAAATGTATCCATGTACCGGCCGATCTGGCGGTAATACTCGAGGTCATCTGCATTGCACGCCGGGAGCGGCAGATTCGCATCCGCCTGATGCGTGTCCGAAAATTCCGCATCGGAAACGCAGAGAAAATCGTAGTAGATCAGGTCGTCCGGCAGATTGTACTCTCCGCTCTCGCCCTCTGCGAATACCGGATCGCCCCAGGTTACATCGACGTTGTAATAATTGTCTCCGCACTTTACGATATTCCAGCCGTGCGCCTCGCCGGTGTCTGTCGTTCCCGTCACATAAATGACCGGGATGTCCAGGCGGTTCATCAGATACTGGAACGTTCTGGCATAGCCTGCGCAGACCGTCTGTCCGTTCACAAGTCCGCTGTAGAGTGTCTGATTCTCCGGCGCATCTTTCACATAATCAATCTGCCGGATACATTTTTCAAAGACAGCCTTGATCTTCCCATAGTCATCCATCGAACGATCGATATCACTTAAGAAATCATTTCCCGCCCCTTTGATCTGGGTCTGGCGGCCTGTAATCTCCTCCGCAGAAATCGTGTATTCCGGAACTACCTCGCAGTAGTTTTTCGGCTCACCGTATCCCGTGACATGTGATGCTCCGTTGATCCAGCAGTACTCCGGGTAATCCATATAGACCCATCCGTAAACCTCCGCCGTCACATCGGGATCGCCGCCTTTTGTGATGATGGTTTCCTGGTGTTCCGCGATTCCCTGCACCAGTTCGCGGTAAATCATCTGTCTGTTTTCATCGAGCTGGCTGTAATAATACCGCTTCGCCAGCTCCTCCTCATCTGTATTTTCCGCCTGAAACTGTGTTGCGCCATTCTCTGACAGACCATTGTTTTCGTCTGCCGTCTGTGAAGCAGTGCTGCTGTCCGCTCCGCTTCCGTTCTGCGCGGGATCGCTCTCATCAAACTCTCCGAATACCAGATAAGCCGCCAGCAGGGCAAGCATAAGCGGAAGCAGCGCCCGCAGCGGTCTCTTCCGTCTTCGTCTGTGTCTTCTCTTTGCCATTCTTCTTTTCTCCCAGATACGTTAAAACGCCGTCACACAGTGCATCCGCCACCTTTTTCTGGTACTCCTTTGTGTTCAGGAGCGCTTCTTCCTCCGGATTTGAGAGGAATCCGCACTCGCAGATCACCAGCACTGCGTCTGTCTTCTTCAGCATGTAATACGTTTTGTTTCCCTTGGCTTTCCTGTGATTCGCCGGATCGAGCCCCGCGACCAGTGCAGCCTGCATGCAGAGCGCCAGTTTTTCGCCTTCTTTTGAATCCGTATAATAAAACACCTGCGCCCCTTTGACCGCCGCATCCGGGTAGCTGTTCTGGTGAATGCTGATCACACAGTCCGGCTTTTTTTCATGAATCAGCTGCACGCGCCGCTGCAGATCCTGCACTTTCGCATTCACGGCTCCCGGATCGGAGAGATCATTCTCCCCTTCCCGCGTCATCACCACAAGGATTCCCTGCTTTTCCAGCTTCTTTTTCAGCAGACGGGCAATCGCAAGGTTGATGTCCTTTTCTTTGACACCGTTTGCCCCGATTTTGCCGGGATCGTCGCCGCCGTGGCCGCTGTCCAGCACCACTACTTTTGTGGCTGCCTTCTGTGCTGCCACCAGCCGTGCGCCCTCGCGGGACAGAACATACGCCGCCGAAAGCAGAATCACCGCCATCAGCCATTCCAGTTTTTTCCCTTTTTCCAAATAAAAAGCCCCCTGCTGCAAATTTCCTTTCTTGGTCATTTTATGCAGCAGCGGGGCAGGTTACAACTCTTATTGCTTCCGGTTACTCTTCCTCATCTTCTTCATCATGCGCGCGATTCGGGATTTCATCCTCTTCTTCGTCGTTGTCATCATCGAGATAATCCGGCTCATTTTCGAAATCGATGACTGCGGAATTTTCGACGATTTCGTCTTCTTCCTCTGCTTCTTCTGCGGTATCTTCACGGTCTGGCTCTGCGGCTGTTTCTTTTGCCTCTCCGGGAAAGATACTTTTTACCGGATCTTTCATGAAGGTTTCCACTTCCGATGCAGAACGTTTCATCTCCTCACGCATTTTTTCGATGCCGGCAAAGGTCTCCTCAAAAATTCTGCGATTCTTCTCGAGTACACTCGTCATGGTTTCCATCTCGGCGTAAATCTTCTGGTATCTGGTGTTGGCTTTCTGCAGCTCCGCGTCCATATGGCTCTGGATTTCTTCTGCTTCGGCCTGCAGTTTTTCTTCATAAACAGCAGCCAGTTCCTCTCCCTTCTGACGTGCGCTCTCTACCATGTATTCGCACTGTTCCTTCGTCTCGCGGCGCTGCTTTGCACAGGATTCCTTTGTCTCTTCCCGCTGTTTCCGGCAGGACTCGTTTGTCTCCTCTCTCTTTTTGCAGCACGCCTCATCCGTTTCCTCCGTTTTCTCGCGGCAGGACTCGTCCGTTTCTTCGGTTTTCCGGCGGCAGGCTTCCTCGGTCTCTTCTTTTAGCTTTCTGCAGCTCTCCTCTGTTTCCTGTGTCAGTTTTTTCGCTTTCACCTGTGCCTCAAACACAAGGCCGCTGATGCTGTCATAATTGTCGATATAGCTCTGGTATTTCTCATGAATATTTTTTTCGAGCTCCTCGATTTTATCCTCACGCTCGCGGATCTTGCGGTTCAGCTTCTCGATTTCCTGCTCTTTTTCCTCGATCTTCGCTTCCAGTTTCTTCTGAGCGGCATACGCCTGATCTTTCAGGTTCTGCACTTTCGTCATAACATCGTCCTTATCGAAACCGCCCATCAGCGTTGTTTTAAATAATTCTTCGTGATTGTTTTCTGACATGTATACTCCTCCTTCGTGCCCGGGCTTTTATCATTCCCCTTATCCTTCCCGGACTCCTCGTCAACTGTTTGTTTCAATATATTTTGAAATCAGACTCCAGACGTCTGCGCACTCGAATCCGAGCTTCCACTCTGCCACTCCGGCGAGATCGGCACTTTGGATCACTTTCAGTTTTTCCTCCATGGACTGCTCATCCTCCATCCAGATCGTGTATCTGGCATCGGAAGTTTCTACCGTTGCCACATTCTGGCCAAGGGATGCATCCCAGGTTTCTGTCATCTGATTCTCTTTGGCATAGTTTTTGGCGCCATCCATGCCCAGCACCTCGCTGGTAATGGCGCTCTGTCCGAACTTTTCCGTCCAGACACGGGTATAAAACGGGATTCCGCAGATCACCTGATCGGCAGGCATCACCCGCGTCATCTCCTCCACGGCCTGCTGTACGAACGGGAGGGATGAAACAGAGCCTGCCTCCTCGCTTCCCGCGAAATGCTCGTCATAGGCCATGACAATCATATAGTCCACAAATCTTGCCTGCTCGCCGCGCTGATAATACATCGTGTAAGCCTGCGGTACCGGCGTATCGACCGACACCACAAGATTCTGTGCATGCGCCGCGCTCGTCAGTTCCCGCAGAAACTGCAGGTAATGCGGGATTCCGGCCTCTTTCAGATTCTCGAAATCCACGTTGATGCCGTCCATGCCGCACGATGCTGCCTCGGCGAGCAGCTGCTCAATGATTCTACTGCGCACGGATGCGTAGGCAAGATCGGTTGTTTCGTCAAATGCTTCATTAAAGTTATCAATCAATCCCCAGACTTCCCGTCCCGCTTCATGCGCCAGTTTCACGTAATCGGCGCTCGCAAGGCTGGAAATCGTACCGGTTTCGTCTGTCACGGAAAACCAGGTCGGTGAAATCACGTTCACGCCGGTCATTTCTGCTGTCATCTCTGCCATCGCGTCGTTCGACTCGGTCGATGTGCTCTGATGCCAGACCAGATTGATTTTGTGATCCCGTGTAATTCTTTCATAGGAATCTTTCTTTGCCGTCCGCGCTTCGATGGCCTCCGGCTCGGAGATATCCTCTGTCTGGATGTAGCCGGTATAGCCGTCCGCCGTCATGACTTTGCACCAGTTGTCCAGATTTTCCAGATACAGCAGGGTGTCACCCTTCTGTACATCCGCAAGAATCAGACTCTTGATGCCGCCTTTCTGGCGCACCTGCGCGGTGTCTGACTGTACCGTCGCCTGCTCCACTCCGTCCCATTCATTCCGGATTACAACACGGTTGGGATCGCTGTAATATGCATAGTCGAGATCTGTGTATTCTTTTACGACATCCAGCGAAATGTAAACCGTTCCGTCGCTCTCCTGCTGTACGGCAGGCTGTCCGCCCGGTGTTTTGGCAACGGCCGCATCGCCCGGAAGCAGTGTCTGCACGCCGCCGCTCGTTGTAAGCAGGATTCCTTTTGTTTCTTCATCCCAGTAGAAGCAGCTGTTCAGCTGGGATTCTACATATGTGTACGCCGCATACGGCTCTCCTCCGATAAGGACGGCCTGCTCTTCCAGAAGTTCTCCGTTCTGGATCAGCGCAACGCTGTTTTCGTCTGTCAGGTTAAAATATTCGTTCCCGGCCATGTATTCGGTTCCGGGTTTATATCGGTTTATCAAAAATGAAACAATGCCTGCTGCACCGACTAGCACGATCAGAATCAGTACGACCAGTACCGGCGCTGCTTTTTTCTTCTGTTGCTCCTTCATGTGTTCTTTTCCCCTTTTCTTCGCTCTGAAGATCTCCCCACTTGCGCCCATTATAACAAAAAAAATACCCAATAGCAACCGTTATGCGCAAGGGAACCGCATGCGAGTCAGAAAGTATCGTTACAGTTCACTGGTTCCCAGCGAACTGTAACATTCGCAGCCCTCATTTAAAGT
>OLWR01001223.1_pt1 | contig 12683 bp, 10 predicted proteins | sample 1673531 | NCBI WGS metagenome assembly OLWR01 (sample SAMEA103958114, study PRJEB25191) | human gut metagenome | reverse complement strand
TTCACGTAGTTGACCTTGCAAAAGGACATGTAAAAGCTCTTAAGAAAATCGAAGATAATTCCGGATTAAGTATCTACAACCTTGGTACAGGAAAAGGCTACAGTGTTCTTGATATTGTGAAGAATTTTGAAGCTGCTACAGGTGTTAAAATTCCATATGTGATCAAGCCACGTCGTCCAGGCGATATCGCAACCTGCTATTCCGATGCTTCCAAAGCAGAGAGAGAACTGGGATGGAAGGCAGAGAACGGTATTAAAGAAATGTGTGCTGATTCCTGGAGATGGCAGTCCAATAATCCGAATGGTTATGAAGAATAATTAAATCAACTGAATGCAGGTGCATTTAGCAACTTGCCTGCGGAAAATCAATATCCCCCACACATGGAAGGAATGTTCATGCGTGGGGGTGTTTTAAAATTATAATCCTACTTATGACTGAGTTTTTCGGGTAAGTTATTGACTTGATTTAGAGTTTTAGTATTCAGAGTCAACTCATTTCGGGTAAGTCATTGACTTGATTTATGGTTTTAGTATTCATAGTCAATTCATTTCAGGTAAGTCATTGACTTGATTTATGGTTTTAGTATTCATAGTCAATTCATTTCGGGTAAGTCATTGACTTGATTTATGGTTTTAGTATTCACAGTCAACTCTTTTTGGGTGAGCTGTTGACTTGATTTGGAATTTTAGTATTCTTAGTCAATTTTTTTACTGAGCCATTTGACCTAAGTTAAAAGTTTAAGATTTGTAGTCAAGTGTTAACTTCATCTAACATGATTGCCACTGCATTTTTTATTGCTATAATAGATAGATTGAAAACCATGTCATTAAAACAGGAGAGGATACACATGAAAGTAGCAGCAATTCAGATGCCCACAGTAAAAGATAAAATACAAAATATCCGTACTGCCGGCACTTATATAGAAAAAATAAAGGCGGAAAATCCGGACTTTGTAATTCTTCCGGAGATGTTCTGCTGTCCGTATCAGACCGAAAATTTTCCAGTTTATGCAGAAAAAGAAGGTGGTCCATCCTGGCAGGCAATGTCTGATTATGCCAGAAAGTATCATATTTATCTGATCGCAGGTTCCATGCCGGAAGCAGATGATGTGGGAAAGGTTTACAACACTTCTTATATTTTTGACAGAGATGGAAAACAGATTGGTAAGCACAGAAAAGCTCATCTCTTTGATATCAATGTAAAAAATGGCCAGCATTTCAAGGAATCTGATACTCTGACTTCGGGAGATCATGCTACCGTGTTTGATACTGAATTTGGGAAAATGGGTGTCATGATCTGCTACGACATCCGCTTCCCGGAGTTTGCCCGCACAATGGTACTGGACGGTGCAAGGATGATTTTCGTCCCTGCAGCATTTAATATGACCACAGGTCCGGCACACTGGGAACTGACTTTTCGTGCAAGAGCCCTTGACAATCAGATCTACATGCTTGGATGTGCTCCTGCCAGAGATACACAGGCAGGATATATTTCCTGGGGACATTCTATTGTAACAGATCCATGGGGTCAGGTTATGAAACAGTTGGATGAGAAAGAGGGCATTTTAATAGAAGAAATAGATTTGGACCGGGAAGACCAGATCAGAGAGCAGCTTCCATTATTAAAACACCGCAAATCTGAAATGTACCATTTATAGGAGAACACATTTTTTTCGTAGACTGACCATAGATCAAACACATTTATCAGATATAGTAATACCATCAACAAAAACAAAAGAAACAGAGAAAATTCAAAATATAAAGAACAGAGAGGTATTATTATGAAATATAAACATCTGGCAATGCTCATGGGAGTTATGATAACAGCAACATCTGTGGGCTCTACGGTAACTGCGTTTGCGGCAGACAGCAAAACAGAAAGTACTCAGGATGCAGATGACATCACAGAAGATACAGCAGAAGCATCTGACGAGAAAGCAGACGACAGCAAAGAAGAAACAAACGAAAATGAAATTCTCGGAGAAGTAAAATCTGTAGAAGATGGAAAAATCACCATTGCAGTAGGAACCAGAAAAGAAATGAGCCAGCCTGGTGAACAGCCCCAGGGTGGCGAAAATAGCGAAGCGCCGGAGAAACCGGATGGAGATGATGCAAAGGCAGATGGCGATGCCAAAGGTTCTAAAGATGCAGACAGTGAAAAAACAGACGATGCCAGCACAGACGAGTCATCAGATACAGATGAAGCAACAGAAGATACTGAATCAACGGATGACGCATCCGCAGATAACACAGACAAAGGCGAAGCGCCAGATGGTAACGGTGATGGTCAGGGAGCTCCGGACGGAGAAGCACCATCTATGTTAGACCTGACAGGCGAAGAACAGGAAATCACAGTTACAGACAGCACAGTGATTACGAAACAGTCCATGGGCGGCGGTCAGGGAGCACCTGGTGGAGAGGCGCCGGAGAAACCAGACGGAGATAACGGAGAAACGCCAGAGAAACCGGATGGAGATAATGCTGATGACAATGCAGATGCAAAATCGGAAGATACTGAAAACACTGATGATTCAGAAAAGACAGATGCATCTGACGACTCAGAAAGCAGTGACGCAGAAAAGACGGAAAAAGCATCTGACAGCGACAATACAGACAGCGAAGCTACGAAAAAACCAGAGGGAGAAGCCCCGGATGGTAACGGTCAGGCACCAGATAGTCAGGGAGCATCAGATGTTGCAGGTCAGACCGAGGAGATTACATTAGATGACATCAAAGAGGGAGACGTAGTAGCTATTACATTAGATGACGACGGAAACGCAGCAACCATCACAGTCCAGTCCATGGATATGGGAGGCGGACAGGGTGGTCCTGGCGGCCAGGCTTCCGGTGTAGACAGCTACGATGCAGCAAATGAATACAGCTCAGATGAAACAGTCTCCGATACCACTCTGGAATCTACAGGAACAGACGAAAATGCAGCACTTGTTTCCAATGGTGCAGAGGTTACCTTAAGCAATGACGCAATCTCAAGAACATCCTCAGACAGCCAGGGCGGTGATAACTCCAGCTTCTATGGTGTAGGAGCAGCAGTTCTTGCCACAGACGGAACTGCATATGTTAAAGGCAGTACAGTAACCACAGACAGCAAAGGTGGTGCAGGACTCTTTGCATACGGTGACGGAACTGTATATGCAGCAGATACAGATATCACCACACAGCAGGATACTTCAGGCGGAATCCACGCAGCAGGTGGCGGAAAGCTCTATGCCTGGGATCTGAATGTAGAGACAAATGGCGAATCCTCCGCGGCAATCCGCAGTGACAGAGGCGGCGGAACAATGGTAGTGGACGGCGGTACTTATACATCTAACGGGGTAGGCTCTCCTGCGGTTTACTGTACAGCAGATATTGCAGTCAACAATGCAGAACTGACAGCAAATGGTTCAGAAGCAGTCTGCATCGAGGGATTAAACTCTCTGAGACTCTACAACAGCAACCTGACCGGAAATATGAGTGATGATGATCAGAATGATACCACATGGACAGTCATTCTATATCAGAGTATGTCAGGTGATTCTGAAGTAGGTAACAGCACATTCCAGATGGATGGTGGAACGATCACATCCAAGAATGGTGGCTTATTCTATACAACAAATACAGAATGTACTATCACATTAAAGGACGTAGACATCACATACAATGATGACAATGAATTCTTCCTGCAGTGCACAGGAAACAACAACCAGCGTGGATGGGGCCAGAGCGGTGCCAACGGATCTGACTGCAACTTCACAGCAGACAGCCAGGATATGAAAGGGAATGTAATCTGGGATTCCATCAGTGACCTTGATTTCTATATGACCAACGGCAGCACACTGGAAGGTGCGTTTGTCAATGACGAATCCAACGCAGGAAACGGTGGAGACGGATATTGCAACGTAGTGATCGACAAAGATTCCACATGGACAGTAACCGGTGACAGCACCATCACATCCCTTTCAAATGCAGGAACCATCACAGATGCGGACGGCAAAACAGTTTCCATTGTAGGTACAGACGGAACAACTTATGTAGAGGGTGACAGTGACTACACAATTACAGTAGGCTCCTATCAGGACAGCGCAGATACATCTGCATCTACTACAGTCGATGACTGGTCCAGCTATGAGGTGGAAAGACCGGAATCTCTGTAAATTAAACAAATAAAATCTAAGTAAAATGAGAAAAAACTCATATCCAATGTATGAATAATGCAGAAACAAAGGCAGAAACAGATAATTAAGACAACAGCAATAAAATCAAAATGTAAAAAAATCACGGCGAACAGTCGTGATTTTTTTATGCGCATTTAACATTTATTTGCCCAAAATAAGATTGTTGGTGATGTCAAAAAGTTTTTATAATAATGCCAGAGCGTATTTGAAAAATCATTTCCGCAATCTGCATTTTTCAAACACACTCCAGTGTCAAATGCAAAAAGTCGGTGGACAGTGCAATGACAATAAAAAGCAATATAGTTAAAAAAGAGGAGAGAAATATCAATAATATGCAGAACAATCTTGCATCAATGATAAAAGAAAAAAAACTGTTTCTTCTGGATATTGACGGAACTGTTGCTCTGGGAAGTGAACTTCTTCCGGGTGCAGCAGACTTTCTTCAGACAGTAAAAGAAAACGGTGGAATTTTCCGGTTTCTGACAAATAACTCGTCCAAAGCAGCCAGTGATTATGTAGAGCAGTTTCATGACTGGGGAATTGAAACTACGGAAGAGGAATTTATCACTGCAGGAACCTACGCCAGAGATTTCATGAAGAAATATTACGGAAACGAAAAAATCCTGGTAGCAGCTACCGAAACCTACTGCAGCGAACTGCGAAAAGCAGGTCTGAACATCACAGATCAGGCAGGAGATGATGTAGACTGCGTACTTTGCGCTTATGATACAGAGCTTACCTATGAGAAACTGGTTCAGGTCTGTAAACAGCTCACAGAGACAAAAGTTCCCTGGTTTGCAACAAATCCGGATCTGCGTTGCCCTATTGATTTCGGAATGATACCGGACTGCGGTTCCATCTGCCGGATGATTACGGCATCTGTTGGCAGAGAACCGGAATATATCGGCAAACCTGCACCCGGAATGGTATATGCCTGTCTGGAAGAAACAGGATGCACTCCGAAACAGACCCTGCTTATCGGTGACAGAATCTATACAGATATGGAATGCGGGAAACGGGCAGGCATTGACAGTTGTCTGGTGCTTACAGGCGAAGCCAGTGTAGAAGAATGGAAAAATGGTTTCCGGTGCCAGTCACTGGGGAAGCTTGCCGGATATTTTTCATAAAGATAACTGAAAAGGTATTGCCAAAGCAGCCCGACAAAAAAATATCAGTGAAAAATATTAATCGTAAAAGCAGGAGAGGAAAGGAAATCAAATGTCGGAAATCATATTAAGAGACATCTGCAAAAGCTATGAAAACGGCTTTCAGGCAGTAAAGAATTTTAATCTTGAAATAGAAAAAGGAGAACTGGTAGTTTTCGTTGGTCCGTCCGGATGCGGAAAGTCAACCACACTTCGAATGATTGCAGGACTGGAAGATATCAGCGACGGTGAATTATGGATCGGAGACAAACTGGTCAACTATCTGGAACCAAAAGAGCGCGACCTTGCAATGGTTTTCCAGAGCTATGCTCTCTATCCACAGATGAATATTTACGATAACATTGCTTTCTCTTTGCAGGTAAGAAAAGTACCGAAAAAAGAGATTGATAAAAAGGTTCATCATGTAGCAGAACTTCTGGGACTGGAAAATCTGCTGAAACAAAGACCAAAGAATCTTTCAGGCGGTCAGCGTCAGCGAGTAGCCATCGGAAATGCCATCATTCGTGAGCCGAAAATACTTCTCATGGATGAGCCATTATCCAATCTGGATGCAAAACTTCGTACCCAGATGAGGGTAGAACTTGCAGGTATTCACAAAGTCCTTGGAAACACCATTATTTACGTTACTCATGATCAGACAGAAGCAATGACTCTGGGAGATAGGATCGTAGTGATGAATCAGGGCGTAGTGCAGCAGGCAGATACTCCGCAGAACCTGTATGATTATCCGATAAATAGGTTTGTTGCAGGATTCATAGGTTCTCCGTCTATGAACTTTATTAAAGGTCTGGTAATGGAAAAGGTAGGAATCCCTACATTCCGTACAGAGAACGATGGCGACATCCCCATTCCGGATTTCTTATGGAAAATCCTGAAGCGACAGGGCTATGTTGGAAGAAATATTGAACTCGGAATCCGTCCGGAACATTTCCTGGAAAAACCGGCAGAAGCAGATACCAGAGGTGAGTGGAAAATGGAAGTCACAGTCACAGCCAGAGAACTGCTTGGGGCAGAAGTAATCCTTCATTTCAATCACGATGGTCAGGACTGCTGTGCAAAAGTTTCCGGTGACAGTCTGCTTGATAAAGGCGATAAAGTAACACTCTGGATCGACATGGCATACATTTCAGCATTTGATCTGGAAACTCAGGAGAATATCACTCTGAGAAAAGGGATGTTTTCATAAGCAATGATATTGTTCAAAAGTTCAATATAAAACTCATAAAAACAGGAAAGGTGTTCAATACATGAAGAAGTTAAAAAACACAGGTGCCTACGCATACCTGTTTCCAAGCTTTCTGATCTTTGGAATCTTCTTATTCTACCCGTTTTTTAAGACTTTATACTTAAGTCTTTTTAAAACGAATAAGATGGGACAGGCAAAACTATTCGTAGGACTTGGCAACTACAAAGAATTATTACAGTCATCCTCATTCTGGAACAGTCTGGCAGTTACCCTGATCTTTGTTGTGATCGTAGTTGCAGTCAGTATGATCCTGGGACTTACAACAGCAGTCCTCTGCAACAAAACATTTCCGGGAATCCGTTTTTTCAGTACTGCATATGCACTGCCAATGGCAATCGCATCCAGTTCAGCAGCAATGATCTTCAAGATCATGCTTCATCCATCCGTAGGAATCATCAATAAGATTTTTCATCTGGATATCAACTGGGTCAGTGATCCGAAATACGCACTGATCTGCGTAGCAGTTCTTACTGCATGGCTTAACAGTGGAATCAACTTCCTGTATTTTTCAGCAGGATTAAGTAACATTGATGAAACTATTTATGAACGAGCTTCCGTAGACGGCGCAAGTTCATTCCAGAAATTCTACCGCCTGACACTTCCGGGACTGGCACCAATGATGTTCTACACATTAGTGGTAAACATCATTCAGGCATTCCAGTCATTCGGACAGGTCAAGATTCTGACACAGGGTGGTCCCGGAGAATCCACAAACCTGATAGTGTATTCCATTTACAGAGATGCCTTCTTTAACTATCGTTTCGGAAGTGCAGCAGCCCAGTCAGTGGTACTTTTCCTGATCGTGCTGGTACTTACTCTGGTAATGTTTAAAATTGAGAAAAAAGGAGTGAAATATTAATGTCACAGTTAGGCAGCATCACTGCTGAAAAAGAAAAACAGATGGATCTGGAACGCCAGAGGTTTCAGGAAGTAAAAGCAAAAATGCTGGCGCAGCAGAAATATAAAAGAGCGGCCAGAACTGCCGGACACATTGTCTTAAATATTGTCGTGGCATTAATTGTTCTTCTGCCTCTTTTATATGCAGTAAGTATTGCATTTATGCCATCCGGTGAACTTTTTACTCTGGATATGAATATCCTGCCCAAACATCCGACATTGGAGAATTTCCGACAGGCACTGCAGAAGGTTCCACTGGTTCGTTTTGTAGTAAACTCTTTCCTGGTAGCAGGTCTCATCACTTTCGGACAGATCATTTCCTGTTCACTGGCAGCATTTTCCTTTTCCTTCCTGGACTTCAAAGGAAAAAATGTGCTGTTTATGCTGGTGATGGCAACTATGATGATTCCGGGAGAGGCAACGATTATTTCCAATTACCTGACAGTCAGCGGATGGAACTGGCTGGATTCCTATCAGGTACTGATCGTGCCCTATCTCACATCTGCAATGGGAATCTTTCTGTTCAGACAGTTTTATCTTACATTTCCGATTTCGCTGTATGAATCAGCGAAGATTGACGGCTGCTCCAATCTGCGATTTATCTGGCAGATTCTGATGCCGCTGACAAAATCAGCAATGGGAGCTATGGCAGTGTACACATTTATTAATGCATGGAATATGTACATGTGGCCATTACTTGTGACAGGATCAGACAAGATGCGTACTGTACAGATCGGTATCGGTATGCTGGACAGCGTAGACTCCCAGTCTATTACATTGATGATCGCAGGCGTAGTACTGATTATCCTTCCGTCCATTTCCATATTCATTGCAGGACAGAAGCAGCTGATCCGAGGTATGTTCTCAGGTGCCGTAAAAGGCTGAGAAATAGAGAAAACAAAAACAAACAACATGAAAAGAAAGAGGTAAGTTATGAAGCGTAAACTCGCAGTATTATTAACAGCAGCAACAGTATTCAGCGCAATTCTTCCAACTACCTGCATGGCAGCAGAGAAAAAGGCAGACATTCCGGAGGGAACAACGATTTCATTCTGGCACGCAATGGGCGGTGTCAACGGGGAAGCACTGGACTATCTGGTGAATAAATTTAATGAAGAAAATGAATATGGAATTAAAGTGGATTCTCAGTATCAGGGAGAATATGACGATGAGATCAATAAGTTAAAGAGTGCCCAGCTTGGAAATATGGGAGCTGATCTGGTGCAGATTTATGATATCGGAACCCGTTTCATGATCGATTCCGGATGGGTGATCCCAATGCAGGACATGATTGACAGCGAAGGATATGATGTATCTGATCTGGAACCAAATATCACAGCTTATTATACAGTAGATGATAAATTATATTCCATGCCATTTAACTCCTCTACACCGATTCTTTATTACAACAAGGATATGTTTGACAAAGCAGGTGTGACAGAGGTACCTACAAGCCTTGAGGGAATCGCAGAGGTTGCAGATGACCTTGTAAACAAAGGCGGTGCGGGAGAAGCATTATCCATGGGAATCTATGGATGGTTTTTCGAAGAGTTTATGTGCAAACAGGGTCTGCCATATGTAGATAACGGAAACGGACGTGAGGCAGCAGCTACAAAGGTTGCATTCGATGAAAACGGAGGTGCACTGAATATTCTTAATGAGTGGAAGAAACTTTATGACGCAGGCTATGCACCAAACGTAGGAAGAGGCGGAGATTCCGGACTTGCAGATTTCTCTTCCGGAAAAGCAGCTATGACATTAGGTTCCACAGCGTCCCTGAAACAGATTCTGCAGGATGTAAACGGTTCCTTTGAAGTAGGTACCGCATACTTCCCATCCATTACAGATGATGATAAAGGTGGTGTATCCATCGGTGGTGCTTCTCTCTGGATGCTTGACAACCAGGATGATGCAAAGAAAGCAGCTACATGGGAATTTGTAAAATATCTGGTATCTGCGGAATCACAGGCATACTGGAATGCACAGACAGGATACTTCCCTGTAACAACAGCAGCACATGACGAGCAGGTATTCAAAGACAACATTGCAAAATACCCACAGTTCCAGACAGCCATTGACCAGCTTCATGATTCTGCACCGGAATATGCAGGTGCACTTCTCAGTGTATTCCCGGAAGCACGTGCGATTGTAGAAACAGAGATTGAGAATATGCTCAACGGAAAAGAATCTGCAGAGGATGCGGTGAGCAAAATGGCTTCTGATATGAACAAATCCATCGAAGATTATAACTTGCTGAATGAATAAAAATATTGATAACAGTATATTGAGAAGTGTTATAATCATTCACAGGAAAAATATTTATACTTAAATGAGGACAGGGGGCTGCGTATGCGGTTCCCTGTTTATGAAGATTTACGGTAATTTCCACAATATGACAGCCTGGCTGTCCGGGTATTTTGCAAAAAAGCGGAGATGGAAAAGGTGAAATATATTATTGGGGGATATTGTAAATGAATTTTATATAAGAGAGGCATATGGAAATGACAGAAACAACAAAGAGAACAACAAAAGTATGGGCACACAGGGGTGCCAGCGGATACAGACCTGAGAATACTCTGGAAGCATTTGAACTTGCCATCAGACAGGGCGCAGACGGAATCGAACTGGATGTACATACCTCCGCAGACGGTGAACTAATCGTAATGCATGATGAAACTGTAGACCGTGTCACAGACGGTACTGGACTAATCAAAGATATGACATCGGCTCAGTTAAAAGAATTAAAAGTCAGCACTTCCGCAGAACCAACAGGAATCTATCGCGTCCCAACTCTGGCAGAAGTGCTGGACCTCATGCGCACTACAGACATGATGGTAAACATTGAATTAAAGAACAGCATCTGCTTCTATCCGGGAATGGAAGAGAAAATCCTGAAAATGGTAAAAGAAATGAACATGGAAGACCAGCTGATCTATTCCTCCTTTAACCATTACAGCCTGTTACAGTTAAAACAGCTGAATGACCATGTACAGACCGGAATCCTTTTCAGTGACGGATGGGTAAATCCAGCCATGTACGCCAAAAATCTCGGAATCAACGCCGTACACCCTGCAGTTTATCACCTGAAATACCCACAGTTCATAGAAGAAGTCAAACGTGCCGGACTGAAAATGCACGTATGGACTGCCAACAAACCAGAACACATCCAGCTGGTAAAAGATGCAGGCGCAGAAGCTGTCATTACAAACTATCCGGACAGAGCGATTGAGATTATAGAGAAATAAAAAATTCCTGCCTGTTCATATGAAACTGTCATATGTTCAGGCAGGATTCTTTCTTGTATCATTATATAGATATTGTGGATTTTCAGAGTTTTCTGCTGCTATTTGAAAACCATTTCAGAAATTATTTCTGCAGTTTCTTAGCATGCTCAGATTTCGGCTCACAGGTAAGTTCAACACCCAGCTTACGGAACTCCAGGATATCCACCTGAGACAGAAGTACGGAAGTATGAACCTGGCAGCCTTTTAATTTCGGAATCTGCTGCAGGGCTAGCTTCGCATCTTCATTATCTGCGGCACTGATGGAAAGCGCGATCAGAGTTTCATCAGAGTGAAGTCTTGGATTTTTGCTTCCAAGGTATTCTGTCTTGAGCGCCTGAATTGGTTTTAATGCTTCCGGAGAGATAACATGTTTGTCATGCTCAATTCCTGCCAGTTCTTTCAGTGCATTCAGAAGCAGTGCTGAAGATGCACCAAGAAGTTCAGAGGTCTTACCTGTAACAATACGTCCGTCAGGAAGTTCCATGGCAGCAGCAGGTGCACCTGTTTCTTCTTCACGTTTCAGCGCAGCAGGAACCACCTTGCGTTCTTCGATGGTCACATGAGCCTGTTTCAGCAGAAGCTCAATCTTATAAACTTCTTCTTCGCGGCCTGTTCCGCGAACCAGAGCTTCCATGCTCTTATAATATCTGCGGATGATCTCCTGACGTGCAGCTTCCTTGCAGACTTCATCATCAACGATGCAGTTACCGGCCATATTAACGCCCATATCTGTGGGAGATTTGTAAGGGCACTCGCCCATGATCTTTTCAAACATAGCCTGAAGAACAGGGAAAACTTCAACGTCACGGTTGTAGTTAATAGTAGTCTCACCATATGCTTCCAGATGGAACGGGTCGATCATGTTCACATCATTTAAGTCAGCAGTAGCTGCTTCATATGCCAGATTTACCGGATGCTTCAGCGGGATATTCCAGATTGGGAAAGTTTCAAATTTGGCATATCCTGCCTTGACACCGCGCTTGTATTCATGGTAAAGCTGAGAAAGGCAGGTGGCCATTTTTCCGCTTCCGGGTCCTGGAGCAGTGATGACAACCAGTGGTCTTGTTGTTTCGATATAATCGTTCTTGCCATATCCCTCATCACTTACAATAAAGGAAGTATTATTCGGATAACCCGGGATCAGATAAAGCACGTATACTTTGATTCCAAGTTTCTCCAGACGTTTCTTGAATGCGTCTGCGCTTTCCTGTCCTGCATACTGAGTGATGCAGACACTTCCTACATAAAGACCACGCTCTGTAAATACTTCCATGAGACGGAGTACATCTTCATCATAAGTGATACCAAGGTCACCTCTGACTTTATTCTTGTCAATGTCAGCAGCGCTGATTACGATGACGATCTCTGCCTGATCAGAAAGCTGCATCAGCATGCGCAGTTTGCTGTCCGGCTCAAATCCCGGAAGAACTCTGGAAGCATGGTAGTCATCAAAAAGCTTGCCGCCAAATTCCAGATAAAGTTTGTTTCCAAACTTGCTGATACGTTCCCGAATATGTTCGGACTGCATTTTCAGATACTTGTCGTTGTCAAATCCTATCTTCATTTGTTCATTTCCTTTCCTCATCACATTTTTAGTAATGCTCATTTAGAATATCCCGGGACATACAGCGCAAATTTATGCGGTCAGCATAAATTCTGTGTATTGCGGAGTGCATTACCGGGAACGAAGTGAGCAGTAATCAGTTTGTCAATAGTATACTACAAAAAGAACGGTTTGTAACAGAGAAATTCAGAAAAATATAAATAAATTTTGTTGCTGCAGAAAAAGCACAGATTCTGTTTTCAGCAACAGAAATCCGGATATAACGTAAATTTCACAATCTCGCGGTTGATTTATAGAATAATTCTCTTTATAATAAGAACGATAACGTTTAGGAGGAATGAAATGGATAATC
>OLWR01001220.1_pt1 | contig 12697 bp, 10 predicted proteins | sample 1673531 | NCBI WGS metagenome assembly OLWR01 (sample SAMEA103958114, study PRJEB25191) | human gut metagenome | reverse complement strand
ACAGTCTGGTGGACTGTTTGCGCATTGAGTTGATTATAAGCCCCTGCCAAAAAAAGCACCGAATTTTCGGTGCTTTTTTCCTTTATTTATGCTGTTTAGAGCGCACCTGTTTTGATAAAATAAGAATTTTAAGCCAAAGTATCCTTAGGCCAGGATTTTCGTAGTGCCACATAGGAAATGACAAAGTTTGCAAGCCAGCCTGCCGGTACAGCAAGCCAGACAAAGGCTATACCATAACGCGGAGCGCAAATTAATGCTACGGACAAGCGAATGGCAAGGTTAACCATATTTGCAAGTAAAAACGGGGGCATATTCCCAAGTCCTCGAAGAACACCGTCTGTTGCCATTTTGATACCCATAAATATGAAAAAGTAGCCGATCCATCGCATATAATCGCCGGATACCTGATACGCGAAAGCCGTTCCGTCTTTGCCTAAGAAAAGCGAAGAAATTTGCGTATGCATGGTTTCGATAATGATAAATGCAAATACGGCAAAGCATACATCTAACAGCAAAGCGGCACGGTAACCTTTTTTAATACGGTCAATTTTGCCCGCACCGAGATTTTGAGCAACAAAAGGGGACACAGCATTCCCGATAGATACAAATATCAGCGAAAAAACATTCTCCACTCTCATCGTTGCCGCATAGCCGGCAAGTGCTTGCGTACCGAATGGATTTACAACCGCTTGCACAATCATCATACCGATGGACACGGTGGATTGTTGAAGAACAGAGGGAACGGCGATTTTTAGCATGGAACGCAGTTCGCTTTTGTCAAACCAATGAAAGGGACTTGCGTATTTTCGCATACGATCAAGGAATAGCAAAAGAGATAGAACGGCAGAGATGCCCTGCGCAATGAGTGTGGCCAGAGCTGCGCCAAACACGCCCAGTTTAAGACCGCCCACCATCCAAAGGTCCATGATGATGTTCAAAACCGACGAGAATATTAAAAGCCATAACGGAATTTTTGATTCGCCGATGGATGTAAACATGGTAGACAGAATGTTATACATAAATAAAAACGGGAAGCCTGCAAAATAGATGCGCAAATACAGCACGGCTTCCTCCATGATATCTGCAGGTGTTTGCAGTGTGCGCATCATCCAGTGTGCGCTGCAAACACCGAAAATACCGAGAAATATGCTTAAAAGCAAAAAACTGATTAATGAAGTAGAAATGATTGTTTTCATCTTGCCGTAATTTTGGGCGCCAAAATTACGGCTGACCAGTACACCTGCCCCTACGCCTGCACCGAGTGCTATGCAAATAAAAACATTTGTCAGTGCGGCACAAGCACCGACGGCCGCAAGTGCAGAGGAGCCGACAAATTGACCGACGATGATTGAATCAGCCATATTGTACACTTGTTGAAAGAAACTGCCTAAAATCATAGGCATTGCAAAAACAGTCAACGCTTTTAGGGGTGGGTCTGTTATTAAATATTCGTCCTTTGTCATTTTTATATTCTCCTGCAATTTACTTGCTTTAGAACAGGGTAGAACAGGTGACGGTTTCTTGTCACAGAACAGGTAAACACATTGTTTTCAGAAAAAAAGACTTTGCATTTCTGCAAAGTCAAATGGTGAAGACGAGTGGACTTGAACCACCGACCCCTTGCATGTCAAGCAAGTACTCTAACCAACTGAGCTACGCCTTCATTTCCTATCGGTGCAATTATTATAACCGTTTTGCCCGTGTTTGTAAAGAGTCTTTTTGTCATTTTATCTTATCTTGCAACGGCATGCGCCTTGTGTTATACTGAAATCAGTGTAGGCGGGTCTTGTTTGCATAGAAAACAGGAGAGAAGTATAATGAAAAAATACAAATTCAAAGCTGTAAATCGGACTTTTCAGTTTTTAGAACAGGAAACCGTCCCCTGTTCTATAGTGGTGTATAGGTAACGGTAATGTTTTAGAGGTGAGGGTATGAATCAGTTATTTATACGCGATGTTATGTTTGATTGGGCCGATGTAGATGAGGACAGTTATTTGAAGGATATTCCGGCTCTGTATGGGCTGGACAAATTGGAATTTCATCAGCCAATTACATTTTTTGTAGGCGAAAACGGCAGCGGCAAGTCTACCTTGTTGGAGTCGATTGCCGTTGCTTGTGGCTTTAACGGGGAGGGCGGAACAAAGAATTATCAGTTCTCCACCTATGAGGAGGAGTATGAGCTGAGCCGGTTGATTCGCCTTGGAAAGGGCGCAAAACGACAACGGTGGGGTTACTTTTTGCGTGCAGAAAATCTTTATAATTTTGCTACGCAGGAGGAGGCGTATGGCGGTACAGGCGGTTATCATTATCTTTCTCATGGCGAAAGCCTGCTTTCTATATTGCAAGATAATTTAGAGCCGGACAGTCTTTATTTGTTGGACGAGCCGGAATCTGCCTTGTCTGCACAGCGACAGTTGACATTCATTATTGAAGTGATGCGCAGCGTAAAGGCAGGTGCCCAATTTCTGATTTGCTCTCATTCTCCCATTCTGCTTGCTATTCCCGGTGCGGAGATTCTTACCTTTGATGAAGGCTTGGTGCATCCCTGTGAATATGAAGACACGCAGGCCTATAGAGTGACCAAAATGTTTTTGAATCAGCGTGAGGGCATTCTGCGCAAGCTGTTGGATACGGAGCTTTAACACTTGTTGAAGTATAGTAGAACAGGGGACGGTTCCTTGTATTGCGATCTATTAGCACAGTTGGCAGAGCACTTGACTTTTAATCAAGGTGTCTGTAGACCAGGGGACGGTTCCTTGTTTTGTAATGCTGTGTAGCATGACTAATATTAAATATACAGGGCGGATCATATGATCTGCTCTGTTTTTATAAAAAAAGAGGGGAGTACATAAAAATGAGCCTTTTGCATTTGCAAAAGGCTCATGGTGCGGATGACGGGACTTGAACCCACATGAACTTGCATTCACTAGAACCTGAATCTAGCGCGTCTGCCAATTCCGCCACATCCGCATATTCAATTTGCTCTAAATTTTTACACGCCAAGAGCGGGCGCGGCAGAGCCGAAAAGCTTGATCTGCGGTGCTGTCCGAAACAGCATTGACATAATACCACGAGGGGAGTAAAATGTCAATAAGAAATTTTGATTTTTTTGAGGTTTTTATGAAAAAAATTTGGATTTCGCTGATTTCCGCATTATACTGTGGTTTTACATTAGGGTATATGCACTTTGCGGATCCGCGCACCAACGCCGGGGCGCTCTCCACCATCGGACTGGACCACCCAGTGCTGTTTGCCCTGTGGGGTGCGGGCACTTACGGGGTGCTTTACCTTTTGCTCTATACCATGTATAATAAGCAAAAGCGCAGAGGGCTGTGCCACGGTTTGGTGCTGCCTGCCGGTGTGGGGATGGCACTGACGGTGTGCTGTCCTTTTGACTTTGAGCGGCACACCCTTTGGCTGCTGCACTGTATTGGATCGCTGGCTTTTTCCGTGCTCAGTGGGGTAGCGATCTTTCTGTGCTTTTTGTTTTCATTCAAAAAAGGGCGATTTTGGCAGTGCGCCACGGTATTTTGGGCGGCGCTGATGATCGGTGATCTGATTTTGCTGCTGATCTATAAAGAGACCGGCTTGATCGAGGCGATGCCCGTGCTCACCGGTGTGGTGCTGCTGAACATTGCGATTTATCATAAAGAAAAGGTGACAGCTTATGCGGCTTGATCGAGCGCTGGCGCACTTGGAGCGCTATCCGTTCCATATGCCCGGACACAAGCGCAACCCGGATTTTTGTTTGCCGGGTGCGGAAATTGATATTACGGAAATAGACGGCTACGATGACCTGCACGCCCCCACCGGGGTGTTGGCCCGGCTGCAAGCGGATTTGGCAGCGCTGTATGGTGCGGGGGCATCTTTTCTCTCTGTTAACGGTTCTACCTGCTGCATTTTGGCGACCATATCCGCCCTGTGCAAGCCGGGGGACGAAATCCTTATTGCCCGCAACTGCCACAAGGCGGTGTACAACGCCTGCTTTTTGAACCGGCTGCAGGTGCACTATGTAGAGGCTGAATTTGACCCGACCACCGGTTTTTATACCCGTGTGACCCAGGCGGCGCTGGATGAGGCTTTGGCTGCCCACCCGGAGGTGGCAGCGGTGGTGGTGACCTCGCCTACATACGAGGGCTATATTTCTCGTCTGCACTGCTCGGTGCCGCTGGTGATAGACGCTGCCCACGGCGCCCACCTTGGACTGGCCCCTTGGCTGCCCGGCCGTATGGAGGGAGACGCGGTGATCTGCTCTTATCACAAGACCCTGCCGGCGTTGACTCAAACCGCCGGTGTGCAGGTCTATGACTCCTCTTTGGCGCCGAAGATCAAGCGGTATATGGATATGTACGAGACCAGCTCGCCCAGCTATGTGCTGATGAACAGCGTGGCAAAAATGGCCGATTTGGTGGCGGATTCGGCTGCGTTTGAGACGCTGCAAGCGGGACTGCAAATGCTATATAAACTGCCTTTGCAACACCTGCGATTGATCCGAGCGGACGATCCTACCAAGATCAATATTTCCACCCTGCATTGCAATATAGACGGCAACGCCTTGGCACACCGGCTGCGGGCGCGTGGGATCGAGCCGGAGATGAGCGACCGTATCCATGTGATCTGTATGGCAACGGTGGGGGACACCGCCGCCGGATTTCATTTGTTGGCCCGTACCCTGACGGAGATTGACCGTACCCTGTCGCCGGGCGACTGGCCGGTGGCGCCGCTGCCCTTGCCGCCCCGGCACCTGCAAAGCTGGCAGGTGCCCGCCGGAGAGCCGTTACCATACCAACAGGCAGTGGGGCGTATCGCCTGCGAGACGGTTTTTGCCTATCCGCCCGGGGTGCCGATGATCGTGCCCGGTGAAGAGATCACTGCGACGTTTGTACAGGCAATTCAGGCAGCGAAAAACAGCAGCACGGTGCTCCACGGAACTGCCGGCGGCGGGGCAGAGCGCATTTGCTGCTGTGTATTGACAAAGGACTGAAAGTATTGTAAAATAGAGCCAACAAATTGAAATGAGGTGCTTTTTATGAAAAGAATTAAAACTTTAAGTTCCAGAAATCTTTGTGCTTCCGCTCAAAAGGGCGGCTGCGGCGAGTGCCAGACTTCTTGTCAGTCTGCCAGCAAGACCTCTTGCTCCGTTGCCAACCAGAAGTGCGAGCAGCTGAAGAAATAAGAATTTTGCAATTAGGGCGGGATGGGCGATTGCCCGGGTCCCGCCTTTTTTGTTTGGAGTAGACTATGATACACGCATACAAACTAAACGGATACAACATTATTCTGGATCAAAACAGTGGCTGCGTCCATTCTGTGGACCCGGTGGCCTACGATATGATCACTATGTACCAGGATCATGATAAAGAGGAGATCCGCCGTTTTATTTTAGAAAAATACAAGGATCAGCCGGATGTAACGAACGCGGATATTGATCTTTGTTTTGAAGACATTGAGGCGCTGATCGCCGACGGACGGCTGTTTGCCGAGGATACCTTTGAGGCGGTTGCCGACCAGTTCAAACGCCGCCAGGGGGTACTGAAGGCCATTTGCCTGCATGTTGCCCACGATTGCAACCTGGCGTGCAAATACTGCTTTGCCGGCAAGGGAGAGTACGACGGCCAGCGTGAGATCATGTCCTATGAAGTGGGCAAGCAGGCGCTGGATTATCTCATTGCCAACAGTCCCGGCCGCCGGAATTTGGAGGTGGATTTCTTTGGCGGCGAGCCGCTGCTGAACTGGGATGTGTGCAAGCGGCTGGTGGCCTATGGTCGGGAGCAGGAGAAGCTCCATAATAAGAACTTTCGCTTTACCCTTACCACCAACGGCTTGCTTATCAACGATGATGTGATCGACTTTTCCAACCGGGAGATGGGCAATGTGGTGCTGTCTTTGGACGGGCGCAAGGTTACCCATGACCGGCTGCGGGTGGGCCGCAACGGCAAGGGCAGTTATGATCTGATCTTGGATAAATTCAAGCGGTTTGCAGACTCCAGAGGGCAAAAGGACTACTATATGCGGGGCACCTATACCCACTTCAATACGGACTTTGCCGCCGATGTGCTGCACATGGCGGATCTGGGCTTTAAGGAGCTGTCTATTGAGCCGGTGGTGTGCGATCCTAAGGAGGACTATGCCTTGCAGGAGAGCGACCTGCCTGTGCTTTTGGAGCAATACGAGATATTGGCCAAGGAAATGCTGCACCGTTATCGCAAGGGCGACGGCTTTACCTTTTATCACTATATGATCGACCTGGACGGCGGCCCCTGTATTGTCAAGCGGGTCAGCGGCTGCGGCGTGGGCACGGAGTATATGGCCGTGACCCCCACCGGCGATTTGTACCCCTGTCATCAGTTTGTGGGAGACACGGACTTCTTACTTGGTAATGTGTACGATGGCGTGACCCGACCCCAGGTGCTGGAGCAGTTTGAGCACTGCAATGTGTACAGCCACAAGGAATGCAAGGACTGCTTTGCAAAGCTGTATTGCAGTGGCGGGTGTGCAGCCAATGCGTACCATACCACCGGCAGTGTGAACGGTGTGTATGACTTTGGTTGCCAGCTGCACCGCAAGCGCATTGAGTGCGCCATTATGCTCAAGGTAGCTGAAGCCGAAGAGGGCTTAAAAGTAGAGTATTAAAAAATCAGCGCAAAAAGATAACCGCCGGTCGTTATGACCGACGGTTTTTTTATGTGCTTCGTTTTAGTCCAGGTGTACCGCTACCGGCTGGCCGCCGTGGGTGCGACTTTCGTCTGCCAGATACACACACAGGTGACCGGCAACAGAGTCGAAAATAGAGGTGCATGCCAGGCTGGGCTTTTCGCCGCGGACGAACTGCACAAAGTCCGCCGCCAGTCGCTCATCGCCGCCGCCATGGCCGCCGTAAGCGCCAACCATATCGCCCTTCACATTCAGATCCACTTCCTCAATTTGGCACTCGCCGTTGTGGGCGTCCGGGGAGGGGTCGATTTTGGATACATTGAACTTGGACTCCTCAAAGTTGCCGTAGATCTCGCCCTTGGTGCCGATGATGTGAATACGGCGCAGGGGGGCGGAGGAACCGCCTACCATATTGTGGGTGCCGGTGGCGCCGCTGGCGAACTGTACCATCACGCTCTGGTGGTCCACTACATCGTTGTCGCACTTGTAAATGCAGCGACCGTAAGGGGAGTCACCCTTGAGCAGATGAATCTTGTCTTCAATGGTTGGGTTCTCAATGCCCTCCAGCTTGTCCCACACATAGAAGGACCAGCGGTCCGGGTGGTCAATGTACAACCGTTTGCAAGAGTAGCGGCAGGTATCTACCAGCGGGCAGTCCACCATACACCGCGTGCCGGCGTCTGCCGGGGCGTTCTCCGGTTTAAACTGGAACTTGCCGCCAAAGGAGCTAACCGCGGTGGGCTTGGTCTCTGCCATCATCCACATCATTATGTCCAGATCGTGGCAGCACTTGGCCAGCAGCATACTGGTGTGGCACTTCTGACTATTGGCCCACTTGCCCCGCACATAAGAGGTGCTTAGGTGGTGGTAAGACACATGTTCCAGGGTTTGAATATTGATAATATCACCGATTTCACCGGCGGCAATGCGCTCTTTAATGCCATAGTAGAACGGTGTGTACCGCAGTACATGGCAGATCATCACTTTGCTGTGGTTCTGCCGCGCGCAGTCCACCAGGGTGCGCATTTCTTCTTCGTTCACGGCAAACGGCTTTTCCAGCAGCATATCATACCCGGCGTTCAGCAGGGGCACAGAGGTCTCTATATGTACCTCGTCCATGGTGCCGTTAATGACGGTGTCTGCCAGTTTGCCCTTGGCAGCCAGCGCATTTGCATTTTCAAAGCACATATCCTCGCCGAATCCGTAAAGCTCGCGGCATTTTTTGCGCCGAATGGGGTCCGGATCTGCCACGCCGACAATCTTCAGCAGCTCCGGGTTGGTCAGCGCCAGTTTGCTGTACACCATGGAGCGATGCCCGGCGCCTACGATAATGGCCGTTACCGGCTTGTTTTCCATTAAGATCACCTCGCATTTTTTATAATCATAGCACCTGGAACGCATTTGTCAAGTTTTATTGACAGAAAGGCAAATAATATCTATAATAAGTACCAACTTGTTAAAGATATGCGCTGCCCGGGTGGGCAGACGGGAGGGTGAGAACACTGAAAGACATGTTGATCTATTTGAAGCATTACAAGAAAGAGTCTTTCTTTGCGCCGTTGTTTAAGCTGCTGGAAGCGACTTTTGAACTGATCGTGCCGCTGGTGGTGGCGCGGATCATTGATAGCGGTATTCGGCCGGGCAACAAGACCGTGATCTACCAAAACTGCGCCTTGTTGGTAGGCTTTGCCGTGGTGGGGATGGTAATGGCGATCACTGCCCAGTTTTTTGCTGCTCGGGCGGCTACCGGCTTTGGCAAGGAGCTGCGTAGCAGCCTGTTTGGGAAGATCCAAAGCCTGAGTTTTTCAGAGCTGGATACCTTAGGTCGCTCCTCGTTGATCACCCGAATGACCAACGATGTGACCCAAGCGCAAAACGGCGTGAACCTGGTGTTGCGTCTGTTTTTGCGTTCGCCCTTTATTGTACTGGGCGCTACGGTGATGGCGTTTACCATTGATGTGCGCTGTGCGTTGATCTTCGTTGTGGTGATTGCCGCGCTGTCTTTGGTGGTATTTGGCATTATGGGACTGACCATGCCCGGATACAAAAATGTGCAGCGTCAGCTGGACGGCGTAACCCTGACAACCAGAGAGAACTATGCCGGTGCCCGTGTGATCCGCGCCTTTGCGGCGGAAGACGCGGAACAGGCCGGATTTAATAAGCGCAATGAGATGCTTTCTCATTTGCAGCGCAGCGTGGGGCGCCTTTCCGCGCTGTTAAACCCGCTGACTTATATCCTTATTAACATTGGAATTGTGGTGCTGATTCACACCGGCGCCATGCGGGTGAGCTTGGGTGACCTGACGCAGGGGCAAGTTGTGGCGCTTTATAACTATATGAGCCAGATTTTGGTTGAACTGGTGAAGCTGGCGAATATGATCATTACCATTACCAAGGCGCTGGCCTGTGCCTCTCGTATTCAAGGTGTGTTACAGCTGGAACCGACCTTAAAGCATGCCAGGGACGACCGGGCAGGGGACAGCGACGTGGCTGTCGCCTTTGACGATGTGACTTTGCAGTACAAGAACGCCGGCGAGCCGTCCTTGGAGCACATTTCCTTTACCGTGCCAAAGGGCAGCGTGGTGGGTATTATCGGCGGCACCGGTAGCGGCAAAAGCAGCCTGGTGTCCCTGATCCCGCATTTTTATGATGTTAAGGACGGGCGGGTGTCTGTCTTTGGCAAGAATGTTTGCGCTTACGATGACGAGGATCTGCGCCACCGGATCGGCTATGTGCAGCAAAAGGCGGTGCTGTTCCAAGGCACGGTACGCAGCAATTTGCTGTGGGGCGAGGACAGCGCTTCTGATGATGATTTGCGCACCGCTCTAAGCACGGCGCAGGTGCTGGACATTGTGGCGGATAAAGGCGGTCTGGACGCGCCTGTGGAGCAAAACGGTGCCAACTTCTCCGGCGGGCAAAAGCAGCGGCTGTCTGTGGCGCGTGCGCTGGTTCGCAAACCGCAAATTTTGGTGCTGGACGACTCGTCCTCTGCACTGGATTATGCAACTGAGGCCGCCATGCGAAAGGCCATTTTGGCGCTGCCTTATAAGCCTACACTGTTTATCGTCTCCCAGCGGGCCAGCTCCGTGATGTGTGCCGATCGGATTTTGGTGTTGGAGGATGGGCGCCTGGTGGGTGCGGGCACGCACAAAGAATTGCTGAAGTCCTGTCCGGCCTACGGTGAAATTTTTCGTTCACAATTCAGTGAGGAGGTGACCGACGCATGAAAAAGAACACCTCTACGCTAAAGAAAATTTTTGGCTATATCGGTCACTATAAGTACCTGCTGCTTTTGTCCGTGCTGCTGGCCGGCGGGTCGGTGGTGCTGACCTTGTATGTGCCCATTCGCATCGGCTACGCCATTGATGCCATCATCGGTCCGGGGCAGGTAGACTTTACCGTCGTTGCCCGCCATCTGATCGCTGTGGTGGTGATGCTGCTATGCGTTGGCCTCATGCAGTGGGTGATGAATATGCTCAACAATAAGATCACCTATAATGTGGTGCGAGATATGCGCGCCCGGGCGTTTGATAAATTGCTGGTGTTGCCGTTCTCTTATCTGGACAGCCACTCCCAGGGGGACGTGGTCTCTCGGGTCATCAGCGATGCGGACCAGTTTGCCGACGGACTGCTGATGGGCTTTTCCCAGCTGTTTACCGGTGTAGTGACGATTATCGGCACACTGGCTTTTATGCTATCCATCAATGTGTGGATCACTCTGGTGGTGGTTGTTGTCACGCCGCTGTCCTTCTTTATTGCTCGGTTTATTGCGAAGAAGACGTACGCTATGTTTCAAAAGCAAAGTGCCGTTCGCGGCGAGCAGACGGGCTTTATTGACGAGATGATCACCAACCAAAAGGTGGTGACCGCTTATTCAAAAGAGGCAGACAATCAAAAGCAGTTTGATGAGATCAATGACCGCTTGGCTAAGTATTCCATGCGAGCCACCTTCTTTTCCTCCATTACCAACCCGGCCACCCGCTTTGTAAACAGCATTGTGTATGCGGCGGTGGCACTGTTTGGCGCCATAATCGCCATTCGGGGCAATATCTCTGTGGGTATGCTCTCTTGCTTTTTGTCGTATGCCAACCAGTACACCAAGCCCTTTAATGATATCAGTTCGGTGGTGACGGAGTTTCAAAATGCTCTGGCCTGCGCCGCGCGTATCATGGAATTCATTGAGGAGGAGCCGGTGCCAGCGGATCCGGAGGGTGCATTGCAACCTTCGCATTTGGACGGCAAAGTGGAATTGCAGCATATTCGTTTCTCTTATCTGCCGGATCGCAAGTTGATTGAGGATCTGTCTGTGGATGTTAAGCCGGGTATGCGTGTTGCAATCGTTGGTCCTACCGGCTGCGGCAAGACCACGCTGATCAACCTGCTTATGCGCTTTTACGATGTGCAGGACGGTCAAATTACCATAGACGGCACCCCGGTGCAGCAGATTGGCCGCAAGGCGCTGCGCAAGAATTTTGGTATGGTGCTGCAAGATACTTGGCTCAAGTGCGGCTCTATTTTGGAGAATATCCGCATGGGCAATCCCGGCGCTTCTTATGATGAAGTCGTGGCGGCAGCCAAAAAAGCACACGCCCACAGCTTTATTCAGCGTCTGCCGGAGGGGTATTATACCAAGATCGGTGAGGACGGCGGCAGCTTGTCTCAAGGGCAAAAGCAGCTACTTTGTATCGCCCGCATTATGCTGTGCGATCCGTCTGTGCTGATCCTGGATGAGGCGACTTCCTCTATTGATACCACTACGGAGATGAGAATTCAGAAGGCATTCCTGACCCTGATGGAGGGGCGCACTTCCTTTATTGTTGCGCACCGATTGTCCACCATTAAGGGCGCCGATTTGATTTTAGTGATGAAGGACGGCACCATTATAGAGCAGGGCACCCACGCCTCATTGCTGTCGGATAAAGGCTTTTATTATCATCTGTACAATTCCCAGTTCCCGGAGACGGATCAGCTGGCATAAAATCGGAATATAAAGCCAAAGCCGCCGGAGCACACCGACGGCTTTTCCTTATCCACACATAAAACAAGCGCTCCGATGGCTCGGAGCGCTGTTTTTTGTTTATGTAGGTTAGTGCTTGATGTCGTCCCACTTCACGCCGTTCACCTGGAACAGGTCGTCGAAGTTGTACACATTGCACTCGTCCTTGGTGTGGTTGGGATACCAAACCTGGGCAAAGAAAGGATTGGTCTTTGCAATGTTGTCGTAATCCCACTTCTTCTGGGGGATGAAGCACTCGGGGCACCAGTGACCGCCCAGCAGGATCAGTGCGGGGCTGGCCTCAAACTCAGCGCCGCAGTAGCCGCATTTCCACTTCAGCTTGGTGGCCATGTCGCCCTTCTTCATAGAAGTGCTCAGACACTCACCGCCGCGGAACTTAGCAGCCTGCTTCATATCCTCAATATCCAGCTCGGACTCGGGCTTGCTTTCGTCATAGCCGTGATCCAGCTTGTAGTTTTCTGCGTCGCTGGAGTCCTTGTTGAACTTGATGATCTCAAGGTCTTCCCACTTGGTGGGGATCTTGGCCCAATCCTCGTAAGTGCCGTAGTAAGCGGACAGACGGGTCTGGTTCTTGGTCGCTACCCAGTCTAAAGTACCGAAATCCTTGGTGGAAGCGATCTTCTTCATGAAGGGCTTTGCGCAAGCGGCAACCAGGTTCTTAGGCAGGTAGCGGGGAATCTTGAAGTAGAACTCTACATGATCGGCCAGGCGGTTGAAGTAATCCTGGATGGGCAGGTTCTCACGGAAGTGCAGGTACTCCTCCAGCTTGTCGCCGTCAGCATAGAACTGACCGTGGAAGTTCTTGAGAATGAACCAGTTGGGGTCAAACAGCTTCTCCGGGCCGGCAAGACCCAGGGTGCCCAGCAGCAGGTGCTCAAACTCATAGTTGGAGATACGGTACTCCTTACCGGAGCCGATATTGTAGAAGTGGTTCCAGAAGTCGGCGCCCAAATGACCGGCAGCGTCTTCAGTCACCACGGAATAGATCGGAAGAGCGGTTCAGCAGGAATGCCGAGACCGATCTCG
>OLWR01001217.1_pt1 | contig 12712 bp, 9 predicted proteins | sample 1673531 | NCBI WGS metagenome assembly OLWR01 (sample SAMEA103958114, study PRJEB25191) | human gut metagenome | reverse complement strand
ACCCCTCCGCGGGGCGTCGGGGACGCCGCCCCCTACATCCTTGGCCGCGAACTTTCCGCCAACCGTAGGGGGATTCATCTCTCCCATGTCCCTGTCCTCATTTCCTTAACTTTCTTCTTTACATTCCCCGCAAAATACGCTACAATATAAATGTATATTTATAAAAACAAAGAGAAGGAGAGATCGCTTTGTTTACTATCATCAAACGGCGGGAGCTGAACCCCACCGTAACCGAACTTTGCATCCATGCGCCGCTCATTGCCAAGAAGGCAAAGGCCGGCCAGTTTATCATTGTCCGCGCAAAGGAGGACTCCGAGCGTATCCCCCTGACCATCGCCGGGTTTGACCGCGAAGCCGGCACCGTTTCTATCATTTTCCAGGTTGTCGGCGCAGGTACCATGCAGCTCAACTCCCTCAAAGAGGGTGAGGCCGTGCATGACTTTGTGGGACCCTTGGGCAAGGCCACTGAGATCGAGGGTCTGAAAAACGTCTGTGTCGTCGGCGGCGGCGTGGGCTGCGCCATTGCGCTGCCCATTGCCCAGGCATTGCACGAGCAGGGCACCAAGGTCACCGGCATTGTCGGTTTCCGCAACAAGGATCTGGTCATTCTGGAGGACGAGTTCCGCGCCTGCTGCGATGAGTTTATCATTATGACCGATGACGGCTCCTACGGCGAGAAGGGCGTTGTCACCGCCCCGCTGGAACAGCGCATTGTGGATGGTGCGAACTTTGATGAGGTCATTACCATCGGACCCCTGATCATGATGAAATTCGTCGTCAAGACGACCAAGCCCCACAACGTCAAGACCGTTGTGTCGATGAACCCCATCATGGTCGATGGCACCGGTATGTGCGGCGGCTGCCGCCTGACCGTGGGCGGGCAGACCAAGTTCGCCTGTGTCGACGGCCCCGATTTTGACGGCTTTGAGGTCGATTTTGACGAGGCTATGCACCGCGGCACGATGTACAAGCCCTTTGAAGCACACGCCCGCGAGGCCGAGTGCAATTTGCTGAAGCAGGAGGTGCAGTAATTATGCCGAACATGGACCCGAAAAAGTGCCCCATGCCCAGCCAGGAGCCGAACGTCCGCAATAAAAACTTCAAAGAGGTCGCCCTTGGCTACACCGAGGAGATGGCCGTGAACGAGGCCAAGCGCTGCCTGCAGTGCAAGAACCACCCCTGCCGCAGCGGCTGCCCCGTTGAAATTGATATTCCAGGCTTCATCAAGCACGTTGCCGAAGGCGACTTTGAGGCCGCCTACAACGTGATTGCCCAGTCCAGCGCGCTGCCCGCCGTCTGCGGACGTGTCTGCCCGCAGGAGCACCAGTGCGAGGGTAAGTGCGTCCGCGGCATCAAGGGCGAGGCCGTCGGCATTGGCCGCTTGGAGCGCTTTGTCGCCGACTGGTACCGCAACAACGTACATACCAAGCCCACCGCCCCCGCGCCCAACGGCCACAAGGTCGCTGTCATCGGCGCTGGCCCGTCCGGCCTGACCGTCGCGGGCGACCTGGCCAAGCTGGGCTACAAGGTCACCGTCTACGAAGCCCTGCACGTTGCGGGCGGCGTGTTGATGTACGGCATCCCCGAGTTCCGTCTGCCCAAGGACATCGTCCAGCACGAGGTCGAGGGCCTGAAGGAGCTGGGCGTGGACATCGAGACGAACATGGTCATCGGCAAGGTGCTGACCATCGACGAGCTGATGAACGACTACGGCTTTGAGGCCGTCTATGTCGCGTCCGGTGCCGGTCTGCCCCGCTTTATGGGCATCCCCGGCGAGAGCCTGAACGGCGTTTACTCTGCCAACGAGTACCTGACCCGCGTCAATTTGATGAAGGCGTACAAGGAGGATTCCCGCACGCCCATCATGAAGAGCAAGTCCGTTGCCGTTGTCGGCGGCGGCAACGTCGCCATGGACGCTGCCCGCTGCGCCAAGCGTCTGGGTGCCGAGAATGTGTACATCGTCTACCGCCGCGGCATGGCCGAGCTGCCTGCCCGTAAGGAGGAGGTCGAGCACGCCGAGGAGGAGGGCATCGTCTTTAAGACGCTGACGAACCCGACGGAAGTGCTGGGTGACGAGAACGGCTGGGTCAAGGGTATGACCTGCGTCGAGATGGAACTGGGTGAGCCGGATGCGTCCGGACGCCGCCGCCCCATCGTCAAGGAGGGCAGCGAGTTCGCTCTGGAAGTTGATACGATGATCATGGCGCTGGGCACAAGCCCCAACCCGCTGATCCGCTCCACCACGCCGGGTCTGGACGCCGACAAGCACGGCTGCCTGATCACCAACGGCCCCGACGGCTTGACCAGCCGCCCGATGGTCTACGCCGGCGGCGACGCTGTCACCGGTGCCGCCACCGTCATTCTGGCCATGGGTGCCGGCAAAGAGGCTGCCCGCGCGATTGACGCGGCCATCAAGGCGAAGGAACAGTAAAAATTAAATTTCAGCCCCCGTGCCGCGAGGTGCGGGGCTGTTTTTGTTAAAAAGGCTTCCTCTCACCCGTCTGCGGGCGGGGCCGCAGACACCTTCCCCCAGGGGGGAAGGCATTCTTACCGAACAAAGGCGTCAACCATGTATCATCCTTTCTTCCAATTCGTTCTTCCGCGCCTCGGGCAGGTGGCGCTGGATGCTTTGCTGTACCTGAACTTTTTGCAGCTGCCGCCCTTACAGCTGGTGGCCCGGTGGCCGGTGCTGTATTACGGACTGCCGCTTGTGCTGATGGGTGTGCTGGCGTATATCAGCCGCGACCCGCTCGGGCTGGGCATCGTGTTTGCCGGACATCTTGTGACATTCTACTGCATCGGTACCGCCATCGGTCTGGCGCTGCGGCGCATCGGCGGCACACCGCTGACTGTTTGGCATATTATCTGGCTGGACGGCATAACGCCGTGGCTGTTGACGGGCCTTATCATGTGGTGGGGGCGGCGGCGTGCGCTGCGGCTCTGTACGACAAAATACAGCCTGACAACGCGGAAAAATCTGCCGAACGGCAGGCTGACCATCGTGCAGGTCAGTGATGTCCACCCGCGTGCCTGTGCGGCGATGGATCACACCCGTATCCCTGAGCTGAAAGCAAAAATCGAGGCGTGCCGTCCCGACCTGCTTGTGCTAACCGGTGATATTTTCGACGAGTTCACCGAGCCGGAGGAGCTGGACGCCTTCTGCAAGCTGTTTGGCGAGCTGGACGCGCCGCTGGGCAAGTATTACGTCCTCGGCAACCACGACCTGTTCCACCACTGGCGGGAGCCGAGCTTTGGCCGCGCGGATCTGGAGCGAGGGTTCGCCGCCGCGGGCGTGCGCATCCTGGAGGACACGTCCGTCCTGCTGCCCTGCGGTGTGCGCGTCGTGGGCCGCAAGGATTATCTGTACACGAACGGCAGCCGCTTCACGGCGGCGCAGCTTATGCCCGGCGGCCCCGACGACCACTACACGGTCTGGCTCGACCATGAGCCGCGGGACTTTAAGAACGCTGCCGCGGCGGGGGCGGACCTGATTTTGAGCGGCCACACCCACGGCGGGCAGGTCTGGCCTGCGGGTGCGGTGGGTATGGTTGCAAAAAATGAACGCAACTACGGCAGAAAGCACATTGCAGACCATTGCGATGCCATCGTCAGCGGTGGCACGGGCACCTGGGGCTACAAGTTCCGCACCCAGGGCCGCACGGAAATTGTCTGCGCGGAAATCACTACCGAAAGGGAAAACTGATTTATGAACGAACGCGAACGCCTGAGCAGCCGCCTGGGCTTTATCATGCTGTCGGCGGGGTGCGCCATCGGCTGCGGCAACGTCTGGAAATTCCCCTGGATGTGCGGCCAGAATGGCGGCGGCAGCTTTATGCTGCTCTACATCCTCTGCCTGCTGGTGCTGGGCCTGCCCGTCATGGTCATGGAGTTTGCCGTGGGCCGCGCCGCCCAGGCCAGCCCCGTTACGATGTACCAGCGCCTGGAAAAGCCCGGCCATAAGTGGGGCGTATTCGGCGTCGTCAGCCTCATCGGCAACATTGCCATCATGGCGTTCTACACGGTGGTCACGGGCTGGATCTTGTACTATTTTGTCAAGTTCCTGACCGGGCAGAATGCGGATTTCGGCTTTGCGCAGATGATCGCCGACCCCGGGCTGAACGTGACCTATCTGCTTGTGGTCCTTGTAGCGGCGTTTGTGCTGCTGAGCTTTAATTTGCAGGGCGGGCTGGAGCGCGTGACCAAATACATGATGAGCGCGCTGCTGGTGCTGATGCTGGTGCTGGCTGTGCATAGCCTGACGTTTGCCGGTGCGGCGGAGGGGCTGCGGTTCTACCTTGTGCCGGATTTCTCGGCCATTGACGGCGGGGTCATCGTGGCGGCCATGAACCAGGCGTTTTTCTCGCTGTCCGTCGGCATGGGCGGTATGGCGATCTTCGGCAGCTACATCGGCAAGGATCACGCGCTCATGGGCGAGTCGCTGCGGGTCATTTTTCTGGACACGTTCGTGGCCGTGCTGGCGGGCATCGTCATCTTCCCGGCGTGCTTCACCTACGGGCTGGAGGTCACGGCAGGCCCCAGTCTGCTGTTTGACACGATGGCGGGGGTGTTCGGCAATATGGCCGGGGGCCGCTGGTGGGGCGCGCTGTTCTTCCTGTTCATGGTGTTTGCGGCGCTGTCCACTGTGCTGGGCGTCTGCGAGAATATCCTTGCTATGGTGCGTGAGCTGACCGGGTGGAGCCGCCCGAAGGGCTGCGTGGTCTGCGGCGTCGGCATCTTTTTGCTGGCGCTGACGACGGCGCTGGGCTACAGCGTGCTGCACTTCCAGCCGTTTGCGCCGGGCAGCGCGTGGCTGGACTTCTGGGACTTCATCGTCAGCAACAATGTGCTGCCGCTGGGGTCGCTGGTGCTGGCGCTGTTCTGCTGCAACCGCTTTGGCTGGGGCTGGGACAATTTTGTGGCCGAAGCCAACACCGGCAGGGGCCTGAAGGTACGCCCCTGGATGAAGCCGATTTTTAAGTATTTTGTGCCGGGTGCGATTTTGTTTATTTATATTTACGGTATGGTTACGTTTCACTGGCGGTAAAAAGGAAAAAGTCCTGTCTCCGGGAAAGGGAGGCAGGACTTTTCGGTTTTACGCTGGGATGCGCGGGCAAAGCCCGCGAGAAAGCCTCCTCACGAAGTGGGGAGGTGGCCGAGTAAAACGAGGCCGGAGGGGCTCTGCCCGTTTGCGGGTGCTACGACACCTTGCGGAAGTAATTTATCAAAATACTCTTGATATAATTATACCGCCGCGCGTAGCTGTTCTCGACGCGGATCAGCTCAAAGCCGTGCTCGCGGCAGATCTGGTCCTTCTTGCGGTCACGGCGCTGGACGGCGGGGTCGTCGCGGTGCTCGCGGCCATCCAGCTCGATGGCTAAAATCGGCATCAGGCGGCGGCCCTCCCGCTGGTAGACGACGAAGTCGAACCGTCCGGTGTAGAACAGGTCGGCGCAGCCGGGGTTATCCTCAAACACCTGGGCGATGGGTACCTCCTTGCGGACCGTGCAGCGGCTGCCGTCGAGGAAGGCGTTGTCCAGCGCGTGGTTCAGATTTTCCAAAAAGGCATCCTCGGTTTTGGTGCTGTAGGGCTTGATGCCCAGCGCACGGCTGGCGGCGGGCTTCTCGGTCACCTCGGACTGGCCGTTTTTGCGCACGTACTGCACCAGCTCATAAATATCGTCGTCGGTGCTGTCGGCGTGCAGGCGGTCCAGCGCGGCCTGATTCGAGAGGATGACCAGCTGCTCCCGCGCGCGGGAGGTCGCCACGTTGATGAGCTCCTTGTTCGTTTTCAGCCATTCGTAGGTGCGCGGGCGGGTCTGGTCGGTCAGCGCCAGGGAGAAGATGACCACGTCTTTCTCGTCGCCCTGAAAGGCGTGCACCGTGCCGCAGGCGGCGTTCTCAAAGTGCTTCGCGCGCAGCATGGCCTCGATGGCGGCGCGCTGCTTCGCAAACGGTGTGATGATGCCCACCTGCTTGTCCGGGTGCGCGGTCAGGTATGCCTCGATGCGGCGCACCTCCTGCGGGGCGGTGTTCTTCTCGTCGGTGGTGTCGTTGGGCACGTCCACATAGACGAGCGGCGTGGGGTCGGTCTCGCGGCTGGCAATGTGCAGCTTGTGGTTGTAGTATTTGCGATTGTTGAACTCGATGATCTTGGGGCTGCACCGGTAGTGGTAGCTCAACAGCGTCTCGTCGCTGACGGCGTCGCAGGCCAGAAAGCATTTGTAGATCGAGTTTTCGATGTAATCGTACTCCTGCGTGACACCGTAGCGGCGGCGCAGCGTGCGGTTGTCGGCGGGGTCCAGCAGAATGACAGGCGAGAGCTGCTGCGGGTCGCCCACAAGCATCAGCGACGCCCCGCGCAGGATGGGCACCAGCGACATGGCCGTGCTGCACTGGCTGGCCTCGTCCATGATGACCATGTCAAAGCTCGGCTCCGGGTCGCCCAGGCGGTGGGCGGAGATGCAGGTCGTGGCCACAATGGGAAAGACGCGCAGCAGCTTTTTCAGGTTCTCCGGCTCCGAGATGTACTTGTTGAACTGCGTGACCCGCTCCTTGTCGGTGTCGGGGCTGTGGACGATGCTCATTAAATCGTTATATTTCGGCTCCTCCAACCGGCGGATGCAGCGGGCCGAGGTGTAGTAGAGGTAGCGCAGCAGCTCGTCCTCGTTGCGGTCCAGCAGAGCCAGCGCGTCGGCAGAGTCGATGCTGCCGTAGGCGGCCAGCTCACGGTCCACCTGCGGCAGCTGCCCGGCCTGCAGCTCGTACTGGAAGTTCATCTGGCCGCGGGCGTCCAGCAGGCGCCGGATGGTCTCCCGCCGCTCCCGCAAATCAAGGATGCGCTCATACCGTTCCAGCAGGGCGGTCAGCTGTTTGGCGCGGGCCGTGCGGTCCGCGTGGTTTTTGTCCAGCAGCCGCTCCGGTACGGGGATTTTTTTGCACTGCTCAAACAGCTGGTCGATGGTGCGCAGGGCCTCGGCGGTTTTCTCATTGTTGCCAAGGCGCAGGATCGGGAACGGCACAGTCTGGCCGTGGTAGGTGACGGCCTGCAGCTTTTCCACAACGCCGTCGATGGGATGGTTGTTGTAACTGGAAAAAAGCACCGTGCGCTCGTTGAAAAACGCCGTCGTCAGCGTGTTGACGATGGTGTTGGTCTTGCCGGTGCCCGGCGGGCCCTGCACGTAGGCCAGCGGGTAGCGCATGGCGTTGTTGATGGCCAGCAGCTGGTCCAGATTGACCTTGTTGTTCAGCAGCGCCAGCGGGTAGGACTTGCGGCGGCGCGGCTTGGCGGTCATCTCGCCGAAGAAGGCCCGCAGCGGGGCGGTGGCCGTCTCGCCGGAGGGGTCCTCGAACATAGTAAGGATGCCGCGGTACTCATGCTCCAAGTCCACGGGGCAGTCGCGGCTGATGGCGACGAGGTAGGGCAGGTCATCGACCCGCACCCGCGGGTTGCTGCGGGTGATGCGGTCCTTGATGGTCTCGGCGTGCTTCGTGAACTCGTCCAGCAGCGTATAGTCGTCGGCATCCAGAAATTGATGGATGCTCAGCTTGCTGCCGTTCACGGTGAACTCCCGGCAGATGACCGGCTCCGGCTCGGCCCGCAGGGCGCGCTTTTTCACGTCGAGCCGCAGCGGGCGGTAGGCCAGCACGTACAGCCCCTGCCGGGTGTCAATACTGATAAGGTTCAGCCCCAGCGTGGGCAGGCTGGGGCGGGCAGCGTTCTGGCGGCGGTCCTCGACCCGGCGCTGGAACCGGCCCACCAGCTCACGGAACTGGTCGTCGGTCAGCTCCAGCGTGTCCTCCTTATAATCGGCAAAGCAGTCGGCGTCAATTTGATGAATCAGGCTGTAGTTGGACTGGTAGGGCGTGGCGTCCAGCCGGTTGCAGGCGGCCAGATAGTCCAGCACCCGCAGGTTGGCGGCGTTGTCAAACAGCGCCGCGTACCGCCCGGGGTTGTCGCGGATGTCGTCGATGAGCGTCTGGTTGACGGGGCACCACGAGCCGTCGACGACCTCGGCGGTCTGGATGCGGTCAATGCTGATATGGTCGAGCGCCTGCACGCTTAATTTGCCCAGATGCAGCCCGTCAACGTTCAGGGTGCGGGTCCTGGGGTTCAGCCCGCGGATAGCGACCCAGTATTTGGTCTGCTGGGTCTGTTGGTTTTTGTATTCAATGCTCAACCACCGCCCCTCATGAATGGCACGGAAAATCGAGCGCGTGATGTTGTTCAATTTTCCGCTCCTTTCGGGTCGTGGCTTTCTTGCCTCCCTCTGCAGAGGGGGCCAGGGGGGCTACTTCGACAAGCGCCGGTATTCCAGCGGGGTCAGGCGGAACTGGTCGTAGAACGCCTGGGCAAAGCGGCCCTGGCTCTCGTAGCCGACCCGGGCGGCGATGTCCTGCACCCGCTGGGGGGTCGTGCGCAGCAGCTCGGCGGCTCTTTCGAGCCGGCGGCGGCGGAAGTAGGCGAGATACCCCTCGCCCAGCACGTTCTGGCAGTACAGCTTGAAGCCGCTCTCGCTCAAACCAAAATGGTCGGCCAGCTCCCGGGCCGGGCGGCGGACCGAGAGGTCCTGCAGAACCAGCGTCTCGGCCTCGCGCACGCATTCGACCTGCCGCGCGGGGCAGCGGGCCGTGTCGGCCTCGTCGGGCAGGCGCAGCAGCTCATACAGCAGCCGCACGGCGGCATAGCGCAGCTCGCCTGGGGCGGCGTAGGCGGCGTCGTCCCAGACCTCGTCCACAATGGCCGTGATGGCGTCGCTCATCGGGCAGCAGTGAACGCCGCCGCGGCAGAAATAATCCGCGATGCCGCCTATTTCCAGCCCCATCAGCGTCAAAAAGCTGTCTGCCTGCACGGCGTCGGGGTCAATAAAAAGCTGCAGCGCCTCGTACTGGCTGCCGGGCAGGTAGAAGTCCGCACCGGGCACAGCAAAGCTGACGGCGGCATGACCCTCCGTCACGATGGCATATTGTGCGCCGTCCGGGATGGCGCGTCGTCCGCTGCGGCAGAAATCAAAGACGAGCAGCCGCGGCCAGTCCAGCGGGGGCGGGCAGAGCGGCGCGTCCAGCCGGGTGAAGCAGAGCTGCACGCCGGGTGCAAGCTCCCGCCGGTCAAGCGGGGCTGCGGGGATGAGGTTGTCTGTTTTCATGTTTGGTTATACAGTAACTAAATATTTTGAATTTTCGAAAAACTGTGCGCAAAATTACGATACTGAAATGCACTGAAACGGCCATACGAACTGAAAATGTGCGGACAGAAAACTGCTAAAAAGGCAAAATGTGCGAAATCGGAAAAATGGCAAAATAAGGGAAATGTGTGCCAAAAACCAAAAAAATCAGTCTGTGACCGGCACATCCAGCCCGAACTCCTGCGGGCGGAACCGCGGGCAGACATTCTCCGAGATGCAGATGACCGACGCGGCCAGGCGGCTGCCGATCTCGCAGGCCTCGGCCAGCGTCTTGCCGTAGGTCAGGCCGATGACCGTCCCGGCGAAGAAAGCATCCCCCGCGCCGGTGGTGTCGATGACATCGACCTTCTTGGCGGGTACCATGCCGCTCTCGCCGTCGGTGCGGGCGTAGACGGCGCCCTGCTCGCCCATCGTCACGACCATGCAGGGAATGTTGGCGCTGCGCACGTTGGCGGCCAGCGTGGCGCGCATCTCGTCCGGCGTCAGGTGGTCGTAATCGTCGGAGAACATCAGCCCGGCCTCCTGCTGGTTGCAGACAAAGCAGTCGACCTCTTGCAGGAGGCTGCGGCGCTCCATGGCAATGCTCATGTTGGAGACCGCGGCGTAGACCTTTTTGCGGTACTTTTTGGCGTAGTGCAAAATCTGCTTGACGGTCTCCTTCTCCAGATCAAACTCGATGGCGATGCCGTCGCAGTCGGCAAAGATCTCGTCGCCCTTTTCCTTTAATAATGCGGTCAGCGGCGTCGTGTCGGGCCGCTTCGAGATGGCGGCGCAGACATCGCCGTCGTTGTTGAACACGGCCAGCCAGGTGCCCATGCCGTCCGGCATGCGCTGGATGTAGCGGGTGTTGACCTTGTGCCGGGCCAGCTTGTCAATGACGTCCTGGCCGGAGCCGGTGTCGTCCACCAGACTGACGAAGGTGGGGCGCAGCTCGACATTGGCAATGTCCTCCGCCACGTTGCGGCAGACGCCGCCGTGTACCTGCTCGACCCGGCCCGCGTTGCGCCCGCCCGGGATATAGGTGGACAGCGGATACCCCTTGATGTCCACAAAAACCGCACCGATGACTACAATGCCCATAAAATGACCCCCCAAAAGCTGATTTTACCTGTATTTTACCATACATTCGACATTTGCGCAAACCCCGCCCGAACGGGCAAAATGCGTACAAAAATCCGCCCCGGATGCTGAAAGATTCGACATCCGGGGCGGTGGGTTGTTTTTGTGCTTTTTTAGGCCAGCGGGAGGATTGTATCATCCTTCTCGGTGTAGTTGCCTCCGCCCATGCGGGCGCGCACGAAGGGCACACCGTCACGCAGATAGAACGTGTTGTGCTCCAGCAGGATCATTCCTTACTTTAGAAATCTCGGCGTTACGCTGGGCGACCTGAAAGCGGTTCATATCCAAGCATTTTATCGGGAACAGTTGGAGCGTGTGAAGCCCAATACGGTCATTCACTATCATGCGGTTATCCACCGCGCCTTGAAATACGCAGTGAAAACAGACCTGATCGATGTGAACCCCGCCGACAAGGTAGACCGCCCAAAGAAAAACGAATTTACCGGGAACTTTTACAGCAAGGATGAAATGAACGCACTGTTCGACGCTGTGCGCGGCAGTAAAATTGAGGTGGCAGTTATGTTGACTGCCTTTTATGGTCTGCGCCGCAGCGAGGTTGTAGGGCTGAAATGGGCTGCTGTAGACTTTGAGCAGAACACCATTGAAATCTGCCATACGGTCACAACGGTTCGGCTGGACGGAAAAGAAGTTCTTGTAGAATCCAATGGCACAAAAACCAAATCCAGCAAGCGCACCTTGCCGCTTGTACCGGTTTTCCGGGGACAGCTGCTGGCCTTGCAGGAGGAACAGAAAGAAAACCGCAAGCTGTGCGGTAGGTGCTACAACAAAAAATACGCGGACTACATCTGCGTAGACGCAATGGGCAATCTGCTCAAGCCGGATTATCTCTCCAATTCGTTCCAGATTATCTTGCAAAATTATCATCTGCGGCGCATCCGCTTTCACGATTTGCGCCACTCTTGCGCCAGTTTGCTTTTGGCAAACGGTGTCCCGATGAAGATGATTCAGGAGTGGCTGGGGCACAGCGATTTCTCTACCACCGCGAATATTTATTCGCATTTGGACTACGCTTCCAAAGTTTACTTTAATACCTTGATTCTAACAATATATACGCTTCTATTCGATTTCTCGTCTTGTCTAGAACCATCATTTTGCTGTGTGGCTGTTCTTTCGGTGTGGCTTGTTATGTAGTCGACTGCTTTCAACCTATCTAGTAGTTGTTTTATGCCGTCCTTCCAAGGCACGGTCACCTGATTTCGTTGAGTTCGATTAGACAGACGATTAAAGGGAACTTTAGGAATTGAAGTACAGACTATCGTACTGAAAGAATGATAGAATGTATATAGGGAATGGAAATAAGATCATCATAACGAATCGTGAAGCATTTCGCGAAATATGTTAAATAAAAGATGACATATTTATTAAAATTTGCTATACTTGCAATAGTATAATTAACTGACGAAGAATTAAATAATAGCTCTGGTAATTGATTATAGGCAGTATGAATCATAAGTATTTATGATGGAGCGAGGAGAAAAGAGATATGAAGGATTTTGAAAATGATTTGATTTATTATCCTAATCCGGACCCGGTCAAGGAACCGAGATTTATTTTAAAATCTGTAGATGAATTGGAAAAATCAACAAAATACAGTGTTACCTGCAATGGAACAGAGCGTGTGGTATACCATACAGATTCGTTTGACTATGTTGTAGTAGTAGATAACGAAGCGTATGATCTGGAGATTTCAATCCATACACCATATGAAAAACTTGAAATCCGTCCGTCCAGCTTTGGCATAGTTCCTTTTGTAAAAGGAGAAACAGTCCATATCCATCTTGATGAACCGAGAAAGTTTACTGTAGAGACGGATGGTGGTCTTCATGATGCATTGTTTGTGCTTTGCTCGCACAGGATTGAGAAGCCGGCAGATACCACTATCTGCTTTGAAAAGGGCAAGGTATATAATGTAGGAGTTCTTACCTTAAAGTCCAATGATACGGTTTACATAGAGGAAGGTGCTGTTGTATCAGGTTGTGTATACGCAGACCATTGTGACAATATTTCCATTGTAGGAAACGGAATTATCAACGGAGCCTGCTGGCATCTGCCGGACAGTAATGCACACCGTTTCTTTATCTATGCCAAGTGGTGTAATAATGTACTCTTAAAAGGCTTTACTGCTGTAGACGGTCCTTCCTGGCATGTGGTTCCTGCGGCGTGTGACCATGTTGTGATTGATGATATGAATATTTACTGATATGCGATAAAGAAGTAATAGAAGTGTAAAAAATTTTGCCGTTCCTATCCGGCACTCGCGCGTTGTGTCGGATAGGTCGGGCGTTAGGCTTCGGGCAAGTCAATCTTGCCGACAAAGCTGTAATAAATCTCAATATCCTGCCTGCGGGTGCCGTTCTCGTCATAGCTGCACTCATGCACGACGATTTTCT
>OLWR01001206.1_pt1 | contig 12817 bp, 9 predicted proteins | sample 1673531 | NCBI WGS metagenome assembly OLWR01 (sample SAMEA103958114, study PRJEB25191) | human gut metagenome | reverse complement strand
TGTACGCCGCCGCCCGCCATCGAGCAGAGTTTTACACCTAATTGGGGATAAAACACTACATCCCGGACGGAGACCTTTCTCTCCACAGTAAGAAACTTCTTGCAACAATGTATTTTATGCTCCGTGGCCTGCCGTTTATCTATCAGGGACAGGAGATCGGTATGGAAAACCTGCGCTTCCAGTCCATCGATCAGGTCGATGATATCAGCACAATCGACGAATATCATGTTGCCAAAAATGCCGGTCTGAGCGAAAAGGAGGCACTGTCCTGCATCTCCAGATACAGCCGTGACAATGCCCGTACACCGGTTCAGTGGAACGACAGCGCCAATGCCGGATTTACCAGTGGAGATCCATGGCTTCCGCTCAACCCGAATTATAAAGAGATCAATGTAGCTTCACAGGAAAACGATCCGGATTCTCTTCTTTCTTTCTATAAAGAACTGATTGCACTGCGTAAAAATCCGGAATATAAAGAAACCGTTGTTTACGGCGAACTGATTCCTTATCTCGAAGAACAGCACAACCTGATGTCTTACTATCGTAAAGGAGACAAAACCCTCCTTGTACTCGGCAATTTCCAGAAAGAACCTCAGACTGTAAAACTGCCGTCTGCATGCCGCAAAGTCCTGCTCAACAATTATCCTCAGCTGAACATCAGCGACGACTCTGTAATTCTTGATAATTACCAGGCGGTTGTAATCGAACTGTAAACCAAATTTTCCGTTTATCTGATTTCATACAGTAAAAAGTCCCCACAGGAACATGCATACTGAAATTTTTCAAAGTTTCAGCAACTCATATCCTGTGGGGATTTCTTTATTTTATTTGCAAAGCTCTTCAGCCATCTGATCAAGTTCTTTGATGTTTTCTTCGCTTAAGGAAGACATGATCTTAACTGTGGTATCAAGCCATGTGATGTTTTTGCTCTTTTCGAATTCTGCTTTCATAACTTTTGCAGCATTCGGAGCCCAGCTTCCGTTCTCGATCAGACCAATCGTACGGTTCTGATAGTTTCTTTCAGTCAGATGGTCGATGTATGTTTTCATGAACGGGAAGATATCGGCATTGTAGGTGATTGTGGCAAGAACCAGTTTACCATAACGGAATGCATCTTCAACGGCTTCTGCCATATCATCTCTTGCAAGATCAAATACTGAAACTTTCGGGCAGCCTTTCTCTTCCAGCTTCTGTGCCAGAACTTCTACGGCTTTCTTTGTATTTCCATAAACAGATGAATATGCGATCACAACACCTTCACTCTCAACCTTGTAAGAGGACCAGATGTCATATTTCTCAATGTAATGTCCCAGATTCTCAGTCAGGATCGGTCCATGCAACGGGCAGATCGTCTGGATATCCAGAGTTGCAGCTGCTTTGAGAAGCTTCTGTACCTGTGCTCCGTATTTACCAACAATACCGATGTAATAACGGCGGGCTTCGCAATCCCAGTCTTCTTCTGCATCAAGAGCACCGAATTTACCAAATCCGTCTGCGGAAAACAGGACTTTGTCTGTGCTGTCATATGTAACCATAACTTCCGGCCAGTGAACCATCGGTGCAAATACAAATGTCAGGACATGTTTGCCGAGTGTCAGGCTCTCGCCGTTGGCAACGACCAGTTTTTTACCTTCCAGATCCATGCCTCTGAAGAAGTTTTCCATCATGGTAAAGGTCTTTGTATTCGCAACAACGGTTGTATCCGGATATGCTTTCATGAAATTTTCGATGTTTGCCGCATGATCCGGCTCCATATGCTGTACAACCAGATAATCCGGCTTTGCTCCATCCAGGACTTTGGCAACATTTCCAAGCCATTCTTCTGTGAAGTTTGCATCTACCGTATCCATAACTGCGATCTTTTCATCTTTGATCACATATGAGTTATAGGACATGCCGTTCGGCACCTCATACTGTCCCTCAAACAGGTCGACCTGATGGTCATTTACACCTACATAATAAATATCATTTCCGATTTTCATCTTAACAATGTACCTCCTTATTGATCCGGCTTTTGTGTTATTTTAAAACATTTTCATTTCTGTCCACATTATATCTGCTCCCTTACCCGAAATCAATAGGGACCTTTTTATTATCGACATTTTATAACCTTCATGTTATAAACAAACATCCCCAGTGATGCAAGAATGATCAGTCCATATCCTATGAAACTATAGCAATCCGGAATTTCACTAAACAGGAAAAATCCCAGAAGTGTCGCGAATATGATCTGCGAATAATCAAAAATAGAAATCTTACCTGCCGGTGCATACGTATATGCTGCTGTGATCGTAAACTGACCGCCTGCTGCAAAAAGGCCCGCCATCAGAAGCGTCACAAGCTGTTTTCCTGTCATCGGAGTATAATCGAAAATCAGATACGGAAGCACAAACAGGCAGGAAAATGCAGAAAAGTAAAATACAATGATCGGGCCTTTCACCCCATGTGTTCCCAGCACACGCACCATTGTATATGCAATTCCTGCCCCAAGTCCTCCGCAGACTCCGATCAGCGCAGGAATCAACGCTGCATTCTGAAATCCCGGTTTTACCACAAAAAGGCATCCGATAAATGCCAGCAGCACACAAGTTCCCTGCACCGGAGTAATCTTTTCTTTCAAAATCAGAAAAGAAAAAATAATTGCAAAAAACGGGGACAATTTATTCAGGATCGAAGCATCGGCAACAAGCAGATGGTCGATCGCATAAAAGTTACAGAGGATTCCCAGTGTGCCGAACGCGCAGCGAAGGAGCAGCGCACCCCAGTACTGTTTCTGCACCTTTGGTACAATATGATTTTTGCCTAAAATGATCGCTGCAAAAATTGCCGCCACCAGATTACGGAAAAAGCTTTTCTGAATGGATGGCAGATCTCCCGCCAGACGCACACTGACATTCATGCACGCAAAGAAAAATGCCGACAGAATGATCATAACCATTCCTTTTATATAATTTTCCTGTTTCATTTCTATTTCACCAAGCCTCTCATCATTTTTTCCTGTTTATCATATCACTAACTGCCAACGTGATACAAGCAGGATTCCTTTTGAATAGATTAAGGAAATTGACTTTTCCGTAATTTTATATAGCGATTTCGATATTTTTCGGTTATAATGATATTCAAATACACGCTTAAAGAGACGCGGTACCATGCTACAATGATAAAGTTGTCTCAGAACGGAGGAGAAACTATGGAAATTGTCTGTTTAGACCTTGAAGGCGTACTGGTTCCTGAAATCTGGATCGCATTTGCAGAAGAGACCGGTATCCCGGAATTAAAAAGAACAACAAGAGATGAGCCGGACTACGATAAACTGATGAAATACCGTCTCAGCATTTTGAAAGAACATGGCCTTGGACTGAAGGAGATTCAGGAAACTATTTCCAAAATCGATCCGATCCCGGGCGCCAAAGAATTTCTGGACAAACTTCGCGAGCTGACTCAGGTCATCATCATCAGTGATACATTTTCACAGTTTGCCGGACCTCTGATGAAAAAACTCGGTTATCCGACTATCTTCTGCAACTCTCTCGTAGTCGCAGACAACGGCGAGATCACAGACTTCAAGATGCGCTGTGAAAAATCCAAATACACAACCGTAAAAGCACTGCAGTCTATCGGATATGATACCATTGCAAGCGGTGACAGCCACAATGACCTCGGCATGATCCAGGCAAGCAAGGCAGGATTCCTCTTTAAGAGCACCGATGCGATCAAATCCGAATATCCTGAAATTCCGGCATATGAAACATACGACGAACTTTATGACGCAATCAAAAAAGTAATCGAGGGTTAATCCCCCGATTACTTTTTTAATTCCTGTGTATGAACCAGTGATGCATATACCCCTTCTTTTTGCATCAGTTCGTTGTGCGATCCTTTTTCAACAATCTGTCCCTGTTCAATGACCACGATGTCATCTGCACTCTTGACTGTAGAAAGTCTGTGGGCTATGATGATCGTCGTTCTTCCAACCGCAAGTTTCTCAAATGTTTCCTGGATTTTTGCCTCTGTCACACTATCCAGCGCTGAAGTGGCCTCATCCAGAATCAGAATCGGTGGATTTTTCAGAAAAATACGTGCAATTGAAATTCTTTGTTTCTGTCCACCGGAAAGAAGTGCGCCTCTTTCTCCGACATTTGTATCAAATCCTTTCGGCATTTCCATAATATCATCATAAATTTCTGCCATCTTTGCCGCCTGTATGATTTCATTCATTGTCGCATCGAGTTTTCCATAACGGATGTTCTCCGCAATACTGTCTGCAAAAAGGAAAACTTCCTGCTGCACAACACCGATATTTCTGTGCAGCGATTCCTGCGTGGCCTTTCTTACATCCATTCCATCAATGGAAATACTTCCGTCAGTCACATCATAGAATCGCGGAATCAACTGACTGAGCGTAGTTTTCCCACCACCGGAAGATCCTACAAACGCAATCGTCTCACCCGGTTTTATATGAAGAGACACATCCTTAAGTACTGTCTGATCTCCCTCATAAGCAAATCCGACATGATCTATATCGATCTGTCCTCTGACATCCTGAAACTCCGTGGCATCCGGTGCATCCTTAAGTCCCGGTTCTGTCCGCATCAGTTCCACAAATCTGTGCAGACTGGCTGTTCCGTTCGCAATCAGTTCCACCGTCGTTGAAAGCTTACGTACCGGATTTACAAAAGTAGACACATACAAACTGAATGTGATCAGGTCAATGATGTTCAACTGATCTGACATGATCAGTGCACCGCCGACCGCAATCACGATTGCTGAAAGAATACACATGAAAAATTCCATTACGGAATTAAACATTCCCATTGCCCGATAAAAATCCGCTTTTGAATCACGGTAGCTCAAATTTGCAGAATCAAATTTGTCGAGTTCTTTTTCCTCATTTGCAAAAGCTTTCGCCGTCCGAAGACCGGAAAGTCCGGATTCAAAATCCGTATTGATCGCTGCCATCTCTTTTTTTACATTACGGGATGCATTCTGCATGGAAAAACGGCATTTCCACACGATCACAAGAAAAATCGGAATTGTCACCGCGATCACCAGCGCCAGTTTCCACTGGATCGTAAACATAATGATCAGCGCGCCAATGATCGTTACTGTTGAAATAAAAATATCTTCCGGCGCATGATGTGCAAACTCCGTAATATCAAATAGTTCTGATGTGAGCCGGCTCATTAACTGTCCCACGCGGGCATTGTCAAAATACGAGTAACTCAGCTCCTGAATATGCTGAAATAAGTCACGTCGAAAATCTGTTTCTATCCGGACACCAAACGTGTGTCCCCAGTAAGTAATAATATAGGTAAAAACAGACCGCAGAATGTATGCACAAAATACGATTGCCATGACGGTCCAGAATGTTCTCCACGCATTGTCCGGCAAAAGTTTGTACATACACCATCTGGAAATAAATGGAAACGCCAGATCGATCATCGCAATTCCCAGTGCACATGCCATATCCAGAAAAAACAGTTTCCTGTGAGGTTTGAAATATGACAGAAATATCTGCATTTCACTTTTGTTTTTGAAATCTTTCCGATTCATCTTTTTTCTCCCATCGTTTATTTTCTGTTGTTTCATTTAATTTCATTTGAAATTGTACTTTAATACTCTACTCCTGCAGCTTCCGTAAAAAATTGTCCTGAAAATTGAACTGTTTTTCATATTTATTTCACTCACTTTCTGACACTCATCTTAGCACAAATAATAAGTCAAATGCAATATCGCAGATTTCTTAAACACGTAAAAGAGGCAGGAACCGTATGGTCCTGCCCCTGATTCAGCTATTATCTGTCTTTTTTTCTGGTAAAGAAGATTCCGGCTGCGGCTGCCAGTGCTATGACAGCTGCGCCGATATAACCTAAAATATCGGTCGTATCGCCCGTTTTTACTGCAGATACGGTCGTGCTGTTTTTTACAGCTGTGCTCTGTGTACCGGATGTTTTATTTGTATTCGTCGCAGAAGTCGTATTTGTATTGCTGTTTTGGTTGGTATTATTTGTGTCACCGGTCTTATTTGTATCCGATGTATCATCTTTTCCATCTGATTTATTTCCGGTGTCGTCCTTTGAATCATCCTTCTTTGAATCATCCTTTTTTGCAGGTGTAATTGTTACTTTGAGCTGCTGTACATCTGTTTCTCCATGCCCTTCGGCTCTGACTACTTTGTAGGAAACTGTGTATTCTCCGGCTTCTGTCGCTTCCGGTATTTCTTCGCTCCATTCGCCATCGCCGACTTTATACATCATCTTTCCTTCTGCCGTACTGCCCGGATTTACCAGTTTCTGTGCCTTGCCATTATAAACAAGCCCAGTGATTGCCGTCGGTGCCGTAACCGGTGCATGGTCTACGATAAGCTCGTAACCAGATACAGCTTCTTTGTACAGATCTGACTGTGCCGCTCTTATAATGATTTGCGTCGTTCCCGGTTTCAGTGCCGTGATAGCTCCGGTCTTTGGATCTACCGTTGCTACAGTCGGATCGCTGCTCTCATAGGAAAGTTCCGTCTCTGCAGTAACCTCGCGTGCCTCCAGTGTATCATTGCAATATGCGTTCCTTGCTGTAGTGTCCACTGTAATTGTCTGATCAAGCCGATCCACCTTCGGATAGCGGACTGTAAATGTAAATGTCGTTCCGTCTGCACTGGCACCCTGTCCGTCTTTTACCAGAATCTCAACATTTGAATGTTTATTTTCGTCATTTGGAATATAATCCCAGTCTGTAGTGTCCGGCCATGTATGTACACTCATCTTCTGCGGATCAAAAGTGCTGTCAAAATGCATATCTGATTCTGTTCTCAGGACAACCGTCAACTCCGGAACGTCGTCTGCCATCCATTTTTTTTCGGCTGTGTTGCTGAATCCACTCCATTCGGCACTTTTTCCATAAAGATTCGGGGCTGTCGATAGATTTCCGTAAGGTTCTCCTACTTCCTGGTTGATAAACGGCTCATTCGCCACAGCAATCTTGCCGGCTGCGTCAGCTCTCTGTGAAACAATGATATATGTGCCATTATACTGTTTCTGGCCTTTCAGCTTATAAAGTCCGTTCTGTTTCTGTGTCTCTGTAAGCTGCACCTTATCCTGGACAGTATCTCCGGTACCTTCCGGAATTTCAAGTACTTTTAATCCTTTTGTAAAGTCATCCGCATTCACCTGAATAGTAATCGGATCTGCGATCGTGATACTTCCATTGATACAGCTCGGGCGATTTTTTACAATGTTTAATGTATTATTTCCTGTCGAAACAAAGTTATTGGTCTGGAATTTTCCGGAAAACGAGGAATTATTTAATGTCAAAGTATTGGCTGCGCTTAATACCCCATCCGCTGTTGTGCCAAATGCAGAATTTTCCACCGTGACGTTTGCAATACTATCCGCAATACTTGAAATTGTTCCGGTACAGTTGTTAAATGTAATATTTCCGGTATAGCCCGCTGCTTTGCTGACTGTCAGTCCTTCAAAATTCACAGACGCAAAATTCACGCTTCTATATACATAAATATAGGAAGGATTGAACGTAAATTTATTTCCATCAGCACTTCTTATGGTGACACTTTTTTCAATCACGGCCGAACTGCTGCAATCACTCAGTAAGATGATTGTTCCGCCCTCAGCCACATGATCTATTGCCTCGCCGACAGTTTTTAATGCACTGGTCGTGGTGTCTCCGAGATTATTGTTATTACCATTATTTGCATCTACGTAGACGATATTCAGAAGCTTTTGGGTTACTGTTCCTTGTACATCCAGGCTTCCCGGCGAACTGTTTCCACTTGTTTGCATGGCATAAGGTTTTTTTACACTGACATTCAGTTTCAATGTTCCTGCCTTTGTCAGCTTTGGACTTACTGCTTGATCATATCTTTCAAAGGAATTTCCATCTTTCCATTTGAAGGTAAAAACACTTGCCAGATCAACACCTCCGATAATATTTGTAAATGTTGGTGTGATCGTATCTCCTACATACATCGTTGTCGGAAGCGCTACTGTCGGATATGCACTCTGATCATCCAGAACATTGATTCTATATGAACCAGTCAGCATTGTATCCGGTACGCATCCATATCTGACATAAACCACGTCTGGAGTTGAACTTCCCAGTGTTCCGCTTCCACTGGTGCCTGCATTCCACAGACATATACCCCAGCTGCTTCGTGTAACATTAACTGTACCATTATTTGTAACATCCCCACTAACAATCGCTTGCCAAGATGAAGACACTATAAAAGTAGCGCCACTTTCAATTTCCAGAGGCACACTAAATGTACCCTTATAAACACTCCACGTGAAAGTTGATCCGTTTTTTACTACAATCCTTTTACTCGTGGTTAAAGAACCTGTATACATGATATTGCCCGTGATATTGATTGTATGAATGTTATCGTCATTCAATGCAGTCTCTAAGTCTGTCTTACTCGCAACATCTTTCTCGCCCTCGTTTGCCTGTACCGCGATGTCTTTTGCATTTTTCTCGTCAGCGTTCTGTGCTGCCGCTTCTGCCTGTTTCTGCTCATCAGCATCCTGTGCCGTTTCGTTCTTCTGTGTATTCTCTGATTCGGGTGTTTCTTCTTTTTCCGTTTCGTCTTCTGGTGTTTCTTCCTTTGATTTCTCTTCTGTTACTTTCTCTTCCTTTGGTGTGTCCTCTTCTGTCCCGGAAACTGAATCTTCTTTTGTTGTATTTTCTTTTGCTGAATCTTCTTTTGTTGTATCTTCTTTTGCTGTATCTCCCGCCGGAGTTTCAACTTTTGCCTCACTGCTGCCGGCTTCTTTAGTATCTTTTGCAGAATCATCCTGCTGTGATACTTCCGCCGTAACTGCCACACTTCCCTCTTCTGCTCCAAACACTGTTGCCGGCATAGTTGATGAAGCCATGCAAAGTGTAAGCAATACACTGAATACCTGTTTCTTCATTGTTCTTCCTCCTGTCTGATAATATTCAGATTAATTTTCTTTTTCGCGCTTCCGCGATTGCTGCTGTTTTATTTTTAACGCCTAATTTACGGTATGTTTCCCGACAGTGGTATTTCACTGTCGCTTCCGAAAGTTTCATGCTTTGGGCTATAGCCGCTGACGCCATGCCTTCTGCCTGTAATTTCAGTATTTTGACTGCATTGGTACTTAAAGAAATCTGCTCTTCTACTTCTTCCATAAGATAAGACGGATATGCTTCTGCCATCTGCCGGCATTCTGTCAGAACCTGATTTTTGTACTCTGCATCCTGCCAGATAAATTTTTCTTTTTCAAGCATCTGCATCAGCACCAAACCTTCTCTGGTCAGAACCCGTACGAAATGGTACTCTTCTGCCCTGCTTATGCACCCCTGCAGCGTTTCTTTCCACGCTGGCTGATTCATCCGGTATTGTACGATTGCCAGAAGAAGCGTTGCTTCCATATATATGTAAGTTCGTTTCATCAGCTTTGCATAATACAGAATCTGCTGAATCAGACAATACGCTGCCTGATACTGCCCCCTCTGTATGTAGATTCTTACTTTCGTCAGATAACGGAAACGATCCATGGTACAAAATTCTCTGCTCTCATCCGGTGCCTGTGACATCCAGTCTGCCACATCTTTTCCCATGTATAAATGCACACGGCATAAAAAAGCATCTATATTAGGAAGCAGATTCGGTGCATCTTTCTTCGCCCGTTCCCGAAAACTCAGCAACGTTTTTTCTGCACCTTCTGCATCTCTGTTTAAAACCGAAAGCCATGCAAGCAGACCGACACCGACAAAAAACATTTCCAGCTTGCCGCCGCTGTCTGTCTCCATTTTTCCTTTTTCTGCAAGCGAAAAAATCTCAAAAATATCCTGTCCCTTTTCCAGATAACTTTCTGCAAGTGCCATCGGAACAAGACCTTTGCCATATTTGCCAAGAACAAATGCTACCGGTATGCCGATCCCGCGCGCAAGTTCTTTGTCATGTTTGCTCCATTCACAGAAATCTTTTCCTCCATTCATCAGAGACGGAAGATTACTCGTAACAGAAAACTCCGGAAGTACTGCTTTTCGGTCTCGCAGTAACAGATCCGCATTCTTGAAAATATCGATCAGTCCGGTACTTCCCGTATGTGGCAATGCAATTTTAAGATAAAGAAGGCGGCTTCTTGCCTCCCGCTTCTCGCTTCCCGTATGTTCCTCTGCATATTTTTCCAATGCGTGATACCAACGATCGCTTTCTTCGATATTCATCAACATTGACTGCAGTAAACTGAGCCCCGCCATAAGAACAGGACTGTTTTCCACAATATTGTCCGGAAGCTCCAGGTAATATCTGCGAAGCTCAAAGTAATGCCCACTGGAAGGATTTTTTCTTGCATTTGCAGTCAGAAGTCTTGAAATGCTATCCATATCATTATATTTTTCATACATATCAAGTGCTTCCGGGATCTGGTCGTTAATCTCATAATATAACCCTGCACTGTAATATAGACGCTCGATCTGTTCTGCGGTTTTGCGTCTGCGAAGTCTCTGCTGCATAGATTTACGCATCGGCCAGCGGCATCTCCAGATTCCGTTTGTACCACATATTTCAAAGAAATTTCCTGTTTCTTCAGCCTGTGAGATCAACTTTTCTACATCACGCCTGCCGGTCAGCATTGCTGCAAGCTGAACTGTAAATTCTTCTACGACTGAAACATCCATAAAAAATTCCTGAAGCTGCAGATCCCACTGATCATATACATGAACCTCCAGATAATCCCACTGACGCTTAATCGTCCGCTCCAGATTACAGTTTTCCATGACATAAAAGAACAGCGACAATGGATTTCCGCCACCTATACTCCATGCTTCCTGATGTTGTTCATGCGGAAGTTCAAGTCCGAACTGCTCTATGTATGCAATCTGCTCATCAAGAGAAAAAAGGAAATCTTCTTCTTCGATTTCTACAAAGATATATTTTGCACGAAGTGGCAGCAGCCAGCGTGGGAACGGACACCGTGAAATCAGGATCAGCCATATGTCTTCTCTGCCGAGCAGTTCTTTTATTTTTTCAAAATAAGCTTCTTTTTGAGAAGAATCCGCAAGTGACTGGAGATCATCGATCACAACAGTGTGCTCAGTAGTTTTCTTTTCTATATTGATCTCATCTGCAAGAATCGTTGTAGCACTGTAATAACTACATTTCTTCATATTAACATTATTTAAAATCAATGCAGTCTTCCCAATACCAGTCACTCCATAAAGATAAAGTGGAGTATGAAATTTCCGGGCTGAGCGGAATTTATACCCTGCTTTTTTCGGGCATATGTAGGTTTCGCTTACAGATTGAATGTTTTTCTTCATACTCCCCTCCTCTTGATTTTCAGATTTTATGTAGTGTATCTTTATTGTAGCAGAGTATTTTTCTTTATGGAACTATCCGAAAGGATAGTTTTTTGTTTTTACATGATTATGGTGACATTTTTTCATTACACAAAAAAAGCCGGGATCCTTACGGATCCCGGACATATATGGGGAGAATAAGCATTGGAAGGTTAACCTTCGATTGCAATGTAACCATTTTTTTCAACGGCTTTCGGTGCTTTCTTCGGAACAGAAAGTTTCAGAATACCGTCTTCGTATTTTGCATGAATATCTTCTTCGCTGACAGCATCGCCAACATAGAAGCTTCTGCTTAAGGTTCCTGCATAACGTTCGCGTCTGATGTAGTTACCTTCTTTATCTTTTTCATCTTTATCCAGACCTTTGGCTGCTGCCAGTGTCAGGTAGCCGTCTTTCAGCTGAACCTTAATCTCATCTTTCTTAAATCCAGGAAGATCTACATCAAGTTCATAGCTGCCGTCGGTCTCACGGATATCTGTTTTCATCATGTTCTGTGCATGTTTACCATAAAGTGGATTTTTCTTGCCCCAAAACTCATCGTTAAACGGGAAGTTCATCCAATCATCATCAAATAAGTTTTCTCCAAAAATACTAGGCATCAACATAAGTCATCTCTCCTTTTATGATAAAAAATCTATATTTAAGCCTTGCGGCTGTTGCCTTCAAATCTATATTTAACGGCACCGCCCGAAGTCTTCGGGCAGTACCATAAACTTTTACCTGTCAGATATTATCTGCCGAAATTCTGTCAAATCAGTTGGCCATCAATTATTCAATGGTAATATACTTCGGATCGTTGGAAACTGGTTTTGCTTCTTTCTTCGGAACAAACAGTTTCAGGATACCGTGTTTGTATTCACCTTTGATGTCTTCCTGTGTAACATCTTCACCTACATAAAAGCTTCTCTCGCATGCTCCTGCATAACGTTCACGTCTGATGTAACGTCCTGTCTTCTTGTCATCCTCTTCTTCATCAAGACCTTTGGCTGCACTGACGGTCAGATAACCATCTTTCAGTGCTACCTTTACTTCATCTTTCTTAAATCCAGGTACATCAATAACCAGTTCATAACCTTCCTTGGTTTCTTTGATATCTGTTCTCAGAAGATTCTGTGCTCTGTGTCCATAAAGTTTCTTTTCTGCTTTCTTCTCATCTTTGTCATCGTAATAGAACGGTGTAAAGAAATCATCAAATAAGTTTTCTCCAAAAATACTAGGCATTAACATAAGTCATCTCTCCCTTTTTAATAATCTATATTGAAATAAGTTTTAGTTCGGAACCCGGTTGGTATGAGAGATATCTGAGAGATTTTCTTCAATCTTCTTATCTCTTTATCCCTCTTCCTTTGTTCTAGTTGTAATATAGCACGTATTGTTAGCACTGTCAAGGGGTGAGTGCTAATTATTTTGTGAAGATTTTGTGAACCTTAAATGAAAAACTAACTTCCACCTTTAGTCTGTTTTGCTCTACATTAGGAAC
>OLWR01001203.1_pt1 | contig 12844 bp, 7 predicted proteins | sample 1673531 | NCBI WGS metagenome assembly OLWR01 (sample SAMEA103958114, study PRJEB25191) | human gut metagenome | reverse complement strand
ACGCTCTTCCGATCTATTCCGTCCTAATTTCCAAATTTCTTTGGCTCTTGCTTCATGTACGGAGTTAAATACTCGATACACTATCCTGATAACGTAGGAAATACGTTGAAGTCTACTTAAGTTTCCTTGTTCGATTCACTGCTCGAAGGCTACCTTCCACACATTCCTGATGAAGACTCTCACCACCGTCTTCTCTCTGTTGATCGGGGGGATGCATGTACTCCTCCTCGTCATAGCATTTGACTATTTCCCGGTCGTTTTACGACCCTTAGATGTGATTATTTTATCATTAACATGAAGATGTGTCAACGATTCTTTTACTTGCCCGTCAGCAGTTCAAACCAGAACACATCATAACCTGCCGCAGCGGCAACTCTCTGGGAGGCTATATGGGACATGCCAGTGCCATAATATGGTATCCTGCCACATCTGAGTATATCCATAGTGAGTTCAGATACCAGCGATGTACCCACATGTCTTCCCTCAGCATCTTGAACAACATTTATACCAATCTGCCAGAAGTCGTCACTGTCAGCGCTTGCGCCAGCCATACCAATAATCTCACCATCTGATACAGCTGCCACAGCAAGTACATCAGGTGTGTTATCATCAAAGCAGAAAGCTTCACACCACCTGTCATCTCCTTTGAATTGCAGGATCTCATCCCCCGTATACCTGACAAGGTTAAAATCTTCTTTTATCATCGAATCAACAGTTTTATCTGTAGTATCTTTTCTCACTGCCTGTTCGCTCAGTTCCGTCGGAAGGTAAAATGGGTGAGCAGATTTCAATTTACATCCGTATCTGGAAAGAATACTGTCAAGCTCACGAAATTTCTCTATATCCATGAACCATTTGCCAGATGCATTCTCATAGCGTTTTCTGCATTCTTCTACAATCTCTCTACGACCGGTAAATAGCAGCTTGCCATTTACCACAGCTATTTTGAGTGGGCACTTTTCCTGTCCTTTGAACCGTCTTTGTCCTTCTATCTGTCTGTATTCAGAAAATATATTGTCACTGGAATATATATCGGCCGCATCACAGCAATAATCCCTGGCCAGCTGATCATACAGTGAATTATTCATCTTTTCAGACAGCCAATGTTTTCTCGTCATAATATTTGTATGTCCTATCCGGACTTCATTCAAAAGAGGCACATCCACTTCATCACAGGTATGATGAAACACAAATCCGAGCTTTTCCTGTACTATGCGGGACTTGGAATTGCCATCGTAGTAACCGCACCATATCGTTCTCATGCCCAGATCAAGGAATCCATGTTCTATAAGCCTCCCAGCCGCCTCCGGTGCGTATTCGTTGCCCCAGTGAGGCTTTCCTATCCAGTATCCAAGCTCACATTCGTCATCGCGGTCTGTCATATCTGTCCTTCCGTTTAACAGTAATTCAATGGCTCCGACAACCAGACCGCAGTCCTTCAGACACACTGCGTAACACTCCGGTCCATTAAATACATTCCGTATCACATCAAGGCTATATTCCCTGCTCTCATGCACAGGCCAGCCAGCTATAGGTCCCACATCAGGGTCACTTGCATATTCAAATAATATATCTACGTCACTCTCCTGCCAGTGACGTAATATTAATCTATTAGTTTCTAAAATCAAATCATATTCCCCTTTCATATAAGACTTTATTTTCTGATACACCTATTCTAAATTATATATACCACTAAATGTAGCACTCACTGTTTAGCTAATTCAGTCTTCTTATCCCAGTCTGTGCTTCCCCAGTTCTTCACTATCCTCAGATATTTACCGAGATTGATAAATGCTCTCACAATCTCGTCCACTATGACTGCAAGGAAAACTCCGGCTATTCCAAGCTTAAGGACAAACACGAACAAAAGTGCCACAGAAACCACCCACAACGTGCCAAACAGCTGTGTTATGAGCATCCATATCGTGTTGCCACTGCCCCTGATCGCATTGCCAACAACTATGTTTGCTGATTTTGCGAAAAGATTGATGCTGATAAAGATCAGATATATCCCACACGATGCAATTATACTCTTGTCGTTGGTGAAAAGTGATATGATCTGCTGTGGAAACGCAAGACAGACACCGAGTGTGATGATTCCAACTACTATACACAAGCCATACGCACAGACACATACACCCTTGTATTTACCCAGATCATTGTTTCCTTTTGCCTCACCGGTTAGTGTCATTGTACCGTTTCCTATCGCTCCAATGATGACAACCGCCAGGACTTCAACACTGAATATGATGGAATAAATTCCGGCAGCCATCTCATTTATGGCGTTGAGAATCCTTATAAGCAGCAGATTGCCAAGATTCCATGCAAAATCCTCAAGAGCTGTGTTCACTCCCAGCTTTGCCGACAAAAGATACGGCTTTATATGTGCCTTTACTACCCATTTCATAGATGGTTTAGTGTTAAGTTTCTTGCTTGATACCACGAATATCACTGCAAATATAAGTCCAGAGTACTCCGCTATTGTCGTCGCTATGGCTGCACCCTTTATCCCCATGGCTGGGAACCCAAATCTTCCAAATATCATAACCCAGTCAAGGAGTATATTTACACCAGATCTTAATATTCCATATACAACAAGTGGTTTGGTATAGTTTGATGTCTGGAGTATGACGCTGAATGCACCGCCCAGTCCTGTTATCAAAAATACGGGCGCATAATACCTGGAATAATCAAGACACATCGGCATCAGGCCGTCTGACACACCCATGAGTCTGAATACAAATTCAGCGCAGAATGTCCAGAAGAAAAATAACAGTATCGGTATGATATTATTGTATTTCACCATGGCACCGGAGTATTCCTCTATGTGTTCGGTATCTCCTGCACCAACGCTCTGACTTATCAGTATAGACGCTCCTGTCACGATGGAGAAACAGAACGACATGGTGGTCCACATCGGTGAAGTCACATTGCCAAGTGCGCTCATGTACATGCTGTTTACGTGTCCTAAAAATATTCTGTCTATAAGCATCTGAAGCTGTGATATCAGATTGCTCAGCATGATCGGAACCGCGATATTTAACAGTCCCGGAAGGTATTTTTTGTTAGTCTTTATTAAAGTGTTTTTCATTGCAGTATTTCTCTTTCTTTTATCAATATTTTGTAGGTTCAAATGTCATGATGTTTATTGCCGATTTTGTGTTCATACTCACAAAAAACAAATATGATACATTATATCAATACTTAACATATCTTGCATCAAACTTATAGTATTATATAAAAGTTCTATAAAATCAACTCCCCAATATAATATATAGATACCACAAAAAGAGGTAAATATATGTGTTCCATCGCAGGATTCTATAATTCCAACAGGGATTTCAATACCGAACATGAACGATACTCATACATATTGAACGACATGAATAAGGCACTTGCTCACAGAGGTCCGGATGCACAAAATACAGTGCTGTCATCGCACTGTGGAATGGCACACACAAGACTTTCCATACGTGACGTAGCAAGAGGCGAACAGCCTATGAAAAAGGTCATCGGCGAAAATACTATATACATAGTGTACAACGGCGAGATCTACAACACAAAGGAACTGAAATCGGAGCTGCTCGCCCTTGGATATACATTTGATACAACTTCGGACACAGAGGTTATTCTCAACTGTTTTCTTCACTTCGGTCCCGATTTTGTTCACAGGCTGAACGGAATATTTGCATTTGCGATATATGACGAACATATCCAGACCATATATCTGTACAGGGATCACTTCGGTGTGAAGCCGCTGTACTACTCAGTAACTGATGACGGAACACTTGTCTTCGCCTCAGAGATCAAAGGCCTGCTCTACTATCCAGGTATAAGGCCTGTCATTGATGCACGGGGACTATGTGAGGTGTTCGGAATCGGGCCGTCCAAGACTCCAGGCTGTGGAGTATTTCAGAATATAGACGAAGTAAAGCCGGGACATTTCATGAAATTCTCATCCTACGGAATGACAGACTTCACATATTACCGCATAACCAGCAATCCTCACACTGACAGCTATGAAGACACTGTGGAAAAAGTCCGTTATCTTGTCAAGGACAGTATAGAGAGACAGATCGTATCGGATGTGCCTGTATGTACATTTCTCTCGGGGGGCATCGACTCATCAATCGTCAGCAGCGTATGCGCCGCAAAACTCAGGGAGCAAGGGAAAAAGCTGCACACTTTCTCATTTGATTTCAAAGATAATTCCAAATATTTCAAGTCAAATGCATTCCAGCCGGAGCAGGATCGACCATATGTAGATATGATGGTAGCCCACATAGGTTCAGACCACACATATCTCACCTGCAATTACAGTGATCTTGCAGACTATCTGTATACTTCCGTGGAATCAAGGGATATGCCGACGATGGCGGATGTGGATTCTTCCCTTCTCTACTTCTGCTCACTTGTGGCAAATGAATACAAAGTAGTATTGACCGGAGAATGCGCAGATGAGATATTCGGAGGCTACCCTTGGTTTTACAGGGATGAACTGCTGTCTGCAGACACATTTCCATGGATGAAGGATCTGTCGCCAAGGCTCTCAGTACTGTCGCCGGACATCAGAGATAGTCTTGATATACCGGGATATGTGTCATCTCTGTACAATTATCTCTTATCCGAGATCAATCTTCTCCCGGGGGAATCCGATACAGAAAAGCGGCGCAGGCAGATATCTTATCTGAATATCAGGATGTTCATGCAGACATTGCTTGACAGAATGGACAGAACCAGCATGGCGAGCGGTCTGGAAGCCAGAGTTCCATTTGCCGATCCGAGGATACTTGAATATGTATTCAATGTTCCATGGGAGTACAAATATTCCGAAGGCTGTGAGAAAAAGCTTCTGAGAGAAGCCATGAAGGATTACGTACCGCACGAGATCATGTACAGAAAGAAAAGTCCATATCCAAAGTCATATGACCCTCATTATGAGCAGGAGCTTGCAAAGAGGCTTCTCTGTGTGCTAAACGATCCGGAAAGTCCTCTTCTGCCTCTCATCGACAGAGAATATGTGAAAAGTTTCATAAATGCGCCAAAGGATTACGGCAGACCTTGGTTCGGTCAGCTCATGGCCGGGCCTCAGATGATGGCATATCTTCTCCAGGTTGATCACTGGCTGAGAAAATATGCTATTGTCCTTGACATATAAAAAGACTTCCAGACTTCTGTATACATGCGGCGTATCGAAAATGGCGAATACGCTGCATGTACAAGAGGTCTGAAAGTCTTGTTTTTGCAGGCAATTTATATATTTGTTATCTATAGATTGCTTTCGCAGAAGGACTGCCCTTCTTTATAAGCTGCTTGTATGAAGCTGCTTTACTCTTTGGCAGAACAAATGTAACCTTGCTGTATGTTCCACTGAAGGCTTTCGTTCCAACACTCTTAAGCTTAGCTGACTTTATCGTCATCTTCTTAAGGTTTTTGCATGATAAAAATGCGTTTGCCCCTATGCTTGTCACATTGTTGCCGATAGTGACATTCTTAAGAGCAGTGTATCTGCTGAATGCATTTGCGCTTACAGATGTTATCTTAAACCTTACATCACCTATAACTACAGTGTCTGCGATGGTCAGTGATGCAAATCTTTTATCTGACCTTGAGTACGTTGTTCCGGCAATTGCAACTGTTCCTGTGCCGTCTGCCTTTGCTCCGGTTATTGTGTACCTGAACTTTCCAACTGTATATGTCTTTCCCTTAGCAGCCTTTACTATGGCAAATGTCTTTGTTATTTTACCAGAATATGCATTCTTACCACATATTGTCACACTTGCCTTGCCCACCGCTTTGTTCTTGCTGTAGGTTACAGTGTAATCCTTGTTCAGTCTGAGTGTCTTTGCACCAGCCTTGACAACAAGAGACTTCTGGGTATGTACCTTTCCGTTGTAGATCTTGTTCTCTATTCCGGAAACCGTGATCTTGCTTGTCTTTTTGCTTATATCAGTTGTTGCAAGTTTGGCAATACTTGCTGTTTTCGCAGCCTTGCACACGGTACATGTGTATGTCCTCACACCGGCTGCTGTGTATGTAGGTTTCTTTGTTACCCTGCCGGAATTCCACTTATGTCCAAGTTCCTTTACACACACACCTGTGCTCATGACATCGCCGCAGACTGAGCACTCTGTATGTCCTGTTCCTGCCTTTGTGCAGGTTGGAGCCTTCTCTCCTTTTAGTGTATACTTTACAGTCTTACCATCTGAACATGGTGCTCTGTATATGGTTACCTTTAGCTCTGTGCTGTCATAGTTTTCCTTGTCATCGCCAGCGTATACAGCTGTTGCCACCACTGATCCGCCTGCCTTTATCGCAGTGGCTGTGTCAGCAGCAAGCCATACCCAGTCTCCCGGAAGTGCGATACTTCCAACGGTCTTATGTGTATTATCTACACTTAACAGCAGATTCGGCATTGCAGCCTTGCTCACATTTACCGTGATCTCAATTTCTGCTGTGTTGTAATTCACACTGTCAGCCGGCGTAAATACAACGGTGTACAGCGTCTTGTCACTGTCAGATACAAACGGCTTTAGAGAATCATCCTTCCATGCAAATGTTCCAAATATCTCAACCTTGTTAATACCGTCAAAATATGCTGTTCCTCCGTATAAAACAGACTTTGCAAGGCTGTCGCCATATGTTATTGCACTTGCTGTCGGCAGATCAGCTATGTTTACATTGGCCTTTAAGACATTTACCTGAATAGTTCCCCTGATCGAATTGTAGTGTTTCTGGTCATCCGGGGTAAATACTACATCATAGTCTGTTACATCAACCACAGGAACTGTGGAATCGTCAGCCCAGCTCCATGTTCCGGTTATGTTTTCTCCTGAAACTCCGATTACGGCTCCGCCCGAAATGCTTGCTTCATTTAAGGTTTTGTGTGGATCGTAACTTATCGGATCTGCCACCGGAAGTTCACTTATAACCGGATCAGCTTTAACTATATCGAATTCAGCCTTGCAGTTTATATCGTAATTTCCGCCCGTGGCATCCGTGATGGTTATCGTCGCTGTTCCAACTTCTGTGTTATCACTGTAAGATACTTCATATTCGCTTGAAGGAATGACTGTCTCACCGTCCATAAGAGCAAACTCAGGCTCTACCTTCTGTCCTGTGTATGTGTACTCAGGCTTAAGTCCGTCAAATGTTGGACTGCTGATCTTCTTTGGCTCAATGGTAAATGTCACGTTCTTTGTTCCTGAGTAAGCACCGATTCCTGTTACAATCGCAGTCGCTGTGCCAGCGTTGATATTGTCGGAATACGTTACATTATAATCTGAGCCTTCTTTTAGCTGTACAGAAAACATATTGTCCCAATTATAATATACCTTTACAGATGGTTTTAACTCACTTCCGGAGTAGATGATGTTTTTATTTTCATCTAACTCTGCATATACTTTATCGTTCAGCAATGCTCCAATTCTAAGCTTATTATCTTCTATACTTGTTGACAGATCAATTATAGAATCATCTGATGATGCGTTGAACCAATCTGACTTTAACGCAATGCCATCACCTGCTACAGCATATGCAGCACCTTGTTGTACACCTATTCCATCCAGAACAATCGGAATAACATTATGAGGCTCTGCATTTATAATTATTTTTTCTCCGTATATTCCATACAAATATATTCCGTCATTGATTTTTATATCACTGTTGTTAAAGTATAATTTTATTGTTTCATCAGCTAGAATTATCTTGTTTATATCTCCACCATTTAGTATCAATTGACCCATAGTATGTATCGTTCCCGAAATTTTTACATTACCAATTGTTACTGTTGAATCTTTTTTTATATCTAAATGACCTTTTACGTCTCCTCCCGTCTTAGAATCAATTATCGTTATTTTTCCGTTTTTTACATCAATATCATCTGTCTTATGTCCATTTATGTCTATAGTAAAATCAGAATCGGGATTGTTTATATCAAGAGCTGTATTTGTATCTTCCATAACGGTGACAACACTGTCCGGCATGTTTTCGGCATAACTTATTGCTTCTGGCAGTGAAACACAGGATATAGTCTCATCACCTTTTGTGACTGTCGCTGCAAGTTTCTCACCGCAGTATCTGCATATGCCATCCTCGAAGTTATGTTTGCCAAATACATCCTTTTTCTCATTGCTGTATGACACCGAGGCAATTTCAGATGAATCGTTACAGCCCATATAAGTTATGCTCTTATATACCTTCGGACCATGTAATACAGGATAGGTGTCTGTTCCGATGGTCTGTCCCCAAATTTCTTCTGACTGACCGTTCTGCAGGAGATACGCAACTTCACCTGTTTTGAATTGCTCTATCGTTTTACCTTCAACCTTTTCAGTGGTTCCGTCATTCGCGCCTATCGCATTTCCAGTATAAATAGCGCTGTCATAATAACAGTTTGTGATGGTTGCATTGGATTCATTACGTCCGATCACACCTCCTACATAACGTTCTTTACCACTGACACTACTGGTATTATAACAGTTTGTGATAGTTCCTTGATTCCGTCCGTTCACGCCTCCTACATATCCACTACCACTAACACTACTACCGGTATTATAACAGTTTGTGATGGTTCCTCCGTCATTATATCCGCTCACGCCTCCTACATATTCTAAGCCACTGACGCTGCCGGCATTATAACTGTTTATGATAGTTCCTTTACTATTATATCCGCTCACGCCTCCTACAAAACCGCTACTACCACTGACGTTTCCGGTATTATAACAGTTTGTGATGCTTCCGGTATAATTATATCCACTCACGCCTCCTGCTGTTCCTATACCACTAACGCTGCCGGTATTATAACAGTTTGAGATAGTTCCGGTATAATTATTTCCACACACGCCTCCTACCTTGCTGGTACCATAGAAATAAGAATCCAAAATACCTGCATTGGCAATCTTACCATTGTTACGACCGAACAATCCTACATCATAACTATTCTCTTGATTGAAATACAATCCACTGATTGTGTGGTTTTGTCCATCAAATATACCAGTGTATGGACTTGCGCTAGTTGCAATCGGTGTCCATTCCTTAAATGTTCCCTCATTCAAGGTTCCATCCGACTTCAGAACATTTGCATTCACAACAATATCCGCTGTCAGGACTGCATTGGCTGATTTATTCTGCGCTACGCCTGAAAGTGTGCCATTTACAAGTCCGGCAAACCAGTAGAGCTGACCTGCATTACTGATCTCGTAAACCGCATCCTTTGTCCCGTCCTCATTAATATCATACTTGTCCGTAGTGAGCACCGCCGGCTGATATGCGTCGCAATCTGTACAAAATCCCTGCGAATTATAATTGTGTGCTTCCGTCTCTTTAGTCACATATCCGATCGGACAGTCTTTGCATGCTACTCCTTTTGTATGTTCTTTGTCATCTTGCCAAATGTATGTAATATCACCGTTTGTATTATGTTTGTGTTCAGCTCCATCTACCAGAATTGTGGCTCCATCTTCAACAATAAGCTTGTCCAGATTGGTGATGCTTGCACTACTCTCAAATTCTATGCTTTCTCCACTTGCAATCGTTAAATCTTCTTTTAAAGCGGCTTTACCATATACATATGTTTTCGTTACATCATCACCGGTCTCAATGTCGTTCCATTGCTTTGTGATGACAGAGTTGCTGAAGTCACAATCACTTAATACAGGTTCTTGACAGGCTAAAGCACGGCTAACCACGATCTGGCTTCCTGATACATTAATTTGTTGATTTGATCTAATTACCTCACCTTCGTATCGTTCTGTTGTTGCTTTCGCTTCAACAAAACTGTCTACTATATTAATTTTATCGCCACTGATTACCGTTGAAGAATCATCATTGGCTACCACATGACTATTTTCAATCGTTACGATACCGCTGCAATCAATTTCGGAAGTCTCCAGCGTTGCTCCTATAATTTTTATATTATTATTATTTGAGCCTAAGTCATCTGCACTGATTTTTCCACAACTTAGACTTTCATTCTGATTGTTACCATTTATTTCTAATGTAGGCACAATTCCGCTTTCTGTTAAAATACTTTGAATCACCATATCTGATCTCATAGTATTTGTTCCGGATAACATAATCGAAAGATCACCGTTCTGAATCGTAATGTTTCCAGAAATATACGCATTTTCCAGTACAAGCTGATTCCTCGTGATGTCATAGTACCAATTGGTTCCCTGATATATCGTGTCATCATTACCAGAAACTCCATCATCTTGCAATTCCCCATTATCAATAAGCCTTGTTGAGCCCATCAATAAATATTTGGGTATTTTTTCCGTTGTAGTCTCCTCTGCCTTAGCATTCGTCACTCCCCAGCCGCTTACACCCATCACCGGCGCAGGCGACGTAACCACCGCTGTAGCAAGTGCAAATATAATTCCCTTCTTAAATACTAATCCCTTTCTCATTCCATACCTCCATTTCCATAACAGTCTCTCCTGTGAATTCTGTTACTTTATCCCTTTTGTTGCGTAATCAAGTATCATTTCCTTGATCATTATAAGCTCGTCCGTGTAGTCCTTGTTGTCGTCCGATCCCCATATGAAGCCCTCCGCATAGTGGGCGCAGGCCGTCATCATGGAGTGGACGGTGACACGCATGAATTCTGCTTCCGGTATGTCTGTCCGGATAGTTTTGTCCACCCTCGCTTTCTCGTACATCATGTGAAGTCTTGTATCCACCGAATACAGTGAACTGTGAAAATCTACAAGCTGATCATTGTTCTTGCCCTCATGGGTTACATAGTAGTTGAAGTTGTCATTGTACCTGAGCAATGCCTTGTGATGCTGATACATATCTATGTAGCTGTCCATGGTAAATCTCAGTCTGTCTATGGCTGGTATGTCATGTACAGACGATATAGGTCTTCTCGCGTCCAGGCCATCCAGGTATCTCTTCCACTGATCAGCACATACCGCTATGACCAGCTCAAGCTTACTTGGATAGTACCTGAACAATGTAGCCCTTCCCACGTCGGCAGCCCTTGCGATATCTCCCATACTCACCGCCTCTATCTTCTTGTCTACGAACAGTTCAAATGCAACATCAAGGATCTTTCTTTTGCGCTCGTCCATTTCCTCTTTCAGTTTTTCCGGATCTCTCATATATTACTTTTCACTCCAAAGTTATATTGTGATACTCCCTGTCTCACAATAAATATTTTACAGGACTATCTTATGTCAGTCAACAAAAATCCCAGAAGTCACATTTCGAATCACATTTCGATAGTAAGTAACTTCTGGGATTTCGTATTATATTAAATTTTTATCAATCTGCCAAAATCAGCATTCTTTCCTCAATCAAATGATTGAAGTCTGATTTCATTTTTTCAGGTATATAAGATTCGTCACACATCTTTTTCATTTTATCCTTATTTTTAACTACCAAACTTATCATCTTCTCCGCTGATATCCGACTTAAACCACATACATCAGCAAATATAAGGAAATCTTTTCTTCTCACATTTCTCTTTTTCCCATTCATCGGTATCGCCAATTGCTCTGTATCCTCAGGCATGATAACATTTACCGGCAGCAGATCATAGGCTGGTGAGAGAACATAATCTCCGCTTCCCACCTCTGTTTCAATAAGCGAAAAATTCTTCAAATGCATATCGGAATTGCCAGTCACGAAAGAAAATACAATTCTCATATAGAATTCTGCCATATCCAGACCTACACGACTTGAATATTTTTCTATGATCTTTGCACATCGCTCGTATGAACCTTTATATTTGTCCTGTGTAAGACGATAGTCCAACTGACAGAAATCTTCCATTGCAAGCATTTCAACAGTTGTTTTCTCGAATATCCTATCCACTCTTTTAGTAATATATGCCATCTGCCCATTTCCTTTGATCAATGCATGCGGCACCGTTGAAATTCCTATCATATCAGCCATAGACATCACAAGCTGCTCCGCTTCAGGCATCGCTTTAAATTGATCAACCTGAGGTTTAAGTATATATCCTGTTGGGTAGTTTACCAATGTAAGTCTTGGATTACCTGGTTCAGAAAGCAGGTGTAACGACAGTTTCTTCTGTACACCCGGGACCGTATACCCCTTGTTTATACTTTCCTCTGCAAGAACTTTTAGTTTCTGATCATCTATATCTATGTCTGGCAGCTTAGTCGTCATAAAAAATCTCTTCACACAAGCTTTATGCCAGCCTGTTCCGTCGTCATTTTTCAAAGTTTTTCCACAGCACAAACAATTCATATGCGATCCTCCCTGACACTTACATTGCCTATCGCATCGCGGCATGCAACAAGCAGCAATCCAAACCTGTCCCTTACATCTATTTTCCAATTTCTACTGACCACATCAAGCAGCCAGCCCTCGGGGATGAGTCCATCAAAAAAAGAAAATAAAGTCTTGGATCGATACATGTCCTTCGACAATGGCATGGTAAGTGATACAGCACTGGCATTTTCTCTATCAAGATATTCTTCATCGTAAGAAAATGTATATCCCTCGTCGGTCTCACATAAAATTCCCGCAAATTCATTTCTTATATATACATAAGCCGTTCTAAAAGTATTATCCACCATCAATCATCCTTTCTCCCTGGAACCGCCTCCATGCCGAACATTGCAAGAGCTTCATTGACCTTGTCCATACGCACAGTTTCTTTCCCCTGTTCAAGTTCGCGGACAAATCTGAGTCCGAGGCCTGATCTTATTGCGAATTCTTCCTGTGTAAGACCCGCTTCTTTTCTGTTAGTCTTTATAAATTCAGCTATCTTATTCATCGTTATTACCTCTTATATGTGATTCCTCCTACACGTGATTCCTCTTACACGTGATTCTTCTTATACGCTATTCTCCTTATATATTACACCCGA
>OLWR01001194.1_pt1 | contig 12906 bp, 10 predicted proteins | sample 1673531 | NCBI WGS metagenome assembly OLWR01 (sample SAMEA103958114, study PRJEB25191) | human gut metagenome | reverse complement strand
GGGCGCCGAGAAGTCGCCGCTGGGGCAGTGAGGACGGCCGCAAAGAGCGGCCTCAACAAGAAGCTCGAACGAGCTTCGAGAAGGAGAGAATTATGAAGCAGATGATTCAACGCATGCGGGAGGAGAAAGGCGGCTTCACCCTCGCCGAGCTGCTCATCGTAGTCGCCATCGTGGCCGTGCTGGTCGCTATTGCGATCCCGGTGTTTACTGGGCAATTAGCTGAGGCTCAAAAGCAGACGGATGCTGCCAATATACGAGGCGGGTATGCAACAGTATCGGTTGAGGTTTTGGACGATAACCTTACTGCGGACACTTGGTATGGATTGAACGCAGATGGCTCCGTGGTTGAGAAAGCTGATGGCGACTTTGCGTGTCAAGGCGAAAGTGGCACAGGTGGAATGAGCGTGGATCCTGATGATAAAACGCCGCTTGCCATCAAAAATACAGGCGCACGGATTGTGTCATACGGCTCGCCGGTGCTTCCGGGAGCCATGTTTTTGCTGTCGTACTATGATGCAGGTGACAGGCTGGTGCCGATATGTGGACTGCCTGGCTGTGCCATGTACAACAAGCGCACGATATTTGATATTGTATTGCCGAGGCTTATGGCGTGTGATATGATTTTGGCAGATGAGCTTGCCGGACTTGGAGAAGGCGGACTATGCCTGAATTGTGATGTCTGCACGTTTCCTAACTGCGGTTTCGGGAAGGGCTTTTAATATGCGCGATAGATTTGGCAGAGAGATTGACTACATGCGCATATCGGTGATAGATAGCTGTAATCTGAACTGTTATTATTGCAACCCACAGGACAATAATAAAAAGTGTCAGGCAATAAATATACTTAGCGTAAAAAAGGTGCTTTGCATAGTCCGCGCAGCCACAAGGCTTGGAATCACGCATTTTCGTCTGACAGGCGGTGAGCCGCTTCTGCATCCGCAGATTGATGAGATGGTTTTACAAATCAAAAAGATACCCGGTGTCAGGAGTGTATCGCTCACCACAAACGCAGTACTGCTTGCGCAGCATGCAAAGCAGCTTAAGGAAGCCGGCATAGACAGTATAAATGTGAGCCTGGACACGATAGATGCGTCAGAATATGAACATATCACAAAAAAACCGCTGCTTCATAAAGTGGAGCATGGAATCGATGCTGCCATAGAGTGTGGAATAAGAGTGAAAATCAATGTGGTGCTCACACCGCAGACAGATGTGGTGGCTCTCACACGGTATGCTTCAAAAAAAGGCACAGATATCCGTTTTATAGAGATGATGCCGGTAGGTGAAGGGCATACCAACGGAGTTGAGCCGTATGAGAAGGTTATTGGCGCACTTTTAGAAGTATATGGAACTTTTTGCCATATAGATACTGAAAATAGAGAAGAAATTAATTCGGGATATAATAATGCGGATAACGGTCCGGCAGAGTATTACAGTTTTCATGGACTTGATATCAGAGTAGGACTGATTCAGGCAATCCATGGGAAGTTCTGCGATACCTGCAACCGCATACGTGTTACGGCTGACGGCAGGCTTATGCCATGCCTGGGAAGCAGCGTGACGATGGATTTAGTACCTGATTCATGCGAATTTACAGATGATTTGGAAAAAGATTTTGTAATAGTTCAGGCACTAAAGGCTGCCATAAAGGCAAAGCCGGGGTGTCACAATTTTAATGATAATGCAGTGACATATACAAAAACTACAGAGACAAAGACTGTAGAGACAAAGGCTACAGAGCTGAAAGCTGCGGAAGTAAATGCAGCAAGAAATATGAGCCGGATAGGAGGCTGATAGCAAATCATGGGAAAGCTTCTTGCAATCAATATAAGCAAAGAGAGAGGAACTGAAAAGAGAGAGGTGCCACAGGCGGAGCTTGTTGCAGACTACGGCATCATGGGAGATGCACATGCCGGAAAGTGGCACAGGCAGGTCAGCCTGCTTTCCGCAGAGAAAATAGATGCCTTCAGGGCAAGAGGAGCGCAGATAGACAACGGCGCATTTGGCGAAAATTTAATTATATCAGGATTTGATTTCAAAAATTTGCCGCTTGGAACACGCTTTTGCATAGGAGATGCTATTCTGGAGATGACGCAGATAGGAAAGCAGTGTCATTCGCATTGTGCTATCTACAAGAGGATGGGCGAGTGCATTATGCCAAAGGAGGGCGTGTTTGCAGTAGTCATAAGAGGCGGTCAGATTCATACCGGTGACGAGGTGAAGCTGATTCCGGCAAACATATATGCTTCGATAAAGGACAGACCGGCGGACAGCCGCTGTGAGCTGTTGACAGTCATAGAAGGAGCACATGCCGGTGAAAAGGCGCTTTATATAGATGGCAGAATAAGAGTGGCATCAGGCAGTGCATGGGCAGATGAAATAAATGACAATGATAATTCCATTGTGATGTTCAGACAGAAGATAGGCAGCAGACCACGTCTCATAATCTGCGGTGGAGGGCATGTATCGGCGGCACTTGTACGCATGGCATCGCTTTTGGCATTTGACATATGGGTGATAGAGGACAGACCTTTGTTTGCAGACAATGCAAAGCGCCAAGGCGCAGACCGTGTGATTTGCGGCGATTATAAAGAAACTCTCGCCAAGCTACAGCCGCAGGCGGATGATTACTATGTATGCATGACAAGAGGACATCGCTTCGATATGGAATGCCTCACAGAGATATTCACAAAGTCCTATGCCTATGTGGGTATGATGGGCTCAAAGAAAAGAGCTGTGATAGTGAAAAAAGACCTTGAAGAATCGGGATTTTCACAGGAAATTATATCAGGATTACATTCTCCGATAGGCCTTGCAATAGGTGGACAGACACCGGAGGAAATTGCGCTTTCGGTGATAAGTGAGATAGTAAAGTGCAAAAATGAGCGTACCGGCTGCACACAGGTGGATAAGGAAGTGCTTGATGCACTTATTGAGGCAGCTAAGCAGGAAACAGATACACAGGCATCAGATGAGAAGTACATACTGTGTACCATCATAAAAAAGAATGGCAGTGCACCGCGCGGAGTTGGAACACAGATGCTTGTGAGCTCAGACAACCGTATTGTTGGAACAATAGGTGGAGGCTGTGCGGAGGCTTTAGTTATAAGCCGCTGCAGGAGGCTGTTTCGCAATCAGGAGTTCAAATGTGAGCTGATTGATGTCAGCATGAATACTGACGATGCCGAGAATGAGGGAATGGTGTGCGGAGGTAGCATTTCAGTGCTGCTGGAGCAGATCAGATGATGAATAAATAAAAAGAAAAGAGAGATTAAAAGTGTGATTTTAAGAAGAGCAACAGGCACTGATAAATCAGTAAAGGAGCGCAAGGGTTTAAAGAGAAAATTTGCAGCATATGCAGGACTTACGCTTGGACTTATTCTTACAGCAGGACTTTTTGCAGGCTGCGGAAAGAAGGATACTGCAGAGAGCGGTAATGTAGATGTAGATTTATCGATTTTTGCGGCAAAGAGCTTAAACGGTGTTATGGATGAAATTTGTGCAGCCTACACCAAGGAGCATCCAAATGTAAACTTCCAGAACAACTATGACAGTTCGGGAACTCTGATGGCACAGATTAAAGAGGGCGCGAAGTGCAATATCTTTTTCTCAGCAGGAGTGGCACAGATGGATGAGCTTCAGAATGGCTACGACGGAGGAAGCGTGGTGGACGGTACTCGTGTTGACCTATTAAATAATCAGGTGTGCCTTGTTACATATAAGAATAGTGGCACGGCAGTTACCAGCTTTGCAGACATCTCAAAGGCTAAAAATATGGCGCTTGCTGACGGAACAGTTCCTGTAGGACAGTACACCAGAGCAGCGTTAGTAAATTCAAAAATGGTTGAAGGTGATGCTTCAAATCCACAGGCTATTTCAGATTCTGATATCTCAAAGGCACTTGACGGTCTGGAAATAAACAGCTGTGCCAATGTAGGTGCGGTTGCATCTGCCGTAGCTGAGGGCGCAAATGAGATAGGAACAGTTTATTACTCAGATACATTCGGATACGAGAACCAGCTTGATATTATAGAAAAGCTTCCAAACAGCTTAACAGGCGATGTCATCTATCCGATAGCAGCCTTAAAGGGAGACAGCACCACATCAGATGAGCTTGAAGCCGCAAAGGAATTTATCGCATACCTTCAGACAGATGAGGCAATGTCAGTATTTGAGAAATATCATTTTACGGTAAATGAATAATGGGAACGATTGATTTCGCACCGTTTTGGATAACATTAAAAACAGGAATAGTAGCGTCGGTTTTTTCATTCTTTATTGGAATAGCCTTTGCTGAGCTTGTTATAAACACAAAGGGCAGAGTGAGGGCATTCTGGGATGGACTGCTGACACTTCCGATGGTATTGCCGCCTACCGTGGCTGGATACATTCTTTTAAGGATTTTCAGCACAAGGCGTCCTTTTGGAAGCTTTTTAAGCCATAGCATGGGGATACAGGTAGTACACACGTGGCTTGGCTGTGTGGTGGCAGCAACCATCATTGCACTCCCTCTCATGTACAGAAATGCGAGAGCGGCATTTGAGCAGATAGATGAAAATGTCATATATGCGGCGCGCACTCTCGGCATAAGTGAATGGAAGATTTTCTGGAAGATACGTCTGCCGATGGCAAAGCCCGGCATTATATCGGGTGTCACGCTGGCCTTTGCCAGAGCTATCGGTGAGTACGGTGCCACATCGATGCTTGCCGGAAATATAGCAGGAAAAACCTCGACCATATCACAGCAGATAGCAATGGTCGTCCAAAGCGGTGATTATGCCACAGCGGGCTTCTGGTGCATAGTAATCATAGCGATTTCGTTTGCATGCCTTGTATCGATAAATATGATATGCGGCAAAAGCAAGGGCATAAAGAGAAAGAGAAAAAATAATGTCGCTCATAGTAAAAATAAAAAAACAGTTGGATAATTTCATGCTCTCGGTTGACATGGAGCTTACGAACGAGGTTGTGTCCGTAATCGGTATGTCGGGCTCAGGAAAGAGTATGACATTAAAGTGCATAGCAGGGATAGAGACACCGGACTCAGGCTTTATATCATTAAACGGCCGTGTGCTGTATGATTCGAAAAAGCGTATAAATCTGCACCCGGGTAAGCGCAGGGTAGGCTATCTGTTTCAGGACTATGCATTATTTCCGACAATGACTGTGATGGAAAATATATGCATAGCAATGGGGCAGCGTAACGAGGAAAAAGTGAAGGGTTGGCTGAAGAGGTATGGGCTTGAGGGCATGGCATACACATATCCCAATCATCTCTCCGGCGGCCAGAGGCAGCGCGTGGCAATGCTTCGCATGCTTGCGGCTAAGCCGGAGTGCATACTGCTCGATGAGCCTTTTTCGGCATTGGATGAGCATGTAAAAAGAACCATGGAATCAGAGCTTATGGAGATGCTGACAGATTTTCAAAATCCTGTTGTTTTTGTGTCACACAATCGCGATGAGGTGTATCGCCTGGCCGAGCGTATCGGAAGCATGGAGAGCGGTGTATTGAGTACAGTCCGCGACAAAAAAGATTTCTTCATGCGGCCTATGTCTGTGGAGCAGGCACTGCTTGTGGGCTGCAACAATATATCAGAGGTGAAATGGCAGGATAAGCATCATGTGCTTGCCGTGGAATGGGATAGCGTATTTGAGGTCACTGATGAGCAGATTGAACAGACTGCAATGGATATGGACGACATATCACACATAGGTGTTTTCCCACAGGATATAATAATATCGGTAGGCAAAGCAAAAACGGCACTTGTATATAATAATAAAAATATAATCAGGATTAAAGATTATAAAATGATTGAAGAGTTGAAAAGCTGGGAAGTATTGTGCAAATTAAATAACGATTCAATAATTTACGCAAGCCTTCCGAGGCATACAGAAGCAAATATGCTTAGCAAAAATATAAATGATGAGCTTTATATAAAGAATTTTTATCTGCTTGGATGAGAAGTAAATGAGGACATACTATGATTTACCTGGACAATGCTGCCACAACAATTAAAAAGCCGGATGCTGTATATGATGCAGTACTTGATGCAATGAAGCACTGCGGCAATTCCGGGCGCGGGGCATCGGATGCGTCGCTTGATGCGTCGAGGAAAATATATGAGGCCAGAATGTGTCTTACAGAATTTTTCGGAGGAGATGATGCGGCCAGACTCGTTTTTACGGCAAATGCCACTGAGGCACTAAACATTGCAATCCACGGACTGTTTGAGCCGGGGGAGCATGTGATTACAACACAGCTCGAGCATAATTCTGTGCTCAGACCTCTTTATATGCAAAGGGAGCGGGGCGTGGGTGTGGATATTGTACCATGCAGTGATGCAGGCATAAAAAGGGGGATAATTTCCCCATCGGACATAGAGGCTTTAATCCGTCCGGATACAAAAGCCATCGTATGCACACATGCTTCAAATCTCACAGGCAACGTGGTGGATATTAAGTCGATAGGGCAAATCGCACGAAAGCATAACCTTTTATTTATAGTCGATGCATCGCAGACAGCCGGTGTACTTCCGATAAATGTAAAAGACATGAATATTGATGTGCTCTGCTTCACAGGCCATAAGGGGTTGATGGGACCGCAGGGCACCGGAGGACTTTATGTGGGAGAGAGAGCAGATATAAAGCCGTTTAAGAGCGGTGGCACCGGCGTGCTAAGCTTTCTTGAGAACCAGCCTATGGAGCTTCCGACAAGACTTGAGGCCGGTACCTTAAACGGTCCGGGAATCGCAGGGCTTTTAACTGGTGTCATGGAGCTTGAGAAAATCGGCCTCGACAATATATACGCTAAAGAGCATGAGCTGATGCAGGCATTTATGGGAAAAATAAAGACAATCCCCGGAATCAGGATATATGGAGATTTCGATATGCTGCCCGACAAGGGCCTGCACTGTGCGATTGTTTCAGTAAATATAGCTGATATGGACTCGGCGGAGGTGTCAGACATACTTATGAATGAGTATGGCATTGCAACAAGGAGCGGCATACACTGCGCACCGCTGATGCATAAATTCTTTGGAACACAAAATCAGGGTATGGTGAGATTCTCATTTTCATATTATAATACAAATGATGAGATAAATGAGGCCGCTGAAGCGCTTATGCAGATTGCGGCATTGAGATAAACAGTATTAAACAATTGAAAGGAGCAAACATGCCACAGGAAATAGTGTTTTGCAAAGGCGGTGGCTGTACTGCAAAGCTTGGTCCGGATTTATTAAGTCATGTTTTAGCAAAGTTGCCAAAGGGCGAAAAAGACAGCAATCTGCTCGTCGGATATGATAGCAGCGATGATGCGGCAGTGTACAGAATTTCAGATGACACGGCGATAGTCCAGACGCTTGATTTTTTTCCACCGATGGTTGATGATCCATATACGTTTGGACAGATAGCGGCCGCAAATGCGCTCAGTGATATCTATGCGATGGGCGGCACAGTAAAGACCGCATTGAACATTGTCTGTTTCCCTGAGAAAATGGACCTGAATATACTCGGCAAAATAATGCAGGGTGGTGCCGATAAGGTGATAGAGGCAGGCGGCACACTTGCGGGCGGCCATTCTATAGCAGACAGTGATGTGAAATACGGACTTTCAGTCATGGGTACGGTCCACCCGGAGCATATTTACAGCAACAACACAGGGCAACCGTCAGATGTGCTTATACTTACAAAGAAACTAGGAGTGGGGCTTGTATGCAACGCAAACCGCGTAGGGGAGGCTCCGTTAGGTGCAATTGAGGATGCGGTAAGCTCTATGACCACACTGAATAAGGCAGCATCCGAAATCAGTCATGCTTTCGATATACACGCATGCACAGATGTCACGGGCTTTAGTTTTTTAGGACATCTGAGCGAGATGTTAAATGATGATATAACAGCACTTATCGACTCGATTTCCATCCCGGTCATTACCGGAGCACTGCGATGCGCAGATGAGTTTTTCCTCACGGCAGCAGCGCAGCGCAACAGAAACCATGTAGGTGATAAGGTGTGCTTTGCAAAAAATATACCTTTTTCAATGGAGGAGGTACTTTTCGATCCGCAGACCTCCGGAGGATTGCTGTTTGCAGTAAAAGCCTCTGAGGCAGATGCATTTTTGCATGAGCTTAAAGCCGCAGGGCTCCCGGCTGCAAAGGTGGGACGATTTGTTAAGCGTCGCGATGTGCCGATATATGTGAACTGATTTTAAGCTGCCATAGCTTATGCAAATTTGCTGACAGGCTGCATGCCCTGCATTCTGAGGGCTGACGAGTTGAAATAACATAGGGAGGATTATAAATATGATAACAGTAAATGCAATAGGGGATACATGTCCGATCCCGGTTGTAAAGACAAAGAAGGCGATAGAGGCTCTCACACAGCCGGATACGGTGGAGACACTTGTGGACAATGAAGTTGCAGTGGAAAATTTAAAAAAGATGGCTGCACAGAAGGGCTATAGCTGTGATAGCAGTAAGCTCGACGACGGAAGCTACAGCGTAAAGCTGACAATTGAAGCTGTAAATGCCGATGAGCTTTCGGATACAGACGAGGCTTCACAGTATGCATGCAGGCCGGCCGCAGATAACAGGGTTGTTGTAATCCGCTCTTCATATATGGGAGAGGGCAGCGAGGAGCTTGGCAGTGTACTTATAAAGGGCTTCATCTACGCACTTTCGCAGCAGGACAACCCGCCTGAAACCATGCTTTTCTACAATGGAGGAGCGAAGCTGACCTGTGAGGGCTCAGAGTCACTTGAGGATTTAAAGGAGCTTAAGAGCCGTGGGGTGAAAATTTTTACCTGCGGAACATGCCTGAACTACTATGAGCTGTCAGATAAGCTTGCAGTCGGAGAGGTGACCAACATGTATGATATCGCAGAAAAGATGGCTGGGGCATCTCTTATTGTAAGTCCGTAGAGTTATACAAGGTGTGAGGTAATGGATAAAAATTTGGCAAGAGAAAAGAAAAAACGGCTAATCATCACCTTCGAGACTAACACAGCACCGTTGAAGCTTGATATCAAGGGCAAGGCATGTGGTATTCCGGGACGCACGATTCCTCTTCCGTCTGTCATATCGGCGGGCTGCGGGCTGGCATGGAGAGCAGAGCTTTCTGACAGGGAGTGCCTCATAGCCTTTATGAAGGAGCATGACATCAGGTGGGAAGCGATGTATGAAATCGAAATGAGGTAACTGATAGTTACCTATATAGCAGGATAACAGGAGAAAAATATGTTTTATTACAATCAATATGTGAGGGCGCAAAGCCTTGATGAAGCTTATGAGCTTTATCAGAAAAAACCGAATTTTGTGCTGGGCGGCATGCTCTGGCTCAAAATGAAAAATAAGACGCTTGGCACGGCAATTGACCTGTGCGATCTCGGACTTGACCAAATTGATGAGGATGAGAACGAGTTTAGAATCGGTGCATATGCAACCCTCAGGCAGATAGAGACACATGAAACCCTGAATGCATATACACACGGTGCAATCGCAGAGTCGGTCAGACATATCGTCGGAGTGCAGTTTAGAAATGTGGCAACTGTCGGAGGAAGCATCTGGGGCAGATTCGGATTTTCAGATGTCATGACGATTTTCAGGGCACTTGGCGCAAAGGTGCAGCTTCACAAGGCGGGAATTATGGATTTGGACGAGTTTGCGGCACTTCCAAGAACAACGCGCGATGTGCTTGTGTCAGTAATAGTACCGAAAAATGCAAAGGGCGTAGTATACTTAAGCCAGAGAAACCAGTCAACAGACTTTCCGGTGCTCACATGTGCAGTGGCAAACAGAAGCGGCAGGTATGTGGCGGTCATCGGAGCATCACCATATATGGCAGAGCCTGTGTGGGATGAGGATGGCATACTCGATGGCATAGCAGATGCAAAGACAGACGGTAATGCAGCTTTGACAGATAACTCCGAAAACAATGCAAAAATAGATAAATTTGCCGAATATGTTGCAGAGCATATCCGTTTTGGAAGCAATATAAGGGCAGGGGCTGAGTACAGAGAGATAATCTGCAGGGTGCTTACACGCCGCGCTGTCACACAGTCGCTTGACATCTGCGATGAAATTAAGCACAAGCATTAAGTAGGAAGGAATTCATATATATGGATGTTAAAATAAAATTAAATGGAAAGTTAATAATTGACTCGGTTGACCAGGATATGGTGCTTTTGGACTTCTGCCGCAAGCACAACTGCTTTTCAGTGAAGAGGGGCTGTGAGTCAGGCAACTGCGGTCTTTGTACAGTGCTTCTGGATGGAAAGCCTGTGCTGTCATGCAGCACGCCGATAGGCAGGGCAGACGGCAGAGCGGTGGACACCCTCGAGGGACTTGAGGAGGAAGCTAAGCAGTTTACAGGATTTTTTGCTGCACAGGGAGCGGATCAGTGCGGCTTCTGTAATCCGGGTTATATTGTAAATATTGTGGCGCTTCTGAGAGAAAATCCGGACCCGACTGATGAGGAAATTCTTGAATATCTTTCAGGAAATCTGTGCCGTTGTACAGGATATCAGAGTCAGCTGCGCTCAATCAGAAATTTCTTAAACAGTAAGAAAGAGGGCGCACCTCTTAATCTTGAGGCAGGCGTCTACGGAGAGGATATCGGAAAGGAGTGGCAGGATGAGCACAAATCAAACTAACGAAAACAGCTTCAACCGCGCCAGAAGGGATTACCACGCGGTTGGAAAATGTATACCGAAGAAGGATTCGAGCCAGCTTTTACTCGGAAAGCCGGTATTTACCGATGATATCACACCGCGTGATGCGCTTGTCATAAAGCTTCTTAGAAGCCCGTATGCAAATGCAATTGTCGAGGATGTAAAGACAGATATCGCTCTTAAGGTGCCGGGCATGGTCGCAGTATACACCTGGGAGGATGTTCCGAAAAAGCGTTTTTCTATCGCAGGCCAGACTTTTCCGGAGCCGTCACCATATGACAGATTAATCCTTGATCGCCATGTGAGAAGCGTAGGTGACGCCGTCGCTATAGTGGTCGGAGAATCTGAAAAGGCGGTGGACAAGGCTCTTAACATGATAAAAGTAAAGTACACGGTGCTTGAGCCGGTGCTTGACTTCAGAAAGTCGCTGGATAACAAGGTGCTCGTGCATCCTGAGGATGACTGGTCATCCAGCATAGATACAGGCGATGTAAAGCGCAATCTCATTCACCACGAGGAGGATGAGCATGGAAACGTGGAGAAAATTCTGTCAGAGTGCGATGAGATAATTGAGCACACATATCGCATAAAGGCAGCGCAGCAGGCATATATGGAGACCTGCAGGGCATACTGTGAGATAGACAGATACGGCAGACTTCACTGTATCAGCTCGACACAGATAGTTTTCCACCTGCGCCGAATACTGGCAAATGCACTTGATATTCCAAAGTCTATGGTGCGCGCTGAAAAGCCGCGTATCGGAGGAGGCTTCGGTGCCAAGCAGACAGCGGTCTGTGAGGTGTATCCGGCATTTGTTACCTGGAAGACAAAGCGCCCGAGCAAGATAATCTACAGCAGAAAAGAGTGTCAGACTATCGCGTCACCGCGTCATGAGATGGAAGTCACCGTGCGTCTTGGAGCGATGAAGGATGGTCATATAAGGGCAATCGATCTTTATACGCTGTCAAATGGTGGGGCTTACGGAGAGCATAGCACTACAACAGTAGGACTCTCAGGTCATAAATCGCTCCCTCTTTATACAGGAGGCTGCGAGGCAACCAGATTTTCGTGCGATGTTGTGTACACAAACGTGCAGGCGGCAGGAGCATATAGAGGCTATGGAGCTACACAGGGTATCTTTGCACTTGAATCAACTGTCAATGAGCTCGCTGAAAAGCTGCATATAGACCCGGTTGAGCTTCGTTTGAAAAATATCGTCCGTGAGGGCATGTTTATGCCGGCATATTTTGGCGAGACAGCCAATGCATGTGCACTCGACAGATGCATAATGCACTGTGCGGACAATTTCCACTGGGCAGAAAAGTATCCTGTCCGCGACATGGGAAATGGCAAGGTTCGTGCGGCAGGCATGGCACTTGCAATGCAGGGCTCCTGCATATCCAATGTAGATGTCGGCTCGTGTACCTTAAAGCTTTCAGACTGTGGCACCTACAATATGATGATAGGTGCGGCAGACATGGGAACAGGCTGTGATACAATACTTGCGCAGATGGCGGCTGAGGTACTCGACTGCGAGCCGGATGATATAACAGTGTTTGGAGCGGATACAGATGCTTCTCCTTATGACTCGGGTTCATATGCTTCATCAACCACCTACATCACTGGAATGGCCACACAGAATGCAGCACTTGAGCTTCGTGAAAATATAAAGAAAATTGGTGCACAGCTGCTGGGCTGTGCTGCATCAGAGGTGGATTTCGACGGTAAAGAGGTGTATATCATAAATCCGGACGGTGCAGACAATGGGGCAGTTTCCGTAAGTCTTTCCGATATAGCAACAAAAGCACAGGTCAACAACACGATACCTGTAGATGTCACCGCCACATATTCATCACCTGTTTCACCGCCACCATACATGGTAGGCATGGTCGAGATAGAGCTTGATAAGGAGACAGGAGCAGTTAAAATACTTGATTATCAGGCTGTCGTGGACTGCGGAATCCCGGTCAATCCAAACCTCGCGCGTGTACAGACAGAGGGTGGCATAGGTCAGGGAATCGGCATGGCACTTTATGAGAATGTCACCTACAATGCCGGTGGTAAAATCGCAGAAAATGATTTCATGCAGTACAAGATACCGACACGACAGGATGTGGGACATATCAACGTCGAATTTGAGACAAGCTATGAGCCTTCAGGCCCATTTGGAGTCAAGTCAATCGGCGAGATAGTTATCAATACACCGGCTCCTGCGCTGGCACATGCCATTTATCGCGCAA